>Ga0302324_100000026_pt1 | contig 324571 bp, 278 predicted proteins | sample Palsa_T0_1_FD_201949 | JGI IMG/M metagenome (GOLD analysis project Ga0302324, IMG submission 201949) | Peat permafrost microbial communities from Stordalen Mire near Abisko, Sweden - Palsa_T0_1 | ecosystem: Environmental > Terrestrial > Soil > Palsa > Peat permafrost | place: Sweden: Abisko... | reverse complement strand
GACCAATTTCAAGACCATTCGCCAGTCGATCAAACGGCTGAATGAGCTCGATGAAATGGCGCAAAACGGCTCGCTCGAACGCCGCGGCAAGAAAGAGGCGCAGATGCTGCGCCGGGAAATGGACAAGTTGCTGCGCAGCCTCGGCGGTATTCGCGATATGACCGCGCTCCCCGACGCGTTGTTCGTGATCGACGTGGGTCACGAGGAAATCGCCATCCATGAGGCGCGCAAGCTCGGGATTCCGGTGGTCGCGGTGGTCGATACGAATTGCTCGCCGGATGGCATCGACTACGTCATTCCCGGCAATGACGACGCCATGCGCGCCATCCTCCTGTACGCGGGCGGAGTCGCGGAATCCGTGCTGGAAGGCAAGGCCTCGCTGCCGGAGGTGCCGGTGGGCGAGGACGAATTCGTCGAATTGGACGAAGAGGGCAATCCGAAGAAGCGCGCCACGGGCGGCCGCCGTCCGCAGCCTTCGGCGGGACGCGGCAAGAAGCCGCCTCCGCGCCGCAAAGTACCGGTAACGGTCATTCCGGGAGCGGCGGCGGTGGTCGCTCAGCTCGACGAAGTGGAGGTCGACGACGTCGATGCTCCCGACACCCCGCCGGCCGAAACGCGGCCCGCCAGCGCGCCGCGGCGCCGGCCGGTGGGCCGTCGTACCCCGGCGCGTGGCGCTTAACAGCGCGCATACGGAGGGCCGCAGCACGGGACGCTCCGGTGCGCCCCGGCGTCCCTACTTGGTTCAATTGCGAGGAAATCGGCCGCCGGCGGCCGCTTTGAAACACCTATGAATATTACGGCAGATACAGTCAAACAGCTGCGCGAGCGCACCGGCGCCGGCATGATGGAATGCAAGAAAGCTCTGGTCGAGACCAAGGGCGATCTGGATGCGGCCGCTGAACTCATGCGCAAAAGCGGTCTCGCCAAGGCCGACAAGAAGGCCGCCCGTGTGGCCGCCGAAGGGACCGTCCTCATCGAGCGCTCGGGCCTCAATGCCGCGCTGGTCGAAATCAATTCCGAAACCGATTTCGTCGCCCGCAGCGATGAATTCCAGGCTTTCGCGCGCGACGTGGCCCGCGCCGTGCTGGCGCACTCTCCGCGGGACCTCGAGACCTTGCTCGGGCTCAAGCAGGGCTCCGGAACTCTGGAGGAGCGGCGCCGCGCGCTGATCGCGAAACTCGGCGAGAACATCGCCGTGCGGCGCTTCGCGCGCGTGACCGCACCCGGGGCTTTAGGTGCTTACGTGCACGGCTCGAGGATCGGCAGCCTGGTGGCTCTCGCGGGCGGCGATGAGGCTTTGGCGCTCGATCTTGCGATGCATGTCGCCGCTGCGAACCCGGCCTATGTGGATGCGTCGGAAGTGCCGGCGGCGGTGCTCGACAAGGAGCGCGAGATCCTGAGCGAGCAGACCAAGGGCGAGAAGAAACCGCCCGATATCATCGCCAAGATGGTCGAGGGACGGCTGCGCAAGTACCTGGGGGAGATCACGCTCACCGGCCAGCCGTTCGTCAAGGACCAGGACATCACGGTGGAGAAGCTCTTGAAGAAAGCCGGCGCCAAGGTCGTGCAATTCGTACGCTTCGAGGTGGGCGCGGGGATTGAAAAGAAGCAGGACGATTTCCTCAGCGCGGTGATGGCCCAGGTCAAGGCATCCGACAAAGACCCTCACGACGCAGGCCCTAACGACAAAGACCCTAAGAAACACTAGGCCATACGCAACTGAAGACCCCGCGCCCGCGGGGTCTTTTATAGTAGGGTACAAGATCATGACCGATACAACGTCCACGGCCCGCTACCGCAGAATCCTGGTCAAGTTGTCCGGCGAGGCCTTGCTGGGGAGCGAGGATTACGGCATCGATCCGAAGATCTTGAAGCGCATCGCCGGTGAAATCCGGGATATCACCCAGATGGGCGTGCAGGTCGCGGTGGTCCTCGGGGGCGGCAACATCTTTCGCGGCGCGGGCCTGGCGCGTGCCGGCATGGACCGCGTCACCGCCGACCACATGGGCATGCTGGCCACGGTGATCAACGCATTGGCGATGCAGGATGCGCTCGAGAGTCTCGGCACCTATGCCCGCGTCATGTCGGCCCTGCGCATCAACGAGGTCTGTGAGGACTACATCCGGCGGCGCGCCATCCGTCATTTGGAGAAGGGCCGCGTGGTTATTTTCGGCGCCGGCACCGGCAATCCCTTCTTCACCACCGATACCGCGGCGAGCCTTCGCGCCATCGAAATCAATGCGGATATCCTGCTGAAGGCGACCAAGGTCAACGGCGTCTACGATTCGGATCCGCTGGTGAATCCTAACGCCGTGCGTTACACGCATTTGACCTTCGACAAAGTTCTGAGCGATCGTCTCAATGTGATGGATGCGACGGCGATCGTGATGTGCCGGGAAAACAACTTGCCGCTGCGGGTATTCAACCTGTTTCATGCAGGGGATCTAGTGCGTATTGTTCAAGGCGAAGACGTCGGCACCGTCGTTTCCGCCGGGCCGTAAAGGGGGGACCTATGCTCGAAGACATCAAGAAGGACGCGACCCAACGCATGCAGAAATGCGTCTCGACGTTCAAGGATCAATTGAAGAAGCTGCGCACGGGCCGGGCGCACACCAGCCTGATTGAACACATCAAGGTCGACTACTACGGCTCGGAAATGCCTTTGAATCAAGTGGCGAACGTCGCCACCGAGGATGCGCGCACGCTCACCGTGACGCCCTGGGAAAAGGCCATGGTGCCCATCATCGAAAAGGCGATATTGAAATCGGATCTCGGGCTCACGCCGAATTCCGCCGGACAGCTGATCCGCATCTCGATGCCCGCGCTCACCGAAGAGCGGCGCCGCGATATCACCAAAGTCGTGCGCTCCGAAGCGGAGGGCGCGCGCGTGGCGGTGCGCGGCGTGCGGCGCGAAGTGATGACGGAACTCAAGGAGATGCTCAAGGAGAAGCTGATCGCTCAGGACGACGATCGGCGCGCCCAGGACGACATCCAGAAACTCACCGACAAGCACGTGGCAGAGATCGATCATGCGATGGCGGACAAGGAAAAGGAATTGATGCAGGTCTGAGCCGCGCAAGACCCGCATCCTAAAGTCAAATCCGATGGCCGACACGCCGCAACATGTCGCAATCATCATGGACGGCAACGGCCGCTGGGCCCGTTCGCGCGGCCTGCCGCGGCCGGCCGGGCACCGCGCCAGCATCAAGGTGGTGCGCCGCGTGGTCGAGGAGTGCGCGGCGCGCAAGCTGGGGTACCTGACGCTGTTCGCCTTCAGCAGCGAGAATTGGCACCGGCCGCCCGATGAAGTCGGCATGCTCATGACCCTGTTTTTGGACGCGCTGGTGCGTGAAGTGGCGAACCTGCACCGCAACCAGGTGAAGCTCAATTTCATCGGCGACCGCAACCTCCTCGGCGCCGAACTCAAGCAGCGCATGGTCGAGGCCGAGTCGCTGACCGAAGCGAACACCGGACTCAAGCTCAAGGTCGCCGTGGCCTACGGCGGCCGCTGGGACATCGCGCAGGCGTGCCGCTCGCTCGCCGGCGACGCGGCCTTAGGAGCGCTGGCGGCCTCGGAAATCGGCGAGGCGCACATCGCGGCGCGCCTCGCGCTCGGCGGCCTGCCCGATCCTGACCTCTTGATCCGCACCGGCGGCGAACGGCGCATCAGCAATTTCCTGCTGTGGAATTTTGCGTACACCGAGATGTATTTCACCGATGTGCTGTGGCCCGAATTCACGACGGCGCACTTGGATGCAGCGTTCGCCTTCTTCGCCGAGCGCGAGCGCCGCTTCGGCAGAACCTCCGCACAGGTCGCGGCCAAAGCCGATGCTTAAGCTGCGCATCTTGACGGCGGTGATATTGGCCTGCCTGTTGCTCACGGGACTGTTCCTGCTCGAGCCCAAGTGGACCGTGCTCGCGTTCGGCGTGGTGTTCACTTACGGCGCCTGGGAGTGGGCCGGATTCGGCCCCTGGCGCGCCGCACCGGCGCGGCTTGCCTACGCCTGCGGGATGGCGCTCCTGTTGCTGCTCGGTTGGCGTTGCAGCGGCGATCCCAACCATCTCAAGATTCTCTTGGGCGCCGCCTGCGCTTGGTGGGTCATCGCCTTGGGCTGGCTGCTGCTGGCGCCGGAGCGCCACCCGGCGCTGCTGGCGCTGCTCTGCGGCGTGCCGGTGCTGGTGCCCTCTTTCGTCGCGCTCGCGCGACTCGACCTCGCCGGCCACGGAGCGGTGCGCGGGCCGGAGATCGTGCTGTGGCTGGTGCTGATCGTGATCAGCGCGGATATCGGCGCCTACACCGCGGGGCGCGGTTTCGGCCGGCATAAATTGGCGCCGCGCGTGAGTCCCGGCAAAACCTGGGAAGGCGCCGCGGGCGGCCTCCTCATTGTGGCGCTGGTCGCCTGGGGTGGAGCGGCGCGCTTTGGACTTCCGGCGGCGCCCTGCATCGCCTTCGGCTGCCTCGTCGGGATCTTCTCGGTGGTGGGTGACCTCACCGAGAGCATGTTCAAACGCTCGGCGGGACTCAAGGACAGCGGCGTGTTGCTGCCCGGACATGGCGGCATGTTGGATCGCATCGATAGCGTGACGGCCGCGGCGCCTTTGTACGCGCTCGGATTATTCGGCTCCGGCGTGATCGCATGAGCGGGCCGCTCGGTATCGCGATCCTCGGGGCGACCGGCAGCGTCGGCCGCAGCACCCTTGCCGTCATCGCGCTGCATCCCGAGCGCTTCCGCGTCGCGGTGCTGGCGGCGTACGGCAGCTGGCAAACCGTGGTCGAGCAGGCGAAAAAGTTCCAGCCCGACACGGTGGTGATGGTGGATGCCGATGCGGCGGCGCGTGCGCGCGCCGCGCTCGAGGAATCAGGCTCAGCCACCCGAGTCGAAGCGGGCGCCGAGGCGCTCGCGGCGGCGGTGAGCGGCGGCAATGTGCAGGCCGTGATGGCGGCCATCGTGGGTGCCGCGGGATTGCCCTCGACCCTCGCCGCCGTGCGTGCGGGTAAGCGCGTGCTGCTCGCCAACAAGGAATCTCTGGTGATGGCGGGCAGCTTGCTGATGGACGAGGTGCGGCGGGCGAAGACCGAACTCATCCCCATCGACAGCGAGCACAACGCCATTTTTCAATGCATGCCGGCCGGCTACCTGCCGGGTCAAGCGGCGCGCGGCGTGGTGCGCGTGATCTTGACCGCCTCCGGAGGACCGTTTCGCACCACGGAGGTCGCGCGGCTCGAGCACGTCACGCCCGACGAAGCCTGCAATCACCCGAAATGGAAAATGGGCCGCAAGATCTCCGTCGATTCCGCCACGCTCATGAACAAAGGGCTCGAGGTGATCGAGGCGACCTTGCTGTTCGGCCTGCCGGAGTCAGAGGTCTCGGTCGTGGTTCATCCGCAAAGCCTGGTGCACTCATTGGTCGAGTACGCCGACGGCTCGCTGCTGGCGCAGCTTGGCGCTCCGGACATGCGCACGCCGATCGCTCAAGCGCTGGCGTGGCCGGAGCGGGTGGTTTCCGGTGTACAATCGCTCGACCTGGGTCAAATCGGGCGGTTGGATTTCGAGCCGCCGGATCATGTGCGCTTCCCCAGTCTCGGACTTGCGCGGGCGACGTGCCGCGCCGGCGGTACGGCTCCGGCGCTGCTGAACGCGGCCAATGAGGTCGCGGTACAGGCGTTTCTTGACGGGCGCTTGAACTTTACCGGTATCGCCACGGTCATTGACAAGGTGCTGCAGCGCCTCGCTTCGTGCCCCGTCAAGGTCTTGGGCGATGTATTGGACGCCGACGCCGCAGCGCGGCGCTTGGCGAGCGCGTTGATAGAGCCCGTGCATGGAGCCCTTGCATGAAAATTCTGTTGTTTGTCGCCGCCTTCTTGGCCGCGATCGGGATATTGGTGGCGGTCCACGAATTCGGTCATTACTGGGTCGCCAAGAAACTCGGCTTCAAAGTCTTGCGCTTCAGCATCGGCTTCGGCAAACCCTTGCTGATGCGGGTCGGACGCGACCCGGACCGCACTCAATATTGCGTGGCGGCGATCCCGTTGGGCGGCTACGTCAAGCTGCTCGACGAACGCGAAGGCGACGTCGATCCTGCGGAGCTGCACCGCTCCTTCACCCGTAGGCCCATCGCGCAGCGCATCGCGGTGCTGCTGGCGGGGCCCGCCATGAATCTCATCTTTGCATCGCTCCTGTATGCGATTTTGGCGATGGCAGGCACCGAGGTCATCAAACCCGTGGTGGGTTCGGTGCGGCTCGACAGCCCCGCCGCGCTCGCGGGCCTGAAACGCGGCGATGAAGTCGTCCGTGTCGGCGATCACGCCGTCGATGACGCCGAGCAGCTGCAGATCGATCTGTTGCAGCAAATCTCCGATGATGGGGTGATTGCGCTCAAGGTGCGCCGCGACGGCGGCGAACGCTCGGTGACCCTGCGCGTCACTGAGGACCGGCGGCCGCTCACCGAACCCGGCCGGCTCTTGCCGGGTCTCGGCTTCGATCTCGCCACCTGGAATGCCGATGTCGTGGTCGACTCGGTTCCGGCGGACAGTGCGGGAGGGCGCGCGGGATTGCGCGCGGGGGACAAGCTCTTGGCGGTGGACGGCCAGCCGATCGCCAACAGTGCGGATTTCGTCGGCGTCGTGAATGGTTCTCCCGGCCGCGAGATTTCGATCGATTTGCAGCGCGGCGCCGCGCGCTTGAACATCGTAGCCCCGGTGGCGCGGGTCATGGATCAGGGCCGCGCCATCGGCCGGCTGGGGATCACGCTCGCGCGCGAGACTTCGAGGGTGTGGCCGCCGGGATTGGTCGAGACGCACCGCGCCGGACCGCTCGAGGCGATCGGCGCGGGCGTGCGCAAGACTTGGGAGATGTCGTACCTCACGGTGGAGATGCTGTGGCGCATCGTCACCGGCCAGGTGTCGGCGAAGAATATCTCGGGCCCCATCAGCATCGCGGAATTCGCGGGCATGAGCGCCTACCTGGGACCGGCGGCGTTCATCTCCTTCTTGGCCATCATCAGCGTGAGTTTGGGCGTGCTCAATTTGATGCCGGTGCCGCTACTGGACGGCGGTCAGGTGGTCTATCAATTGGTGGAAGCCGTCAAGGGGAGCCCGCTGTCGGAGCGGGCCCAGAGTTTCGGTCAGCAGGTCGGGATAGCCTTGCTGGTCCTCTTGATGAGCGTCGCGTTCTATAACGATATCTCCAGACATTTGAACTAACGGGAAATCATGATCTACCTCAAGTTTGAGCCGCAGGTGCGGCGCTGCATCGGAAGCGCTGCCCATCGAGATTGCATGCGGTCGGTCTCGCGTGCGGCTTGACTTTCGGCTGATAGGCTTGATGGCGCTCGCCATCCAGCCCCTGGGAGTTCCCCTGCATGCGCAGGCCGTGGAAGACGCGTTCACCGTCGGAGACATCCGCGTCGAAGGACTGCAGCGCATCTCCGAGGGCACGGTATTCAATTACCTGCCGGTCAATATCGGCGATCACCTCGATCAGCAGCGCATCGGCGAGGCGATGCGCGCGCTCTACGCGACCGGTTTTTTCCGCGACGTGGAATTGCGGCGCGACGGCAATACGCTGCTGGTGGTGGTGATCGAGCGGCCCTCCATCGCCAAGTTCGAAATCAAGGGCAACAAGGACATCAAAACCGAGGATCTGCAGAAGAGCCTGCGCAACGTGGGCTTGGCGCAGGGCAAGACCTTCGACCGGTCGGTGCTCGACGAGGTCAAGCAATACCTCACCGACCAATACTTCAGCCGCGGCAAGTACGCCGTGCGCGTCGACACCAAAATCACCGATCTGCCGGGCAACAAGGTCGATATCGTGGTCGATATCAAGGAAGGCAAGCGCGCCAAGATCGAGATGATCAACTTGGTCGGCGACACCAAGTTCAAGGAAAAGGACGTACTCGAGACCTTCGAGCTGCATACGCCCAATTGGCTCTCCTGGTACAAGCAAGACGACCGCTACTCGCGCGAATCACTCACCGGGGATTTGGAAAAACTGCGTTCCTATTATATGGATCGCGGCTATGCCAACTTCCAGATCGAGTCGACGCAGGTGACGATTGCTCCTGAAAAAACCGACATGTTCATTACCATCAACGTCAACGAGGGCGACATTTTCAAGGTATCGGAGATCAAGCTCGCCGGCACCATGGTGGTCCCCGAGGCGCAGCTGCGCAAACTCCTGCTGATCCACCCGGGCGATATTTTCTCGCGCAAGGCGGTCACGAGCTCGCAGGAATTGATGAGCTACAGGCTGGGCGCGGACGGCTACGCCTTCTCGAAGATCGATCCCGTGCCCACCCCCGACAACGACAAGAAAACCGTTTCGCTGACGTTTTTCATCGAGCCCGGCAACCGCGTCTACGTGCGGCACATCAATTTCAACAACACCACGGCGATCAACGACGAGACGCTGCGCCGTGAAATGCGCCAGCTCGAAGGCGGCTGGCTGTCGAACTCCGCGATCGAGCGGTCCAAGGAGCGCCTGCAGCGTCTGCCCTACGTCGAGAAAGTGGAATTCGAAACCAAGCCGGTCGCGGGCAGCGCCGATCTCGTGGACGTCGACTACAACATCAAGGAAGGATTGCCGGGACAATTCGGCGGCGGCATCGGCTATTCGGAAGCTCAGAAATTCAGCCTCAACGGCAATTTCGTGCACAGCAATTTCATGGGCAGCGGCGAGCGCATCGCCCTCGAGATCAATGCCGGCAAGTACAGCAAGACCTATACGTTCGCGCACACCGATCCCTACACCACCATCGACGGCGTGGCGCGCACCACTTCTTTGACATATCGCGACGTGACGCAGTTCGTCGCGGCCGCATCGAAGTTCTCGACCAAGCAATTGACCGGCGCGGTGAACTGGTCCTACCCCATCACCGAATACCAGTACCTGCAGGTCGGAGCCTCCGCGAACAAGAACGAGCTGGTGGTCTCGCAGGGCTACAGCGCGCAGCAAGCCATCGATTGGGTGAAGGGCAACGGCAATACCTTTACGCGCTACCTCGACGATACCAACGGCGATGGGCAGATCAACTCGCTCGACAGTCCCTACACGGTTTACGGCACGGATTTCTACACCTATGAAGTCAGCGCCGGATGGAATCTCGATACGCGCAACCGCGCGCTGTTCGCCGACCGCGGCTTGCATCTGACGCTGTCGGGCCGCTACGCCCTGCCATTGAGCGAAGTCCGCTACTACGCCACCAACCTGCAATTCCTCACGTATGCTCCCCTCTGGGGCAAGTGGCTGCTGTCGTACAACGCGAGCATCGATTACGCCTCGGCGCTCGGCAAGACCACGTTCCTGCCGCCCTACCTCGACTATTTCGCGGGCGGCCCGGACAGCGTACGCGGCTTCCGCGAGAGCACCTTGGGACCGCGCGACAACATCGGCATCGGCAACCCTTTTGGCGGCAACTTTCGCGTCATAAGCCGCTTGGAGCTGTTGTTTCCCGTGCCGGATAAGTGGAAAAGCGCGGCCCGGGTGAGCTGGTTCTACGACATGGGGAACGTCTTTTACACCGGGAATACCGTCAAATTCCTCGGCGAAGACGACATTACGCCGGTCAATTACCACTTCCGTTATGATAACCTGAAGAGATCGACCGGAATCGCGGTACAGTGGCTCGCCCCGCTGGGTCTGTTCCGCTTCTCGTACGGCATTCCCTTGAATGCGTACCCCGGCGACACGGTGAGATTTAACGACGAGACAGAGCGTTTTCAGTTTTCCATCGGTCAGGCGTTTTGACCCAAAAAATTATTCGAGGTCCTAAAAATCAACATGTTGACTTTCAATCGCAGCATTCCGCTCGTGGCTCTCTGCCTGTGCGGTCTCGTCGTGAGCGGCCCCGCGAGCGCAGAGATCAAATTGGGTGTGGTCAATTTCCAGAAGCTTTTGGAAGAGGCGCCGCAGACCAAGGCCGCGATGCAGGCCCTGGAGAATGAATTTGCGCCGCGGCGCCGCGAGTTGCTGACGATGCAGAATGATCTCAAGGCCAAGGACGAGAAATTACAGAAGGAAGGCGCGGTGATGGCCGAAGCCGATCGCGCCAAAGCTGAAAAGAGCCTGCGTGATCAGCAGCGCGAGTTCTCGCGCAAGGCCGGCGAATTCCAAGACGACGCCTCGACGCGCCGCAACGAGGAAATCGGCAAGGTGCAGCGCTACCTCGTCAATGAGATCCAAGGCTATGCGGTCGCGCAGGGTTTTGATCTGGTGTTAGGTGAGGGGGTGTTCTACGCGAAGACGCCGTACGACGTCACCGCCAATGTGTTGGCAGTGCTCGCCACCAAGCCGGCAAGCCTGCCCGCTCAAGCTCCGGCCACCCCGACGGCGCCGGCCAAACCCACCGGCAGCACTAAATAGCCTCCTCAAGGCTTCGCACGAGGATGTGCGCAAGTGCGAGAGGAATTCAGCCTGGGCGAGTTGGCGGTGCGCTTCGGCCTGGAGCTGCGCGGCGCGCCTGAGCTCAAGATCTCGCATGTCGCGACGCTGTCGCAGGCAAGCGCGGGGGCTTTAAGCTTCCTGGCTAATTCGCACTACAAGAGGAGCCTCAAGGAAACTCGCGCGAGCGCCGTTTTGCTGGTGCCCGCCGAAGCGGACGGCTGCCCCGTCGCCGCGCTTGTCACGGCCAATCCCTATTTGATGTATGCGCGCATCGCCTCGCTGTTTCATCCGCCGGCGCCGCTGCTGCCGGGAATTCACCCGAGCGCCGTGGTGTCGGGCGGCGCCCGCATTGCAGCGTCGGCGGCCGTGGGTCCGCTCGCGGTCATCGAGGAGGGCGTTGAGATTGGCGAACGCGCCGAGGTCGGTCCCGGCTGCATCGTGCAGCGCGGCGCGCGGGTAGGGTCAGGCACGCGGCTGATCGCGCGGGTCAGCCTCTATCCGGGCGTAGAGATCGGCGCGCGCTGCATCCTGCATGCGGGCGCGGTGATCGGCGCCGACGGTTTCGGCTTCGCAGCGGACGGCGGGACCTGGGTGAAAGTGCCGCAAGTCGGCAGCGTCCGCATCGGCGACGACGTGGAGATCGGCGCGAATACCACCGTCGATCGCGGAGCCATCGAGGATACGGTGATCGAAGAGGGAGCGAAACTGGACAATCAGATCCAAGTCGCGCACAACGTCACCATCGGTGCGCACACGGCCATCGCCGCGTGCACTGGGATATCGGGCAGCACCACGCTCGGCAAGCGCTGCATGATCGGCGGTATGGTGGGATTTGCAGGTCACCTGACGATTGCCGACGATGTCGTGATCACGGGCTGCAGCCTGGTCAGCGCCTCGATCAGGGAGGCGGGCAGTTATTCGAGCGGTATGCCGACCGTGCCGACCCGCGCGTGGCGGCGCATGGTGGCACACTTGCGGCGATTCAGCGAAAAGGAGCGATGATGACGGAACCCCTCAAGATGGATATCGAAGCGATCATGCGGCAGCTGCCGCATCGGTATCCCTTCTTGCTGGTGGATCGGGTGCTCGCCTGCGAGGCCGGACAGTACATCCACGCCTTGAAGAACGTCACCTTCAACGAGCCGTTTTTTCCAGGGCATTTCCCGGACCGGCCGGTGATGCCCGGCGTCATGATCATCGAGGCGCTGGCGCAGGCCGCGGGCATCTTGGCCTTCATCACCGTCGGTATCGTGCCGGATCGCAACACGCGCTTCTACTTCGTCGCGATCGACCATGCGCGGTTCCGCAAACCCGTGGAGCCCGGCGATCAGATTCTCTTGCAGGTGACGCTGAAGCGCGCCTTCAAGGGGATCTGGAAATTCGACTGCCTGGCGCTGGTCGGCGGCGCCGAAGTGGCGTCGGCCGAAATCATGGTGGCGCCGGAGACCAAGGTGGCGCCCGCAAAGAAGTCCCAAGTCCAGGGGGATGCGGGATGATCGACGCGCGCGCCGTGGTCTCGCCGCAGGCGGACATTGCGGCGGATGTCCAGGTCGGGCCCTTCAGCATCATCGGCCGGGACGTCGTGGTGGGTGCCGGGACCTGGATTGGACCGCATGCGGTGATCAACGGCCCGACGCGCATCGGCGCCGGCAACAAGATTTTTCAGTTCGCCTCGATCGGCGATGCGCCGCAGGACAAAAAGTACAAGGGCGAGCCGACGCGGCTCGAAATCGGCGACCGCAATGTGTTTCGCGAATGCGTGACCGTGAATCGCGGCACCACTCATGGGTTGGGCGTGACGCGCATCGGCAACGACAATCTGTTGATGGCCTACTCGCATGTCGCGCACGACTGCCAACTCGGCAACCAGATCGTGCTCGCGAATTGCGCCACCTTGGGCGGCCACGTCGAACTCGGCGACTGGGTGATCATGGGCGGGCTGTCGGCCGTGCATCAATTCACCAAGGTGGGCGCGCATTGCTTTCTGGCGCATAACGCGGCGGTCACCCGCGACGTGCCGCCCTATGTCATGGCGGTCGGCCGGCCGGCGGTGCCGCACAGCGTGAATTCCGAAGGACTGAAGCGCCGCGGGTTCACGGAAGCACAAATCCGCAACATCAGGCGCGCGTATCGCGTGCTGTACCGTTCCGGGCTCAAATTGCAGGAGGCTCTCGAGCAACTCGAGACGGCGGCCGCAACTCAGGAAGAAATCCGGCCGTTCGTCGATTTCATCAAACGCAGCTCGCGCAGCCTCGTGCGTTAGTTTGGGATCTCAGCTACTCATGCCGCTGCGGGTGGGACTGGTGGCGGGCGAAGCGTCGGGCGACACGCTCGGCGCGTCCCTGATCAAGGCTATGCTGCCGCTCGCGCCGGACGCGCAGTTCTTCGGGATCGCCGGACCGAAAATGCACGCCGCCGGCTGCGAAATCTGGGAGCCCGCCGAATCGCTCGCGGTCATGGGCCTGTTCGAGGTGCTGCGCGATCTGCCGCGGTTGCTCAAGCTGCGGGCGCGCGTTCGGCGTCAGTTCCTCGCCGCCAAGCCCGACGTATTCGTCGGCATCGACGCTCCGGAATTCAATCTGAGGCTGGCACGCGACTTGCGCGCCGCCGGCATCCCGACGGTGCAGTACGTGAGTCCCCAGGTGTGGGCATGGCGGCAGAGCCGCGTTCACGGCATGGCCCGATCGGTGGATCTGGTGCTGTGCCTCCTGCCGTTCGAAAAGCGATTTTATGGCAGCCAGGGCGTGGCCGCGGAATTTGTCGGACATCCGCTGGCGGATGCAATTCCGCTCGAGGTCGACCGCCGCCGGGCACGGGCCGAGCTCAATCTTGCGGACGATGCGCAGGTGGTGGCGTTGCTGCCCGGCAGCCGGCGCGGCGAAGTCGCGCGTCTCGCAGGGGACTTAGCCGCCACGGCGCGCTGGCTCGCGCGGGAACGTCCGCAATTGCGCTTCATTGCGCCCATGGCGAGCGCGGCGACCCGGCAGATCTTCGCCGAGGTGCTGCGGCGCGTCGCCCCGGAAGTCGAGGTAAAGCTTCTCGAGGGTCAGGCGCAAACGGCGCTGATCGCGGCCGACGTGGCGTTGGTCGCTTCCGGGACCGCGAGCCTCGAGGCGGCGCTCTGTAAGCGGCCGATGGTGGTGGTGTACCGTCTCGGCGCCATGTCCGCCTGGATCATCCGCCGTCTGAATCTGGTGAAATCCAAGTATTTCTCGCAACCAAATCTACTTGCGGATCGGCGCGTCGTCGGCGAGTATTTTCAGGAACAGATCGTCCCCGAGTCGATCGGAGCGGAGCTCTTGACGTGGCTGGACGATAGCGGACGGCGTGCCATTTTGGAGCAGGAGTTCATGGCTATTCACGTCGAGCTCAAGCGCGGCGCCAGCGCACGCGCGGCGCAGGCCATCGTGGCGCTCCTCGCGGCGCGGCGCCCGCCGGCGGCGGATTCGGCGTGAAGATGCGCATCGCCGGAGTCGATGAGGCCGGACGCGGGCCGCTGGCGGGGCCGGTGGTCGCCGCCGCGGTGATTCTGCGTCCCGGCCGGCCGATTGCCGATCTCGCCGATTCGAAAGTCTTGAGCGCCATGACGCGCACACGGCTCTCCGGCACGATCCGCAGGCGCGCGCTCTGTTTCGGCATCGGCTGGGCGGATCCGGCTGAGATCGACGCGCTCAACATCTTGCATGCGACGTTTCTCGCGATGCGCCGTGCGGTGCTCGCCATGAACTTGTGCCCGCACCGGCTCTTGGTCGACGGCAACCGGTTGCCGCGTCTCGAGGGCTTGGGCCTTAAGCTCACCGCGCATGCGATCGTCGGCGGGGATGCCACGGAACCTGCCATCAGCGCCGCGTCGATCCTGGCAAAGACCGCCAGAGATCAATATATGGATCAAATGGATACGATCTATCCTCAATATGGTTTCGCAAGCCACAAGGGCTACGCTACGCCGCAACATCGGCGGCTTCTCGTCGAACATGGACCCTGCCCCTTGCACCGGCGCAGCTTCGCTCCGGTCGAATCACTGCTGGCCTTAGACTCCGAACTCGATACCGACGACCTCGATTCCGAACTCGATTTGGATCTCGTGCTTTTGGAGCATTGAAAGCTTTGACTCCCTTCGTGCATTTGCGGCTGCATACCGAGTACTCGCTGCTCGACGGCATCGTGCGCGTGCCCGAATTGATGGCGGCGGTGGCCGCGGCGGGCATGCCCGCGGTCGCGCTCACGGATCAGAGCAATCTGTTCGCGATGGTCAAGTTCTATAAGGAAGCGCAAGCCGCGGGCGTCAAACCCCTGATCGGCGTGGATGTCTGGATTCGCGAGCCCGGGGAGCGCACGCCGCCGTCGCGCCTGGTTTTCCTGTGCCAGAATCTCGCCGGCTACCGGCATCTGACGCAACTCGTCACGCGCTCCTATCTCGAGGGGCAGCAGCGCGGCGCGCCGATGCTGGAGCGCGGCTGGCTTGAACCCGCCGTGCTCAAGGGTTTGATCGTCTTGTCGGGCGGACAGGACGGGGATATCGGGCAGGCGCTCACCCGCGGCAAGCCCGAAGAAGCGGCGCGCAGTCTCGCGCGCTGGCAGGCGTTGTGCGGCGACCGCTTTTATCTCGAGGTACAGCGCACCGGGCGCGGCGGCGAGCAGGCTTGCAGCGAGGCGGTGATGGATCTCGCGCGCGAGCGCGGCGTGCCGGCCGTCGCCACCAACGACGTGCGCTTTTTGAAGCGCGCGGAGTTCGAGGCGCACGAGGCGCGGGTGTGCATTCATGATGGCGCGCAGCTCACCGACCCCAGCCGTCCACGGCGCTACTCGGAGGAGCAATATCTCAAGAGCCCGGCGGAAATGGCGGCGTTGTTTGCCGACGCGCCGGAACTCTTGGTGAATACCGTCGAGATCGCGAAACGCTGTTCGCTCGAGATCACCTTGGGCTCCTCGATGCTGCCGGCCTACCCGGTGCCGGTGGGCAGCACCACCGAAGGGTATCTGCGCGAGGAATCGGCGCGCGGCCTTCTGCTGCGGCTCGCCGAAGCGCAGGCGCTCTCCGCCGTATCGCGGGATGCGAACCTCTATACGGCGCGTCTCGAACTCGAACTCGGCGTCATCTGCAGCATGGGCTTTGCCGGGTACTTCTTGATCGTCGCGGATTTCATCCGCTGGGCCCGCGAACATGGCGTCCCGGTCGGGCCCGGGCGCGGCTCCGGCGCGGGTTCCCTGGTGGCCTTCGTGCTCGGCATCACCGATCTCGATCCGATCGAGCATGATCTTTTGTTCGAGAGATTCTTGAATCCGGAGCGCGTATCGATGCCGGATTTCGACGTCGATTTCTGCATGCAAGGCCGCGACAAGGTCATCGAATACGTCGCCAACAAGTATGGCCGCGAACGCGTATCGCAGATCATCACCTACGGAACCCTCGCGGCCAAAGCGGTGGTGCGCGACGTCGGGCGGGTGCTCGGCCACAACTATGGATACGTCGACAAGATCGCGAAGCTGATTCCCTTCGAAATCGGCATTACTCTCGACGGCGCGCTCGAACAGGAAGAGGAATTGAAGCGGCTGTACCACGGCGATTCCGAGGTGCGCGAACTCGTGGATCTGGCGCGCACGCTCGAGGGCCTGGCGCGCAACGCCGGCACTCATGCCGGCGGCGTCGTCATCGCCCCCTCCGTGCTCACGGATTTCACGCCGCTGTACTGCGAGGAGGGCAGCACCACGCCGGTCACTCAATTCGACAAGGACGACGTCGAGGCCGCCGGACTCGTCAAGTTTGATTTTCTGGGGTTGCGTACGCTCACCATCATCGATTGGGCGGTGCGCGACATCAACGCCGAGCGCGCGCGGGCCGGGGAAGCGGCCCTTGTCATGAGCGCTCTGCCGATGGACGATGCCGCCACCTATCAGCTCCTCAAGAGCTGCAGGACGACGGCGGTATTTCAGCTCGAATCGCGCGGCATGAAGGACCTCATCCGCCGGCTGCAGCCCGATCGCTTCGGCGATATCGTGGCCTTGGTCGCCTTGTTCCGGCCGGGTCCGCTGCAGTCCGGCATGGTCGAGGATTTCATCGCGCGCAAGCATGACACCAGCGGCGCGACCATCGACTACCTGCATCCTGATTTGAAGCCCGTGCTCGAGGCGACCTACGGCGTGATCCTGTACCAGGAGCAGGTCATGCAAATCGCGCAAATCCTGGCCGGCTACACGCTGGGCGGCGCGGACCTCCTGCGCCGGGCCATGGGCAAGAAGAAAGCCGAGGAAATGGCGAAGCAGCGCTCGGTATTCGTGAGCGGCGCCGTGGCGCGCGGAGTGCGCGAGGCGCAGGCGACCCACATCTTCGATTTGATGGAGAAATTTGCCGGCTACGGCTTCAATAAATCGCATTCGGCCGCCTACGCCGTGCTGTCGTATCAAACGGCGTGGCTGAAGGCGCATTATCCGGCGGCCTTCATGGCGGCCGTGCTGTCGGCCGATATGGACCGCACCGACAAGGTCGTGACGCTGATCGATGAATGCGCGAGCATGGGCCTCACCGTCGACCCGCCGGACGTGAATGAATCCGCGTACGCGTTTCGCATCGCGGGCGTCAGCGGCATTCGCTACGGCATGGGCGCCATCAAGGGCGTCGGCGAAGCCGCGGTGCAGGCCATCATCGAGGAGCGCAACGCCCGCGGACCTTACCAAACGCTGCCGGATCTCTGCGGGCGCATCGATTTGCAGCGAGTCAATCGGCGCGTGTTCGAAGCGCTGATCCGTTCCGGAAGCCTCGACCGCATCGGTCCGAATCGAGCCACGCTCACCGCCGACCTCGATCGCGCCATGCACTTGGGCGAGCAAAGCTCGCGAGCGCTCTCCGTCGGACAGGTGGATCTATTCGGTTTGAGCGCGGCGGAGAATGGCGTCGTCGCCGATTGGAGCGAGGCGCAGCGGCTGGCCGGCGAACGCGAGACCCTCGGGCTGTTTTTGAGCGGCCATCCCATCACACCTTACGAGCCGGACCTCAAATTCCTGGTGAGCGCGCGGCTCGTGGACGTGGGCGGTCCGAGACCTGCAGCGCCGGTGGGAGAGCGCGCCTGGAGTCAGTCGAAGCCGGCCACGGTCGCCGGTCTGGTGCTCGAAATCCGCCGCAGGCCGAATCGCGTCACCCTGATACTGGATGACCGCAGTGCCCGCCTCGAAGTGAGCTTGTTCGAAGAGACCTTCCAGCAATACCGCGACATCATCGTCAAAGACGCCATACTCATCGTCGAGGGGAACTTGCGGTTTGATGATTTCATCGAAGCCTGGCGCTTGCAGGCGAAGAGCCTGATGGACATCGACCGCGCGCGCGAGCGCTTTGCGCGGCGGCTTTGGCTGCGCTGGCCGGAGGAATTCGATGGCCCGAAGGGCATGGCGCGCTTCGAGGAGACCTTGCGGCCCTACCTTAAGGGCCCGTGCGGCGTCAGCGTGGTGGTCAACCGGCCAGAGTACTCGGGGAAGCTCAATTTGGCGGATGCCTGGTCGGTGCGCCCAACGCGCGAGTTACTCGATAAACTATCGGCTCTCATCGGCCGGGACGGCTGGTATTTGGTGTATGGTCCGCGGAACGACATTCGCGGCGAGGAAACCTCTTCATGGCGATGAATTTTCTGGAATTTGAGCAACCGATCGCGGAGCTGGAGGCGAAGATCGAGGAACTCAAATTCCTGACCTCCGACGCGAGCGTCAACATCGCCGAGGAAGTCAAACGCCTGCAGTCGAAGAGCCGTGCGTTGACCACCAGCATCTTCTCCAACCTGTCGCCCTGGCAGATCACGCAATTGGCGCGTCATCCGCAGCGGCCCTACACGCTTGACTATGTCTCGATGATCTTCACCGATTGGCATGAATTGCACGGCGACCGCATGTACGGCGACGATCTCGCCATCGTCGGCGGCCTGGCGCGTCTCGAGGGCGCCCCGGTGATGCTGATCGGCCATCAGAAGGGCCGCGATACCAAGGAGCGCGTGCGGCGCAATTACGGCATGCCGAAACCGGAAGGCTATCGCAAGGCGCTGCGTCTGATGCGCACGGCCGAGCGCTTTCGCATCCCGGTCATCACCCTGATCGACACGCCGGGGGCGTATCCCGGGATCGGCTCCGAGGAGCGCGGGCAGAGCGAAGCCATTGCCCGGAACCTATTCGAGATGTCGCATCTCGCGGCGCCCGTGCTGTCCATGGTGATCGGGGAGGGCGGGTCGGGCGGTGCGCTCGCGATCGGCGTATGCGACCGGCTGGTCATGCTGCAGTTCAGCACCTATTCGGTGATCTCGCCCGAGAGCTGTGCCTCGATTCTCTGGAAGAGCACCGACAAGAAAGAGATCTCAGCCGACGCGATGGGCGGCACCGCCGAACGGCTGAAGAAATTGGGTCTGGTCGATGAGGTGCTGAAAGAGCCGCACGGCGCCGCACATCGCGATCCGCAGGCCATGGCGGAAGTCATGAAGCAAAGCATGGTCAAGCACTTGGCAGAGCTTTGCAATCAACCCGTAACGACGCTGCTGGATGCGCGCCAGGCCCGCCTGCGCGGCTTCGGTGTATTCCGCGAAGGTTAGGAGCCTTCAAGTTAGGCGCGAGGTCTCCCATGAGCTTTGGCCCGGCTGACCTCTGTGCCGTGCTGCAGGAGCACCTGCCGCCCGACGCCACGGGGTTGGTGGTTGCCGTCAGCGGCGGCGCCGATTCCGCCTGTCTTGCGGCCGCGCTCATGCAAGCGCGGCAGCTCCCCGCCGGGGCGCGGCTGCGCGCGCTGCCTGCGCGCGCGGTGCATGTCGATCACGGTTTGCAGGCCGCATCCGCCGCCTTTCGCGAGGCCGGCGCCGCGCTCTGCACCCAACTCAACATTCCGCTCACCATTCTCGCCGTGCAAGTCGACACTGCCGCCGGTGCGTCGCTCGAGGCGGCGGCGCGGGATGCGCGCTACCGGGCTTTTGCGCTCGAGCTTAAAGCCGGCGAGTGCCTGTTGACCGCTCATCACGCGGAAGATCAAGCCGAGACGCTGCTATTGCAGCTGTTCCGTGGCTCCGGCCTTCCGGGACTCTCCGCCATGCCCTTAAGCCGGCCCTTAGGCTTAGGCAGGCATCTGCGGCCGCTGCTCAACGTCGCGCAACGCGATCTTTCCGCATTTGCGCAAGCTCAGGGCATTGAAGCCGCTGATGACCCGATGAACCATGACCTGCGTTTTGACCGCGCCTACGTGCGCTCGCAGCTCTGGCCGCTGATCGAGCAACGCTGGCCCGGCGCGGCCACGGCCCTCACGCGAACCGCTCGGCATCTCGCCGAGGCGCAGGAGTTGTTGGAGCAATCCGCAGCCTTCCAGGTACAGCGCTTGCGCGACGGCGATGCTCTACGTTTAGGCGGCTTGCGTGCCCTGTCCGCAAGCGAGCAGATCAACACGCTGCGCCACTGGCTCTCGAGCGCGGAGGTCGGGCCGCCTCCGGCCGCGCGTCTCGCCGAAGCGCTGCGGCAGGCGTTCGTGGCCGAGGCCGATCACTTGCCGGCGATCGTCTGGGGCCCGCATGCGCTGCGCCGCTATCGAGAGCGCCTGTTTCTCACGCCGGCGACGCCGCCCGCGCTCGGTGCCGAGCGTGCGTGGTGCGCAGTTTCGGGAGCGCCGTTGGAATTGGGTCAGGGGCTGGGGCGCCTGCGCTGGGTAGCGCAAACCGGCGGCTTGGATGCGAGCCGATTGCCCGGCACTTTAAGCGTGCGGCAGCGCCGCGGCGGCGAGGAACTGAAAATCGGCCCACGCGCGAAGACGCAGAGCGTACAACACCTATGCCAGTCCGTCGGTATTCTGCCCTGGATGCGCGATGCGCTGCCCTTGCTGTACGCGGGCGACGCATTGATCGCCATCGGCGATCTGTGGCAGGACGCGCGCTGGTGCGTGGCCGCCGGAGAGCCGGGGTTCGGCTGCCTCTGGGACGAGGCGCCGAACCTCGTCTAGGAGACAGGCTCCTGGCGCATGGGATTTGTCGCAGGCGGCGTAATCTGGTAGCCTGAACTCCCGTCGAATTCCTGTAATTCCCTATTGGCTTTGACTGCCTAGCGTGAAATTCAACTTCGCGCCCGGCAATCATTTAATCGGCGGTGACCCATCATGACTCGATTTGTTTTCGTCACCGGCGGCGTTGTTTCCTCGCTCGGCAAGGGCATTGCATCCGCCTCGCTGGGGGCCATCCTCGAGGCGCGCGGCTTGAAGATCAGCATGGTGAAACTGGATCCCTATATCAACGTGGATCCCGGCACCATGAGCCCGTTTCAGCATGGCGAAGTGTTCGTCACCGCGGACGGCACGGAAGCTGACTTGGATCTTGGGCACTATGAGCGGTTCGTGCGCACCACCACCGGCCGCAACAGCAATTTCACCACCGGCCGCATTTACGAACGGGTCATCGCCAAGGAGCGGCGCGGCGATTACTTGGGCGCGACGGTGCAGGTGATCCCGCACATCACCGATGAGATCAAGTACCGGATCCGCATGGGCGCGGGCAACGCCGATGTCTGCATGGTGGAGATCGGCGGCACGGTGGGCGACATCGAATCCCTGCCGTTTCTCGAGGCCATCCGCCAAATGGGCGTCGAGCTCGGGCGCAACCAGGTCTTGTACATGCATCTCACCTTGGTGCCGATCGTCGGCGGCTCGGGCGAGATCAAGACCAAACCCACGCAGCATTCGGTCAAGGAACTGCGCGGCATCGGCATTCAGCCGGATATCCTCCTGTGCCGCTGCCTGCAGGCGCTGCCCGATGAGCAGCGCCGCAAGATCGCGCTCTTTACCAACGTCGAGGAGCGCGCCGTGATCTCCGCGGTCGACTCCGATGACATCTACAAGATTCCCCTGCTGCTGCACGAGCAGGACCTCGACGACATCGTGGTCGACAAGTTTCATCTGGACGTGCCGGCGACGGATCTCGCGGAGTGGCGCGCCGTGGTGGCGGCCAAGCAAAATCCCGAGGCCGTCGTCGATATCGGCATGGTCGGCAAGTACGTGCAGATCCGCGACTCGTACATTTCGCTGAATGAGTCTCTCATGCACGGCGGCATCAAGACGCGCACGCGGGTCAACATCCATTACTTCGAATCGCAGGACATCGAGCGTTCCGGTCCTCAGGCGCTGCAGAACATGGACGCCATCTTGGTGCCGGGCGGCTTCGGCGACCGCGGCATCGAGGGCAAGATCCAAGCCATCCGCTTTGCGCGCGAGAACCGCATTCCGTACCTCGGCATCTGCCTCGGGATGCAGCTTGCCATCATCGAATATGCGCGCAACGTGCTGGGGCTCAAAGGCGCCAACAGCACGGAATTCGACCGTGCGACGCATCATCCGGTGATCGCCTTGATCACGGAGTGGCAGGATCTGGCGCGCGGCCAGCAAGTGCGGGACGAAAAATCCGACTTGGGCGGCAGCATGCGCTTGGGTGCGCAGGAGGCGCGCTTGAAGCCCGGTTCCTTGGTGCATTCGCTGTACGGCAAGGAATCGATTTACGAGCGGCACCGGCATCGCTACGAGTTCAACAATCACTATCTCGATGAATTGGCGGCGGCAGGCCTGACCTTCTCCGGCTTTTCGGCCGACGGCCTGGTCGAGTTCATCGAAATCAAGTCCCACCCGTGGTTCGTCGCGAGTCAATTCCATCCCGAGTTCACTTCGACCCCGCGCGACGGGCATCCTTTGTTCACCGGGTTCGTGCGCGCGGCGCGCGAATATCGCGCCTCGTTGCAGCCGGGGCGCGCCACGGCATGAAGCTGGTTTCTTTCGAGGTCGGCGCCGATCGGCCGTTCTTTTTGATTGCCGGGCCTTGCGTGATCGAGAGCGAAGCGCTGGTCCTCGAGGTTGCCGGCCGCTTGCGCGATATGACCGCGACGCTCGGCATTCCGTTCATTTTCAAGGCCTCATTCGACAAGGCCAACCGTTCGTCGGCCGCGAGCTTTCGCGGGCCCGGCATCGAGGCGGGGCTCAAGGCGCTTGCGCTGGTGCGCAAAGAGATCGGCGTGCCGGTGCTCACCGACGTGCATGAGGACACGCCGCTCGACGAGGTGGCCCAAGTCGTGGATGTGCTGCAAACGCCGGCGTTTCTGTGCCGCCAAACGAATTTCATCGTAAGCGTCGCCTCTATGCAAAAGCCCGTGAACATCAAGAAAGGGCAGTTCTTGAGTCCCTGGGAAATGCAGAACGTGGTCGACAAGGCACGCTCCACCGGCAATTCGCAAATCATGGTGTGCGAACGAGGATTCTCGTTCGGCTACAACAACCTCGTCTCCGATATGCGCTCCTTGGCGGTGATGCGCGCCACGGGCTGTCCCGTGGTGTTCGACGCCACGCACTCGGTGCAGCTGCCGGGCGGCAAAGGGAACGCTTCCGGCGGACAGCGTGAATTCGTGCCGGTGCTGGCGCGCGCGGCCGTTGCCGCCGGCGTCGCCGGCATCTTCATGGAGACGCACCCGGATCCCGCCAAAGCCCTGTCGGACGGACCGAATGCCTGGCCCCTGGACCGCATGGCGTCCCTGTTGTCGACGCTCGTGGATTTGGATATCGCGGTCAAAAAGAAACCCTTCGAGGAATCGCTGTTATGAGCCGTATCGTTGCTGTGCAAGGCCGCGAAATCATCGATTCGCGCGGCAATCCCACGGTCGAGGCCGACGTGGTGCTGGAATCGGGCGTGCTCGGCCGCGCCGCGGTGCCCTCCGGCGCCTCCACCGGCTCGCGCGAAGCGGTCGAACTGCGCGACGGCGATGCCAAACGCTATGGGGGCAAGGGCGTGCTCAAGGCGGTCGCGCACATCAATGGCACGATTCGCGGGCTTAGTCTGGGACGCGACGCGCAAGATCAGCGCGGTCTCGACGATCAGCTGATCGCAGCGGACGGCACCGAGAACAAATCGAAACTCGGCGCCAATGCCATGCTCGCCGTGTCGCTCGCCGCCGCGCACGCCGCCGCGCGGGACCGGAAATTGCCGCTGTACCGCCACTTGGGCGGCGGCGGCGATCTCACCATGCCGGTGCCGATGATGAACATCATCAATGGCGGCGCGCATGCGGATAACAGCGTCGACATCCAGGAGTTCATGATTCTGCCGATGGGCGCGCCGACTTTCTCGGAGGCGCTGCGCTACGGGGCGGAGGTATTTCACACCCTGAAAAAGGTGCTGCATGCCAAGGGCCAGAGCACCGCGGTCGGCGATGAGGGTGGCTTCGCCCCCGATTTGCCGTCGAACGAAGCCGCGCTCACCACCATTCTCGAAGCCATCGACAAGGCGGGATATCGCGCCGGCAAGGATATTTATCTCGGGCTCGATGTCGCCAGCACCGAGTTCTACAGCGACGGCGTGTATCGGCTCGAATCCGAGGGCCGCACATTCAGCGCCAGCGAATTCGCCGATTATCTGGCAGGGCTGGTCGCGAAGTATCCCATCGTCACCATCGAGGACGGCATGAGCGAGGGCGACTGGGATGGATGGGCGCTGCTCACGCAGAAGCTCGGGCGCAAGGTGCAGCTCGTGGGCGACGACGTCTTTGTCACCAACACCAAGATTTTTGCCGAGGGAATCGCCAAGAAAATCGCCAACGCCATTCTCATCAAGCCAAATCAGATCGGCACCCTGACCGAAACGCTTGCGGCCATCGACATGGCGGCCAAGGCCAAGTATGCCGCCATCATCTCGCACCGTTCCGGAGAGACCGAAGACGCCACGATCGCGGATATCGCGGTGGCGACCACCGCCACCCAAATCAAAACAGGCTCGATGTCGCGTTCGGATCGCATCGCCAAGTACAACCAGCTGCTGCGCATCGAAGGCGAGCTCGGCGGCAGGGTGAAATTTGCGGGCATGACGGCATTGGCGGTTCCAGTTTCTTAAGAATTCATGCTAAGCTACTGTCCCCATGAGGATTTTCGCCATCATTCTGGGCTTTTGCCTAGTGCTGCTGCAATACCGTTTGTGGGTTTCCGATCAGGGCATGCGAGAGATCTGGCGCTTGAGCGAGGCTGTCGACGCGCAGACCGGCGCGAATTCAGAGCAGCGCGCACGCAACCGCCAATTGTTCGCGGAAGTCACTGATCTCAAAGGCGGCCTCACCGCGCTCGAAGAGCGCGCCCGCAGCGAGCTCGGCATGGTGGGCAACACCGAAACCTTCTATCAGATCGTCACGCCGGCGACACCCGCGCCAGCCGCGCCCGCGGGCGGCACCACCGCTCGCGCGCAGTGACCCTTAAGCCCGCAGCGCGCCGCGTCTTCGCTGTTGTTCCTGCTGCGGGCCGCGGTGAACGATTTGCAGATGCCTCTTTAGCGAATACACCGAAGCAATATGCACAGCTCTTAGGTGCCAGCGTACTCGAGTGGTCGCTCAAGCCGCTGCTTGGCGAATCCAGCATCGAGGCCGTGGTCGTCGTGTTGCGTGCCGGCGATGCGCATTGGCCAAAGCTGCGCGGCGTCGCCCACGATGCGCGTGTGATCACCGCGGAGGGCGGCGACAGCCGCCAACAGTCCGTGATGAACGGCCTCAAGGCCCTCGCGGGGCGGGCGGCGCCGGATGATTGGGTTCTGGTGCACGACGCCGCGCGGCCCTGTCTCACGCCGGCCGAGGTGCGCAACTTGATCGATGCACTCCGGGACGGCGCCTGCGGCGCGGTGCTCGGCTCGCCGATTTTCGACACCGTGAAACGCGAACGCGACGGTGCGGTGAGCGAGACGCTGGATCGAACGGGGTTGTGGCGCGCCTTGACGCCGCAAGTGTTCGGCTTCGCGAAACTTAACGAGGCGCTCTTAGAAGCTCAGCGCGCGGGTGTGCCCGTCACCGACGAGGCGCAAGCCATGGAGCGCCTGGGGTTTCGGCCGCTGCTGGTGCAAGGGTCCCCATTCAACATCAAAGTGACCCGCGCCGAGGATTTGGCCCTTGCCGCGGGAATCTTGAAAAACGCGGAGACAACTTAAATGCCCGGCAAGATGCGCATAGGTCAGGGATTCGACGTGCATGCCTTCGGCGCAGGCGATTGCGTCGTTCTCGGCGGCGTGCGGATCGGCTACCCGCGAGGCGTGGTGGCGCACTCCGACGGCGATGTCGTCATTCATGCGCTGTGCGATGCCGTGCTCGGTGCGCTCGGCGCGGGCGACATCGGTCAACATTTCCCGGACAGCGATCCCAAGTATCGAGGGGCCGACAGCCGCGTCTTCCTGCGCGCGGTGGCCGAACTCATGCGCGGCGCGGGTTTGCGTTTGGTCAACGCCGACATCACCGTGCTCGCCGAGGCGCCGCGCATCGGCGCGCACCGCGCCGCCATGGCGGCGAATCTCGCCGCTGACTTGGGCGTGCCGGCCGCTTGCATCAATATCAAAGCCACCACCACCGAGCGGCTGGGATTCGTCGGCAGAGGCGAGGGGCTTGCAGCGCTCGCCGCCGTCCTTCTCGAGGGTTCCGCGCCGCCGTGAACACTCTCGGCAGGCGGGCCGAATCATGGACGCGGGCCGCGCTCGCCCCGCCGCGCGCGCATGGCGCGCCGCTCTCCAAAGTGGAGTTGAAAGCGGAGCCCGAGGATTTTCACGTCGAGGAAGCGCTGTCCTTCATCCCATCCGGCGAAGGCCCCCACTGGTTGTTGCGGGTGGAGAAGCGTGCCGCCAATACCCGCTGGGTGGCCGCCGAGATAGCCCGCCTCGCCGGCGTCGCCGTCGGCGATGTCGGTTACGCGGGTCTCAAGGATCGTCACGCAGTCACCGTGCAGTGGTTCAGCGTGCCGGGCCGGTCGCAGCCCGCTGAATTTTGGAGCGGCGTTCGCACCGGCGAGTTCCGAGTTCTCGACGTGCAGGCTAATCTGCGCAAACTCAAGCGCGGCGCGCTCTCCGGCAACCGTTTCCGCATCCGCTTGCGCAAAGTCGCTTGGTCCCGCGAGGAATTGGACTTGAAACTCGCGGCGCTGCGCGCGCACGGCGCGCCGAATTATTTCGGCCCGCAGCGCTTCGGCCGCGACGGCTACAATCTCGACCGGGTCGGGCAGTGGCTGCAGAGCGGCGCCGCGCCGCGCGGGCGGACCGAACGTGGATTTGCACTCTCGGCGGCGCGTGCCCTGTTGTTCAATGCCGTGCTGGCGCGCCGCGTGCAAGCCGCCAATTGGTCGGCGCTCGAGCCCGGCGATCTCGCGAGTCTCGACGGCAGCGGCAGCCATTTTCGAGTCTCCTCCGTCGACGCTGAACTGCACCGGCGCCTGCAGGGCTTTGACATTCACCCCTCAGGACCGCTGTGGGGCCGCGGCGAGCTCGAGTCCTCGGGTTATTCGCGCGACATTGAACTCGAGGTGGCGGGAGAATATCGGGCCGTTGCCGAGCTGCTCGCCGCCCAAGGACTCACCCAGGAGCGCCGTGCGCTGCGCTGTGCCGTACGCGAATTGAGCGTCGAAGCCGACGCGGGCACGCTGACGTTTTGCTTCAGTTTAGACCGGGGCCAGTTCGCCACGGCGGTCATGCGCGAAATATGCGATTTCGGCGCGGAACCGCTGCTCGAATCGGACGAACAGTGACCGCCGAGGGTTCGCCAAGCGCGCAGCATCTCTACCAGGCGCGCAGCCGCAGCTGGGCGAGCCGCGGCCACTGGGCGAGCCGCGGCTACTAGGCGCCCAGCCGCTACTAAGCGCGCCGCCGCTACTAGGCGCGCAGCAGCACGTAGACCGCGCCGGTGCCGCCATCGATGGCGCGCGCCGACGTGAATGCCATCACGTCGCCATGGCGCCGCAGCCACGAATCGACGGCGATCTTCAGAATCGGGCCCCGCGCACCGGAGCGGTAGCCCTTGCCATGAATGACTCTGACGCAGCGATGTCCGGCCTGGCGATTGGCTGCGATGAACTCGGCGAGATGATCGCGCGCCGCGGCTTGATTCAGGCCGTGCAAATCCAATTCATCTTCAACGGGGATGAGACCGCGGCGCAAGCGGCGCAGTACTTGGCTGCGGACGCCGGGGCGCTGGAACGACAGCGCGTCCGCGCCCTCGATTGCCGATCCGCCGGCCGCGATGAGCGGCATCGTCTCCTCGGGCTCGGCGGCTGCCATCGCGGCCGCGGCGCCGCTGCGCCGCCGCGCATGCACGCGCGGCGTCTTGAGTCCCGCGGGTGTCGCGGCCTGCACCAAGGGCTTCACATCGCGTACCGCGGCGCGAAAGGTCAGTGCATCGTCATCGGCCGGAGTGCCGGCGCCTGTGTCCTTGGAGCGTTGTTTTACCATGGCGTGACGATTCGATCCGCTATCCGGGTATGCAGCGTTACAGTATAGTCGGCAAGGCGCAACCCGCCATCACCGGGCAGGTGTGTTTAACCTTGTGAAAATCCTTCTTTCTAACGACGACGGCTATCGCGCGCTGGGTCTGGAGGCACTGAGGCGGGCAATGAAACCACTCGGCGCCGTCACGGTCGTCGCTCCCGATCGCAATCGCAGCGGCGCGAGCAACTCGCTCACCCTCGACGTACCCGTGCGGCCCGAGCGCTACGACACCGATTGCTACTACCTCAACGGCACGCCGACCGATTGCGTGCATCTCGCGATCTCGGGCTTGTTCGACTTCGAACACGATATCGTGGTGTCGGGGGTCAACGACGGCGCGAACTTGGGCGATGACACGCTGTACTCAGGGACGGTTGCGGCCGCCGTCGAGGGGCGATTCCTCGGCTTGCCGGCGATCGCCGTGTCGCTCTGCGTCGAGCCCGGCAGCCCGCGCAACTTCACCAGTGCCGCACAGGTCGCCGCGAGCTTGATCGAGCGGATGGCGACCGAGCCGCTGCAAGGGCCGGTGATTCTCAACGTCAACGTCCCGGATCTGCCGGAAGGGGAATTGCGCGGCATCAAAGTGACCCGCCTCGGCAACAGGCACCGCAGTAAACCGGTGGTGGCCGCTTTGGATCCGCGCGGCCGCAGCGTCTATTGGGTGGGATCCGCGGGCGCCGGCCAAGATGCCGGCCCGGGCACCGATTTTCACGCCATTGCCGAGGGGTTTGCCTCCATCACCCCATTGCAAATCGACCTGACGCGCCACGCAGCTCTGCCTGAGCTCGAGCGCTGGCTCAAGCTTGAGTAGCTTCATGGAAGGCCCGCGCCTTAGCGGTATCGGCATGACGTCGGCGCGGACCCGGGAGCGGCTGGTACAGCGGCTGCAAGAGCAGGGCATCGCCGATCAGCGCGTGCTCGATCGGATACGCAATGTGCCGCGGCACCTATTCGTGGACGAGGCGCTCGCGACTCGGGCGTACGAGGACACGGCCTTGCCGATCGGCTTCGGCCAGACGATCTCGCAGCCCTACGTGGTGGCACGCATGACCGAGGCGCTGCTCGCCGCGGGACCCGCGCCCAAGGTGCTCGAAATCGGCACCGGCTGCGGCTATCAAACCGCCGTGTTGTCGCCGCTCGTGGCCGACATCTACACCATCGAGCGCATTGCGAGCCTGTTGGGGCGGGCGCGGCGTTCGCTGCGTGAGCTCAAGATCCGCAACGTGCATTTCCGCCACGATGACGGCAACGTGGGCTGGGCGGCGCGCGCGCCCTTCGACGGGATCCTGCTGACGGCCGCTCCGCACTCGGTGCCCGCGGCGCTGTTCGAGCAGCTCAGTGTCGGCGGCCGCCTGATCGCACCGGTCGGGCCGGACGGACGGCAGGAACTCATCCGCTATACCAAGGGTGAATCAGAGATGCAGCGCGAACTGTTGGGTGCCGTGAGCTTCGTTCCCTTGCTGTCAGGATTGCAGCGCTAGATTAAGTGCGCATCACCCGAGTGGTCGGCGTCATCGGGCTCAGCTGCGCGTTGGGTCTTGGCTGCGCAGGGAGCGACACGTATGCACCCGAGTCCTATGTGGTCCAGCCGCGCGACACCCTGTACAGCATCGCGTGGCGCCACGACCTCGACTACCGGGACTTAGCGCGCTGGAATCATATCGGCTCCGATTACCGCATCTCGGTCGGTCAGATACTGTTGCTCAAGCCGGTCGGTGCCACGCGCTCCGCGGCCGCGCCAGTCTCGCGCCCGCAAAATCCGCCGCGCGTGAATCCGCCAAAGCCCGCCGATAAGAATCCGCCTGGCTCCGCGCCGACCGCACCGGCCGGGCCGACCGTACTGCCCGGCGCATCGATTCAGTGGCTCTGGCCCACGGATCACTCATCGGCGCCACGGCCGGTACCGGGGGGCGGTATTTTGATGTTGGGCCAACTCGGGCAGGACATTCGCGCCGCGAGTGTCGGTCGCGTGGTGTACATCGGCAACGGCCTGCGCGGCTACGGCAATCTGATCATCATCAAGCACGGCGACAGCGTGCTTTCCGCCTATGCCCACAATAGCGAAGTGCTCGTGCACGAAGGGCAGGATGTGGAGGGCGGCCAAGTCATTGCGCACATGGGGACCGGTCCGCATCAAGTCGCGGCGCTGTACTTCGAGATTCGCCTCAACGGCAAACCGGTGGATCCGCTGCCCTACTTAATCGGCGTGAAGTAATTTATAGATATCTCTTATAAGTGATTAATTACTCAAGTAATAATTATGGTAAATACTTAAGCTTATGGAAGCTTGCGGGCGCGCTGAGCGTATGTTTAACTGTGCGCGGGTTAGGAAAGTCCATTCGCGGGGCGCTACGGTTCGAACTCTGTAGAGAAAAAAGACAACAATATCAAGAAGAAATAGAATGATTCTCTATAACAAATTAATCGTGTCGTCAGCGCCCCGCCATTTTATTCGCTAAGGAAGCAACAGCGCGACCACTTGCCGCTGTTCCGCCACGAGCACGTTGAAGGTGCGGCACGCCGCGCCCGTGTCCATGACTTCGAAGCCGATCCCCGCACGTAGAAATTGAGCGCCAAAAACGCTCGGCGGAAATGTTTGCCGCGCGCCCGTTCCGAGCAGCACGAGTTCCGGTTTGAGCGCCAGGATCGCCGCAGCGTGGGGAGCGGCCAGCTCATTCGCACCGCCGATCGCGGGGCCCGGCACGACCACCGACGAGCTCAAGATCACCGGGCCGCGATACACCTCCTCATTGACTTTGATCTCGCCCGCGCCGTAGGCGCGAACCAGATTGATGCCCGAACTTGAATCCCGTGTGAAGCGCATGGCATTAAGATACGCATTTTCCCATCGAGCAGTTGCGTGTCTAGCGTCTATTTTCGGATTGTCGGGCGCGGGCCGGCGGCACTCCTGCGTGCGCCGCTGCTCGAGCACTGGCTGGCGCGTGCCGGAGCCGCGGCACCCGTTGCGGATTGGCGTGCCGAAGCGTTTCGCGTGATCGCGCCCGACGCCGCGATGCCGGCGGTTGCGACCGCGGCCTTGCGCGCCGCGGCGCTCGATGCGGTCGATGCGGTCGATGCGGTCGATGCGCCGGGAGCGTGGGTATTCATCGCGACGCCGGTCAACTGCGTTGCCGGCATGAGCAGCGTCAGCCTGCCGCCCGAAGGCATACTGACTCTCGAGCCGGCGGAAGCTGATGTCCTCGCGGAGGATTTCAATCGGGTATTCAGCGGCGCCGGCATCCGCCTGCGCCGCGGCCGCGAAGCGCTGCTCCTCTGCCTCTTCGATGCGCCGCTCCACGCGACGAGCACTGATCCCGACGAGGTTCTCGGCCGGGACATTTGGGAGTTTTTGCCGCGCGGTGCGGATTCGCCGCGGCTGCGCGGGCTCATGAGCGAGATCGAGATGTGGCTATTCGACCACCGGGTCAACGAGCAGCGCAGGGAGCGCGCCGCTACCGCGATCAGCGGCCTGTGGCTCTGGGGCGGCGGGGATGCGCATGCGCCGCTGCCGGCGGTGCGCGGATGGACGGGCGGAAGCGATCCCTTGTTTTCGGCCTTGACCGGGCGTTCCCCGGATCCGGCGCCGGACGCTGCGGCGGCGGGCGTGCCCGCGGTAGCGGGACCCGGAGTGGTGGTCATTGCGGATTGGCCGGGTACCGCGGCGTGGCGCAGCGCCGAACAGCGTTGGCTGATTCCGGCGATTGCCGGCTTACGATCGGGACGGCTCAAGCGTCTCGATTTGTCGGCGGGCGATCGATGCTATAGCGTGAGCGCCCGCGGCAAGTGGCGGTTTTGGCGCCGCCCGCATCCCTGGTGGGAGTCTCTTCGATGATCATGACCGAGATCCGCCGGCGCCCCGCCGGCGTGCCCGGAGCCTTAGGCGCCAACCTGCATCCGCTGCTGCGGCGGGTCTATGCGGCCCGCGGCATCTCGTGCGAGGAGGATCTCGACTTGTCGCTCGATCGGCTGCTGCCCGTGAGCTCACTCGCGGGTGTCGAGGCAGCCGCGAGTTTGCTGGCCGAGCACCAGGCCGCGGGCAGAGTCCTCGTGATCGGCGACTTCGATGCCGATGGCGCAACGGGCAGCGCGCTCCTGGTGCGGGCCTTGAGGGCGCTCGGTTTCGCGCAGGTGGACTTTCTCGTGCCCAATCGATTTCGTTTCGGCTACGGCTTGACGCCCGAGATCGTCGCGCTGGCCGCGGCTCGCCGGCCTTCCTTGATCGTGACGGTCGACAACGGCATATCGAGCGTCGGCGGTGTCGAGGCTGCGCGGGCGCTTAATATTCCGGTGCTGATAACGGATCACCATCTGCCCGGCGCCGCCCTGCCGCGCGCCGCTGTCATCGTCAATCCCAATCTTGAGGATTCGATGTTTGCGAGTCCCGCGTTGGCCGGAGTCGGCGTGGCGTTCTATGTCGTGGCAGCGCTTGGCCGGGCGCTCGGTCGGGCGGATTTCCGCGCCTCTGATCTTTTGGACTTGGTGGCCCTGGGGACGGTTGCGGATCTCGTGCCCCTCGATCGCAATAACCGGGTGCTCGTTGCCCAGGGACTGCGGCGCATTCGCGCCGGCCGCTGCGTACCGGGAATTCGCGCCATGGTCGAATTGGCCGGGCGCAGGCTCGATCAGATCACCGCGGCTGACTTGGGTTTCGTGGTCGCGCCGCGTTTGAACGCCGCCGGCCGCCTCACCGACATGAGTATCGGCATCGCCTGTTTGCTCGCCGATGACGCCGGGCAAGCGATGCGGTTTGCCGCAGAACTCAACAAGCTCAATGAGGAGAGGCGCGAAATCGAGCAGCGAATGCAGCACGAAGCCAAGGATCTGGCCGCTGCGCTGCGCTTCGACACGGCCGGCGGCGAGATGCTCGGCCTATGTCTGTTCGATGACACCTGGCACCAGGGGGTGGTGGGGCTGGTCGCAGGCAGAATCAAGGATCGGCTGCACCGCCCGGTGATCGCCTTTGCACGCGCGGAAGAAGGTACGCTGCGCGGTTCGGCGCGCTCGGTGGCCGGAATCAACATTCGCGATGTGCTCGACGGCATCGCCACGCGCCATCCCGGACTGATCGACAAGTTCGGCGGCCACGCGATGGCCGCGGGCATGACCTTGCAGGAGAGCAGTTTCGAGAGATTTCGCAGCGCCTTCGCCGCTGAGATTGCCGCACGCGGCGACTTGGACTCGCTCGCCGGCGTCATCCACAGCGACGGCGAGCTCTCCGCTCCGGAACTCACCGTGGAGACCGCGCGCATGCTGCGCGGCGCGGGCCCTTGGGGTCAGGGATTTCCCGAGCCTCTGTTTGACGGCGCCTTCAAGATCACCGATACCCGCATCGTCGGCGACCGGCATTTGAAGCTGCAGCTTCGCGCGGCAAGCACGGGAAGCGCGGCAAGCGGCGCTGCGCTCGATGCGATTGCCTTCGGCTACGTCGGCGGCGCCGATGAGGATCCGGCGCTGCGGCCCGGCGCAGAGGTGCGCCTCGCGTATCGTTTGGAGGTAAATGAATACAACGGCATGGAGCGCGTACAGCTCAATTGTCAGCACTTAAAGCTTGGCTAGTGCGGTGTGCTAAAATTATCCGCTATGGAAATCAATCAGCTCAAACGATTCATCAAAGATCTCGAGGAGCGCACAGACTCTTTGAGGAGGTATCTTTGATTACGATAATCAGCACGAGCGGCTGCAGGAAGTAAACCGCGAACTCGAGCAGCCCGGAATCTGGGATAACGCGGAGCGCGCCCAAGAACTCGGCCGGGAGCGCGCCAAACTCGAACAGGTGGTCGAGGGTCTGGATCGCCTGACGCGCGGCTTGCGCGATGCCGGCGAGCTTTTGGAGGTGGCCGCGGCGGAAGCCGATACACGCGCCGCCGACGAGATCGAAGCGGATGCGCGGGCGTTGGCAAGCGACGTGGAACGGCTCGAGTTCGCGCGCATGTTCCCCGGCAAAATGGATTCGCATAATGCCTTTCTCGACATCCAGGCCGGGGCCGGCGGCACCGAAGCTCAGGACTGGGCCGCCATGCTGCTGCGCATGTATCTCAAGTGGGCCGACGGACACGGCATCAAGACCGAAATCGTCGACCAAAGCGACGGCGAAGTGGCCGGCATCAAGGGCGCGACCATCAGCATGACGGGCGACTATGCCTATGGTTGGCTGCGCACCGAAACCGGCGTGCATCGGCTGGTGCGCAAATCGCCTTTCGATTCCGGAAACCGCCGCCACACCTCGTTTGCCTCCGTGTTCGTCTCGCCCGAGGTGGACGAAGACATCGATATTGAAATCAATCCTGCGGACCTGCGCACCGATGTCTACCGATCGAGCGGCGCCGGCGGCCAGCACGTGAACAAAACCGAATCCGCGGTGCGCATCACGCATATACCGAGCGGCATCGTCGTCGCCTGTCAGGGCGAGCGCAGCCAGCACAAGAACCGCTCCACCGCCATGAAGATGCTCAAGGCAAAGCTCTACGAACTCGAGTTCAACAAGCGCAATGCGGCGGCCAAGGTGCTCGAAGATTCGAAGTCCGACGTGAGTTGGGGCAATCAGATCCGCAGCTACGTGCTGGACCAATCCCGCATCAAGGACCTGCGCACCGGCGTCGAAATCGGCAATACCACCGCGGTTCTCGACGGCGCGCTCGACGAATTCATGCAGGCAAGCTTAAAGCAAGGACTTTGATGACGGACCCCGACGAGAACCATTTGATTGCCGAGCGGCGCGCGAAACTCGCCAAGCTGCGCGAGCGCGGCAATGCTTTTCCGAACGACTTTCGCCGCAGCGCCCTGGCCGGTCATCTCATGACGGCCTACGGCGAGAAGAGCGCGGAGCTCCTGGATGCGGAGGCAATTCGCGTCAGCGTCGCGGGCCGGATGCGCGCCAAGCGCGTCATGGGCAAGGCAAGTTTCGCCAAGCTCGAGGATTCGAGCGGCGCGATCCAGCTGTTCCTGCAGCAGCAATCCTTGGGCGCCGTGTACGATGATTTCAAGACCTGGGATGTGGGCGACGTGATCGGCGCCGAGGGGACCTTGTTCCGCACCAGGACGGGCGAGCTGTCGCTGCGCGTGGAGCGGCTGGTGCTGCTCACCAAGTCGCTGCGGCCGCTGCCGGATAAATTCCATGGCATCGCCGACACGGAGCTGCGCTATCGGCGCCGCTATGTCGATCTGATCATGAACGAAGAAAGCCGCCGGGTGTTCGAAACGCGCTCGACCATCGTGCGCTACCTGCGCGCATTTCTCGATGCGCGCGGGTTCCTCGAAGTGGAAACCCCGATGCTGCACCCCATTCCGGGCGGTGCGGCGGCGCGGCCCTTCAAGACGCATCACAACGCCCTCGATCTCGACATGTACTTGCGCATCGCTCCGGAGCTGTACCTGAAGCGCCTGACGGTGGGCGGCTTCGAACGCGTTTATGAAATCAACAGGAATTTCCGCAACGAGGGCGTCTCGACTCAGCACAACCCCGAATTCACCATGCTCGAGCTGTACCAGGCGTATGCCGATTACGGCGATCTCATGGAGCTCATTGAAACGCTGTTCCAGGGACTGGCCGACACCTTGCACGGTTCGCGCAAGATCACCTACCAGGGCACGGAATTCGATCTATCGAAGAGCTTTGCGCGGCAGAGCATCGAGGAGATCATTTTGGCGAACAACCCCGACCTGGATCCGATGTCGGTGCGGGATGCCACGTACCTGCGCCGCTTCTGCGACAACATGAAGATCCCGCACAAGCCCGGCGACGGTCCGGGGAAACTGCAGATCGAGATCTTCGAGAGAACCGGCGAACACACCTTGGTGCAGCCCACCTTCGCCTACGGGTATCCGGCCGAGGTCTCGCCGCTGTCGCGGCGCAATGATAAGGATCCCTTCATCACCGATCGCTGGGAGTTCTTCGTCGGCGGACGCGAGTTCGCCAACGGGTTCTCGGAACTGAACGACGCTGAGGATCAAGCGCAGCGCTTCAGGGAGCAGGTCGAGCGCAAGGAAGCGGGCGACGAGGAAGCCATGTACTACGATGCAGATTATGTGCGCGCGCTCGAATACGGCATGCCGCCCGCCGCCGGCTTAGGATTGGGGGTCGACCGCTTGGTGATGCTGTTCACGAACGCCGCCTCGATTCGCGACGTCTTGCTGTTTCCGCACATGCGGCCTGAATTCTGATGCTCGGCGCCTCCGCCGCCGGCGACTCCCGCGGGAGTCCCATCGGCGTGTTCGATTCCGGGGTCGGCGGCTTGACGGTGCTGCGCGCGCTGGTTGCGGCGCTGCCGGCGGAGGATTTCATCTACTTAGGCGACACCGCGCGCCTGCCCTACGGCACGAAGAGTGCGGAAACCGTGGTGCGCTACTCCCTGCAATGCGCAGCGGCCTTGGTGGCGCGCGGCATCGGCAGCTTGGTGGTGGCCTGCAATACCGCTTCAGCCTCCGCCTTGGGCGCCTTGACGCAGCGATACCCCTCGCTGCCCATTATCGGCGTCATCGAGCCCGGCGCGGCAGCGGCCGTGGCGGCATCCAACTCGCAGCACATCGCGGTCATTGGCACGGAAGGCACGATCAGCGGCGGCGCCTATCAGACGGCCATCCAACGGCTCCGGCCGGCGGCGCGCATCACGGCGTGCGCTTGCTCCATGTTCGTCGCACTGGCGGAGGAGGGATGGACCGGCGGCGCGGTCGCCGAGGCCGTGGCCCGCCGCTACTTGGAGCCTCTATTCAGGGTGCCGGACGCTCCCGATACGCTGCTGCTGGGCTGCACTCATTTCCCGATCCTGGCTGCGGCGATCCGTTCGGCTTTACCGGCTCACGTCAGAATCGTCGAACCTGCCGCGGCCGTTGCAGCGGCTGCCGCGGCTGCGGCCGCCGCGGCGGTACTCAAAGGATCTGCCGCCTCCGGGCGCGCGGCCCGCTCCCAAGTCACGTGGCTCGCCACGGACGGGAGAGAACGCTTCGCGCGAGTCGGCAGTACATTCTTCGGCCGGCCGCTGCATGCGCAGGCGATCGAAATCATCGATCTTTGACCGGCGCGCCGGGCCTTTCTGCTACAGCAGGCCGAATACAGCGACTCCGGCGGTGGTGCCCACGAAGACCTTGCCGTCGGCAACCGTCGGCGTGATGTACTTATTGCCGGCGCCAAACTGATCTCGATTGTTGGCGGCTTGATTGCTGTTATACAGCTCATGCGCGAGGTTGGTTGCATCGTAGGCGTGCAGCACGGCGGGATTGACGTTCTCATGCGCCCATAAAATCGCGTTCGACGTGCCGTTCGCCGAGACCGAGGGCGCGGTGCCCGGATAGGCGAATTGAGTGGCGGTTTGCGATTGCGGTGAAGCCGACAATTTCGCGCTCGCCACGGCGAATGCTTTGAGCGTGCTGCCCACATCGCCGTAGTACACAGAGCCATTGAAGTACGCGGGCGTGGACCAGATTCCGCCCGGCAGGACTGAACTCAGCTGCTGCCAGATGTTATTGGCGGATGCGCTGAACTTACCCATCGAATCGCGATCGACCACGTCGAGATTGCCGTCCTTGCCGGCGCCGATCATGAGATGCCGGACGGTGTTGGACGCATCGTTAAAATCCGGCAGCAGCATCGCGCCCCCTGAGCCTAAGTCCGTGTCGGACGCCGATTCGGCCACTTCGTTCGACATGGTGAAGTAATCCGCAACGCTCAAAGTGCCGCCGCTGGTGGAGATTTTCAGAAAGGAGTTGCCGTAGTCCTGTGCATTGGGAAAACCCTGCGCATCGAGAGTGGTCTCGAACACGCCATTCGCGGTCAGCAAATAGATGTTGCCCGCTGCATCGGCCGCGGGCCCGCCTCCGCTCATCCAGATCGCGGGCCCCGCACCGCCGCTGTTCGGCGCGACATTGAGCACCGCGCCGCGGGCGAGAGTGGCCTCGGCATAGGCGATTATCCATCCGGTGTAGGGCTGCTGGTCGCAATGCGAGGTCCACGTGGTATAGACCGTGCCGTTCAGCAGCAACAGAGCCGCCCGTTCTTCGTACTGGCCGGGGCTGAATGTCGTGCTGCCGCCGCCGGCCGTGGGATAGGTCGCCGCCACATCCGTAGGCCCGCTCAGTTCTTCCGCCCCCGAAGTCAGGTCGAGCGCATGCAGGCGTTGATGATAGACGCCGCCGCCATCCTTCGACATCGCAACCACATACAAGGTGCCGTGCGCGCCCGCGCCGCGGTCGATGACCGGCGTCGCGGTGATGCCGATTTCGGGAACCACTTGCCCGCAACCGTGCGTATCGCTGGTCGTTTCGCCGCTCCCGAGCAGCGATACCTTCCACAATACCGCTCCTGTATCCGCATCGAAGGCATACACCGAATCATGCTCGGTGGCTGCGAACACGACGCTGTGCAGAACTCCCGCAACGCTGAGTTGCGAGATATACAGAGGCTGCGCGTCGACTTTGCCGTCCACCGGCAAGTTGCGCAGCAGACCAAACGTCGCGGCAGCCACGTTCGCCGGGGTGAGAGTCGACTCGTTAAGGTTCTGACCGCTGCGATTCAGATCGTTCTTGTACGTGAGCACATCGGTCCCGGCCGGCGGCGGCGTCGCGGCGGTGACGGTGAGCTTCGCGCCGGCGCTGCTCACGCTGCCGCCGGCGTTGCTCACTGTCACGGTAAACGTGGCACCGTTGTCGGCGCTCGTCGTCGTCGGCGTGGTATAGCTCGCCGCGGTGGCGCCTGAGATGGCAGAGCCGTTCTTCTGCCACTGATAGGCCAATGGAGCGGTGCCGGAGGCGGTCACCGAAAACGTCGCGCTCTGGCCCACGGAGACGCTTTGCGCCGCCGGCTGCACGGTGATCGAGGGAGCGGTAGGCTGGGGCGCGATGGTGAGGGGAGCACCGGATGAACCGCCGCCGCATGCCGTAAGTTCGACCGAGAGAATCAACGCCGCGACAATCAGGAGATGGCGACACATAGGGACCTCCGCTTAAACGAACTCGCGATAGCCGTGCAAGAATACGACCACGGCGAAATAGCAGAACAAGATCGCCGAGACCAGCGAGTGCCCACACGGTTTCTGGCTACGTGGCCGGCACTTGCCGGTAGGGCAGCGGCAACTCGACCGCCGCGACCTCGTCGCCCGACGACACCTCGGCTTCCGGCGCGCCTGCCTCGAGAGTGAGTACCGCGAGGGCCTCGAAAGTTGCCCCGTGGCTCGCGAGTTCGGTCAAACGCCCCGTGCGCCCATCATGAAGCTTGAGCGCCTGGCCGATCTCCCAAGTTCCGGGCGGCAGCCGCAGGCGAAACATGCGCCGCTTGATGCGTCCCAAGTGCTGCGTTCGCGCAATGATTTCTTGGCCCGTGAAACAGCCCTTGGTGAAGCTGATGCCGTCGATCAGATCCAAATTCAGCATTTGCGCGACGAACAATTCAGAAGTCTGCGCATACACCTGCGGCAAGCCGCCGCGGATGTCGGCGAGGCGCCAGTCGTGCTCAATCCGCGCGCCGCCGCCCTCGAGTCCGCGCTCCGCGAGCGAGGCCGTAGGACCGATCAGCCAATAGCGGCTTGAATCCTGGCCGACGCGGCCGATTCCGATACCGTTCCGCTCCGCGTAGCCGCCGGCCGGATCGGGAGTGCCGATGCCGGCGGCGTGCAGAGCCCCGGCGTCAGGGTCGGCCGCGCGGTGCCACCCGACCACCGAGAATTGCTCGCTCACGTCTTGAATATCGACTTTGGCGCGCAGCACGAATTTGCGCAGCCGCTGCATCGTCGACGGCAATAGTTCGCGCGGCAGGAGCGCGATGACGCCGCTCGAATGCGGCAGCAGGTGCAACACCGCCGTAACGCGCCCCTGGGCGGTGGAATACGCCGCCAGCAGTACCGCGCCGCCGCTCAAGCGGCTGGTATCGTTGGAAACCTGGCCTTGCAAAAAGCGCTGGGCATCGGGGCCGGCAAAGCGCAACAGACCGATGTGCGGCAGCCGGCCCGATGCAGGCGTAGGCTCGCCGGCGGGTATCTCGTCATCGCTGCCGTCACGCATCGGGGCGCTGCTCATGTAGCTATGAGAGGGGTACTCGACCGGCACTGTCAACCCCTGCAGTGCACAAGTAATTGCCGAAATCAGGGTCTTCGGCGTGGTTATCCACCCCCGTTTTCTGGCAAACTTTGACTGTGACGCCGAATAAAGAAGATCCGCCGGTACCGATACAGCCCGAGTCCGAGGCACCGGAGACACCCTCCGCGCCGGCCGCTGCAACGCGCGAAGTGGGCGGGCGCCCGGGGCCGGAGCCCACCCGCTACGGCGATTGGGAGCTTAGGGGCCGCTGCATTGATTTTTGACCCAGAGCCGCCCACTCGCCGCTGAAGTCATCTAAACACCATGCCTGCACCTTTCCGGCCGCTTTCGCCGCATATCCGAATTTATCGTTGGCAGATTGGCAATACCCTGTCGATTTTGCACCGCGCGACCGGTATTGCACTCGCGTTCGGCTTGATCGCCTTGAGCTACTGGCTGATCTCCTTGGCGGGCGGTGAAGAGAGCTACCAGGCGGCGGCGCAGCTCTTCGCGGGACCTGTAGGGGTGGTCTTGCTCATCGGCTGGACCTTCGCATTTTTGTTCCATTTACTGAACGGCATACGGCATCTGTTCTGGGACGTGGGCGTAGGATTCGAGCGCACGTCTCGGCATGCGAGCGGCTGGTTCGCGGTCTTGGGCGCGCTCGGCTTGACGCTCGCCGTTTGGCTGCTGCTGTGGCATGCAGCACGCCTATGAGCCTGCAGAGTCCCTTGGGTCGGGTGCTTGGAATGGGGTCGGCCAAAGACGGCACCGGGCACTGGTGGGCGCAAAGGGTGAGCGCGGTTGCGCTGATTCCGCTCACTCTCTGGTTCTTCGTCTCGTTGCTGGAACTTCCGGATCTCGATTACGGAACAGTGCGCGCCTGGCTGCGGCTTCCTTGGAGCGCCTTGTTGGCAGTGCTGCTGGTCGCCGTGCTCACCTATCACTCCTATCTCGGCACCACGGTGGTGATCGAGGATTACGTGCACAGCGGCGGTAGGAAGCTCTTCTCGCTGCTGCTGCTCAAGTTCCTGTATGTCTTGTTCGGCGGGGCGGCGATATTGGCGATCTTGCGAGTCGCGCTCGGATCTTAAGAGGGCTATGAGCGAATACAAGTTCATCGACCATACCTACGATGTGGTGGTCGTCGGGGCCGGTGGGGCGGGTTTGCGCGCCACCTTCGGCTTGGCCGAGGCGGGTCTCACCACCGCCTGTCTGACCAAGGTGTTCCCGACGCGCAGCCATACGGTCGCGGCGCAAGGCGGAATTTCGGCGGCGCTTGGCAACATGGGCGAGGACGACTGGCGCTGGCACATGTATGACACGGTGAAGGGATCTGATTGGCTCGGCGATCAGGACGCCATCGAATTCATGTGCAAGGAAGCGCCGGCCGCCGTCATCGAACTCGAACACTATGGCGTGCCGTTTTCACGCACCGATGACGGGCGCATCTACCAGCGCCCGTTCGGCGGCATGACCACGCACTTCGGCAAAGGAATCGCGCAGCGCACTTGCGCGGCGGCGGACCGCACCGGCCATGCGATGCTGCATACGCTATATCAGCAGGCCCTTAAGCACGATGCGAGTTTCTTCATCGAATACTTCGCGCTCGACCTGATTATGGAAAATGGCGAGTGCCGCGGCGTCATCGCCCTCGACATGGCCGATGGCACGCTGCATCGCTTTCGCGCCCATCAAGTCATTTTGGCGACCGGCGGTTATGGCCGCGCCTGGTTCTCCTGTACCTCGGCTCATACCTGCACCGGTGACGGCGGCGGGATGGTGCTGCGCGCCGGCTTACCCCTCGAGGACATGGAATTCGTGCAATTCCATCCGACCGGCATCTACGGGGCCGGCTGTCTCATTACCGAGGGCTCGCGCGGCGAGGGCGGATATCTCACGAACTCGACCGGCGAGCGCTTCATGGAGCGCTATGCGCCGAACGCCAAGGACTTGGCATCGCGCGACGTGGTCAGCCGCTCCATGACCATCGAAATTCGCGAGGGGCGCGGTGTGGGCCTGCTCAAGGACCACATCGATCTGCACCTCGAGCACTTGGGTCCCGCGGTCATCAAGGAACGGCTGCCGGGAATTGCCGAAACCGCCAGAATCTTCGCCAACGTCGACGTCAACAAAGATCCCATCCCGGTGCTGCCCACGGTGCACTACAACATGGGCGGGATCCCTTGCAACGTTCAAGGCGAGGCCGTTTCCCGGCACAACGGCAGCGAAATACCGGTGCCGGGACTGATGTCCGTCGGCGAAGCCGCCTGCGTATCGGTCCACGGCGCGAACCGGCTGGGCTCGAACTCGCTGCTCGATCTCGTGGTTTTCGGCCGCGAGGCGGCACGGCATTGCGCGCGCGCGGTCAAACCCGGCGCTCCGCACCGCGCCCTGAAACCCGACTCTACCGAAGCTGCGCTCGCGCGTTTGGACCGCTTGCGCCATGCCAAGGGTTCGCGCCGCACCGCCGATATCCGCTTGGATATGCAGCGCATCATGCAGGCCGATGCGGCGGTATTTCGCACCGGCGAAACGTTGAATGACGGCAAGCGCAAGCTGGCCCAGGTGTTCGATTCATTCGGCGACGTGCAGGTCACCGACCGGTCCATGACGTGGAATACGGATCTCATCGAGACCTTGGAGCTCGATAATCTCCTGGGACAGGCGGTGGCGACCATGCATTCGGCCGAAAATCGCAAGGAAAGCCGCGGCGCCCAGGCGCGCGAGGATTTTCCGAATCGAGATGACCAGAACTGGCTCAAGCACACGCTGTGCTGGGTGGACGAGAAGGGGGCCTCCAGGTTCGACTATCGGGCGGTGCACTTGAATACCCTGACCGATGACGTCGAGTCGATTCCCCCCAAGGCACGCACCTATTAGGGGCGTCCGGCGATGATATACAGGAGCACGATCGATGGCTGAGCCTGCGCTTCCCGCGCTATCCAAGGTGCGCAAGGACGGACGGATCTTCAAAGCGCCCACGGGCGCCAAGAACGTGCGCGTATTCAAGATTTACCGCTTCGACCCCGACACCGCGGAGAATCCACGGCTCGACAGTTATGAAATCGACATGGACAGCTGCGGCCCGATGGTCTTGGATGCCCTGATCAAGATCAAAAACGAGATCGACCCCACCTTGAGCTTCCGCCGCTCCTGCCGCGAGGGCATTTGCGGCTCCTGCGCCATGAATATCGACGGCAAGAACGGCCTGGCCTGCATCAGCGCCTGCGCCGACGTCAAGCGCGATATCAAGGTATATCCCTTGCCGCACCTGCCGGTGGTCAAGGATCTGGTACCGGACCTCACCAATTTTTATGCCCAGTACGCGTCGATCAAACCCTGGCTGCAGACGCGCACGCCCGCACCCCCGGACCGTGAAAGGCTGCAGTCGAAAGAGGATCAGGAGAGGGTGGACCGGCCGTCGGCGTGCATTCTGTGCGCCTGCTGCTCGACCAGCTGTCCCAGTTATTGGTGGAACAGCGACCGCTATTTGGGACCGGCGGCGCTGCTGGCGGCCTACCGCTGGATCGTCGACAGCCGGGACGAGGCGAGCGGCGAACGGCTCGACAGCCTGGAAGATCCCTTCCGGCTGTATCGGTGCCACACCATCATGAACTGTACCGAGGCCTGCCCCAAGGATCTCAATCCGGCCAAGGCCATCAGCGAAATCAAGCAGATTCTGGCGCATCGCCGCTATTGAGCGCCCGAGATAATGACCGCGATCGAATCGCAGCGGCTGGGGAAGTTGCGCTGGCGCTGCCGGCGCGGCATGAAAGAGCTCGACATCCTGTTGACCCGCTACGTCGAGGAGCGGTTCAGCGACGCACCCGCCGCGCACCAGGCGGCCTTCCAGGAGCTGCTCGAGTCGCAAGACACTCTGATTTACGCCTATTGCCTGGGACAGGAGCGGCCGCCGACGGCGTTATTGTCGTCCCTCATCGAGCAAATCACCTTAAGTTCAGTCGACCATCGGTCGGGCCGCTGAGCACGGCTGTTAGAATCGAGGCTTGTGCGCAACGTCACGCTTGCAGTAGTGGTATTACGGGAACTGTCGAACTTTTCCTCGGGCAGGCGGTCTATCGCCGCAGGCTGGCTTGCGGGCTCGCCGGTTTGGGTCCTCGAATGAGTATCGAAGAGAGCGACCTCAAGCTGGTCGAACGGGTCCAGCGCGGCGAACGGGCGGCTTTCGATTTGTTGGTCCTGCGTTACCAGCACAAGGTGCTGAAGCTGATCATGCGATACGTGCACGATGCAACCGAGGCTGAGGATATTGCACAGGAAGCGTTTGTCAAAGCGTACCGTGCCCTGCAGTCGTTTCGCGGCGATAGCGCCTTTTACACCTGGCTGTACCGGATCGCCATCAACACCGCGAAGAACGCCCTGGTCGCCACCAAGCGCCGCCCCATGGACTACGACCTCGATTTGCAAGATCCCGAACAGTACGACTTGCACGGGCGTCTGGCCGAGTCCGAAACCCCCGAAGCCTTGCTGCTCACCGATGAAATCCGCGACACGGTGAACCGCGCCATCGAGAATTTACCCGAGGACCTGCGGACCGCCATCGTGCTGCGGGAACTCGAGGGATTGAGCTACGAAGACATCGCACAGACGATGGATTGCCCGGTAGGTACGGTGCGCTCGCGGATCTTTCGCGCGCGCGAGGCGATTGACAAGAAACTAAGACCCATTTTCGAGGGCGGCCTGGGTCGGCCCGAGGACACATGAGCGAACAAATTCGTGAACAGGTTTCGGCGTTTCTCGATGGTGAACTGCCGAGCTCAGAGACCGAACTCTTGCTGAAGCGCCTGACGCGCGATGCGGAGCTGCGCGAGAGCTTCGGACGCTTCGCCTTGATAGGCGAGTCGCTGCGCGGTGCAAGCCGGGTGCCCGTGAGCCGCAACTTCGCGGCTCGCGTGAACTCCGCCATCGATGGCGAACCTGCGGCGGTGAACTTCACGGCCGCACCCAGGGGCCCGGCGCGCTGGGGACGGACTTTTGCCGGAGCGGCCGTCGCCGCGAGCGTCGCCGTGGTGGCGGTCGTTGCTTTGCAACAGCGGGCCATCGCACCGACGCTGCATGGGGTATCGCCGGTCACGGCGCAAAACGTCGGGGCAGCTCACCCCAAAGAGGCGATTTCCTACACGGTTCCCGCTGCATCGCCGGCCGTACCCGGCGTTTTGCCGCAGGCCCGGCTCACCAACTATGTATTTGCGCACAGCAAGTACTCCTCCGGACTGGGACAAAGCAATGTGCTGTCCGGGCTGCTTGCGGATGCCGAGGAGCAGGGGCCGGCGACGAATGACGGCGCGGCGGTCAAGGACGCCGCGGTCAAAAGCTCCGCACCACACCCGCTGTCTCAGGACGCACCCATCGCTCCATGAGGATGCCGTTGCCTTATCGCGCCAACTGGTTGGTACCCTGCGCCGTGGCCGCGACTTTGACGTTGGCGCTCGCGCAGCGCTCGCGCGGCGCCGATGATCCCCGCGAATGGCTCGAGAAAATGAATACCGCGCTGGCGACGCGCAACTACGACGGCACCTTCTTTCACTTGAGCGATGGCCGCGTGGAAACCATGCGCATCGTGCACCGCGTGAGAGCCGGCCGCGTCACCGAACGGCTGCTGTCGCTCGATGGCTCGGGCCGCGAGTTCGTCCGCAACAACGACGAACTGACTTGCTATCTGCCCGATCAGCACACGGTGTTGGTCGAGCCGCGCCAGGATCACGGCCCGTTCCTGGGCTCGCTGCCGCAGTTCGGCTCCGACGTGAACGAGTTCTACCGCATCGAATCGTTGCCGCCTACGCACGTGCTGGGACGCGCCGCGCGCGTCATCGCGGTCAATCCCAAAGACCAATTCAGATTCGGCTATCGCCTATGGCTCGATGAGACCACCGCGATGCCGCTGAAAACCCAGCTGTGCGATGCGCACGGCCAGGTGATCGAGCAGATTTTATTCGCGCGTCTCGACATGCCGGAGAACATTCCGGACAGCGCCTTGACGCCCGCGGTGCATACCGAGGGCATGCGCTGGGTGCGGCAGGGCCCGTCGCGCGATAGCGCCTCGCCGGCGCTCTCCGCGTACCGGGCGAGTGAGCTGCCTCCGGGGTTTCACCTGACCGTCTCGGGCGCGCAAACCTTGGGCGGCGCGACCGAGCCGGCCACGCACTTGGTCTACTCCGATGGGCTCGCCACGGTGTCGGTATTCGTCGAGGCTCCGCGCGCCGACAATTCCGCCGAGGTGGAGAAGCCGAACGCGCAATCCGAAGCGCCGATGCAGGGGCTGGCGCGGGTTGGATCGGGATTCGCATTCTCCACCGTGGTGCAAGGCCATCAGGTGACGGCGGTCGGCGAAGTTCCGGCGGAGACCGTGGAATTCATCGCGCATTCGGTGAAGTCTTTCGGCGCCGATCGACCGCGTCCCTGACCGATCCGCCTCTGAAAGATCCGCGCGCCAGCCTGCGTTTTGTCCTGTACTCGCGTCCGGGCTGCGGCTTGTGCGAGGAACTGCTGGCCGAACTCGCCGCCGTGCCGGCGGCGCACGAGTATCCGATCGATGTGCTCGATGTCGATGCCGACGAGTCGGCGCGCATGCGCTACGGACACAAGATTCCGGTCCTGTTGTTCGCCGGAGAACTGGTTTGCCACGGCCGCTTGGACGTGGCCGAGGTATATAAGGCCCTCGCGTACCACCGTTGACCACCGTTGACCGGTATAATCGGGGGTTTCGCCTTAAACCTAAGCCCTTGATGAAGAATATCCGCAACTTTTCCATAATTGCTCATGTTGACCACGGTAAATCGACTTTGGCCGATCGCTTCATTCAGGAGTGCGGCGGTCTCGATGCTCGAGAAATGCAGGCGCAGGTGTTGGACACGATGGACCTCGAACGTGAGCGGGGAATTACCATCAAAGCGCAAAGCGTGACGCTCGGCTTCAAGTCGCAGAGCGGCGAGGTGTACCAGCTCAATTTCATCGATACGCCCGGTCATGTGGATTTTTCCTACGAGGTATCACGCTCGTTGGCGGCCTGCGAAGGGGCCCTGTTGGTGGTGGACGCGGCTCAAGGCGTCGAGGCGCAAAGCGTCGCGAACTGCTATACCGCCTTGGAACAGGGCCTCGAGGTGCTGCCGGTCATCAACAAAATCGACCTGCCCTCCGCCGATCCTGCCAAGGTGATTCACGAAATCGAAGAAATCATCGGCATCCCGGCCGATGATGCCGCGCTGGTCAGCGCCAAAACGGGGCAGGGAGTCCCCGAGCTCTTGGAGCAGTTGATCAAGCGCATTCCGCCTCCGCAGGGCGATCCGGAGGGACCCTTGCAGGCGCTGATCATCGACTCCTGGTTCGATAATTATGTCGGCGTCGTCTCCTTGGTGCGGGTCATGAATGGTGCATTGCATTCAGGCGCTAAAATCCGCGTCATGTCGACCGGCCGCAGCCATGTGGTCGACAAACTGGGCCGCTTTGCGCCGAAGCCGGTGACCCGCGACTCGCTCAATACCGGCGAGGTCGGTTTCGTCGTTGCGGGGATCAGGGAGATCGACGGCGCACCGGTGGGCGACACCATCACGCTCGAGGCCAATCCGGCCAAGGAGCCGTTGGCGGGCTTCAAACAGGTTCAGCCGCGCGTGTTCGCGGGGATGTTCCCGGTGAGCTCGGACGACTACGAACAGTTCCGCGATGCCTTGAAGAAGCTCAAGTTGAACGATTCGGCGCTGCATTTCGAGCCCGAGGTGTCCACGGCGCTCGGTTTCGGATTCCGTTGCGGCTTTTTGGGATTGCTGCACATGGATATCGTGCAAGAGCGGCTCGAGCGCGAATACGACCTCCAGCTGATCACCAGCGCGCCGACGGTCATCTACGAGGTGCTGTTGACCGACGGCTCGGTGATCAACGTGGACAATCCGACCAAGCTGCCGCCGCAGGATCGGATCGCCGAACTGCGCGAGCCCATCATCACGGCCAATATCCTGGTGCCGCCGGATCACGTGGGCGCGGTGCTGGGATTGTGCAGCGAGAAGCGCGGCGAGCAGAAAAAAATGCTGTTCTTGGGCAGTCAGGTGTCGCTGCAGTATCAATTGCCGCTCGCCGAAGTCGTGCTCGATTTCTTCGATCGGCTGAAATCGGCGAGCCGCGGCTATGCCTCCTTTGACTACGAATTCAGCCATTTCCAGGCGGCGCCGCTGGTGAAGCTCGATGTGCTGATCAACGGCGAGCCGGTCGATGCGCTGTCGCTCATCGTGCATCGGGACAATTCGTACAATCGCGGCCGGGAATTGGTCGACAAGATGCAAGAGCTGATCCCGCGCCAGATGTTCGAGGTGGCCGTGCAGGCCGCGATCGGCAGCCACATCATCGCCCGCGCGAGCGTCAAGGCGATGCGCAAGAACGTTCTCGCCAAATGCTACGGCGGCGACATCTCGCGCAAGCGCAAACTGCTCGAGAAGCAAAAGGCCGGCAAGAAACGCATGAAACAAGTCGGCCAGGTCGAGATACCGCAAGAGGCATTTCTGGCCGTGCTGCAAGTCGGCAAAAAGACGACTTGACTGGTCCGCTCAGTCCTTTAGGAATTGCACATGTTGGGGGTTTTTCGTGAGTGATGGTGACAGCCTATTCGTAGGCCTCTTATGCGCAAGCTTGGCCTGCGTGCTGGTGATCTTGGTGGACGGCTGGTACTTCCGGCCGCGGCGCGATCCTAAGGCAACCGCGGTGCACGAACCCCCGCTGCCGCGCATCGCGGGGTATGCCTTGATAGCGCTCGCGCTCGCCATGCTGTGGCGCCTGTTCCGCTACGAGGCGGTGGATTTCAGCCTCATGCTGGTCGTCGTAGGCGCTCTCTCGGGCGTTATTTGGGCTCTGGACCGGGCTTTTTTCGCGCGCCGCCGCACCGCCGCCGCCGCGGCTGCGGGCACCCCCATCGAGCGGGTGCGCGAACCCATCGCGGTCGAATATGCGCGCTCTTTCTTCCCGGTCATCATTCTGGTGCTGGTGATCCGTTCCTTCATTTTCGAGCCGTTCCGCATCCCTTCCGATTCCATGATGCCCACCCTGTTCGATGGTGATTTCATCTTCGTCAGCAAGTTCTCCTATGGGCTGCGCCTGCCCGTGACCAATACGTTGTTGGTAGCCACCGGCACGCCGCAGCGCGGCGATGTGATCGTGTTCCGGCTGCCGCCGAACCCGAAGATCAACTACATCAAGCGGCTGGTCGGCCTGCCGGGCGACCGCATTCGCGTGGATGAGCGCGATCAGCTGTATGTGAATGACGTCCCTATGAAGCAGGAGCCGGGCCCGACCTACACCGGGCCGAAGCAGAATCTACCGAACTATGAGGACGCACCGACGGCCTACGAGCAGCTGGGAGCCAAACGGCATCTCATCATGTTTGCCCGCCAGGGCGTCACCGCCGGTGAATGGGTGGTCCCCGCGGGGCACTATTTCTTCATGGGGGACAACCGCAATAACAGTAAAGACAGCCGTTGGCAGGACGATCCGGAGGCTCCGGGGTTCGTGCCGGAGCAGAATTTGGTCGGTAAAGCCGTGCGAATCTGGCTTAATCTTGATACTCGTGACGGACCTCTCTGGAATCGGATCGGTAATGCGATTCAATAAGCAGCCCATTAGGGAGGAATCTATGCGGCAGCGTCAGCAAGGTATGACAATGATCGGGATGCTCTTCGTCCTCGGTTTGGTCGGGGTAATCCTGTACGGCGGCATTCGTGTGGCGCCGTTATACCTCAATTACATGAAGGTGGCCCGCAGCATGGAAGCGACGGCGTCGGAATTCAAAACCGAGAACCCTGAGATCGGCGGCATGCGCCGTTCGCTCGAGAAGCACTGGCAGATTGAAGACATCAATTCCGTCGAGGCCAAGGATGTGGATATCGAGAAGGATGAGGGCGGCGTGACCATGCACGTGGCGTATGATGATTCGTCCCCGTACATTTCGAACCTGTCGCTGACGATGCACTTCGACAAGACCGTGAAGGTGCAGTGAGCCCTACGCGTCAGCCGGATGAGCTCATCGGTTGGGTCGAACGCGCGTTCGGCTATGTCTTTTCGAGGCCGGAACTTTGCCACGCCGCTCTGACCCACCGCAGCGCCGGCGGCGGACACAATGAACGGCTCGAGTTCCTGGGCGATTCAATTCTCAATTGCAGTGTGGCGCGGTTGCTATACGATGCGCATCCGAACGCCGATGAAGGCGTGCTGTCGCGGTGGCGGGCGACTCTGGTCAGCGGCGACACCTTGGCCTTGATCGCGGGCGAGCTCGGCTTGGGCGAGCACTTGAAGCTCGGGACGGGAGAACTGAAATCCGGCGGATTTCGCCGGGCATCGATACTGGCGGACGCATTGGAGGCGATTTTGGGCGCCATTTTTCTGGATTCCGGGTTTGACGCGGCTGCGGCGGTGGTCAATCGCATGGTCGGACCCCGCATTGCCGAATTGCCGGCAGCCGAAGAGCTGAAGGATTCGAAGACCCGTTTGCAGGAGGCCTTGCAGGGCCATGGCCTGGCATTGCCGGTCTACACCGTGACTGCGGTAGCGGGCGATCCGCACGCGCTGTCGTTCACCGTCACTTGCGAAGTACCCACCTTCGCACTGGTAGCGGTGGGCGAGGGCGGCAGCCGGCGCCGCGCCGAGCAATTGGCGGCCCGTAAGCTGTTGGATCAGCTGCCGGCCGAAATGTTGAGATCCCGGGGCGGCACCGAACTGTGAGCGCTTCCTCATTTCGCGCCGGCATGGTCGCCATCGTCGGCCGTCCCAACGTCGGTAAATCGACGCTGGTTAACGCGCTCGTCGGCCGCAAGGTCTCGATCGTCACCGCCAAACCGCAAACCACCCGGCATCGGATCTTGGGCGTCGTGAATCGCCCCGAGGCGCAGCTCGTGCTGGTCGACACGCCCGGACTGCATGAGTCCACGCGCCGGGTGATGAATCAGTACATGAATCGGGTGGCCATTTCATCCTCACAGGACGCGGATGTCATCCTGTTCGTGATCGAAGCCATGCGTTTCACCGACGAGGATGTGTGGGTGTGGGAGCGGGTGCGCGGCTTGAAGCAGCCGCTGTTCTTGGTGGTGAACAAGGTGGACCGAGTCTATCCGAAGGAGCAATTGCTGCCGTTTCTCGAGGAAATGACCGAGCGTGTTCCCGCCTCCGGCGTGGTGCCGATATCGGCCCTCGACAGCGATAACCTGGACCGCTTGGTCGATGCGGTCGGCGCCCGCCTGCCGGTGGCGCCGCCGCTGTTCGCATCCGATGTGCTCACGGATCGGGACGAGCCGTTTCATGCCGCGGAGATCGTGCGCGAGAAGCTGACGCTGAAGCTGCGTGAAGAGCTGCCGTACGGCATCAACGTGCAAATCGAACGCTTCGCCGATGAAGACGGCCGGATCGTGATCAATGCGGTAATCTGGGTCGAACGCGCCGGACAAAAGGCCATCGTGATCGGCCAGGGCGGCGAGCGGCTCAAGGAAATCGGGCGCCTCGCCCGCATCGAACTCAACGACCTGTGGCAGCGCTCGGTGCATCTCGAGCTCTGGGTCAAGGTCAAGGAAAACTGGGCGGACAGCGAAATGGCGCTGCGCCAATTTGGGTACGACACGCTGTGAAGAACGTGGGCCGGCCATCCGGGCGGCGCGTCTGGCTGGCACCGGCTTACGTGCTGCATCAATATCCCTACCGCGATACCAGCCGCATCATTGAAGTTTTCACCAGCGAGCACGGGCGGCTCACCCTGTTTGCCCGCGGGGCAAACGGCCCGAAAGCCGCCTTGAAGGGGATATTGCGGCCCTTCCAGCGGCTGCTCATTTCCTGGGTAGGCCGCAGCGAGGCGTGCCAGCTGACCGCGGCGGAGATCGACGGCAGCCTCACCATGTTGGGCAAAGAGCGGCTGATGAGCGGCTTTTACTTGAACGAGCTGCTGCTGAAGCTGACCGAGCGTTGCGATCCGCATCCGGAGATTTTCTACTCCTATGCCTCGTGCGTCGCGGCGCTGTGCGCCGGGGAGGGCGAGGAGGCCACTCTACGCCGCTTCGAGAAGCGTTTGCTGGATGATCTAGGATATGGACTCGAGCTCACGCGCACGGCCGCGGGCCGGCTGGTTGAACCCGATAGCTACTATCGATTCGCCGCGGAACGCGGTCCGCAGCCTTGCGTGGCCGAGGCTCCGGGCGCGATCTACGGCCGGTCCTTGGCGGATCTTGACGCCGAGATCTTTGCGGATGCGCGCTCGTTGCGCGATGCGAAGCGCGTGCTGCGGACCGCACTCGACGCCTGCCTCGACGGGCGCACGTTGAAATCACGCGAAGTGATGCTGGCGATGCGGCGGCGCGAACCGATTCCTCCACTGTTGCCGGACCCGCGGGAACAGCCGTGAGCGCCGCACCGGTGTCGATCGGCATCGGCTTGGGAGTGAATATCGATCACGTGGCGACGCTGCGCCAGGCGCGGCGGGTTCAATATCCGGACCCCATCCATGCCGCGCTCACGGCCGAGCAGTCCGGCGCCGACAGCATCACCCTGCATCTGCGCGAAGATCGGCGGCACATCCAGGACCGTGACGTGACGCTGATGCGCCAGCTCCTGAAGACCCGGATGAATCTGGAAATGGCGGTGACCGAGGAAATGATTCGGATTGCGCAGGGCGTACTGCCGCAGGACTGCTGCCTAGTGCCCGAATCGCGCCAGGAAATTACCACGGAAGGAGGCCTTGACGTCGCGGGGCAGATGAGCCGGCTCAGCGACGCCTGCCAAGCGCTCGGCGGGTCGGGAATTCGAGTCTCGCTGTTCATCGATCCGGATGCATCGCAAATCGAGGCGGCGCAGCGGGTCGGCGCGCCGGTCATCGAACTGCATACCGGCACCTACGCCAACGCGTCGGGCGGGGCTCAGGCACGCGAATTCGAACGGGTGCGCGCGGCTGCGAAGCTCGCCGCTTCGGTCGGATTGACGGTGAACGCGGGCCACGGCCTTCATTATCACAACGTCCAAGCCATCGCCGCGATCACGGAAATCGCCGAATTGAATATCGGCCATGCCATCATCGCGCGCGCATTATTCGACGGCCTGCCGAAGGCGGTGCGCGACATGAAAGAGCTGATGCTCGCGGCGCGATGATTTACGGCATCGGCATCGATGTGCTCAAGATCGATCGCATCGAGCGCGTCTACGAGAAGCACGGCGAGCGCTTCGTCTCCCACCTCTTGATGCCGGAGGAGCGCGCGCAACTCGAGCGCACGGCGCGCCCGGTGCGTTTTCTCGCCATGCGCTTTGCGGCCAAGGAGGCCATCGTCAAAGGCATGGGCACGGGCTTTGCGCATGGCGTGTGGATCCGCGATGTCGGCATCGTGCAGAACGCCTGGGGCAGGCCCGAAGTGGTCTATTCGCCGCGGGGGGCCAAGGTCCGCGACGGTCTCGGCATCGGCGAAGGCCATGTGACGCTGACGGATGAGGCCGGATTGGTGGTGGCGGTTGCGGTGTTGATGCGCCGGGCGGCCGACGCGCAGCAATGACGCGCGCGCGATGAATACGCTGGTTTTCGACATCGAGACCGTTCCCGATACCGAACTCGGGCGGCGCCTCTACGGCCTGAAAGATCTGTCCGATCAGCAAGTCGGACAGATCATGTTCAGCAAGCGCCGCCAGGAAACAGGCAGTGATTTTCTCTCGCATGAACAGCATCGCGTGGTGGCGATCTCCGTGGTGATGCGCTCGCGCGATTCGCTGAAAGTGTGGAGCCTGGGGGAGGAGAGTTCCACGGAGAAGGACCTGATCGAGCGTTTCTTCGACGGTTTGGACAAGTACACGCCGGATTTGGTGTCTTGGAACGGCGCCGGCTTCGACCTGCCGGTACTGCATTACCGCAGCCTGTTGCACAGCGTCACAGCGGCACGCTACTGGGAAACCGGCGACAGCGATTCGAGCTTCCGCTACAGCAATTACTTGAGCAGGTTTCACTGGCGGCACATGGACCTCATGGATATTTTGTCGGGATTTCAAGGACGCGGCCGCGCCAGCCTGCAGGATGTCGCCAGCCTGCTCGGACTGCCGGGAAAACTCGGCATGCACGGCGCGGAGGTCTGGGGGGTATTCCTCGAGGGCGGACTCAAGCGCATCCGCGACTACTGCGAAACCGACGCGCTCAACACTTATTTGATCTATCTGCGCTTCGAACTGCTGCGCGGGCACTTGAGCGCGGCCGAACACGCCCATGAGACGGCGCGCGTCCGCAAATTGCTGGATGATTCGCCCGCCGCGCATTTCAAAGAGTTCGCGGCCGCGTGGCCCGTGATTTGAAGCGGCGAGAGCAGCCGGGCGAGGTTGAGGAAGCGGACATCGTGGATCTTGCCCACGACGGCCGCGGCATCGCCCGAAGCGGCGGCAAGGCGGTGTTCATCGAAGGGGCCCTGCCGGGCGAGCGGGTGCGCTTTCGCGTGCTGAAGCGGCGCCGTCAAATGGATGAGGCGGGGTTGGTCGAGGTACTTACGGCATCGCCGGATCGGGTGGTCCCGCGCTGCGCGCATTTTGGAGTCTGCGGCGGCTGCTCCTTGCAGCATCTGGCGCCCGCCGCGCAGCTGGCCGCCAAGCAACGTCAGTTGCTCGACAATCTCGAACGCATCGGCCGCGTGCGGCCGCAGCGCGTGTTCCCGCCGCTCACCGGCCCGGACTTTGCGTACCGTCGCCGCGCCCGGCTCGGTGTGAAGTACGTCCACAAAAAGGGCCGGGTCCTCGCCGGTTTTCGCGAGCGCGACAAACCCTACATCGCGGACATTCGCCGCTGCGAAATATTGCTCGAACGGTTCGCCGACTTGCCGCAGCAGTTGGCCGCACTGGTCGAGACCCTGACGCTGCGCGAGAAGCTGCCCCAAGTCGAGTTGGCCGCCGGGGATGAGACCGCGGCGCTGGTGTTTCGGGTGATGGAGGCTCCGAGCGCGGACGATCTGGTGAAATTCGAGCAATTTGCGGCGCGGCACGAGGTGCAGATTTACCTGCAAACGGGCGGCCTCGAGACGATTCGGCCGCTGGCGCCGGGCGGCAAGCCGCTGACTTATACGGTCGATGGCGGACGCATCACGCTCGAGTTTGGTCCCGCCGATTTCATCCAGGTCAATCGCGACGTCAATACCGCCATGGTGGCCGCGGCGATGGACCTGCTCGAACCCACTCCGGACGACACGGTATTGGATCTTTTCTGCGGCCTGGGCAATTTCACCTTGCCGCTCGGACGCCGCGCGCGCCGGGTGGTGGGCGTCGAGGGCGACGCGGCGCTGACTGCCAAGGCCGCGGCCAATGCCCGGCGCAACGGCGCCGCCAATGCGGAATTCTTCACGGCCGATCTTTTCGACCCGGGAGCGTTCGGGCCGTGGGCGGCGAGCCCCTATGATCTGGTGCTTCTCGATCCGCCGCGCGCCGGCGCGAGTGAAATCATGGAACGCATGGCACACTGGCGGCCCCGTCGAGTCGTGTATATTTCCTGCCATCCGGGGAGTTTGGCGCGTGATGCCGGCATCTTGGCGCAAGCCCAAGGGTTCCAGCTCATCGGCGCGGGGGTCATGGACATGTTTCCGCACACGACGCACGTCGAGTCGATCGCGGTGTTCGAGAGAGCCACATGAGCTTGGGGCCGCTCATGGTCGATGTCGCGGGCACCCAATTGACCCCGGAGGATGTCGAGGTGCTGCGCCATCCGCTGGTCGGCAGCGTGATCCTGTTCACCCGCAACTACCAAAATCCGCAGCAGGTCGCGGCGCTTACCGCTGCGATTCGGGCCTTGCGCACGCCACAGCTGCTGATCGCCGTCGACCACGAAGGCGGCCGCGTACAGCGCTTCCGGGAGGGATTTACCCGGCTGCCCGCTGCCCGCCTGATCGGCAGGCGATTCGACCAGGACCGGCGCGAGGCGTTGAGCCTCGCCCGCTCGGTCGGATGGCTGATGGCGGCGGAGCTCCGGGCCGTGGGCGTCGACTTCAGCTTTGCCCCCTGCATCGACCTCGAATACGGTCTCAGCGAGGTCATCGGCGACCGCGCCTTTCACCAGGATCCCGACGCCGTGGCGTCACTGGCGGCGGCCTACCTCGCGGGCATGCGCGAGGCGGGCATGGCGGCGATTGCCAAGCACTTTCCCGGTCACGGCGCCGTGATCGCGGATTCCCACTTCGCGCTGCCGGTGGACCGGCGCGAATTCGTCGACATGGAGCCGGATCTTAGGCCCTACCGCCTGCTCATCGAAAACCAGCTGCCGGGCATCTTGGCGGCTCACGTGGTGTATCCGGCCGTCGATCAATTCCCGGCCAGCCTGTCGCACCGCTGGATCACCGATATCCTGCGCGGGACGCTGGGCTTTCACGGCTGCGTCTTTGCCGATGACCTCAGCATGGCCGGCGCCGCCGCCTTCGGCGACACGGTCAAACGCGCGGGGCTGGCCTTCGCCGCGGGCTGCGACGTGCTGCCCATTTGCAACGATCGGGCGGCGGTGCGCGCGGTGCTCGAGAGTTTCGATCCTGAGGCCGCGACGCCGGCGTCGCAGGCGAGGCTCGTGCGCATGCGAGCACGTGGCGAAGCGCCGAGCGGGCTTGCCGGCAACGCGCACTGGCAGGAGACGGTGACGAGAATCGCGAACCTATCGGTCGCCCCTCCTCTGGTATTGACCGAGGCAGCTCATGACCGGCATTGACGCGGATTTTTATCGCCGCCTGCTCGACACCTCGCCCGAGGGGGTGGTGCTGGTCGATGCGCAGCATCCGGATCGCCCGGTTATCTACGTCAACCCCGGCTTCGAGTCGCTGACCGGCTACGCCGCCGCCGACCTATTGGGCCGAAACCTGCGCCTGCTGCAGGCCGATGACCGTGAACAGGATGGCCGCCACCGCTTGCGCGAAGCGCTGCGGCTCGGCGAGTCCTGCCGCGTGCTGCTGCGCAACTACCGCAAGGACGGAACTCTGTTTTGGAACGAGATGACCATTCTGCCGCTGCTCGACAGCGAAGGCCGCGTGACGCATTTCGCCGGACATCACCGTGACGCCGGCGAACGGCTGCGAATCGACCCGAAGCTGACTCGCGATTCGTTGAGCGGCGCGCATCAACCCACGGGCGTCGCCGTTCGCGATGACCGTTTGACGGGATTGTTCACGCTGCCGTACTTGCAAGAGCTATTGAAGCGCGACTGGGCCATCGCGCAGCGCGAACATCGCAGCATCGCCTTGTTCGCCATCGATATCGATGCGCTCGATCTCTACAACGCCACCTTCGGCCGCGCGGCCGGAGACTCGACCATTCGCCGCGTCGCTCATTGCGTGTCGGGCTGTTTACGCCGTTCGAGCGATGTGACCGCGCGCATCGATGGTGGCAACCTGATCGCGTTTGCGCCCGGCTTAGTCTTGGAGCAGGCGCTGCAGCTCGGACAACTGATGGCCGAAAGGGTGCGGGAACTGCGCATCCACCATCCGCGCTCAGGGGTACTGCGCTACGTCAGCGTGAGCGTCGGTGTCTGCGCCGCCGTGCCCGGCAACGAAGACCAACCGACGGTATTGGTCGAAAAATCCCAGCTGCAATTGAAGCTCGCGAAAAAGGCCGGGCGCAACCGGGCAGCTTGAGCGGGCGCGCCATGCAATTCACCCGCGCCATCGTCCGCCGTCCCGCCCGCAATTTTGCCGGCGGATTATCGGCAGCCGGCGAGGGCCCGCCGGACTTTGAAAAGGCCCTCGCGCAGCATGCGGCTTACTGCGAAGCACTGCAAACCTGCGGCCTGCACCTCACCTATCTCGAACCGGATCCCGCCTATCCGGACGGCCCCTTCGTCGAGGATACGGCGATCGTGAGCGGCCGCGGCGCCATCATCACGAGGCCGGGCGCCCCGAGCCGCGGCGGTGAAGTCGACAGCGTCGCTGTGCCGCTGCGGGAATTTTACGCGCATGTGCAGCGAATCGCGGCGCCGGGCACGGTCGATGGCGGCGATGTCTGCGAGGTGGACGGTCACTTCCTCATCGGCGTGTCGGCGCGCACCAACGAGTCAGGCGCAGAGCAACTCGCGGAACATTTGCGTCACATGAACTACACCGCCGGCCTCGTCGACATTCGCGCGGCGCCGGCGCTGTTGCATTTGAAGACCGGTGTCGCCTATCTCGGCGACGGCGCATGGGTGCTGGCCGCGGATCTTCCCGAAAGCCTCAAGTCGTGGAGCGGTCTTCGCGGCCGGCGCCTGATCACGGTGCCGCGCGATGAGTCCTATGCCGCGAATTGCGTGCGCATCAACGACGCGGTCCTGATGGCGGCGGGGTACCCGCGTACCGCCGCCGCAGTTTGCGACATCGGCTTCCGTCCGATATTCCTCGACATGTCGGAGTTCCGCAAAATGGACGGCGGACTCAGCTGTCTGTCGCTGCGCTTTTGAGCGTTATTTCGGCGGGATCTGCCCGCTGAATTTAACATAAGAAACTCCCGTCTCGTTGCCATGACCCGTTCCGATAAAACGCTTCGGAACTAACTACAACGCACCGGCCGATGCTTTGGCCAGGGGGGTAGTGTGATGGCGTTCAACACCTGGCAATTTGCCCTTGGGCGCACGCTCTCAAAGTAGCGCCGCGATGCAGCGCTCGCGCGCGGATTCTGATACCAAGGTGAGTATGAATATCCGCACGAAAATGCTCTCGCTGCTCGCGCTGCTGTTCGTGGTCTTGGTGGTTCTCGAGATCGCCGTTCAAGAGGCGGTTTTGATGCCGAGTTTCGCCGAACTCGAGCGCGATGACGCGAAGACGTCGATGAAGCGCATCAATTATGCGCTGGATATGACCCTCGATGGGCTCGAGGTCACGGCCGCCGACTGGGGCAACTGGTCCGATGTCTACCATTTCGTGCAAAGTCCGACTGCCGAGTTTCTGAATGCCAATATCACTCCTGTCGCCTTGAAGCAGCTGCAAGTCAATTCGCTGCTGATCGCCGATCCGCATGGCAATCTGGTGCTGTCCAGCTCCCGCGATTTGGAAGCTGGCACGAGCTTGGATATCGATTTCGCGGATCGTCGCGCGCTGCCCGATGATTTTCCGTGGCGGCAGAATCTGGCCGACGGAAAACCCGCGCGCGGTTTGATCCAAACCAATCACGGCATCATGATGATCGCGTCCGCGCCCGTGCTCGACGGCAGCGGCGGCGGGACGCCGCTCGGCATGGTGATCATGGGGCGGTTATTGACCCCCAAAGAAGTTCATCGTCTCGGCTCGCGTGCTCAAGCCGCCCTGTCGCTGGTGCAGGACAGGGCCGCCGGTCACGGCGACGAGGTGGTCGAAGCCGACGGACAAACCCAGGTCTATCGTTCGCTGAACGACGTCTATGGGAGACCGCTGACGAGCCTGCGCGTCGAGGTTCCGCGCAAGATCACGGAGCGCGGTCACGCCGCAGTGACCTACGCCTCGGCCTACCTCATCGGCGCCGCGATCGCCGGATTGATCCTGGTGGTGCTCATTCTCAACCGAGTGGTGCTCCGGCCGCTGGCGCGGGTCACGCGCCATGCGGTGGCAATCGGCCAGGGAAGCGATCTCACGGTACGGCTGCACCTTCCCGGCCGCGACGAAGTCTCGAGACTTGCGCGCGAGTTCGATCGCATGGTGGAGCATGTCGCGGATACCCGCCGTGACCTGGTCGACCAGTCTTTTCAAGCCGGCTTCGCCGAGCTTGCCAAAGGCGTGCTGCACAACTTGGGCAATGCCATGACGCCGCTGGGCGTGCGCTTGGCCAAGCTGGAAGAGCGCCTGTGCGAAGCCCCGACGGCAGATCTGGAGCTCGCCAGCAGGGAACTCTCGGGCGAAACCGCGGGCTCGGTGCGCCACGCCGATCTTCAGGAGTTCTTGCGCCTCGGCTCTCATGAGATGGCGATGATCGTCAAGGATGCGCGGGCCGACGTGGCGGTCATTCAGCGTCAAGCGCTGATCGTGCAAACGGCGCTGTCCGAACTGATGCGCTCGACTTACAACGATCACGTGGTCGAGGCGGTGCGGCTTCCCGAACTCGTCTCGCAAACGCTGGAAATCGTCCCGGATGCGTGCCGGCAGAGACTGGTGGTCGACGCCGATGAATCGCTCGGCAGGGTCGGCGTGGTGCGCGTGGCACGGACGGTGCTGCGGCTGGTCCTGCAAAATCTCATCATCAATGCCGCGGACGCGGTGCGCGATGCCGGCCGGGACACGGGCGTGCTGCGCGTGGCGGCGGAAATCATCCGCGAACCCGCCGGCGAGCAATTGCATTTGCATTGCAAGGACAACGGCGTCGGCATACCCAAAGATAACCTCGAGCGGGTTTTCGACCGGGGTTTTTCCACCAAGTCCCGCGACACCAACTACGGCATCGGCCTGCATTGGTGCGCCAATGCGATTGCGGCGCTCGGTGGACGCATCTGGGCCGCGAGCGAAGGACCGGGCCTGGGTGCTTCGATGCATTTGATGGTGCCGTTGGCGATTCGCGAAACTTGATACATGAAAAACGTTGAGGTAGATCCCGTGACAGACAGCAAGCGAATGGCAATCCGGGTGCTCGTCGCCGATGACGAGGCCGATGTGCGCGACGCGTATCGCCAGATCCTGCTCGAGGCCGATATGAGCGGTGAAACCGCCGTGTTCCGCAATTTGCGCGACCGGCTCTTTACCAAGCCTGTGGTAGATCAAGCGGTGAAGAAACTGTCGTCGCGCAATACCGTCTTCGTGCCGGTTTTCTGCGACGGAGCAGAGGCCGCGGTCGCCGCCGTGCGCGATGCGATCGCCGCGGATGAGCCGTTCGCGGTCGCCTTTCTCGACATGCGGATGCCGCCCGGACCCGATGGCGTATGGGCCGCGGCGCGCATCCGCGAACTCGACCCCGCCATTGAAATCGTCATGTGCACGGCATATTCCGACGTCGATCCGGCCGAAATGGGGGCGATCGTGCCGCCGGAGGAAAAGCTCTCGTATTTGCAAAAGCCGTTCCACCCGCACGAGATTCGCCAGATGACCATTTCGCTGGCGGGCAAATGGCGCGCCGAACACCGCATCGTGAAACTCGCCTATTTCGATGCGCTGACCGGTTTGCCGAACCGCGAACAATCGCGCACGCGGCTGGCAAGCGCGCTCACGGCGGCGGAAAAACACAAGCGGATGCTCGCGGTCCTATATCTCGATCTCGACAACTTCAAGAGAGTCAACGACACGCTCGGGCACGCGGTCGGCGATGAACTTTTGTGCCTGGTGGCGTCGCGCATGCGGCATTCCTTGCGCGCGGACGTCAATGCCGACGCCGATTCGAATCCGAGCCCGCGCTCGAATCACATCGCGCGCTTGGGCGGCGATGAATTCATTGTCATCCTGCCGGGTCTGCGTCAAGCCGAGGATGCCGCCTCGGTCGCGGCGCGGCTCATCGCCGAGTTGCAGCAGCCGATGCGCCTCGCGCTGCACACCGTGGTGATCACGCCGAGTATCGGCATCGCTCTTTACCCGTCGGACGGCACGGACGTCGACACGCTGCTCCGCAATGCGGATCTCGCCATGTATTTCGCGAAACGCAAAGGCCCGGGCATGCACGCGTATTTCGCCGCTGCCATGAACGATGCGGCGCTGCGCCGCTTCACCATCGAGGCCAAGTTGCGCGGCGCCCTGGAGCGCGGCGAATTCGCGGTGCATTACCAGCCGCAATTCGATGTGAGCACGGGAGTCGTCTCGGGAATGGAGGCGCTGCTGCGCTGGACCAACGATGAGTTGGGACAGGTTGCGCCGTTGGAGTTCATCCCGATCGCGGAGGAGACCGGACTGATTCTGCCGATCGGCGATTGGGTGCTGCGCACGGCTTGCCGCCAGGCCAAAGCCTGGTGCGACGAGGGCCTGCCGCTGATCCGCATGGCCGTGAACGTGTCGGGACAGCAGTTCGCGCTCAAGGAGTTTCCGGCCGCGGTGGCCTCGATCATTCAGGAGACCGGGATAGTTCCATCGACGTTGGAGCTCGAGATCACCGAGTCGGTCGTGATGAAGGACGAGATCTGGGCGGAGCAGGCGTTGGCGGAGCTGAAGGAACTCGGAGTGCTGCTGGCGATCGATGACTTCGGCACCGGCTATTCGAGTTTCGGCCGATTGCGCAATTTTGCGGTCGATCGCCTGAAGATAGACCAGTCATTCATGACCAGTCTCACTGAATGCAGCGACGACCGCGCCATCGCGGCCGCCATCATCGCGATGTCGCGCTCGTTGCGGATCAACGTGACGGCCGAAGGAGTCGAGAGCTTTCCGCAGCTGCTCTTCCTGCAGGAACACGCCTGCCACGAGGCGCAGGGGTTTCTGTTCAGCCGCGCGCTGGCCCCGAGCGAGGCGCAGGACCTGTTGCGACGTGCGGCCGAAATCACCGCGGGCACGCGCACTCAGCGTCTCAAGGTGCTGATCGGCTGACGCGACTGTGCGGTTGCGCGGCGGGCGCCGGGGGTTTCCACTGCGTGAGAAATTGCGTAACCGCGCTCGATTCCATGTGGCGCATGGGTTCGAATTCCCCGCTTTTTTGGCTATACAGCACTTTGCCGCGCATATTGAGCACCGCGAGGGCGGGCACGCCCTTATCCAAAGGTATTTGATAGCGGCCGGCGATATCCAGGTTCTGGTCCTTATGGCCGATATTGATGTGCACCAGAATGAAATTCGCTTCCAATACCGGCTTATTGGCCGAATCGTGAAAGTAAATATCAAGGACTTGGCAGTCCGTACACCAGTCGCCGCCAAAATCGAGGATCACGCGCCGGTGCTCGGCCGCGGCACCTTTTAGGGCAGCGGCGATATCGGCCGAGGCCTGTTCCGGAGCCGGATAAATTTGCCGCTGCTGCGAATGGCAGGGCTCTGCGATGACGATGGTCAATAGGGCGTTGAGCGCGGCGGCTCGTAGATTGGCGGTGTTCATAACGATAGCTTCGCGCAAACCTCTGCGCGAGTCGAGCCGCTCGTCGGCGGGCGCCTACAAGGCATCGCGGTGCCGGAGGGTGCTGCGCCGGCCGGCCGCGCGCTACGGTTGTAGTTCCCCACCGTGACGTCAGGAGCTTCCATGGCAACCGCAGCAACCGCAGCAACCGCAGCAACCTCAGCAACCTCATTCGCGCCTTTGAGTCTTCCCGCGCTACCGTATGATGAAAATGCGCTCGAGCCCGTGATCTCCGCGAAGACCATCAGCTTTCATTACAGCAAGCACCACAAGACCTACGTCGAGACCGCGAACAAGCTCATCGCGGGTACGGAGCTCGCCGCCATGCCGCTCGACAAGATCGTCAGAGCGACCGCCGGAAAGCCCGACCGAGCCGTGATTTTCCACAATGCGGCGCAAGTCTGGAACCATAATTTTTATTGGCAAAGCCTTAAACCCAAGGGCGGCGGCGAACCGCCGGCCGCGCTCGCGAACAAGATGCAAGCCGCCTTCGGCAGCGTCGAGGACTGCAAGAAGGAACTGACCAATGCGGCCGTCGCCGAATTCGGCAGCGGCTGGGTTTGGCTGGTGCTGGAGGGCGACAAGCTCAAGATCGTGAAGACGGATAACGCGGATACGCCGATGACGCGCGGCTTGAAACCGCTTCTGACCATCGATGTTTGGGAGCATGCGTATTATCTCGATTATCAGAACAAGCGCGCGGATTACGTCAAGGCCCTGATCGAGAAGCTCGCCAATTGGGAGTTCGCGGCGCGAAATCTCGCGGAATAATGCTCAGGAGGCTCCCGGACGCCCTTTGTGGGAATCCTCTCCGCGTAGGTAGGCATCGCCTCCTACAGACCCGGCGCGGGCCGCGGCCTATCGTTCGACCCAATATTGTAACCATGGAAAAAAGACTGTCATATGAAAACACTACGACGCGCATTAACGACGACGGCGGCCTTGGGCCTGGTCATGGCGACAGCACAAGCGGCGCCCCACAATCCGAAGTACGCGGACACCGTTGCGCTGTTCCAGAACGCCGGCCAGAGCGCCGCTTACTTCAACAATAGCTACGCCTACGCGGTATTCCCCACCGTGGGTGAGGGCGCATTTGTGGTGGGCGGTGCGGGCGGCAAGGGCCGCGTCTATCTCCACGGCCAGCGGGTGGGCGACACATCCGTGGCGCAGGTGAGCGTCGGATTTCAAGCCGGCGGCAAGGCCTACAGCGAGATCATATTCTTTCAGGACCAGCGTGCTCTTGACGAGTTCGAATCGGGCCACTTTGAGTTCGGCGCGGACGTCAGTGTGATTGCGATCACCGCGGCCGCCGGCGCGAGCGCGGGGACCACCGGCGAGGATTCGGGTGCGAGCGGCGGCGACAAGAACGCCAGGACGCAGGGTCAGTACTACAAAGGCTTAGCGGTGTTCACAGTTGCGAAGGGCGGACTCATGTACCAGGCCGCGGTCGCGGGCCAGAAGTTCTCGTACACCCCGCGCGCGGCCAGCTAACCCATTAACAACCCAGTAACCGTTCAGGAGACAACATGAAGAAGAAATTGATATTGGCCGGTCTAATAGCCGTAGGGGCAGCCTATCTGCCGGTTGCCATGGCGGATCAAGACTCGGCGCATCCCGGCATGTACGTGAAGGACTCGGTCATTACCGCGAAGGTAAAATCCAAGCTCGCGGCGAAGCACGTGTCCACTCTAACCGACATCAAAGTGGATACCGATGCGCAAGGCATCGTATGGCTCAGCGGTAAGGCACCGACCAAGGATGCGAGAGACCTCGCGGTGGAGCTTACCAAGAACACCGACGGCGTCATCTCGGTGCACGACGACATCGTGGTCGCACCGTAGCCCCAAGCCGCTATTCGGAAATTTGATCGAAACCTTGGCCCGCGTTAAGCCGGCTCCTTGGCGAACACCAAGAGCCGGTTGAACGCGGGCAAGTCATGATCGGCCATGAGCCGCATGCCGTACTCTCCGGCCAGCAAGCTCACCGCCTCGACGTCGCGCAGCCCCGATTGAGGGTCGCGCTCCTGCAATGTACGGTCGAATTCGCGGTTGCTCTCCGAGGTGTAGCGGCCTTGGTAGCGAAACGGACCGTAGACGCAGAGCACTCCGCCGGGCGCCAAGACGCCGCCGATCCCGTGATACATGGCGATTACCTCGGGCCACGACATGATGTGCAGCGTGTTCGCGGTGAAAACCGCATCCACCGAGCGTAGGGGCCAGACACTCTGGCGTACATCGAGAACGGTGGGGGGCCTCAAATTCGGGCTCCCCTCGAGTTGCACGCGCGCGGCGAGGTCCGGCAAATAGCGCAGTTGCTCGGTCGGCTGCCAGGTGAGGTGGGTCAAGTGACCGACGAAATGCACCGCATGCTGGCCGGTGCCGCTGCCGATTTCCAGCACGTGCGTCCGGTCCGCGAAGCAGCGGCGCAGTACCGCGAGGATCGGGTCCTTGTTGCGCTCGCAGGCTTCGGAGAACGGCAGCATCTGCCGTTTTTATCACTAGCGGGCGTTCAAATCCATCGCTACAGTAGCGCCCCTGGCTGGATCCTACGAACGGGGAGCACTCAACATGTCGATATCCGTCTATGATTTTTCCATTCCGGCGCTGTCCCGCGGCTTGACCAACTTGTCGGCGCTACTCGACAAGGCCGCCGCGCATGCTGCGGCCAAAAAATTCGATTCGATCGTGCTCGTTCAGGCGCGCCTATACCCGGATATGCATCCGCTCTCGCGCCAAGTGCAGATCGCCTGCGATACCGCCAAGGGAGCCGCCGGACGTCTCGCCGGCGTCGAGATCCCGAAGCACGAGGACAACGAAGTCACCTTGGCCGACCTCAAGCAGCGCATTGCCAAGACCCTGGATTTTCTCAAGAGCATCAGCGCCAATCAGCTCAAGGACGCGGACACCCGCGCCATTGAAATCAAGTTTCCGAACGGCGCGTGGAAATTCACGGGCCTTAACTATCTCGCCGACTTCGTGCTGCCGAACTTTTATTTCCATTGCAGCATGGTGTATGCGCTGTTGCGCCACAACGGCGTCGAAGTGGGCAAGGGAGATTTCTTGGGCGCCCTGCAGTAGCGGTCTTAGGACAGCAATTCGACCAGCATTTCGATGCGCATGAACAGGTTCTCCTCGGTGCGCGCATCGTGCGTGAACTTGAGCTTCAGGGGGCCGTCGAGGCGGTAGTCCTTGGGGCGGCCCTGGATCAGCTTGAGGACCCGCTGCGCGTCGATTTTGTTGTCCTCGTCGAAAATGACGTAGCCGCCGGTGCTGCCGGCATCGATCTTGCGGATGCCGAGCTCGGCGGCCCGCAATTTGATCTGCGTCGCTCGAAACAGCGACTGCGCGTACTGCGGCATCGGTCCGAAGCGATCGATCAATTCGACCTTCAATTCGTCGAGCTCTTCGCGCGATTGGGTGCTCGCGATCCGCTTGTAGAGCACGAGCCGCAGGTGCACGTCCGGAACATAGTCCTCCGGAATCAGCGCCGGCAGGTGCAGCTCCACTTCCGGTCCGGCGTCCAAGGGTCTTTCCAGATCCGCATGTTTTCCGGATTTGAGCGCGGCGACGGCCCGTTCCAACAGCTCCATGTAGAGGTTGTAGCCGATTTCCTCGATCTGGCCGCTTTGCTCATCGCCGAGCAGCTCGCCGGCACCGCGGATCTCGAGGTCGTGGGTGGCCAGCGTGAAGCCCGCACCCAGCTCTTCCAAGGATTCCAGCGCCTCGAGCCGTTTGACCGCATCGGCGGTCATCGCCTGACGCGGCGGCGTGATCAGGTACGCGTAAGCCCGGTGGTGCGAGCGCCCGACGCGTCCCCGCAGCTGGTGAATTTGCGCCAAGCCAAACCGATCGGCGCGATCGATGATGATGGTGTTCGCCGTGGGTACGTCGATGCCGCTCTCGATGATCGTCGTGCAGACGAGCACGTTGAAGCGGCGGTGGTAAAAATCGAGCATCAGCTGCTCGAGTTCGCGCTCGCGCATCTGGCCATGACCCACCGCGACATTCGCCTCCGGCACGAGCTTGCGCACCGCCTGCGCGGTCTTTTCGATGGTCTCGATGGTGTTGTGGACGAAATAGATCTGCCCGCCGCGGCGAATTTCGCGCAATAGCGCCTCGCGCACCACGGTTTCGTTCCATTGCAACACGAAAGTCTTGACCGCGAGGCGCTCGGCGGGCGGCGTGGTGATCAGCGACAGATCGCGCAGTCCGCCCATCGCCATGTTGAGGGTGCGAGGAATCGGCGTCGCCGTCAGCGTCAGGACATCGACTTCGGCGCGCAACGCCTTGAGTTTTTCCTTGTCGCGCACGCCGAAGCGGTGCTCTTCGTCGATGACCACGAGGCCGAGATCCTTGAAGCGCACCTTGCCTTGCAACAATCGTTGCGTGGCGATGACGATATCCACCGTGCCGGCGGCGATGCCGCCGATGACCGCGGCGGCTTCCTTTTGGGTGCGAAACCGCGACAGACTTTCGACGCGCACCGGCCAGTCCGCGAATCGATCGCTAAAAGTGGTGTAATGCTGCTGGGCGAGCAGGGTGGTCGGCACCAAGACGGCCGTTTGTTTGCCCGCTTGAACGGCCACGAACGCAGCGCGCAGCGCCACTTCGGTTTTGCCGAAACCGACGTCGCCGCAAATGACGCGGTCCATCGGTTTGCCCGACTTCAAGTCCGTAAGCACCTGTTCGATGGCGGCGGCCTGGTCGGCCGTCTCTTCGAAGCGAAAACCCGCTTGAAAGGCCCGGTATTCCGCTTCGCCCGCGAGCATCGAGGTGCCTTCGCGCGCCGCCCTGCGCGAGTACAGATCGAGGAGCTCGGCGGCCACGTCGCGGATGCGCTGCGCGGCTTTGCGGCGTGCCTTCTGCCACTGGTCGCCGCCGAGTTTGTGCAGCGGCGCGGTCTCGGCCGGCGCCCCGGTGTAGCGCGACACCAGATGCAGCGCCTGCACCGGGACATAGAGCTTGTCCCCTTCGGCGTACTCGAGCACCAGAAACTCGCCGCTGTAGCCCGCGACGTCCATGGTCTTGAGTCCGGCGTAGCGCCCCACGCCGTAGGATTCGTGCACCACCGGCGCGCCGATACGAAGGTCCGATAGTTCCTTGAGTATTTTCGCCGGATCCCGCTCGGCGCGCCGCCGTCTGCGCTCCTGCCGCGCGCGGTCGCCGAACAGCTGCGCTTCGGTGAGGATCTCGAGTGCGGGGGATTCGAGGCGCAGGCCCGATACGGCCGCCGACACGGTCACGCCGAGCTTGAGGTCGCTCGCCACGAAGCTTGCGAAGTTGTCGAAGATCTTGGCCTGAATGCCGCGGCCGCGCAGCAGTTCCAGCAGCAGTTCGCGGCGGCCCGCCGACTCGGCGGCGAGCAGCACCCGGGCATCGCTCGCGGCCAGATGCGCCTCGAGCTGCGCCGCCGGCTGTTTGGCACGCGGATCGATGCGCACCGCGGACGGCGCTACGCTCGCAAAATTCTGCACCGGCCCTTGAGTTTCCGGAGGCCATTCGAAGGCGTGCAGCAGAACCTTCCGCCCGGCGGCGAACTGTGCGCGGAACTCCTCGGGCGGCAGGTACAGTTCCGCAGGGTCTAAAATCGGCCGATGACGGTCATGACGCAATTGCTCGTGCCGTTCGACAATACCGTTCCAGAGACTTTCGGCCGAGCCCGCGGCGTCGTGCATGTCGATCAAAATGCTCGCCGGCGGCAGGTATTCGAATAAATGCGATGTGCGCTCGAAGAACAGCGGCAGAAAGTACTCGAGGCCGCCGGGCGCGATTCCCGCGCTGACGTCACGGTAAATCGCCTGTTCCGTGAGATCTCCGGGAAAACGCAAGCGGTAGCGGCGGCGAAATTCGCGCACGGCATCGGGGTTCAAGGGGGTCTCGCGCGCGGGCAGCAACTGGATCCGTTCCAACTTGTCGCCGGAGCGCTGCGAATCGGGATCGAAATGCCGGATGCTGTCGACATCCTGGTCCAGCATATCGATGCGGAAGGGGGTGTCCGAGCCCATGGGGAACACGTCGAGCAGGGAGCCGCGCACCGCAAATTCGCCGTGGGCCACCACCTGCGTTACGGCGGCGTAGCCGGCCAGCGTCAATCGGGCGCGCAGGCCGTCCAAATCCAAGGTCTCGCCGACGTGGACCTTCAAGGAATAGGCTTCGACGTAGCTGCGCGGTGCCAGGCGCTGCAGCAGCGTGTCGACCGCGACCAGCCATACGCCTTTGCGGGCGCGCGGCAGCTCGGCCAGAGTCGCAAGACGCGCAGAGGTGATATCAGGGTGCGCCGAGAAGCCGTCGTAGGGTAGAGTCTCGAGATCCGGGAAAACCCGGACCTCAAGGCTCACGCCTGCAAAAAAGCCGATCTCCTCGCTGAGCGCCTCCGCGTCGCGGGAGTTTTGGGTGATGACGATGATCGGCCCCGCGGCCTTGGCCGCCGCCTCGGCGATGGCGAGCGCCGCGGCCGCGCCGTACAGCTTTCCCCACTTGATGACAGGCGAATCGGCGGCGGGTAATACAGGGTCGAGTAGGGGCGGCATCTTTAAATAAATAACAACAAAAAACGCCCGCCGCGAACGAGTCGCGGTGAGCTTACGATCAAGAACCTAGGATATTACGCGATCTAGTTTGCCGGAGGCGCTGCGGCCGCGGGGGCAGCCTCCGGCGCCGGGGCAGTGTCTGGCGCGGGCGCCTGCCCGACGACGCTGTGAATCACGTGTTCATGCTCAAAATAGACGACGAAGCCGGGGTATTCCCAGCGCGAGATCGGCGGCTTGCCGACGGCGGCTACTTTGGTCACAGGGGCGCCGAACTTGCTTGCCACCTGGTCCATGGTCATGCCGCGCGCGGGGGTGGTCACATCGGAATCTTTAACGGCAATGCCATTGTCGACGGCAACCATGTCGGCCTGGCTGATCTCAACCAGTCCGCTGGAACCCAAGGCGAAAACGGCGGCAACAAGCAGGGTTCGATAGTCCACGGTACACCTCAATTGTTACCCAACGGGGGCATCTATCTGATTTCAAACTATACCACCGCCGCAAAGCGGCAATAGTGGACCTATTTAACACTCTGATTATGTTGCCATTTGTTGGGGCACTCGAGGGCCCCTCGTTGCGGCACTCTGAAGCCCCTTGTCGCGGCCCTCCAGGGCCCCTGCAGAAGCCACCCGATGCCCCATCGGCTGTGGTTTAATCGCGGCGCATGTTTCAGCCCGTTCCAGTCTTCGTGGGCCTGCGGTATTCCCTGGCGCGCGAGCATAGCTTCTTCGTCTCCTTCATCACCTGGGTATCGCTGCTAGGGGTCGCGCTCGGCGTGCTTGCGCTCATCACGGTGCTCTCGGTCATGAATGGCTTTGCCACGGAGCTCCGCGACCGCTTGCTCAGCCTGTCGGCGCACGCGACGCTCACCGCTCGCGGTGCAGCAATTCCCGATTGGCGCGCGCGGCTCGATGAGCTCAAGGGTGCCCCGGGACTCACCGGCGCGGCGCCCTTCCTGGATACCGACGCGATGCTGAGCCACCCGCCCGCGATGGGCGGCGCGGTGGTGCGCGGCATCGATCCTACGCTCGAGACGCAGGTTTCGACCATCGGCGAGGCCATGCGCGAGGGAAACTTAAGCGACCTCAAGCCCGGGATGAACCGCATTGTCCTCGGCCGCATGCTGGCCTATCAGCTGCAAGTGGGCGTGGGCGATAGCGTCACCGTCATGACACCCGGCAGCACGGGGTCGAGCGGCGGCATCGTGCCGCGATTGCAAGAGTTCCAAGTCGTCGGGATCTTCGAGGTGGGATTGCAGGAGCACGACAGTGTGCTGGCGCTCATCGATCTTCAAGATGCAGAGGCTTTTCGCGGAATGACGGGCCCGGCCGGCATCCGGCTCAAGTTCAGCGACGTGCTGAAGGCGCCGGAGTGGGCGCGCCGCGCCGCTGCGCGGCTGCCGCCCGGTCTCGAGGTGCGCGATTGGACCCAGGAGAATGAAGCCTATTTTCGCGCCATTCGCATCGAAAAGACCATGATGGGGCTGATCCTGATGCTGATCGTGGCGGTGGCGGTGTTCAACATCGTGGCTACCCTGGTGATGGTCGTGAGCGACAAACGCACCGACATCGCGATCTTGCGAACGCTCGGGATGACCCCGCGCGGAGTGCTTGCCGTGTTCATGACTCAAGGAGTGCTGATCGGTTGGCTCGGCACGGCGATCGGCGTGGCATTGGGTCTCACGCTGGCGCTCAACATCGACGTCGTGGTGCCGTTCCTCGAACACACCCTGGGATTTCATATCATGGATGACCCCGACGTTTACTACATCTCGGGATTGCCGAGCGAACCGCACGCCGGCGATGTCATCCGCATTGGGCTCGCCGCCATGCTGCTGACGTTTGTCGCGACGATTTATCCCTCGTGGCAGGCGGCGAACACTCAACCCGCCGAAGCGCTGCGATACGAATAATGAAGCATTGGTACGAAGGGTTCCTGGGGCTTCGGTATCTGCGCGCCTCTCCCAAGCGCGGCGTCGTGTCGCTGATCGCGAGCATCGCCATTCTGGGGCTCGCTCTCGGAGTCGCGGTGCTCATCGTCGTCCTCTCGGTCATGAACGGCTTCGAAGAGGAGCTGCGCACGCGCATCTTGAGCCTCACGGCGCATGCCACCATTTCCGGTCTCGAGGGCAGCATTGCGGATTGGCGCCCGCAAATCGATCGAGTCGCGAAGTTTCCCGGCGTCATCGCCGCCGCACCCTATATCGAGGAGCAGGCGATGATGACCCGCGGCGACAAGTCGGCCGGGGTGCTGGTGCGCGGCATATCGCCGGACGCCGAGAGCCGCGTCGCCGACTTAGGGCCGCATCTGCTCTCAGGTCACTTGAGCGACCTCACTCCGGGAAAGTACCGCGTGATCCTGGGCGATGCCTTGGCGGAAAGCTTGAACGCACACGTCGGAGACCGGGTGGTCCTGATGGTGGCGCAGGGCGATGTCACGCCGGTCGGCGTACTGCCCCGCATGCGGGCATTCCAAGTGGATGGCATCGTGTCGGTCGGCATGTACGAATACGACCGGCGCATCGCGCTGGTCGCCATGCAAGACGCTGCCAAGCTTTTACGCATGGGCGACGAGATCACCGGCATTCGCCTCAATGTCGCGGATCTGTACGCCGCGCCACGCATCGTGCGCGCCGCGGCGGTGGCGCTCGGCGGCGGCTATGTCGTGGACGACTGGACCAACCAGCACGTGAATTTCTTTCGCTCCATCGAGATCACCAAGCGGATGCTTTTCGTCATCCTGTCGCTGGTCGTCGCCGTCGCGGCCTTCAATATCGTGTCCACCATGGTGATGGTGGTGAAGGACAAGCGCCGCGATATCGCCATCCTGCGCACCTTCGGCTCATCGCCGCGCAGTATTTTGTCGGTATTCATCGTGCAGGGCAGCTTGATCGGCATGCTCGGCATTGCAGCCGGCGTCATACTCGGCGTGCTCATCGCGGTCAACTTGCAAGAACTGGTGCGCGGACTCGAGAGCATCGTGGGATTCAAGTTTCTGGATGCGCGCGTCTATTTCATGAGCGACCTGCCGGCGCACGTGCGGCTGTCGGACGTGCTGCGGATTTGCGGCGTCGCATTCGTTCTCGCTTGCATCTCGACGGTATATCCCGCCTGGCGAGCCGCGCGATTATTGCCGGCGGAATCTCTGCGCAACGATTGAGGATCTCACCTACGTATGTCGAACTCGAACAGTGTAGTGCTCGAAGGCGCGGATCTCGCCAAGGATTTCGTCCAGGGCGGCGTGACGCTGCAAGTGTTGCGCGGCGCTTCGATCAGCGTACGCGCCGGCGAGCGGGTCGCCATCGTCGGAGCATCGGGTTCCGGCAAAACCACGCTGTTGCAGCTGCTCGGCGGGCTCGATCTGCCCACCCGCGGCACGGTCGGGATCGCCGGCTTCGCCATGAACCAGTTGAGCGACACCGAGCGCGGCCGCCTGCGCAACCGCGCGGTGGGCTTCGTCTATCAGTTCCACCACCTGCTGCCGGAATTCACCGCGCTTGAAAATGTTGCGATGCCCTTGTTGGTGAGACGCTTGAACCCAAAGGCCGCGAGGCAACAGGCGGCGGCTATCCTGTCGCGGGTGGGATTATCCGAACGGCTCGAACACCGCCCCTCGCAGCTTTCCGGCGGCGAACGCCAGCGCGCCGCCGTGGCCCGCGCGCTCGTCACCCGGCCGCAATTGGTGCTGGCCGACGAACCGACGGGAAACCTCGATGGCGTCAACGCCCGGCATGTGTTCGAACTGATGCTCGAACTGAATCGCGAGCTCGGCACCAGTCTCGTCATCGTGACCCACGATGAGCGCTTGGCGGCGCGCCTCGATCGAGTATTGACGCTAACCGAGGGAATCCTGCTCGAACACGGCGCTGCGCCCCCTTGAGCGGATTCGGCCCCCAACGCGCGAAACAGTGACGCAGGCCCATTCAATCACGGTATCTCAACCGTTGTCGCTCAAGTATCATGCCCGCAGATCCAAGACTCACGAAATGAGGACACAATGTGGGAGATTATCCGCGCCGGCGGCGGCTTCATGTGGCCGATTATTTTATGCTCGATCGCCTCGGTGGCCATCATCTTGGAGCGCCTGTGGACTTTGCAAAGCAGCCGGGTCATCCCGCGTGATCTGTCGCAAAAGGTCTGGAATTGGATCGAAGCGGATCAGCTCAGCGACAAACTGGTGCTCGCCCTGGAGCAGAACTCGCCGCTCGGCAAGCTCCTGGCCATCGGTCTTGTGAATCGCAATCGGCCGCGGGCCTTGATGGTCGAGCGGTTGGAGGATGGCGGCCGGCACGTGGTGCACGAACTGGAGCGCTTTCTCAACACCCTCGGCACCATCGCGGCGGTGGCGCCGCTGTTGGGACTGCTCGGAACCGTGGCGGGAATCATTCATGCGTTCAACGCCATCACCGCCAACGGACTCGGCGACCCGAGGACCCTGTCCGGAGGCATCGGCGAGGCGCTGATCACGACCGCGGCGGGGCTCACGGTCGCGATTCCCTCTCTGATCGCGTATCGTTTTCTGCGCGGCAAGGTCGAGCGCCTGGTCATTCGCATGGAAAAGGAAGCCATGAAGCTGGTCGATGCCCTGGACGCGCGTGGCGATCTCGCTCCGGACCGACCGTGAACCTGCGTCCGCGCCATCGGGAAGATCCCGAGATCAACCTGATCAATTTCATCGACGTGCTGCTGGTGCTGCTGATCTTCTTCATGGTATCGACCACTTTCCAGCAGGAGGGGCGCCTCAAAGTCCAGTTGCCGCAGGCGAGCGAGGTGCCGATGCCGCGCGGATCCCATGATCCCTTGGTGATCACCGTAACGGCAGACGGCGGCTACCGGGTCAATGAGCGCACGCTGATCAATGCCAGTCCCGACACCTTGCGCGCGGCCCTGCTGAAAGAGGCGGGCACCGACCGCGGCCCGATCACGATTCGCGCGGATGCCCGCTCCACGCACCAGGCCGTGGTGACCGCGATGGATGTCGCCGGCCGGCTCGGCTTTGCTCAGCTCAACATCGCAACCGTGCACCAGGAGCCGTCGCCTTGAGCGCGATTTCCGCCGCGACCACGAGCGTACCGAAGATAGCCGATAACAGTTCCTGGTCGATCTACGGGCGTCTGCTGCGCTACGCCCGGCCGTATATCGGCGTGTTCATGATCGGGGTGCTCGGCATGGCCCTGTTCGCCGCGACGAACATTGGGCTCGCCTACCTCGTCAAGGAGTTTGTGAGCGGCGCATTCGTCAAACGAGATCCGCAAATCCTCTGGCAAGTACCCTTGGCCGTCGTGGTGTTGTTCACGCTGCGCGGCATCGGCGACTACGTGGCCAACTTCTATCCGAGCTGGGTCGGCCGCCAGGTCGTCAAGGGCCTGCGGCGCGACGTGTTTGCGCACTATTTGCGTCTGCCCACCGCATTTCTCGACCGGCAGCAATCCGGACACCTCCTCTCCAAGCTCACCAATAATATCGAGTTGGTGGCGGCCGCGGCGACCAGCGCATCGATTTCGCTGATCGGCGATACCTTGAGCATCATCGGCTTGCTGGTCTATATGTTCTACATGAACTGGCGCCTGGCGCTGTTCTGCATCGCCGCGGCGCCCTTCATCGCGTGGCTGATGCAAATTGCCAACCGCAGCTTCCGCCGCTACAGCGAGCGCATCCAGAACTCGATGGGCGATATCACGCGCGTCGCCAAGGAGGCGATCGACGCGCATCGCTTGATCAAGATCTTCAACGCCGAGGATCACCAGGTCGAGCGTTTCGAACAGGTCAACGAACAGAATCGCTCCTCGAATATGAAATTGGCGCGCGCCAAATCCGTGAGCAATCCGGTGGTGCAATGCATTGCTTCGATCGCGCTCGCGAGCGTGCTGTACGTGGCGATCCGGCAAGTGTTTGCGCACAACATGCAAGTGGACCAATTCTTGGCTTTTCTGGCCGCGTTGATGCAAATCCCGTCGCCCTTGCGAAGCCTCGTCAACATGAGCGGGCCGCTGCAGCAGGGCATCGCCGCGGGGCAAAGCGTGTTTGAGCTGTTGGACCAGCCGACCGAGGGCAGCGGCGGGACTTTGAGCATCGCACGCGCGCGCGGCGAGATCGAATTCCGCAATGTGTCCTTCCACTACGCGAGCGATACCGGCGGCGTACTGCACGATGTGAGCTTTCGCGTGCAGCCCGGTGAAACGGTGGCCATCGTCGGCCGATCGGGCAGCGGCAAAACGACGCTCGTCAGCCTGGTGCCGCGCTTTTACGATGTTCAGCAGGGGTCGGTGCTGTTGGACGGCGTCGATGTGCGCGAGTACCGCCTGACCAATTTGCGCTCGCAGGTGAGCTTGGTCAGCCAGGATGTCGTTTTGTTCAACGACACCATCCGCAACAATATCGCCTTCAATGCGATCGACAAGACCAGCGCGCAGCTCGAGGAGGCGGCGCGCGCCGCCAACGTGCTCGAGTTCGTCGCGCAGCAACCGAACGGATTCGAGACGGTGCTCTCCGATCGTGGTCAGAATCTCTCCGGCGGTCAGCGGCAGCGCATCTCCATCGCGCGCGCCCTGCTCAAGGACGCACCGGTGCTGATACTCGACGAAGCCACCGCGGCGCTCGACAATGAGTCCGAGCGGCGTGTGCAGCAGGAACTCGCGGTGCTGATGCAGGGCCGCACCACGCTGGTGATCGCACACCGCTTGTCGACCGTCGAAGGCGCCGACCGCATCATCGTCCTCGATCAGGGATGCATTGTCGAAATGGGCAACCACCGAGAATTACTGGCGCGCGGCGGCCTGTATGCCGCGCTGCATGGGATGCAGTTCAACGCTTAAAACGCGGTCTATGTCGGTTCAATCCTGGCTCAATCGCATCTGGTACCAGCCTGCTACGCCGCCGTGGTGGATGCTGCCGTTGTCGTTCGCCTACGGCGCCGTGTCCGGTTCGCGGCGCTTCGTATACGCCAAACGCCTGCGTAAAGCGACGCGCCTGTCCCGTCCGGTGGTGATCGTCGGAAACTTGAGCGTCGGCGGGACCGGCAAGACTCCGCTGGTATGTTGGCTGGTGGCGCGCCTCGGCGAGCGCGGCTACAAGCCCGGGGTCGTCACCCGAGGCTACGGCGGCTCGATCAGAACCGTGCAGTTGATCGAGCCATCGGATGATCCGGCGGTGGTCGGCGATGAGCCCCTGCTGCTGGCGCGGCGCACCGGCGCACCGGTCGCGGTCGGCCGCGATCGGCCGGCAGCGGCGCAGCTGCTGGTGGGCGCGGGCTGCGATGTGATCGTGAGCGATGATGGCTTGCAGCACTACGCGCTCGCGCGCGATTGCGAGGTGGTCGTCATCGATGGGGACCGCCGCTTCGGCAACGGTTGGCTGCTGCCCGCTGGACCGCTGCGTGAAACGCGCTCGCGCTTAGGTCTGGCCGATGCCGTCGTGGTCAATGGCGGCCGGGCCATGCTCGAGGGCGCCCTCAGCATGCGGCTCGAGGCAAAAAACGCAGTGGCCGCCGCGGGAGGCCGCGTGCGGCCGCTGCAGAAGTTCGCCGGCGGCACGGTGCACGCCATTGCCGGGATCGGCAATCCTGAACGGTTTTTCAATATGCTGCGGGCGCAGGGCATCGAAGTCATCGGGCACCCGTTGGCCGACCACGCCCGCATCCGGCGTGAGGACATCGTCTTCGCCGACGACAAGCCGGTGCTCATGACCGAGAAGGATGCCGTAAAATGCCAAGCCCTGACCGATGAGCGGCATTGGTATGTGCCGGTGAGCGCGTATTTCGATGCCGGCGAATCGACTACACTGCTCGGCATCGTGACGCAATGTCTGGCAAAACGCGAACCACCGTCGCGAGGAATCATCGATGGATAAGCGCCTACTCGAGTTGTTGGTGTGCCCGCTATGCAAGGGGCCGCTCTCCACCGCAGGCAGCGCCGGCACTCTCGAGCTCATTTGCCGTCCCGACCGGCTGGCCTACGCCGTGCGCGACGGAATCCCGCTGATGTTGCCGGAAGAAGCGCGCGTGTTGAGCGCGGATGATCCGTTGCTGAATCGCTAGCGCGCCTTGAGTCCCGTGTTCCATGTGGTGATACCGGCGCGCTTCGCCGCCTCCCGTCTGCCGGGCAAGCCGCTGCTCGATATCGGCGGGCGGCCCTTGATTCAATGGGTGTGGGAATGCGCGCGCGCCAGCGGCGCCGCATCGGTCATCGTGGCGACCGACGATGCGCGCATTCAAAAGGCCGCCCATGGTTTTGGAGCGGACGTCGCGATGACGGCGCGCGAGCACGCGTCCGGGACCGATCGCATCGCCGAGGTGGTGCGCACGCGCGGCCTTCAGGCCCACGACATCATCGTGAATCTGCAGGGCGATGAGCCCCTGATGCCGCCTGCCGTGGTGAGCGATGTCGCCGCGGCCTTGAGCCGCCGGCCGCTCATCGGCATCGCGACGGCCGTCGCGCCGCTGCTCACGCTCGCGGAGTTTCTCGACCCGAGCTGCGTCAAGGCGATTCGCGGACTCGAGGAGCAGGCGCTGTATTTCAGCCGCGCCCCGGTTCCGTGGCCGCGCGAGCAGGCCGCGGGAGGGCAGCCCACGGCATGCGCGGGTGCCTGGCGGCACGTCGGCATCTATGCCTATCGGGTGAAGAGCCTGCTGCAATTCGCCGCCTGGCCGCCGACGATGCTCGAAACGACGGAGAAACTCGAGCAATTGCGCGCCTTGGAACACGGCATGAGCATTCACTTGATGGCGCTGACCGTAGCGCCGCCCGGCGGTGTCGATACGCCGCAGGATCTCGAGCGCGTGCGCGCGAGCTTGGGGACCCGGTGAAAATTCTGTTCGTCTGCCTCGGCAATATCTGCCGCAGTCCCACCGCGGAGGGCGTGCTTAAGTATCTGTTGGCGAGCGAGGCGCCGCAGCTCAAAGTCGAGATCGACTCCGCGGGGACCGGCAATTACCACGCCGGCGCGGCGCCGGATCCACGCTCGCAACGCGCCGCGATGCGGCGCGGCATCGATTTGAGCGGCCTGCGCGCGCGCCAAGTCGTCCCGGCCGACTTCGCGCGGTTTGACCGCATCCTGGCCATGGACAATGACAATTTGCGCGCGCTCCAGGCGCAGAAGCCGAAGACGTCGAAAGCTGAGTTACGGCTGTTCTTGGATTATGCCGAGCACGCCGGCAGCCGCGAGGTCCCCGATCCATACGGCGGGGACCGGGATGATTTCGAGCACGTGCTCGATCTCATCACCTTGGCGTCACGCGGCCTGATCGCTGATTTAAAGAAGAGTCCGTAGCAGCCAGTACAGGCCGCCGGCCAGCGCGATCGACACGGGCAGCGTGAGGACCCAAGCCATCAGCAGGTTGCGAACCGTCGCCCACTGCAGACCCGACCGATTGGCGACCATGGTACCGGCCACGCCCGACGATAAGACATGCGTGGTGCTGACCGGCAATCCGAACATGTCGGCCGCGCCGATGGTTACCATGGCAACGAGTTCCGCCGACGCGCCCTGCGCATAGGTCAGGTGCGTTTTGCCGATGCGTTCGCCCACCGTCACGACGATACGTCTCCAGCCGATCATGGTTCCGAGTCCCAAGGCGATCGCCACGGCGACCTTGACCCAGTTCGGAATGAACTTGGTCGATTTGTCGAGCTGCTTTCTGTAGTCAGCGAGGGTCAGCTTGTCGGCCTGCGAAACCTGGATGGCTTTCGACTTGTCCAACAAGCGCAGGCCCTCGCTCTCGAGATACATGTTATTGCGGATGTTGACCATGGCGCCGGCAGGCACCTTGGCGAGCGAGCCGTATTCGCTGACCTGCTCTGCGATCGTTGCGGACAGCGCGGTGAGCGCCGGCAGGGATTGCGGACTGATCGAGCGGCTGCGTACGATCTCGATCGCGCCGGCGTGCGCGTCGGCCGGCGCTTCTCCGCTGCCGTAGCGATGCAGAGCGGCCTGCGCCTGCACCGAAGCGGCCACGAATTTCACGCCGTCCTCGTCGTTCATGGTGCGGTTCAGCGCGTAGGCCGCCGGTACCGTGCCGATGAGGATCAACATGATGAGACCCATGCCTTTTTGGCCGTCATTCGAGCCGTGCGCAAAGCTCACGCCCGTGCAGGTCAGCACCAAGAGCGCCCGGATCAAGAAAGGCGGCGGCTTATTGCCTTTGGGTTCCTTGAACAGCGAGGGCACCGGTATCAGCGCTTTGGCGATCAGCATCAGGAGCGCGGCGGCGCTGAAACCGATCAGCGGGGAAAACAGCAGAGACTCGCCGATCTTGGTCGCCTGTCCCCAATCGACTCCGCTGGTGCCGCTGCCGCTCGCCGCCATCAGCTGGTTCATGAGACCGACGCCCATGATCGAACCGATCAGCGTGTGCGAGCTCGAGGAGGGCAGACCAAAATACCAAGTGCCGAGATTCCACAGAATCGCCGCGATCAGTAGGGCGAACACCATGGCGAAACCGGCGCCGCTGCCGACCTGGAGAATCAGCTCGACCGGCAGCAGCGATACGATGCCGAATGCCACCGCGCCGCTCGACACCAAGACGCCCAAGAAATTGAAGGTACCCGACCAGACGACGGCAAAATTGGGCGGCAAGGAGTGCGTATAAATGACGGTCGCCACCGCATTGGCGGTGTCGTGGAAGCCGTTGACGAATTCGAATCCCAATGCAATGAGGAGTGCAATGCCCAGCAAGACGTAGGGAAACACCGCGGTGCTCCGGACCACCGACAAATCATCCGCCAGGTGATAGCCCGCGTATATGATGCCCGCGATGACGACGACGCCGGCGATGATGTTGAACCAGGGATTCGATTTGTGCCCGATCAGCGGGGAGGCCACCGGTCCCGTAGTGATTACATCTACACTGGCCATACGTTGTTCTCGATATAGGGGTGGTCGAAGCCCACAACTTATAGTTCTGAAATATGACGATTGGATGACAACCAAGGCCGCCAATGGCATTTACACTTTCGCACCCCGCCGCCGTCCTGCCATTTTCGCGTCCGCTCGCGCGGTGGCGGCTGCTGTCCGCCACGGTCATTGGCAGCATGGTTCCCGATTTTGGATGGTTCATGCCCCTGCGGCCGGCGCGCTTCGAAACGCACAGCGTCCTCGGTTTGGCGATCTTTTGCCTGCCGGTCGGCTTGGCCACTTATTGGATCTTTCAACGGCTGATGAAAATCCCCTTGGTGGAGCTGTTGCCCGATGGAGCGTACTGCCGCTGGCGTGAATCAGCCGCGCCCGCCGATTTCGCCAATCCGCGGCAATGGCTCATGGCCGCTTGCGGCGTGCTGGCCGGTGCGGTAACGCACTTGGTGTGGGATGCCTTCACCCACGAGGGGGCACGCGGCGTGCGAATGATGCCGGCGCTCGATGAGCTGATCGTCGGGATCGGCGGCCATCATATGGGAGGGGTTCGGCTGCTTCAGGATGCGAGTTCGCTGCTCGGACTGGTCGTGGTCGTCGCCATCTTGGGGTATGGCCTCCGCCCCGGCCGCGGCGTCACCGCTGCAGCCCCACCGCGGCGGCTGCGCGCCGGCGAGCGGCGCGCCTGGGTGGCCGCCTATGTGCTGACGGCCGCGGCCCTGACGGGTGCCTTTTTCCTCATGAGACGTCCCGAGTCCGTCCACAGCGCGGCCTTACCCGTTGGCGGTGCGGCCATCGCGATGCTGCGCGGCCTCGCGGCCGCACTGCTGATCGTCAGCCTGTGCCTGAATCTGCGCCTGCGCAGGCTGGCCGCCTAGGGCCTTGAGATCCGGCTAGGGCTCGTCCTCTCGGCTCGAGCCCGTCCGTTCGGCTCTAACGCTCGTCCGGGCCGCTGCGCGGCGCTTCGGTCGGCGCGGACGACCACACGACGTATTTATTGTCGCTTCCGGCAGCAGGCGGAACAGCCTCGACCGGCCGGGGCGGGGGCGGCGGTTCAGGCCGAGCCGCCGAGGCCAGGGCCGGAGCCGGAGTCGGGGCCGGAGCCGGGGCTGCATCGCGGTAGGGCGGCGGTGACTCCGACATCGCCGGCGGCGCCGGGGACGCGAACGAGGCGCTGTCCGGGGCGCTCGGGGACGAATTCGCAGGCGAATTCGCCGGGGGTGCGAAATCCGGGCGCGGCGCATCGCCGCGGTTGCCGTTGAAGCCCGCGGGTTCCTGGCCGTTCGCGGACTGCGATTGACCGTTGCCGCTGCTTTCCCCGCCATCGCGGCCACGGCCGCGGCCGCGGCGCCGCCGGCTGCGTCCGCTGCGTTCCGGGCGATCGCCTCCCGGTTCGCGATCGGCTCGCTGCGGCGGCTCGCCGCCGCGGTTTGGCGGCGGGCTGCCCTCGATGCGCGCGGCGTCTGCACGCGGCGCCTGCTCGGAGCGAGTTGTTTCGACGCGCGCGGCTTGATCGGGGCGCGGGGCGTCGTTCCGGGGTCCGTCATTGCGGGGACCGTCATTACGCGGACCGTCATTACGCGGTGCGTCGTTGCGGACCGCATTGCGATCCGGCGGTGCTCCGCCTTCGCTTCGGCGCGGCCCCGCATCGCGGTTGTCGCCGCGCGGCCGGCCGTCGCGCCGGGGATCGCGCGGACCGTCGCGCCGCACGTCGCGATTGCGGTTGCGGTCCCGATCGCGGTCTCGATCTCCGCCACTGCGGTACCGATCCGGACGCGCGTCGCGCTGCGGCTGCCGATCGCGCGCCGGCGGCGCTGCCGCCGGTGCAGGGGCCGCGCTGCCGGCGGGGCGTGTGCCGAACAGCCATCTCCAAAGGCGTACCAACACGCCTTCTTGCGCAGCCGCCGCCGCGATCGGAGCCGGCGCAGGTTCTGGCGCCTCGGGAGTCGGCATCGGCACGATGGGCGAGGCCGAGGTCGGCAGTATGCTCGGCACCAGCGGCGCCTCGGTTTGCGGCTTCTTGTCGCGGTTGCCGATATTGGAATCATCCAGGATCGGCTGATCCGCGATTTGATAGCTGACCGTGCTGTTTTCCGGCAATTCCTTCTCGTCGTCGCGAATTCTGCGCAGGCTGTAGGCGGGGGTCTGCAAATGCGGATTCGGCACGATGACCAGCGATACTCTGTCGCGCGATTCAATTTGATTGAGCCAGTCGCGCTTTTCGTTGATCAAGTACGTGGCGACGTCCACCGGCACTTGCGCAATGACCCGGCCGGTGCGCTCCTTGCGGGCCTCCTCGCCGATCAGGCGCAGCAGCGCCAACGACATGGACTCGACGCCGCGGATGGTGCCCATGCCGCTGCAGCGCGGGCAGTTGATGTGCGTAGTTTCGGAGAGGGCAGGCCTCAAGCGCTGGCGCGACAGCTCGAGCAGGCCGAAGCGAGACAGCCTTCCCAACTGGATGCGCGCGCGATCCATTTTGACCGCATCGCGCAGCATGTCTTCCACGGCGCGCTGATTGGTCTGGGACTCCATGTCGATGAAGTCGATGACGATCAGTCCGCCGATGTCCCTCAGGCGCAGCTGCCGCGCGATCTCCTCGGCGGCCTCGAGGTTGGTATTGCGCGCGGTCGCTTCGATATCGCCGCCGCGCGTGCTGCGGGCCGAGTTGATATCGATCGAAACCAGCGCTTCGGTGTGATCAATGACCAAACTGCCGCCCGACGGCAGGGTCACCTTGTGCGAATACGCCGACTCGATTTGGCTCTCGATCTGGTAGCGCGTGAACAGCGGCACCGGGTCCTGGTAGAGCTTGAGCTTGCGCTGCGCATCCGGCGGCATGAACCGCTGCATGTATTCCTGGGCCTTCTGGAAGGCTTCAGGCTGGTCGATCAAACATTCGCCGACATCGTCCGAGAAGTAGTCGCGCAGGCCGCGGGTAACGGCATCGCTTTCCTGGAAGATGAGAAACGGCGCGGGCCGGCCGTCATTCGCCTGTACGATCGCATCCCAGGCGGTCTTCAGATTGTTCAAATCCCACTGCAGCTCTTCGGTCGAGCGGCCGACCCCCGCGGTGCGAACGATGGCGCCCATGCCGTCCGGAATCTGCAAGCCGTTCATCGCCTCGCGCATCTGGTCGCGGTCCTCGCCTTCGATGCGGCGCGACACGCCGCCGGCGCGCGGGTTGTTCGGCATGAGCACCAAAAAGCGCCCCGCGAGACTGATGAAGGTGGTGAGCGCAGCACCCTTGTTGCCGCGCTCCTCCTTCTCGACCTGCACGATCAGCTCTTGGCCTTCTTGCAGGAGATCTTTGATATTGAGGCGGCCCCCATTCGCGGGTTGCGAACGGAAGTATTCCTTGGAGACCTCTTTGAGAGGCAAAAAGCCGTGGCGCTGCGCGCCATATTCGACAAAAGCCGCTTCGAGACTCGGTTCTACCCGAGTGATTCGGCCCTTATAGATGTTGGATTTTTTCTGTTCCCGGGAAGGTATCTCAATCGATAAGTCGTAGAGTTTCTGACCGTCGACGAGTGCGACTCGCAGTTCTTCTTCTTGAACTGCGTTGACGAGCATTCTTTTCATTTGGCCCAACTAATGTGGTGGGGGCCGAGGAGATCTTGAGAATAGAAGCCGGGGCCGCGACGACCATGGTCGCAGCAACGAATAGGGAAACACCGAACGCGAGCCACGCGACCGGCATCAATTCAACCCAATTCTGCCAATATGTATACGGCAAGCCCGGGGCCTTGTTCTCGGTTAACCGCTTGTCAGACGCCGAAGCTTAAGCTAGGGCTCTCTTGCGTCTGTCTCATCGGCCGAGCGATGGTCTGGAAATCCAGAACCAACTAATATGCGACTCCCCATCGGATGGGGGGCCACGAAAACCGGTGTCAACTTGCCTTACCCAAGTAAGGGTTCAAGAGACGCCGTCCTTCACTAAAGACGGTCCGGCGCCTGACACGGTTTTGCAATACTAGCACAACTCGTCATCAGGGTCAATGTAATCAATACCTTAGATGAGCGCATGACGTATGATGCCGATCATGAAAGCTGAAATTGCCGATCCCGTACGCCTGCATGTAGCCAAGAGCCCCGTCGTTTTGCGCGCCATTACGGCCGAAGAAGCAGGTCAGAGAATCGACAATTTTCTCATGCGGCATTTCAAAACCGTGCCCCGCAGCCGTGTCTACCGCCTGTTGCGCAAGGGCGAAGTGCGCGTCAATCGCAAGCGAGTGGATGCGGAATATCGCATCGCCGAGGGCGACGAAGTGCGCTTGCCGCCGGTGCGGATCGAAAGCGGCGACGAACCCGGCAGGCCCTCGAGCAGTCTTCAGGAGTTGATCGAGCGGGCCGTGATCTTTCAGGACAAGCATCTCCTGGTGATCGATAAACCGGCCGGTGTCGCCGTGCATGGCGGCAGCGGCATGAGCTACGGAATCATCGAGGCGCTGCGGGCATCGCGGCCGCGCGAGACCCTGGAGCTCGTTCACCGTCTCGATCGCGATACCAGCGGTTGCCTGGCTGTCGCGCGCGATCGGGCGACCCTGGTCTCGCTGCATGCGTTGATCCGAAATTCGGGCATGCACAAGACCTATCTCGGCCTGGTGTCGGGCAGTTGGCAGCTCGGTACCAAACGGATCGACGCGCCGCTGGCCACCGATAATCGCCAGCACGGCGAAAGGCATGTCCGGGTGGCGGAGGCGGGTAAGGATTCGGTCAGCGTGTTCAAACCGGTCCAGTTCTTCGGCAGTCTCGCGACACTCATGGAAGTGGACATCCCGACGGGGCGCACCCACCAAATACGCGTGCATGCCGCATTCGCGGGTCACCCTCTGTTGGGCGATGACAAATATGGCGATCGCGAGCGAAATGCCGAACTCAAGCGTCACGGGTTGAAGCGCACCTTCCTGCATGCGCAGTCCATCGCATTCGATTGGCCTGGATCCGGCGTGCCGTTCCATGTCAGTGCGCCGCTGCCCGCGGAGCTCGCGGCGGTGCTCGATGCGATCACTCCCATGAAGCGCAAGTCGGCGGAGCGCAAGCCCGCGGCTGGCAAATCGGCGGTACGCAAGCCCTCGAAGAGAGCCGTGCGGCATTAGCCGGCTCGAGATTTCCCGCTTGGGTCTACGGCAGCCCGGCCTTACGGCAGTTCAAATCCGACGCGGCGCAGCACCGCGCACAGCTCAATCAAGGGCAGCCCGATGAGCGCGCTTGGATCGGCGCTATCGATGGATTCGCACAGGCTGATTCCGAGGCCCTCGCTCTTGAACCCGCCGGCGCAGTCGAGGGGCGACTCCCGCGCGACATAGCGCTCGATCGTGGCCTCATCGAGCGCACGGAACTGCACGCGGGTGGTATCGACGAACTGATGGACGGAAGCATCGCGGTGGCGCACGACCGCGACCGCCGTGAGAAAGACCACCCGATGACCCGAGCAGTTGCGCAGTTGCTCGATGCACCGAGCCGCCGTCCCCGGTTTGCCGAGGATGGCCAGCTCCTCTGCGCCATCCATCAGGACGGCGGCTTGATCGGAGCCGATGACCCAGGCTTCGGCGTGCTGGGCCGCCACCGCCCGGGCCTTGGCGAGGGCCAGCCGGCCGACCAGGGAGAGCCCCGACTCCTGATCCAAGCGAGTTTCGTCGACGCCCGGAGCTTGGCATTGAAAAGAGCCGCACACCCGAGCCAGCAGCGCCCGCCGATAGTTCGAAGTGGAAGCCAAAACAAGCGCTGGCTGGGACTTCAAAAACAACGACTTGCACCTGATCCAATTTTGACAGGGGTGGAACCGGGCACTATTATACGCGGCCCATGGCAGCCGGCTTGCCTGACCTCGTTGATTGCGCGCGTCTGGCGGAGGATGCCGCGGTGCTGCGACGCGAGTTTGCCTTGAGCGAATTGCCGCGGGTACAGGATTTGCTGGCGGAGTCCGCGGGCACGGTGCGGGCGAGCTTTGCGTTTGCGAAGTCGGCCACGGGGCGGGCGGGCGCCGGCAAAGCGCCTTTGTTGGAAAGCGCCGCGGTGACCGAGGCCTCGGGCGAAATGCGGCGGCCGTTCAGCGCGCTGCAGGATTTGTTGAAGAGAACTTAGATTAGGACACAGTACCCATGGCAGTTCAAAAAAGCAGAAAAACCCCTTCGAAGCGCGGCATGCATCGATCCCATTCCGCCCTCGCGCTACCCGCGGTGTCGATCGACGCCAAGAGCGGCGAGACTCACTCACGGCATCGCATCTCGCGGGAAGGGTTTTACCGCGGCCGCAAGGTGCTGGAGACCAAGGCGGACGCGGCAGCGGCTGAAGAATAAGCCTCGACGTCCTGCCGGCGACCCGCTCGCCGCTCGATCCCACCAGACGCACCCCGTGTCGGCGCTGCTCCATATTGCCATCGACGCCATGAGCGGCGATTGTGGTCCATCGGTCTCTGTGCCCGCGGCTCTGGCGGTGGCGCGCGAGTTTCCCGACGTGCGCTTCTCCCTGATCGGACGACAGGCGGATCTGGAACGGCAGCTGCGGCTTACCGTGGGCGGGTCAGGTGCGAAACCCGGCAACTTGGATTGCCTGTTCGCGGCCCAAGTGGTCGAAATGACCGATCATCCGCGCGAGGCGTTGCGCCGCAAGAAAGACTCTTCGATGCGCCGTGCGCTCGATCTCGTGAAAGCCCACGAAGCGAACGCCTGCGTGAGCGCCGGCAATACCGGAGCTCTCATGGCGATGGCCCACTTCGTACTCAAGATGCTGCCCGGCGTGGAACGGCCGGCCATCGTCTCCATGATCCCCTCGCGTGGCGGCCATACCTACATGCTCGATCTCGGCGCGAATGCCTCCTGCACCCCGGAGCAGTTGTGCCAGTTCGCGGTGATGGGGTCGGTGTTGGCAGCCGACCTCGAGGGTGCTCACGAGAGACCGCGCGTCGGCTTGCTCAACATCGGCGAGGAAGAGATCAAGGGAAATGAGACCGTGCAGGCCGCGCATAACTTGCTGGCGGCGAGCGACCTCAACTATGTCGGTTTCGTCGAGGGACACGACATTTTTTCCGACAAAGTGGACGTGGTCGTCACCGACGGCTTTACCGGCAACGTCGCTCTGAAGACCATGGAGGGAGCGGCGCGCCTGATCGCCGACACGCTGCGCGAGGAGTTCACGCGCAACCCGGCGCGCAAATTGGGTGCGCTCGCGGCGGGACCTAGTCTCAAGGCATTGCGAAATCGCTTGGATCCCAGACGATACAATGGAGCTACCATGGTCGGATTGAACGGCATCGTCATCAAAAGCCACGGCGGCGCCGATCTGTTCGGTTTTCAACGCGCCATCGAGGTCGCGGTGCTGGAAGCGAGAAGCGGGGTAACGGCGAGAATCGCGCAGCGGTTGGGCGCCGCACGTCAGGTCTGAAGGATCGCAATGTACTCACGCATCGCCGGCACCGGCAGCTACTTGCCGGAGAAAATACTGACCAACGCGGATCTGGAATTGCTGGTCGACACCAGCGATGAGTGGATCGTATCGAGGACCGGCATTGAACGCCGCCACGTGGCGGCGGAAGGTGAAACCACCACCGATCTCGCGGAATACGCGGCGCGGCGCGCCATGGCTGCGGCGCAAGTAACCGGCGCGGACATCGACCTGATCTGCGTCGGAACGACCACGCCGGATCTCGTGTTTCCGAATGTCGGTACATTGCTGCAGGACCGCCTCGGAATCCACCACGGCTGCCCCGCATTCAGTTTGGAGGCGGCTTGCACCGGTTTCGTCTATGCCTTGAGCGTCGCCGACAAGTTCGTGCGCTTGGGTGAATCGAAATGCGCGCTCGTGGTAGGAGCAGAAACACTCACGCGGATCGTCGATTGGAACGACCGCGGCACCTGCGTTCTATTCGCCGACGGTGCGGGCGCGGTGGTGCTGCAGCCGGCAAGCGAACCGGGAATCATCAGCACGCGGCTGCACTCGGACGGCCGCTACAAGGATCTATTGCTGTACCCGGACGGAGTTTCCAAGGGCTTCAAATTGGTGCGCGAGGGCAAGGCCGGGGTGCAGATGAAGGGCAACGAAGTGTACAAAGTGGCCGTCAACACCTTGGGTCAATTGGTCACCGAGACCTTGAGCGCCCACAATATAGCCATCGAGCAGCTCGACTGGCTGATCCCGCATCAGGCCAACATTCGGATCATCGAGGCGATCGCAAAGCGGCTGCGCTTGCCGATGGAACGGGTTATCGTGACGATCAACGATCACGGCAACACCTCCGCCGCCTCGGTGCCTTTGGCCCTCGATACGGCGGTCCGGGACGGCCGCGTGCGGCGCGGCCAACTGTTGCTGCTGGAGGCCTTCGGCGGCGGATTTACCTGGGGGTCGGCGCTCATTCGCTATTGACGCGGTGATTTAATCTCGATGCAACGCACCTGGTGGTTTTGGCTTTTGGGCTTGATGGCTGCCGCCGCCCATGCGGAAATTTTTCCGTTGGGCGCCGACCAAGATCTGATCGGCGAGCCCGGTCAGACCACGGCTGAGCATGAAGATACGCTGCCGGACATTGCCCGGCACCATCATCTGGGTTTCGATGAAATCATCGCCGCCAATCCGGGCGTCGATACCTGGCTGCCGGGCGCCGGCACCCTGGTTCACCTGCCGATGCAGCACCTGCTGCCCGCCGTTCCGCGCAGCGGCATCGTCGTCAATCTGCCGGACGGGCGATTGTATTTTTTCCGGGCTGATCAATCCGGCAATCGAGTCGTCGAGACCGATCCCATCAGCGTCGGCAAGATGGACTGGAAGACCCCGCTCGGGGTCACCACCGTCGTCAAGAAGGAAAAAAAGCCGACGTGGTATCCGCCCAAGTCGGTGCGTGAAACCCATCTTAAGGATGATGGCGACATTCTTCCGGAATCGATTCCGCCCGGGCCGGACAATCCATTGGGTGAATACGCGTTGCGTTTGGGGATTCCCGGCGGCTCCTATCTGATTCACGGCACCAACAAGCCGGTGGGTGTGGGCATGCAGATCACCCATGGCTGCATTCGGCTTTATCCGGAAGACATCGAGTTTCTATTCGGTGAAGTTCCGGTGGGAATGACGGTGCGTATCGTCAATCAGCGCATCAAGACCGGTTGGGTCGACGGCGTGCTGTATCTCGAGGTGCACCATCCGCTCGACGGCGTGGATCCGAAAGACATCGAAGATCTGACCGGGCTGACCCGCAGCATCGTGGCGGCCACCGCGGAGCGCCGCGTCATCATCGATTGGGATACTGCGGAGCGCGTGTTCCAAGAGGCCAACGGCACACCGACGCGAATTTCGATCGACCGCTGGATCGCGCCGGGTACGGCCGCTGCGGAGCTGAGCGCGGCGCGACCGACGCAGTCGGTGCGCTAGCGAACTGCGGTGAACCCGGGGCGAGAATCGGATTGTTGCCACGAGGCGCCGCCCGCTGCGGACCCATCCCTCGTCGCCGGCACAATCTACACCTGCCCGATGCACCCAACAGTGCGGCAGGATCATCCCGGCAATTGCCCGGTATGCGGCATGGTCCTGGAGCCAGAACTGCCGACGCTCGATGATGCCGAGAATCCGGAGCTCTCGGACTTTCGCCGCCGTTTTGTCTGGACCCTACCGCTGACCCTCATCGTCGCGGCCCTCGCAATGGCCGGAGAGCATATCTCCTGGATTCCGCTGCGACGGTTGAGCTGGATCGAATTGGCGCTGACGCTTCCCATCGTGCTGTGGGCCGGCAAGCCGTTCTTCGAACGCGCCGCGCAATCCCTGATCCACTTCAGTCCCAACATGTGGACGCTGATCGGCTTGGGCACTTTTGCGGCGTTTAGCTACAGCGTCGTCGCTACCATTGCGCCCGGCGTGTTCCCGGCCTCGTTTGTCGTCATGGGTCGAGTGGCTGTGTATTTCGAGGCCGCCGCAACCATCATTTCGCTCACCTTGCTCGGCCAAGTTTTCGAACTTCGCGCGCGATCGAAGACTTCCGCCGCCATCAAATCATTGCTCGGCCTTGCGCCGAAGACTGCGCGCCGCATCAAGGCTGACGGCGGCGAGGAGGACGTTGCGCTCACCCAAGTGCATATCGGCGATCAGTTGCGTGTTCGTCCCGGCGAAAAAGTGCCGGTGGATGGTGTCGTGACGCAAGGCAGCAGCGCCGTCGATGAATCGATGCTGACCGGAGAGCCCCTGCCCGTGAGCAAAGTTGCCGGCAATAAGTTGATCGGCGCGACGGTGAATACCACTGGGGCGCTGGTGATGCGTGCCGAAAAAGTCGGCTCGCGAACCGTGCTCGCCAACATCGTGGCAATGGTGGTCCAGGCGCAGAAATCGCGCGCGCCGATGCAGCGCATGGCGGACCGGATTGCGCGCTTCTTCGTGCCGGCGGTGGTTGCGGTCTCGCTAACGACGCTCGTCGTGTGGGGTGTGTTCGGGCCCGATCCGAGCTGGGCGCACGGCCTCATCAACGCCGTTGCAGTACTGATCATCGCCTGCCCCTGCGCGCTAGGTCTAGCCACGCCCATGTCGATCATGGTCGCGAGCGGCAGAGCAGCCACTCAGGGTGTGTTATTTCGGAACGCCGCGGCCATTGAAAACCTGCGTCGGGTGGACACGCTCGTCGTGGATAAGACCGGTACGCTAACGGAGGGCAAGCCCGCCTTTAATCGTGCCGTGGCGCTTGCTGGGTTCACCGAAGATGCGGTCCTGCAATGGGCCGGAAGCGTTGATCAGGGCAGCGAGCATCCACTGGCCGCGGCAATCGTGCATGCCGCGCGCGCTCGAGGACTGGTCCTCGACGAGGCAACAGAATTCGAGTCGAGCGCCGGCAGCGGGGTACGTGCCACGGTCCGCGGCAAGGCCGTAGCGCTCGGCAATCTCGCCCTCATGACTCAGTTGAAGGTAGCTGTGCAGGCCTTGAGCGCCCAAGCCGAAACGCTGCGGACACAGGGCGCCAGTGTCATGTTCTTGGCGATTGACGGGGAGCCGGCCGGTTTGATCGCAGTCTCAGACCCGATCAAGGCGACGACCGCCGAGGCGCTTGCCGGGCTCAAGGCTTCCGGAGTGCACGTCATCATGGCGACGGGAGATGGGCTTGCGACTGCCAACGCAGTGGCCGCCTTGCTCGGTATCGACGAAGTCCACGGCGAGGTGAAGCCGGCCGACAAGCTCGCGCTGGTGCAAAGACTCCAACAGGAAGGCCGCATTGTTGCCGTCGCCGGCGATGGCATCAACGACGCACCGGCACTCGCGCAGGCCGATGTCGGTGTCGCGATGGGCACCGGAACGGACGTCGCGATGGACAGCGCCCAAGTGACGCTCGTCAAAGGGGATCTTCGCGGCATTGCCGTCGCCCGGGTTATTTCCCAGGAAACGGTGGCCAACATGAAGCAGAACCTCGGTTTCGCATTCCTCTATAACGCACTCGGCGTGCCGCTCGCGGCGGGCGTGTTTTACCCCCTCACCGGTTGGCTGCTCTCACCGATGATCGCCGCAGTCGCGATGAGCTTGAGTTCCTTGTCGGTCGTGTCGAATGCGTTGCGTCTGCAAGGATCTCGCCGTCTGCGGAGTAACACCCGGCCGTAAAAAAAACGCCGCGGTAGGTACCGCGGCGTTCACATGCTCATCGATTGCTCGATTACTTCGACACGGACTTCTTGAACATGCGATCGATCTTCTCGTTGATCGCTTCAATGGCCGTCGCATTCTGTTGAGCCAGCGACAATGCCTGGTTCGCCGTGCTCTGCGCACCCGAGGCAGCCGATGCGGCACTCGCAGCAGCGCTGTTGGCAGCAGCGGCGTCGCTCGCGGCCTTCGCCGTGTCGCTCTGCAGCTTGCTCACCTGTGATTTCAGATCATCGATCTGAGCTTGAATCGGCTTCAGGTCCGTGCAACCTGCGAAAGCGATAAGGCAGGCCGCGGCGATTGATGCCTTAAGTGTGGTGGTCAAATTCATAGAATATTCCCCTAGGGTTGTTAATTCGATTGGTTTCGGAAAGTCCGAAGTGCTGTCCCACGCGAGCCTAAGTCGCACAATCGGGCTCATGCGTTGCAACACAGTCGCACATAAAGCCAAATTCCCGCGTCGATTGCAACTGAAATGCGCGTTTTGTCGGCAGTTGCCGACTAAATTCCCGTAGTTTCGCCATGCAAATTAAATCGCCGTTAAGAATTGCTCAAAGAATGTAAGTTTTACAGCCGGTACTTCGCGGATTATGCCTTACCCTGAGGCGCTCTTCAGCAATTCCATGACGGCGCGGTGCCCTTGATTGATGGCCGAATCGGTGTACGCACCGCCGCCGGCGTCGGAGTTGGCGATGGTGATCCGGCCGAACTGCGCGCGGCCGACGACATGCGGCTGCTCTGCTTCGGGAAGCTCGGGATCGAACAGCGGGTTGTACTCCGGAGCGTAGCCATGCGGCCACCGATTCACCGTAATGGCAGTGATGTCGCGCGCGGGGTCGAAGCCGCCGTCCTCAAGCGCGCGGCCCAACTGATCGCGGATGTTGCGTTCGAAGGTTTCGAATGTCGTGCCGAGAAGTTCGGCGCGCCCGGCGCGATTTTGTTCGTGTTCCGGCAAGCCGGCTTTGCAGGGGGTGCGCACCATGTGCACGAGAATGGGATCGTTCGGCCGCAGCGCGACGCTGGTGTAGACCAACGGGGTCTTGACCAGGCTGTGCAGCGCGTCCTTTTGTACCTGCGGCAATTCCGGGCACAAGTAGGGAATCATCATGTTGTAGCCCGCCAAGACGGCGCCGCGCGCACGCGCCGTGTAGGCGCGGCCGGCGCGCATATACGTCACCTCCACCTGGCGCGCCGATTGCGGATCCCCGAGATGACGCGCGCGAATGACGGTGCTGTTCAACCGCAGGCGCAGCGGTGTATCGCGGACATCGAGCGCCGCATAGTCGACGCGCGCGGTGACGATATCCTCGGCGCTGCGGCCCGGCACGGTGCGGGCGGGAAACGCCCGCGGAATGAGGTTCCGCACCAACAGGCGCGCAATCGTTGCGTTGCCGTCGGGAAAGTGCAAGCGATATGAACCGCCCGTGTCCTCATAACCTGACGGCGTAAAACCCATGCGCGGGATGGAGCCTTTGGCGAGTTTCATTCCGGCAAATCCAGGCAGGCCGCCGAAGCCCCAGCAGTCGAGGGCGGATACTGCATCGGTCCCCACGCCCCACTCGCCCATGGTGCGGCCGTGATAGAACTTGAGTACCGCCGGATCGGCGTGCACGACGTCGCGCAAGAACGCTTCGTAACTGATTCGCGACAATTGCTGCTTCTTATCGGCGGACGAAAGACCCGGCAGGTAATCGATCTGCGCAGTTTCGAGTTCGACGATTTGCGAGCGCGCCTGAGCCGAGAGCGGCGCGAGCGCCAGCGTTTGCGCGACGCTAAGCGCGCCCTTGCTGACGACCAGTTTGTCGGCGCCGAAGGTTTCCTGATCGAAGAAGATGCCTTCGTGCAATCCAAGCCCTTCGTAGAAATGCAGGTGCTGAGTCGATTTGGCGAGCTTCTCGACGTCTGCACCTAAGGTTTTCAGCAATCCCGCCGCGACCGGACCGTAGGGCCGCGGGCTGTCGATTTCCAAGGTGCCGCCGTTCATCAGATTGAGATGGCCATCCAAATTGAATTCGTTGCGCTTGGCATGGCCGCCGAAATCATCGTGGTTATCGAGAATGAGGATGCGGCTGGCGGCCGACGTGTGCGCGCGGTAGAAGTGCGCGGCGGCGAGTCCGCTGATGCCGCCGCCGACGACGATCAGAGCGTATTCCTCGCCGGTCTCGGCGGGCGGGGGCGAGGGCCGGCCGTCGCGCAGGGCATGGGCATCTTCGAACGAACCTAAGTGACTGCCCCGCATGCCGGTGAGGAGCGGCGGGTAATAACCGAAGGCGTCTTGGGCCGCGGCGGGCGCCGTCGCCGAGCCGGGCGCTGCCGCGGCGGAGGCCGTCGCCGTGCCGGAGGCGGCATAGGGTCCCGTGGCCGCCAGGAGCGGTCCGGAGGCCACCACGGCGGTGCCCAAGGCCACGCCGTTCAAAAAATCGCGGCGTGTAATCGGACGGTCCATGCCGAGCGCGCGATCCGAAGGTTTATCCGCTTTTGGTTCGGTCATGATTTCCTTGGAAAATGAGGCCGCTTGACGGGCTTTTAGGATCCGGCAAATTAACGTGCCGCAGCTTCACTTGCCAGTGCGCGTAGACTGTATATAATACCAGTCACTGGCTACATATACAGGTGATGCATGTCAGACCTTACGCCTCGTCAAACCCAGATTCTCAGACTCATTCAAGACGCCATTGCCGAAAACGGCATGCCGCCCACCCGTGCGGAAATCGCGCGCACCCTCGGCTTCAAGTCGCCCAACGCGGCCGAGGAACACCTGCGAGCTCTGCAGCGCAAGGGCGTCATCGATCTGATCCCCGGCGCTTCGCGCGGCATCCAGCTCAAAGATATTCTGCGCGAACAATTGGGTCTGCCGCTCATCGGCCGAGTCGCCGCCGGCCGCCCGATTTTGGCCGAAGAGCATATCGAAACGCGTTATCAAATCGATCCGCAATTATTCCAGCCGCAACCGCACTATCTCTTGAAAGTGCAGGGCATGAGTATGAAAAACGCCGGGATCTTGCATGGCGACCTGGTGGCCGTGCACCGCACTCCCGAAGTACGCAACCGTCAAATTGTGGTCGCGCGCCTGGAAAACGAAGTCACCGTCAAACGCTACCGGCAAGAAGGCACGATTGTGTGGCTGCTGCCGGAAAATACCGATTTCGAACCCATTCGTATCAATCTCAAAGAACAGCCCATGATTATCGAAGGGGTGGTGGTCGGGGTGCTTCGTCGCGGTAAAGACGTGGATGCCGCGTGAAGCCCCAGTTTATTCGGCGGTGGCGCTCGCGGACATTTTGGCCGATGCGCGTGTCTGGAAGTTAAAAGACGCCTCGGCCGCTGCCTCTCGTCCGGTTTGGTCCACCGGTCGAAGCGCGCTCGACGCGCGCTTGCCGGGTGGCGGGTGGCCGACGGCGTCGCTCGTCGAAGTGCTGCTGGATGCAGCCGGTCTTGGCGAAGTCCAACTGTTCTTGCCGGCCTTGGTGGAATGTCAGCGCAGGCTCGACGGCGAGGCGCCCTGGATAGTCTGGATTGCACCACCTCATGAACCCTATGCGCCGGCTTTAGCGCAGCAGGGAATTGAATTGGGCCGTTTATTGGTGGTGCGGCCTACCACCGCGATGGAAGCCTTGTGGGCCGCTGAGCAGGCGTTGAGTTCCGGGGTCTGCGCGGCTGTGCTGCTGTGGCTCAAAGGCACCGATGATCGCTGGCTGCGGCGCTTGAAACTGGCGGCCGAGGCGGGCGGTGCGCTCGGCGTACTGTTTCGTCCAGAGCAGCATCGGTTCGAGTCCTCACCCGCCACCTTACGCTTGCTGCTGACTCAGGGTGAACATGAGCCGCGTCTCGAACTCCTCAAGGTGCAAGGCGGGCAGCCGGGTCCCATAGAGCGTGTGTGATGAAATCGCGTGCGGTGAAATCAGCTACGGCGGATTTATTTGCTGCAGCCGATGCCACAGCCCGACGACTCGCACCCGCTCTCACACCCGCACCTGCGCCCACACCCGCACCTGCGCTCACGCCCGCTTCCACGCCCGCGCGCGCTCCCACGCTCGCGCCGCTAGCAGCTTCGCCGCCGACCCTTAAGGCCGCCGCCCGGCCGCGCGCTAAACACCTGTGGTATGCGGCGGTGTTTCCGGAACTCCGCGAGGCGGAACAATCAGCCGCCGTGCTGCAGCGTCTTTGCCTGCATGCGCAGCAATTCACCTCCTGGGTCAGTATTGAAATGCCCAACGCCTTGTTGTTGGAGATCAAAGGCAGCGTGAAATTGTTCGGCTCACTCGAGCAATTGCATGCCGGCATCGATGCCGCCTGGAGCCGCCTACATCTCAAGGCCCACAGCGCCACGGCGCCCTCGACTCTGGCGGCGCTGTGGTGTGCGCGCGCCGGCAAGCGGGTGCTGATCGAAGATCCCGGTTCGCTGACGGGTGAACTCGCGGAGCTGCCCCTGACATGTACTTCCTGGGATGCCGAATGGCTGTACACCTTGCGCGCCATGGGCGTCACCCGCGTGGGTGAGTTGCTGCGCCTGCCGCGCGCCGGTGTGACGCGGCGCTTGAGCCCGGCCGCGGTGCTCGATCTCGATATCGCGCGGGCTCGGCAAGCCGCACCCCGCAGGGCGTTCGTGCCGCGTGAACGTTTTCGCGAGCGCTGCGATTTCGAGATGGAGATCGAAACCGTCGTGTATCTGCAGAAGGCGCTCGAGCCGGTGATCGGACGCTGCGCGCAATTCTTGCGCGCACGGCAGGCGGGCGTACAGGCCCTCGAATTGAGGCTGCGGCACCGCGCGCGGCCTGTCACCCGGATTCGCGTGGGGTTGGCGAGCATCACGAGTGAACCGCGCCGCTTGACGGACGTAGTGGCCGAACGGCTGTCCCGGCTCGAGCTCGCAGCGCCGGCCCTCAGCATGGAACTCCTGTCGGGTCCTCTGCAGCCGCTCTCGGCCGAATCGCTCGGCGTCTTCGCGCAGCGGGGCAGCGCCGGCGGCCGCGTGAGCGTGCCGCAATTGGTGGAACGCTTGCGCGCGCGGCTCGGCGAGGAGGCGGTTTACGGGATCTGCTCGATTGCGGAGCACCGGCCCGAAGCAGCTTGGCAGCGGGTCCGCGAACTACGATTGGACGCCGCGCGTGCCGGCGCTTGCCCGGGGACGGCCGCGCAGACTATGCCGCGGCCCGTGTGGCTGCTGGACGAGCCCGCCAGGCTCTCCGCGCCGGAAGTGCGCCAGCTGCAGCAGGGTGATTTGATTCTCGAGGAAGGTCCTGAACGTATCGAGAGCGGCTGGTGGGACGGCAAGGGCATTGCACGCGACTACTACATCGCGCGCCAAGCGGGCGGCGCGCGCCGCTGGGTTTTTCAGGAACGCCGCTCCAAGTGCTGGTATTTGCACGGCGTGTTCGCTTGAGGCTGCCGGCTCATGTACGCCGAATTGCACGCCTTGAGCAATTTCTCGTTTTTGCGCGGAGCTTCGCAGCCTGAGGAGTTGGTCGCACAGGCCAAGTGCTTGGGCTATCGGGCGCTGGCGTTGACAGATGAATGCTCGCTCGCGGGCGTGGTACGCGCCCATGTCGCCGCCAAGCAGTGCGAATTGCCGCTGATTATCGGCGCGGAACTCAACTGCGTCGATGAACTCAAGCTCGTGGCGCTGGCAACCGATCGGGCCAGTTACGGCGCTTTGAGCCGTTTGATCACGCGGGCACGGCGCGCCAGCGCCAAAGGCAGCTACGCGCTCGAGCGCAGGGATCTCGATAACGCGCTCGATGGATGTTTGATCATTTGGCTGCCGCGTGCCGGCCGGGTGCCGCTGCCGGCGCATGACCGGGACGGCCGCTGGCTGCGCGAGCGCTTCGCCGGACGCTTATGGATAGGCGTCGAACTCTTGACCGGCGGCTTCGATACGCGCCGCTTGGCACTGCTCGAGAGGCTGGGAAAATCGCTCCAGCTGCCGCAGGTCGCCGCCGGCGACGTGCACATGCACCGGCGCAGCCGCCGCGCCTTGCAGGACGTGCTGACGGCGATTCGCTTGAATACTCCGCTCAATGCCGCGGGGGTGAGGCTATTTCCGAATGGCGAGCGCTGCATGCGGCCCGGGCGGCGTTTGCAGGAGCTTTATCCCGCCCCGCTGCTTGCGCAAACGCTCGAAATCGCCGAGCGCTGTACGTTCAAGCTCGATGAGCTGCGCTATGAATATCCCGAGGAGATCGTGCCCGCGGGCGAAACACCGGCGAGCCACCTGCGAGCTCTCACCGAGCGGGGCAGCGCGAAGCGCTGGCCGGCCGGAGTGCCTCCCGCCGTGCGCGAATCGATCGAGCACGAGTTGCGCCTCATCACCGAACTCAAGTTCGAGCCGTTCTTTCTCACCGTGCACGATGTCGTCGAGTACGCCCGCTCGCAGAAAATCCTCTGCCAGGGCCGGGGCTCGGCCGCCAACTCCGTGGTCTGCTATTGCCTGCAGATCACTGAAGTGGATCCCTCGCGCATGGCGATGCTGTTCGAGCGCTTCATTTCCAAAGAACGCAACGAGCCGCCCGACATCGACGTGGATTTCGAGCATGAGCGGCGCGAGGAAGTGATCCAATATATTTACCGCAAATATGGCCGCGACCGCGCGGCGCTGGCGGCCACCGTCATCTGTTATCGCCCGCGCAGCGCCTTGCGGGATGTCGGCAAAGCCATGGGATACGATCTCAATGAAGTCGATCGGCTCGCGCGCGGCATGCAATGGTGGGATGGACAACGAATCGATCCCGAGCGCATCCGCGCCTCAGGATTCGATCCGCGCGATCCGCGCACGCAGCGCCTCATGACGCTGACGGCGGAAATCCTGGGTTTTCCACGCCATCTGTCGCAGCACGTGGGCGGTTTCGTGATTGCCCGCGGCCGCTTGGACGAGTTGGTGCCCATCGAGAACGCGGCGATGCCCGAACGCACGGTCATCGAGTGGGACAAAGACGATCTGGATGCGCTGGGATTGCTCAAAGTGGATGTGCTCGGGCTCGGGATGCTGAGCGCGATACGCCGCGCATTTCGCCTGGTCAACGACTTCGGCGGTTCGTCAGGTGTGACGGGTGAACTCGATCTCGCGACGGTGCCGAGCGAGGACAAGTCGGTGTACGACATGATTTGCCGAGCGGACACCACCGGCGTCTTTCAAATCGAATCGCGGGCTCAGATGGCCATGCTGCCGCGCCTGCGGCCGCGCAATTTCTATGACCTCGTCATCGAAGTGGCGATCGTGCGGCCGGGCCCCATTCAGGGCGAAATGGTTCATCCCTATCTGCGCCGCCGCAACCAGGAGGAGCCGGTGAGTTATCCGAGCGCAGCCGTCGAGGCGGTGCTCAAGCGTACGCTCGGGGTGCCCATTTTCCAGGAACAGGTCATGCAGTTGGCGATCGTCGCGGCCGGCTTCACGCCCGGCGAGGCAGACCGGCTGCGCCGCGCCATGGCGGCCTGGAAGCGCAAGGGAGGCTTGGAGCCTTTCCAGCGTCAATTGATCGATGGCATGCGTGAGCGAGGCTATCCGGAGAGCTTCGCGCACCAGATCTTCAATCAGATCCTGGGATTCGGAGAATATGGATTTCCGGAATGCGTCGTTGGCGAGACGCGTGTCGTGAATGCCGACACGGGAAGATGGTTAACCATTGATGAGGTCATCGACGGGCAGGAGCGCCTCGACAGCACGCTGGCGTGCGATGGTGAACTACGTTTGAGGAAGCGCAAAGTGCTACGCGTGTTGCAAAGCGGCATGAAACCCGTCTTGCGTCTACGTACGGCTCTTGGCCATGAGATCACCGCGACGGCTGAACACCCCTTCATGACCATGACGGGTTGGCTGCAGCTGGGAAAGCTCAAAGTGGGCGACACGATCGCAACGGCGCGTGCCATGCCGGTGCCGGGAGCGCTTGTCCACTGGGACAGAATTGTGGAAATCGAAGCAGCCGGGAATCGAGAAACTTACGATTTGCAGATCGAAGGCGACCACAACTTTTTGGCCAACCATTTCGTTGTCCACAACTCCCACGCGGCAAGCTTCGCGCTGCTCGTCTACACCTCCGCGTGGCTGAAGCATTACCAACCGGCCGCATTTTGCGCAGCCCTCATCAACAGTCAGCCGATGGGCTTTTACGCGCCGGCGCAATTGGTGCGCGATGCGCGCGCGCACGGCGTGGCGGTGCGCCCGATCGCGGTCGCGACCAGCGGATGGGACTGCACGCTCGAGCGGCAGGAGGATTCGCGCCCGGCACTGCGTTTGGGTCTGCGATTGGTGAAGCATTTATCGCACGAGGGGGCGATGCGGCTGCTCGAGGCGCGTGCCGCGTCCCCCTTTACGCATGTGGCCGACCTCGCTGAACGCGCGGCGCTCGACCGCCGCGATCTCGAGGCGCTCGCCGCCAGCGATGCGCTCGCGGAGCTTGCCGGACATCGGCATCGCGCGGTATGGCAAGTGAGCGGAGTGGAGCGTGCGCTGCCCATATTGCCCGCGGAAACGGCGATCCAGGAGGGCATTCCGCTGCTGCGCGCGCCGCAGGAAAGTCACGACATCGTCGCCGATTATGCGAGTACCGGGTTGACGCTGCGGCGACATCCCGTGGCGCTGCTGCGGGAACAGCTTTCGAAGCGCGGCATCGTTCCCACGCAGGAACTCTGGGATCGGCCCAATGGCGAATGGGTCACGACGGCAGGCCTGGTCATTACGCGGCAGCGGCCGGGCAGCGCCGGCGGCGTGACCTTCGTCACCATGGAAGATGAGCTGGGTTATGTGAATCTGATCGTTTGGGAGCGGGTGGCGGCCGCGCAGCGCGAGGCCTTGCTCGAATCGCGCCTGCTCGAGGTGCGCGGCAAACTGCAACGCGAAGGCGATGTGCTGCACGTCATCGCGCAGCGCCTGACCGATCTTTCGGCGCTGCTCGGCGACCTCACGGTCGGGTCGCGGAATTTTCACTGAGCCGAAGGCTCACCGCTCAGCTCGTCGGCACCGTCACCTGCCGACCGGTACCCATTGCAAAAAAAAACTGCTACAGCGCGGGGGCGCGGCATCGGTGGACAACCGCCAAGTCTCACGGCTTGGAGGAGTCACGGCTTGGAGGAGTACCTCCGCCGATCCGACCGGCTCTCAAGCGAGGTCTGCTTTCTCCGGACGTCCTGCAGGGAGCAGTGGCCGATTAGCTTTATATATCGCTCTCCCGCGTCCCTCGCGTCAAGAGATCAATCCGGTCCCTTCATCAAGATATGCAACACGGTTCCCATCACGGGCTTAAGTCGGCTTGATGTTTGAGTTTTGGCTGAATAGGTTCGACGGATCGTATTTTCGCTTAAGCGCCCGCAGCCTTTCGTAGTTCGCGCCATAGGCCTCCCGAACGGGCCGCTCGCCTTCTTCGAGGGCATCTTCGAGAGCGTTCACATACACCGCTCGGTCCACAAACGGTTTCAGCGCTTCCCAGAAGCCGCGCGCCCAACCGATCAGCCGGGCATCGTCCACCGGGTCGTGGCAGATGGTTGTGATCCAGGCCACATGATGGTCATACCGGTGCGGGAACGCGGTATCGCCCGCCGGCACGCGCCCGGCCGCGCCGTGCAGCTGCTGCAGGGCGATGTTGCTGGTTGCATTGGGTGCTTCGGCCATGTGGCGAAATACGGTGTCGATTGCACCCTCGTCAATCTTGGAAATGTTATGCGCCTTGTTGTAGTAGCGCAGTCCCGGCGGATTGATCGGATCGAATAGCGCTTGTATCTCGAGGTAAGGCCGCTGTTGGATCAGGTCGGCGATCGGGGTTCCAAAGGTGCGCAAGGGTTTCAGCAGCTTTTCTCCCACGGCCGGGTCCCCGCAGTAGCACACGACAGCGGCAAAAGCCGGCGCTCCGTTCGGACCGGTCATCGCCGCTCCCAGCAGGGTCAGTTCATCGGGGGCGTTGCGCGCGAACTCATCATAGAAACGAAACGCCTCGCTGCTCAGCGGATAGAAGATCACGCCGCCCAGCACCGTGCTCAGCGGGTGGAGCGTGTACTTGAGCTCCGTGACGACCCCGAAATTCGCGCCCGCGCCGCGCAGACCCCAAAAAAGATCGGGATTTTCCTCGGCGCTGCACTCGCGAATCTTGCCGTCCGCGGTCACGATCTCAGCCCACGTGAGATTGTCGCAGGCGAGTCCGTACTTGCCGGCGAGATAGCCATAGCCTCCGCCGAGTGTGAGGCCGGAGATTCCCGTGGTCGTGGCGACCCCAAGGGTCGTGGCGAGTCCGTGTTTTTGGGTCGCGCGATCGAATTCGCCGAGCGTGAGTCCGGCTTGAGCACGCGCCACCCGACGGGCCGGGTCGACGGTGATGCCCTTCATCAGAGTGAAGTCCAGCATCAAGCCGCCTTCGCAGACCGCTTTACCGGCGAAATTGTGGCCGCCGCCGCGCATCGACAACAGCACATCGTGATCGCGGGCGAAATTGACGCAGGCCACCACATCGCTCGAGGCGGTGCATTGCGCAATCAATGCGGGGTGCTTGTCGATCATCCCGTTGAAGACTTTCCGTGTGGCGTCGTAGGCGGGCGCCCCGGGTGTGAGCAGGGGTCCACGCAGCTGCTCTCTGAGACCGGCGATCGCCGCGGCATTCAACATGGAGCCTCCCTGACGGAGTTTTCTTGGCTGTTTTGAGGCGGAAACCTAGCATTCGGTAGCGCAGATGTCGAGGGTCGCGCGGTGCCGCAGTCTAATGAGATACTGCGAACCACTGAGATCTGCCAACCGGTCAGTGCCTTTTTTCGGCCATTGCACTCATCCAAGGTCTTGCATGCCCAAAATCACGTTTATAGGGTTCGAAGGCGCGGTACATACGGTCGAAGTGCCCGAAGGCACGACTCTGATGCGCGCCGCCACGGACAACGGCGTCCCCGGCATCGATGGAGACTGCGGGGGTAATTGTGCCTGCGCGACCTGCCACGTCTACGTTGACCCAGAATGGGCCGAGCGGGTGGGAATGCGCACGGCGGGCGAAGAGGACATGCTCAACTTGGTGCCGGAGCTGCGCGACAGCTCGCGCCTCGCATGCCAGATCACTTTGACTGACGAGCTCAATGGTCTCATTGTCGGACTGCCCGAAGCTCAGCATTGAATCAACCGCATGATCTTAGGAGACGCTTCGTGAATCTTGCTAGCTCACTGCAATCGACCGTGATTCAAGCCGACGCCCGCGCTCGCGTGGCGGTGCTGCCCCTCGCGGGACTCAATCCCGCCGATCCGCAATATTTCGTCGACGATACCGTGGGGCATGTTTTCGAGCGTCTGCGCCGCGAAGATCCGGTGCACCGCTCGAACAGTCCGATTCCGGGCATCGATAGCTATTGGTCGGTGACGCGCTACCAGGACATCATGCGGGTTGAAACCAGCCACAGCATCTTTTCATCGGAAGGCGGGATCACGTTGATGGACTTCCCGCCCGGCGATGAGCAGAAGCTGGCGATGTTCATTGCGATGGACCCGCCCAAGCATGACGAACAGCGCAAGGCGGTAAACCCGATTGTGGCGCCTGCGAACCTCAACAACTGGAAGGATCTGATACGCGAGCGCACCGGCAAGCTGCTCGACGGCCTGCCGCGCAATGAAACCTTCAACTGGGTCGACAAGGTATCGATCGAGCTCACCACGTACATGCTGGCGACCCTCTTTGACTTCCCGTTGGAAGACCGCCGCTTGCTGACGCACTGGTCCGATATTTCGACCGCCAACAAGCTGACCAATCCGGACGCGCCCGAACCCGAGGTGCGCATGGCCGAATTGCGCAAGATGCTGGGATATTTCACCCGGCTGTGGAACGAGCGCATCAACGCGCCGCCCCGCACCGACCTGATCTCGATGCTCGCGCATGGTCCGGCGACGCGAAACATGGGTGCCGCCGAGTTCATGGGGAATCTGGTGCTGCTGATCGTCGGCGGCAACGACACCACGCGCAATTCAATGACCGGCGGCCTGCTGGCCTTGCACGAGCATCCGCAGGAGATGGCCAAGCTGCGCGCCAACCCTGCGCTGGTGGAAAGCCTCGTGCCCGAAATCATCCGCTGGCAGACGCCGCTCGCCTATATGCGGCGCACCGCCCTGGTTGATTCGGAATTGGGCGGCAAGCAAATAAAAAAGGGCGATAAGCTCGCGATGTGGTACCTCTCGGGCAATCGTGATGACTCCGCGATTCCCGAGCCGAACCGCTTCATCGTCGACCGTGAGCGTCCGCGCCAGCACCTGTCCTTTGGTTTCGGCATTCATCGCTGCGTCGGCAACCGGCTGGCTGAACTGCAGTTGAAGATCCTGTGGGAGGAACTCCTCCGGCGCTTTGAGAAGATCGAGGTCGTGGGCGAGCCGACGCGGGTCCGCTCCTCCTTTGTGCGCGGGTTCAGCCACCTTCCGGTGCGGATTCCGGCTTAGGCGTCCTCGAAACCCGTAAGAACGTTCACCGCGTTCACGCCGACGTCGGCTACCGCGTAGCCCCCTTCGAAGACGAACATCGTGGGCAGCTTGCAGCCGGCGATCATCCGACCATAAGTTCCGAAGTCCGCCGAATGGAGCCGAAAGAAGCTGATGGGGTCTTCGATATAGGTGTCGACTCCCAGCGAGACGACGAGTGCGTCGGGGGAGAATTTGCGAATACGGCCGAGCGCCGTGGCCAGCGCCGCGGCCCACGTCGGGAACTCGGTAGCCCGGGGCAGGGGCAAATTCAAGTTAAAGCCCAGTCCTGCACCGATACCCGTCTCGTCGGCGTAGCCGGAAAAGTAGGGGAAGGCGTCGACGGGATCGCCGTGCAGAGACACATACAGCACATCGGCCCGGTCGTAGAAAATGTCCTGGGTGCCATTTCCGTGATGGAAGTCGACGTCCAGAATGGCGATGCGCGCGGCGCCTTGATCGCAGAGGAATTGAGCGGCGATGGCCGCGTTATTGAGGAAGCAGTAGCCGCCGTACAAATCCCGCGCCGCGTGATGCCCTGGAGGCCGGCATAGGGCGAACGCCGAACTCGCGCCGCGGTGAAGCAACGTTGCCGCCGTCAGCGCTACATCCGCCGCCGCCCGCGCGGCCTCCCATGACCCTTCGCTGATCGAGGTTTCGGCGGCCATGGCGTAGTAGCCGAGTTTTCCCGAAATGCTGCCGGGGCAGCGTTGTGTCATGCGGCGCGCCGGCCAATTGTCGGGGATGGCCTCGCCCTTATGGCCGGCGGCGACCCAATCGGCCCAGGCGTTGCTCAAGAATTCAACGAACTGCGCATCGTGCACCCGCAAAATCGGCGGCAATTCGAAGCGTGAAGGCGCGGTGACATCGCCCAAGCCGACCGATTTAACCCGATCGAGCACCATTTGGGCACGCTCGGGGCACTCGTGCGGGCGGACCAATTGGCCGCCATACAGCTCGGTTTGGGCATTTCGCCGGACATGCTCTTCGGAGAAGATGGTGATCATTCGCGCCGCGGCAGGGTCGGTAGAGAGCCCGCTCAGCGGGTTTTCCGTTTCTTCCGGCTGGCCTTGTCCCCCGGTGCCGCGTCCGAATCGCTTTGCTCCGCGTCGCCGATCTCATAGTCGTCGAAGTCGCTGAGCAATTCCGCGGTGCGCCGCTCTTCCATGACCCGCTCCAAGCGCCGCCACGCCGGTTCGGCTCCCTTGGGCGCCCGCCGACGCTGCGACTCGACGTCGCGCATAATGTGATCGACGTCGACATCGTCAACCGGAGCGGTGTCCTCCGCGTCTTCTTCCTCGAACTCGTCCGATTCGGGTTTTTCGCTCATGCTACCGAAGATTAGTGTGGGTTCACTGGGGAAGCACGCGGGTTATAAACGGAAAGGCGCCTCAGGCGCAATACCCTGGCGCACACTGTCCTATTTAACAAGATCGTTGAGTTGAAAAATCGGCAGCAATAGCGCGATAACGATGAACATGACGATCGCGCCCATGAACACGACCATGAACGGGCCCAAGAGGTTGGTCATGTTGGAGAGCAGCCCATCCATTTCCCGCTCCTGATTCGTCGCCGCACGCTCGAGCATCTTCTCCAGCTCGCCGCTGCTCTCGCCGCTGCTGATCAGGTGGATCATCATGGGCGGAAAGAGCTTGCGCGCCGCCAGCGACTTGCCGATCGGCGCTCCTTCGCGCACGCGCAGCGCCGCTTCATCGACCGCTCTTTTCATGGGGAGATTGTTCACCACTTCGGCCGAAATCCGCAAAGCCTCGAGCACCGGCACCGCGCTCGCGGTCAGGATGCTGAAAGTACGGGAAAATCGCGCGGTATTCAGGCCGCGGATGAGCTTGCCCACGATGGGCACCCGCAGCAGGAATCGATCGAAGCGCAGGCGCGACTCCGGGGCTTTGAGCCAGCGCAAGAACCCCCACGTGACCGCCGCGATGAGGATCAGCGCGTAGAACCAATAATGACGGATGAAGTCGCTCGTGCCGATCAAGATGCGGGTGGCGATCGGCAGTTCCTGATGGCCCGACTCGAAGACCGCGACCACTTGCGGCACGACATACGCCAATAGAAAGGAGACGATGGCGAACGACAGAACCATGAGCACGATGGGGTAAACCAGCGCGTTGCTGACCTGTTGGCCCATCACTTGCCGGGATTCGGTGTAATCCGAGAGCCGTTCGAGCACGGAATCGAGCTTGCCCGACTGTTCGCCGGCGGACACGGTCGCCCGATAGATTTCCGGAAAAGCTTGCGGGAAATCCCGCAGGCCCTCCGCCAATGGGTGGCCTTCGACCACCTTGCCGCGCACGCCCAGTATGATTCTCTGGACGCGCGGCTTCTCGGTCTGCTCGGCGACCGCTTGCAGGGATTCCTCCAGCGGCAAGCCGGAGCGCAGCAGCGTCGCGAGCTGCCGGGTCAGCAGCGCCAAATCGAGCGTCGAGAGGCCGCGGCGCATGAAGCCGCGTGCGCGGCTCTGCTTCAGCTCGCGCGCGGCGGCCTCTTGGATCTCCATCGGCAACAGCTGCTTGTCGCGCAGCAGCTGCCGCACATGCTTCGGCGTATCGCCTTCGATCAGTCCCTTGCGTTCCCGCCCATTGGCATCGAGCGCGATGTATTCGAACGCGCCCATTAGGTGATCCTAATCCTCACGGGTAACGCGCAGCACTTCTTCCAAGGTCGTTTCGCCCGCCATGACTTTTCTGCGGCCGTCGTCGCGAATGCCGGGACTCGAAGTGCGCGCATAGCGCTCCAATTCCTGCTCGGAGGAGCCGTCGTGGATCATGGTGCGCATATGGTCATCGACCGCGATGAGTTCGTAGATGCCGGTGCGTCCGCGATAGCCCGTGCCGGGCTCACTGCTGGGGCGGAACAGTCCGACCGGTTCGCCGCGGGGGTCTAAATTCAGCAGCCGGCGTTCGTATTCGCCGGCCATGAACGGTTCCTTGGTGGTCGGATTCAAGACCCGCACCAGGCGTTGCGCCAGCACGCCGATCAAACTGGACGACAGCAGGAACGGTTCGATGCCCATGTCGCGCAGGCGTGTGACCGCGCCGACCGCGGTATTGGTATGCAAGGTCGACAGCACGAGGTGTCCGGTCAAGCTCGCCTGCACGGCGATCTGAGCGGTTTCCAGGTCGCGGATTTCGCCGACCATGACCACGTCCGGATCTTGCCGCAGGATGGCCCGCAGACCGCGCGCAAAGGTCATTTCGACTTTGGTGTTCACTTGGGTCTGGCCGATACCGTCGATGTAGTACTCGATGGGATCCTCGACCGTCATGACATTGCGGGTGTTGTCGTTGATGCGCTCGAGCGATGCATACAGGGTGGTGGTCTTGCCGGAGCCCGTCGGTCCGGTCACCAAGATGATGCCGTGAGGCTTGTGGATGATGTCATCCATCACCTCCTGAGTGCGGGGGTCCATCCCTAGAGAGGTGAGTTCGATCCGCCCGGCCTGCTTGTCGAGCAAGCGCAGCACCACGCGCTCGCCGTGCCCGGAGGGCAGTGTGGATACCCGCACGTCGACTGCGCGGCCGGCGATGCGCAGCGAAATTCTGCCGTCCTGCGGCAGGCGGCGCTCCGAGATGTCGAGTTTGGACATGACCTTGATGCGCGACACCACGAGCGGCGCCACGGCGCGCTTGGTTTGCAAGACCTCGCGCAGGACACCGTCGACGCGAAAGCGGATGACCAAACGATTCTCATAGGGCTCGATGTGAATGTCCGAGGCGTTTTCCTTCACCGCTTGCGTCAATAGGGCGTTGATCAAGCGGATGATGGGCGCTTCGTCGTCGCTCTCGAGCAGGTCGGACGACTCGGGAATGTCCTCGGCCAGGTGGGCGAGATCGGTATTGTCGTCCAAGCCCTCCAACATCTGCATGGCGGCGCCGGAACCCGCTTCATACGCGATGCGCAACATCGAATCGAAGGTCTCGACCGAGACGCGCTCGAGCTTCAAGGGCACCCCGACGAAGCGGCGCACCTCGGCCAAAGCCTGCGGCGTGACGCCCGGGCGGCATACCGTATCGGCGAAGTCGGCGGAAACACCGCGCACCAGGACGCCGTGGCGCTTGGCGAACGGAAACGACAGCTTGCGCGGCGCCGGCGTTTCTTGCAGTTCGGCGCTCATGGCGGCGTGGTCAGAGGCTGCGGACCAACCGCCGGCTGCGGAGCCGGGGCCGGCAGGGCGGTCGGCGGCGCAGGCTGCGGTGCCGGGGCCGGCTGCGCCGTCGGCGGCGCAGGCTGCGGCGTAGGAGCCACGTAAGGGGCCGGGGCCGGCTGCGGGCTCGGTGCCGGTAGAGGCGCCGGGGCGACCGTCGTTCCGCTCCCAGTCGGCGAGGGCAACGGCGCCGGCCGCACCTGGGTTGGCGGCATGGGCGGTATCGCCGGCTGCTTCTCACCGGGCAGCAGGGTGATCTTGCCCTTGTGCAGATTGCGCTCTTCGTCACGAATCTCGTTGTATTTCCCTGAGCTCGTGGCCTCGGTTGCATTCTGATCCCGAAGAATTTTGGGGCGCAGAAATACCAACAGATTGCTCTTCTGGCGCGAACCGCTGCGCGATTTGAACAGGTTGCCGAGGAGGGGGATGGCGCCCAACACCGGAACCCGGTCCTCGCTCTCGGTGACGGTGTCCTGCATCAATCCGCCGAGCACGATGATGCCGCCGTCCTCGATGAGAATCGTCGTCTTGATGGAGCGCTTGTTGGTCGATATGTCGGCCGAATCTTGCAGCTTCGCACCCGGCGAGGAGTCTTCCTGTTCGATCTTGAGCTGAATCGTATCGCCTTCGCTGATGTGGGGCGTGACCTTGAGGATCGTGCCGACCTCTTCGCGCTGAATCGTCTCGAAGGGGCTGGTGGTGCCGTTCACGCTCGCGGTCGAGCTCGTGTATTGACCGGTGACCAACGGGATTTCCTGGGTCACCTTCACCTCGGCTTCCTCGTTGTTCATGGTGATCACCCGCGGCGTCGAGATGATGTTGCTCGTGCCGTCGCTGCGCAGCGCCTGAACCACGGCAGCGAAACCCTTACCCGTATTTGAATTGTATTTGCCGATGGCAAAGGTGGCGCCGTTCGGAATGGCCGAGGAGAGGCTCGAGGCCGCCGTGGCGCCGGTTGTACCGGTCGTCGAAGTCGCGCTGGTCGCGGCGCTGCTGGTGAGGCCGCTCACGCCGCCCAAGGCCGCCGCCGCCAAATCGACGATGCTGGTGCCGCTGCCGGGCAGATTGGTCACGCCATAGCCGTAGGAATTGCCCCCGTCGAGGAGCCACTGCACCCCGAGATTCGCACTCTTGTTGACGGCCACCTCGACGATCAGCGCCTCGACTTCGACCTGCGCGCGGCGGATATCGAGCTTATCGATCACGGCCATCAGGTTTTTCATGACCTTCGGCGGCGCCGTCATGATGAGCGCGTTGGTGGGAACGTCAGCCCAGATCGTGACGCTGGCTTCCACATTGGAGCCGCCGGAGGACGATGGCCCGGGAGTCGCCACGGGGCCGCCCTGCGCCTTCGCCGTGGCGGTGGCCTGTCCCTTGAGCTTGTCCGCCAATTTTTCGGCATCGGCATACAGGAGATAACGCACTTCGGTATCGCCGGCGCCGCCGGCCCGCGGCGTATCCAAGCTCAGCACCAAGGCTTTGGTCTTGAGCTTGAGCGACTTCTCACCGCTGATCAGTACGCTGTTGGTGCGCTCGTCGGCAACGACCTTGACGGGCGCGCCGGTATCGGCCGCGCCGGCCCCTTGATTCAACTGGTTGATGGTGCGCACCAATTCGGTGGCGCTGGCATTGTGCAGCGGAATGACGTCGATCGGCTCATCGCCGCTTTCATCCATGCGCTCGATGATCCGCATGATGCGGCTGACGTTGCTGGCGCGATCCGAGATGATCAGCATGTTTCCGGCGGAATAGGCCGCCAGATGCCCCTGCTGCGGCATCAACGGCCGCAATATCGGTACCAGCTGCGCCGCGCTGATGTTCTTCATGCTGATGATTTGAGTGACGATTTCATCCGAGGTCGAGCTGACATCGTTCGGCAGATCGATGGAAGGCAGCTGCCGCGCATCGGTATTCGGGACGATCTTGATGACTTTGCCCGCGGGCACCGCCACATAACCATAGACCTGCAGCACCGACAGAAACGCTTCGTAGAAGGCTGCCGGCGACATCGGCGTCGCCGACAGCATCGTGACTTTGGCGTTGACGCGCGGGTCGATGATGAAGTTCTTGCCCGTCACTTCACTGACGGCCTGGATAATCTGGCTTAAGTCAGCGTCTTTGTAATTCGGGGTGATGGTCGCGCCTTCCTGCGGCGGCTGCTGGGGCCTTGGACGTATCGATGGCGGTTGCGCCAGACAGACCGACACCAGCAACACCGAAAGCGCGCAGACTTGAGCTGTGCGGTTTAGGCGTTGCGGATGAAATAACTTCGGCATCATGGGGTACCCGTGGATGGAGCGCTCTCGAAGCGTGCGTGGCGTTCGACCTGTGGGCGCGGCATTCGTTTAGATTCTCATTGTGGTGGGTCGGGGGTCCCTTGCGACCCGCCGCCCGCAGCGCCGGGAACGCCTGAACCGCCGGCCCCGGGAGGGTTGGCGGCACCCGGACCGGCGATGCCGCCCGGCGGGCCACCGGGAACGCCAGGAAGAGTTGCGCCGGGCGGGAGTGCTCCGGGCGAGGGCGCGCCTGGAGACGTACCGGGAGCAGTCGCGCTATTGGGCGATGCCGCCGCGCCGCCGGAGCTTGAATCGGTCTCCAAATCCTTGCCGGCGTCCGCCGCAACTTGGGCAATGTTCAGACTGATATCCTCCTTCTGGCCGCCCCGTTCTATGGTTACGGTCACGTGGTCCGAAGATTGAATCGTATTGAAAACCTCTTGGCTGCGCTGCGGATCATCAAGCGCTTGGCCGTTTATTGCCGTGACCAAGTCTCCAGGCTTCAAACCGAGCTTATTGAATATGGCGCGATTTCGGCCCGGATAGGCGCGAAAGCCGCGCAGCTTACCCGCGCCATTGTCATAGGAAGCGACGGTACGCATGACCTGATCCAAGAGGCCCGGGTCCTGCTGCACCATGCGCCGGATGTTGTCGACGGCCGCCACCGTGCGCGGGTCGGCGCCAATTCTGCGGGTCGCCGACCTGTTGCCCGGGAGCAGCCGCGGCAGCACCAAGGTCTCCAAGGTCCCGCCGCGATCCAAGATCACGTGGTCCAGATAGACCGAGTACAGCGACGCTCCCGTGACCTTGTCGCCCACCGAAAACACTTTCGATGGGCCACCGTCGCTGATGATGGCGATGCCATGCTTGGGATCCTGGGTTGCAATGGTGCCGGCCAACACCAGATTGGCGCTGCTCAGCGGCGGATGGTCCGGGTCCTGCGCGGCCGGGTCGGCGGTTGCGACGCCGAACAGATGAGCCGAGACCACGGTTTGGACGTCCGCGGCCGCGTGCGGGCGAGTTTGGACGCTCCGGGCGACGACGGGCTGCGGGGATTTTACCGGCCCACTCAGCAGCGAGATGGCAATGCGCGCCAATTCCACGGCAATGAGCGCGGCGAGCACGCGCGATACCAGTTTGGGGCCGTTGCCTTGCAAGCGGGACAGCCAATCAACGTTGCGCGTATCAAGCATGTAAACAGTGTGCGCGTTGCTCTCAAATGTGTCGGGAATGTTCGGCGCACGGGCTTACCGCACACCTTTTGGGGACGCCTAAGTGAGATAATCATAGGGCTACCGGGTAGCCCGCTCAAGCATTTGTTTTTACTTGTTAAAGTAAAGTGACACTGTTTGGCGACACTGGCCAATTGTCGATGGATTTGCTTACACCGCTTGTAAAGCTCGAAAGTGCACCCTATAACTATTTGTTCATGAGTGAAATTGAACGCGGTCGCGAAGGAACAGGTTTGGTCGCCGAGGAAGCGGCGCCCAAGCTCAAGCGTCCGCCCCTCTATCAAGTCGTGCTCATAAATGACGACTATACCCCCATGGAGTTCGTGGTTGATATTCTGCAGCGATTCTTTGCGATGGACCGCACCAAGGCAACCCGGGTTATGCTGGAGGTCCATACCAAGGGCAAAGGAGTGTGCGGGGTCTTTACTTATGAAATCGCGGAGACCAAGGTGGCTCAAGTGATCGCATATGCGCGACAACATCAGCATCCGCTGATGGCAACGCTAGAAGAGGCGTAACCAGTGCTAAGTCAAGAACTCGAATTCTGCTTGAACGATGCCTTCGCCGGCGCGCGCGAGGCGCGCCACGAATTCATGACGGTCGAGCATCTGCTGCTGGCGATTTTGGATACGCCCAAGGTACGCGAAATCCTGAAGTCGTGCGGCGCCGATACCGCGAAGCTCAAGACCGAGCTCAAGCAATTCATCGAGCAAACCACGCCGCGATTGCCGACCGGCGAGGACCGCGACGTGCAGCCGACGCTCGGTTTCCAGCGGGTCCTGCAGCGAGCGGTCTTCCACGTGCAATCGAGCGGCAAGAAGGAAGTCACCGTGGCCAACGTGTTGGTCGCGATATTCAGCGAAAAGCAGTCGCATGCGGCCTATCTCTTGAGCATGCAGGACGTGTCGCGGCTGGACGTGGTCAATTTCATTGCGCACGGCCTGTCCAAAGCAGGCGGGGAGGAGCGCAGCGAGCGCGAGGATGGCGGCGCTTCCGGCGATGCGGAGCGCGACGGGGACGGCGGCGGCAGCGCCTTGGAGAAATACGCGACCAACCTCAACGAGGCCGCTCGCAAGGGCAAAATCGACCCCTTGATCGGCCGCAGACTCGAGGTCGAGCGCACCATCGAGATCCTGTGCCGCCGGCGCAAGAACAATCCGCTGTATGTCGGCGAAGCCGGCGTCGGCAAGACCGCGATCGCCGAGGGCTTGGCGCGCATGATCGTCGAGAACCAGGTTCCCGACGTGCTGCTTGACGCCACGATCTATTCCTTGGACATGGGCTCCTTGGTCGCCGGCACGAAGTATCGCGGCGATTTCGAAAAACGCTTAAAAGCGGTCCTGGCCGAGGTCAAGAAGCAGCCGGGTGCCATTCTTTTCATCGATGAGATCCATACGGTGATCGGTGCCGGTGCGGCGTCCGGCGGCGTGATGGACGCCTCCAATCTGATCAAGCCGGCTCTCAACAATGGCGAGCTGCGCTGCATCGGTTCGACCACGTACAATGAATATCGCGGGATTTTCGAGAAGGATCATGCCCTCGCGCGGCGCTTTCAGAAAATCGACATCACCGAGCCTTCGGTCCAGGACACGGTCGATATCTTACGCGGGCTCAAATCCCGCTACGAAGAGCATCACGGCATCAAGTACGAGGATGATGCGCTGCGTGCCGCGGCCGAGCTCGCGGCACGCCACATCAACGATCGGCACATGCCCGACAAGGCCATCGATGTGGTGGACGAGGCGGGAGCGAATCTGCGCTTGAAGCCGGTGGCGAATCGTGAAGCCTCGGTGACTGTGACGCAGATTGAAAATGTCGTGGCGAGGATCGCGCGCATCCCGCCGAAGAGCGTGTCGGTGTCCGACCGGGACGTGCTCAAGAACTTGGAGCGCAATCTCAAGCTCACCATATTCGGCCAGGACAAGGCGATCGAAGCGTTGTCGGCCGCCATCAAGATGTCGCGCTCAGGGCTCGGCGACCAGCGCAAGCCCGTGGGCTCCTTCTTGTTCTCAGGTCCAACCGGCGTCGGCAAGACCGAAGTGACACGGCAGCTCGCCATCGCCATGGGCGTGGAATTCGTACGATTCGACATGTCGGAGTACATGGAGCGGCATACCGTTTCACGCCTCATCGGCGCGCCGCCGGGCTATGTGGGTTTCGATCAGGGCGGCCTCCTGACCGAGGCCATTGCCAAGCATCCGCACTGCGTGCTGTTGCTCGATGAGATCGAAAAGGCTCATCCGGACGTGTTCAATCTCCTGCTGCAGGTCATGGATCACGGCACGCTCACCGACAACAATGGGCGCAAGGCGGACTTTCGCCATGTGATCATCGTCATGACCACCAACGCGGGAGCCTTCGAAATGAGCCGGCCGAGCATCGGCTTTACTCAGTCAGATACCGCATCGGACGGCATGGAGGCCATTCGGCGCCTGTTCTCGCCGGAATTCCGCAACCGCTTGGATGCCGTCATTCAGTTCGGCAGCCTCGATCAGGATACGATCGAGCGGGTGGTCGACAAGCTCTTGATCGAGGCGGAAGCCCAGCTCGAACAGAAACGCGTCTCGATCTCGGTGGACGAGCCCGCGCGCCGTTGGATCGCCAAGCGCGGCTATGATCCGAAGATGGGCGCAAGGCCGATGGCCAGGCTCATTCAGGAGCACATCAAGCGGCCGCTCGCCGAAGAGTTGCTGTTCGGCAAACTGGTCAACGGCGGACATGTGGAAGTGACCGTGAGCGAGGACGGCGAGAAGCTGAAGCTCGAGACGCGCGCGGCGGACGTGGCGGCGCTGTTGAGTAGTAGTTAGGTTAGTTGCGCGAAGCGCAAGCTCAGCATTACCGGCCGCGATAGACGATGCGGCCCTTGGTGAGGTCATAGGGCGTCATTTCGACCGTGACCTGATCTCCGGTCAGGATGCGAATGTAGTTTTTACGCATCTTGCCGGAGATGTGAGCGGTCACCACGTGGCCGGTCTTGAGTTTGACGCGAAACGTCGTGTTGGGCAGGGTCTCCACGACCTCGCCCTCGAATTGAATTGCCTCTTCTTTTGACATGCGTCCTTATTGTGCGCGGGGATACGGTAAGCCGCGCGCATTGTGCATAAAGCACCCTGTTAATGCAATTTTACGAACTTTTTTCGGCCCAGCTGCCGCAGGGTGCGCGCCGGGCGTAGCGGCGCAACAACGCCAGGAACTCATCGCGCGAGACCTCGCGGGCACCTAAGCTCGCCAAGTGCGCGCTGGCCACCTGACAATCGATGACTTCGATGTGGCGTGCGCGGCACTCTTCGACCAGCCGGGCCAGAGCCACTTTGGACGCATCGCGCTCCAGGCTGAACATCGATTCGCCGAAGAAAATCCTGCCCAGCTGGATACCGTAAAGACCGCCGACCAGCTTATCGGCGAGGTAGGTTTCAATTGAGTGGCCAAATCCGAGGTAGTGCAGCTCCTCGTAAGAGTCGATCATTTCGCCATTGAGCCAGGTATCGGGCCCTGCGCGGCGCGGCGCGGCGCAGGCGCGGATGGTGGCGCCAAAGGCCTGGTCCAGCCGCGTGCTGTAGCGGCCGTTGCGCAGCGTTTTGGCGAGGCTCCGGGAGACGTTAAATTCCTCCGGAAACAACACCATGCGCGGATCCGGCGACCACCACAGAATCGGCTGCTGCGCCGAATACCAGGGAAAAACTCCCTGCTCATAGGCGGCCAGCAGCCTCGCGGGCTTCAAATCGCCGCCGGCTGCCAAGAGTCCCGGCGGCTCGTGCAGCGCCTGGTTCACCGGCGGGAACCAGTCCGGATCGACGTGCTCGCCCAGCCAAACGAGCCGGCTCAGAGCTGCAACTCCTCATCCGGCGCCCGGTGATAGGGCACATGTTCATTCACAGCGGCCGCGTAACTGTCGACGCCGCGGGCCTCGCGCGCCGCAAAATCGCGGATGGCCGCGGCAAAGCGCTCATCGGCGATGTAGTGTGCTGAAGCGGTGCGCGTCGGCACGAAGCCGCGCGGCACCTTATGCTCGCCCTGCGTACCCGGTTCGAAACGTTGCAGTTTCTTCTCGATGCAGTACTCGATGCCCTGGTAGTAGCAGGTCTCGAAGTGCAGGCTATGATAATTGCCGCCTGCCCCCCAGTAGCGCCCGAATAAGGCATCTTCGCCGACGAAAAATATCGCCACCGCGATGGCCTGTGAGCCTTGGCGCGCCACCTTGAGCATGAGCTGCTCGGGCATGCTCGCGGCGATCAGCTTGAAGAATTTCAAATTGAGGTAAGGCTCGTGGCCGTGCCGATAAAAGGTATCCGCATAGAATTCATAGACGGTGCGCCATTCCGAATCCGACATCTCGCCGCCCAAGCGCGTGTCGAATTCAATTCCCGCCTCGGCGACCCGGCGCCGTTCGCGCTTGGCTTTTTTGCGCTTTTCAGCGGTGAAGGTGGCGAGGAACGCGTCGAAGGACTCATAGCCGCGATTGAACCAATGAAATTGGCAGTCGCGGCGCAGAATGAGTCCTGCTTGGTCCAGAGTCTCGAGGTCATGGTCGGTGGGAAACAGGATATGCCAGGAAGAGAGTCTCTCCGAGTTTGCGTAGGCGCGTACCGTTTCGATCAGCATGCGGCTCATGGATTTAGGCTCGGCGGCCGGATTCACCAACAGACGCGCCCCGCCCACCGGCGTGAACGGGACTGCCGAGAGGAGTTTCGGGTAGTACTTCAATCCGTGCTGGGTGTAGGCACTCGCCCAGGAGAAGTCGAACACGAATTCGCCCCTGGAATGCGACTTGCGGAACAAGGGCATGGCGCCCTGCGCGCGGCCGCGCGAGTCCTCGATCACCAGATGCTGCGGCGCCCAACCGGTGCGCGGCGTGGTACAGCCGGATTCCTCCAGCGCCGAGAGGAATTCATGGCGCAGGAACGGCTGGCCCGCCGCCGGTGCGCTGCCCACGAGCGCATTCCAACCGGCCGCGTCGATATCGGCAATGCTGTTGAGAAATCGCGCGCGCGCCGCTGTCACGCGTGGGCGGCGCGCGGTTTGAGGTGCAGTTCGGCTTCGATTCGTTCGAGGTACTTATCGGCATCGAGCGCCGCCATGCAGCCGGTGCCGGCCGAAGTGACCGCCTGCCGATAGACGTGGTCGGCCACATCGCCCGCGGCGAACACGCCGGCAACGCTGGTGGCGGTGGCATCACCGTCGCTGCCTCCCTTGACCACGATATAGCCGCCGCGCATCTCGAGTTGCTTCTCGAATAATTGCGTATTGGGTTGGTGGCCGACCGCAATGAACACGCCGTCGAGTTTGAGATCGCACAGCGCATTGCCGTGCAGGGCACGCAGGCGCACCCCGGTGACGCCGGTTTCATCGCCCAAGATTTCATCGACGGCGTGATTCCAGACGATGCTGACCTTGCCGGAGATTTCCAGCGCAAATAACCGATCCTGCAAGATTTTCTCGGCTCGCAGCTTGTCGCGCCGATGCACGAGCGTGACATGCGAGGCGATGTTGGTGAGATACAGCGCCTCTTCCACCGCGGTATTGCCGCCGCCTACCACCGCGACCCGCTTGCCGCGGTAGAAGAACCCGTCGCAGGTCGCGCACGCGGAAACTCCTTTGCCGCGAAACGCTTCCTCCGAAGGCAAGCCCAAATACTTGGCCGAGGCTCCGGTCGCGACGATCAGCGCATCGCAGGTATATTCGCCGTTATCGCCGTGCAGGCGAAATGGACGCTGCAACTCGACCCGGTTGATGTGGTCGAATACGATCTGCGTGTTGAAACGTTCCGCGTGCCGGCGCATGCGGTCCATCAAGGCGGGTCCTTGAAGGTGCTCCACGTCGCCGGGCCAATTGTCGACATCGGTGGTCGTCATCAGCTGGCCTCCCTGCTCGAGGCCGGTGATCAAGAGCGGCGTACGATTGGCGCGGGCCGCATAGACGGCGGCCGCGTAACCCGCGGGACCCGACCCTAAGATGAGGAGTGGACTGTGCCTGACAACGCTCATGTATAATTCGCCCTCTCTTCTCAACGCCTCGCCGCTTAACGAGCGCCGCCGGCTGATGTTTGGCGCTGCCGGCTCATGGTAAGTAAATCCGGGGGCGTCAGCCAGCCAAACGAACCCGTTTTGAGTACCGCCGCAGGTGTTGGTACGCAGCCGTAGACTCAGTTACTATTACATAATATTCAACCAGTTAAGAACTAAATATCATTAAAGGTCTAGAATTGACTGACGCCGCCGCCCTGAAGAAACCGAAACAGAACGCCAGGCTCTCCGCCGCGGTCGCGCGATCCTTGCGCGAGGGCACACTGTTTATTCTGTGTGCGCTGGCATTGCTCTTGTTGCTCGCGCTGCTGACCTATAACGCCCGTGATGCCGGCTTCGTGGATACCGGCGAGCCCGGTCCGGTGAGCAATTGGATCGGGCCGGTCGGCTCCTGGCTCGCCGGTTTCTTCCTCTTGTTGTTCGGCCGCCCGGCCTATTTATTCCCCGTCATGCTGGCGTATGCCGGCTGGCTGGTCCACCGGCAGCAATTGCTGCCGGAAACGCGGTCGCGCCTCAACACCTGGTTGCGCGCGGCAGGCTTCGCTCTGACTTTGGCCACAAGCTGCGGTCTTGCGACGCTGCACTGGGACGGTACGGGGCTGCCGAATAGCGCCGGCGGCGTACTCGGCGAACTGGTGGGTTCAGGCGCCGCCCGCGGTTTGAGCTTTCTTGGAGCGACCTTGCTGCTGCTCGGGGCCTGGCTCGCCGGCGTGGCGCTGTTCTTAGGCGTCTCTTGGTTCGAAATCATGGACAAGATCGGCGCCTGGGTTTTGCAGAGCATCGACTGGGCGCGCGAAAAGCTCGATCAGCGGCGCGAGCTTGCCTTCGGGCAACAACGCAAGCAGGCGCGCCAAGAGGTGGTGCGCGAAGAGCAGAAGAAGGTCGCCACCCGTGTCCCGCCGCGCATCGAAGCGCCGGCGCCGGTGCCGGAGAAGAGCGAGCGCGTCGAGCGCGAACGCCAGGTGCCGCTCTTCGACGCGCCAAAATCCAGTGAATTGCCGGCACTGTCGCTGCTCGATGAGGCGGGGCCGCGCGAACAGTCCTATTCCGACGAGGCGCTCGAGGCCATGTCGCGGCTGGTGGAACTCAAACTCCGCGACTTCGGCGTGGAAGCCGAGGTGGTCGCCGTTCAGCCGGGACCGGTCATCACGCGGTTCGAGCTGCGGCCGGCGCCCGGCGTCAAGGTCAGCCAGATCAGCAATCTCGCCAAGGATCTGGCGCGCGCTCTTTCGGCCATCAGCGTGCGGGTCGTGGAAATCATTCCGGGCAAGTCGGTGGTCGGCTTGGAGATACCGAACGAGAAGCGCGAGATCGTCACGCTCGGCGAGATCATCAAATCCAAACCCTATGATGAGGTGACATCGCCTCTGGCTCTGGCGCTCGGCAAGGATATCGGCGGCGTGCCGGTGGTTGCCGATCTCGCGCGCATGCCGCACCTCTTGATTGCCGGCACCACGGGGTCCGGCAAGTCCGTCGGGATCAATGCGATGGTGTTGAGCCTGATCTACAAGGCGACTCCCGAACATGTCCGCATGATCATGATCGATCCGAAAATGCTGGAGCTATCGGTCTACGAAGGGATTCCGCATCTGCTGTCGCCGGTCGTGACCGACATGAAGCAGGCGGCCAACGCCTTGCGCTGGTGCGTCGCCGAGATGGAGCGGCGCTATCAGCTGATGTCGGCTCTCGGCGTGCGCAATATCGGCGGCTTCAATCGCAAGGTGAAGGACGCCGCCGACGACGGCAAGCCGATCAAAGACCCGATCCGCATGCAAAAGATCCTGCAGGGCGTGCCGGGCGTCGTCGCGGAGGACGTGCCGGATCTCACGACGCTGCCGTTCATCGTGGTGATCATCGACGAATTGGCCGACCTCATGATGATCGTCGGCAAAAAAGTGGAAGAGCTCATTGCGCGCCTCGCGCAGAAGGCGCGGGCCGCGGGCATTCACCTGATTTTGGCGACGCAGCGGCCGTCGGTGGACGTGATCACCGGACTCATCAAGGCGAACATACCGACCCGCATCGCATTCCAGGTCTCGGCCAAAGTGGATTCGCGCACCATTCTCGATCAAAGCGGCGCCGAATCCCTATTGGGCCACGGCGACATGTTGTATTTGCCGCCGGGCACGTCCATTCCGACGCGCGTGCACGGCGCCTTCGTATCGGATCAAGAGGTGCATCGGGTGGTTGCCGGCCTCAAGGCGGCCTCGCCGCCGGTCTACATCGATGAGATTATCGAAGGCCCCTCCAACCCGATTCCAGGTTTTCCGGCCGATGACGAGGAGGGTGCCGAGGGCGGCCTCGTCGACGCCGAGGCGGATCCGCTGTACGACGAGGCGGTGCGCATCGTCACGGAGACGCGTAAGGCCTCCATTTCCGGTGTGCAGCGCCGGCTCAAGATCGGCTACAACCGCGCGGCGCGGCTGGTGGAGGCCATGGAGGCGGCGGGATTGGTCGGTCCGCTGCAGTCGAATGGAGCGCGCGAAATCTATGGCGCCGCGCCGCCGGAGGAATGAGTTCCGTGACGCGATACAGATTTGCGGCGAGCATTCTGGTGTTCTGCAGCGGCTTGGCCTGCGCCGCCCTCGCCGCCGCATCGCCGGCGAGCGATGTCGAGAAATACATGGCACGGCTCTCGGCCTGGTCAGCGGATTTCCAGCAAACCATCGATGACGGCAACGGCAAAGTGGTGCGCAGCGCCGCCGGCAAGTTTTATCTGCAGCGACCGGGAAAGTTTCGCTGGGATTACTCAGAGCCCTCGGAGCAATTGGTATTGGCTGACGGGAAACAGATCTGGTTCTACGACAAGGATCTGGCGCAGGCCAATGTGCGCGACATGGATACCACGCTCGCCAGCACGCCGGCCGCACTGTTGTCCGGCGGCGGTTCGGTGAGCAGCGAGTTCGATATCAAGGCGCTGCCGGCGAGCGGCGGATTGCAATGGTTCCAGCTCATTCCGAAACATCCGGGCACGGATTTCCAACTGGTGCGAATCGGATTCGACAAAAACGGCGAATTGGCATCCATGTTTCTCGCGGACAAGCTCAATCAAATTACGCAGCTGACCTTCACCCATCCGACGCGCAACCCCACCTTCGCGCCGGACCTGTTCTCCTTCTCGCCGCCGCCGGGAGTGGATGTGATCGGGCGCACGCAGTGACTACGGCCGGGGACGGTACCTACCGGCCGCTGGCCGACCGGCTGCGTCCGCAGTCGCTCGACGAGTACGTCGGGCAATCCCATTTGTTGGGGGAGGGGGCGCCGCTGCGCCGAGCACTCGAGTCCGGCCGGCCGCACTCGATGATTTTGTGGGGGCCCCCGGGCACGGGTAAAACAACGCTCGCGCGCTTGGCGGCAACCGGCGCCCGCGCGGAGTTCATCGCTCTCTCGGCGGTGCTGGCCGGCATCAAGGACATTCGCGCCATCGTCGAGCGCGCGCGCAGCCTGCGCGGCACCCGCGACACGGTGCTGTTCCTCGATGAGGTGCATCGCTTCAATAAATCCCAGCAAGATACCTTTTTGCCCTATGTCGAGGACGGCACGCTGATCTTCATCGGCGCGACCACGGAGAATCCGTCGTTCGAGGTGAACAATGCGTTGTTGTCGCGGGCGAGGGTTTACGTTCTGAAACCCCTCACGGCGGACGATTTGAGCAAGCTGCTCGATCGAGCGCTCTCGGACGAGGAACGCGGTTTGGGACGGCTCAAGCTCAAGCTCGAACCGAGCGCTCGCGAATTGCTTCTGGCAGCCGCCGACGGCGACGCACGGCGCATGCTGAATTTATTGGAAACCGCGGCTGACTTGGGCGTTGCGGACGGTGCCGGGCACCGGCTCGACCTGGACACCACCCGCGCGGTGATCGGCAGCACCTATGTGCGTTTCGACAAGGGCGGAGAGAATTTCTACGACCAGATATCCGCCCTGCACAAATCGGTGCGCGGCAGCGATCCGGATGCGGCTCTGTATTGGCTGTGCCGGATGCTGGCGGGAGGCTGCGATCCCTTGTATATCGCGCGCCGCGCGCTGCGCATGGCGAGCGAGGACATCGGCAATGCGGATCCGCGGGCCCTGACCTTATGTTTGGAAGCGTGCGCCGTGTATGAGCGTTTGGGCAGCCCGGAAGGCGAGCTCGCCATTGCCCAGGCGGTGGTGTTCATGGCCTGCGCCGCCAAGAGTAATGCGGTGTATACGGCATTCAACGCGGCCAAAGAGGATGCCAGCAGCTTAGGATCCCTCGAAGTGCCGCTGCATTTGCGCAACGCCCCGACGCGGCTGATGAAGGACATCGGCTATGGCAAGGGCTATCGCTATGCGCACGACGAACCGGACGCCTATGCCGCAGGCGAGCGCTATTTCCCGGAAGGCATGCCGGAGCGGCGCTACTACGTGCCCGCGCCGCGCGGGCTGGAGATCAGGATCGGCGAAGCGCTGGCGACCCGGCGGAGCCGTGCCCCATTGAGGAACTCATCGTGATCGATCCCAAGCTGCTGCGCAGCGATTTGCCAAGGGTGGCGGCCGAATTCGCGCGGCGCGGATTTACTCTCGATGTCGCGAGGATCGCCGCCTTGGAGGAGCAGCGCAAGGCGGTGCAGATCGAGGCCGATCGGCTGCGCGCGGAGCGCAATGCCAATGCCAAAGCCGTGGGACAGGCAAAGTCTCAAGGCCAGGATTCAGCCGCGTTGCTCGCGGTGGGCGAATCGTTGGTGGGAAAGTTGCAGGAGATCGAGACGAAACTCGAGCGGATCCAAGCTGAATTTTCCAGCCTGCAACTGGAATTGCCCAATATTCTGCATGCCAGCGTGCCCGCGGGAAGCGATGAGACTGCCAATGTGGAGATCCGGCGCTGGGGAGTCCCCAAGCAGTTCTCCTTCGAGCCCAAGGATCATGTGGCGATCGGCGAGCGCATAGGCATGGATTTTGAGGCGGCAGGGCGCATATCCGGAGCGCGGTTCGTGGTGATGACCGGCCCGCTGGCGAAGCTGCACCGCGCTCTCATTCAGTTCATGCTCGATCTGCACGTGCGAGAGCACGGCTATCGCGAAGCGTATGTGCCGTACCTGGTGCATGCCGCGGCGCTTCAGGGAACCGGCCAGCTGCCGAAATTCGAGCAGGATCTGTTCGCGGTGCGCGGCGATCCGGGATTCTATTTGATACCGACGGCGGAAGTGCCGGTGACGAATCTGGTGCGGGACCAGATCCTCGATGCCGGCGCGCTGCCGCGCAAGTATGTCGCGCACACTCCTTGCTTTCGCTCGGAGGCGGGCGCCGCCGGCAAAGACACCCGCGGCATGATTCGGCAGCATCAATTCGAGAAAGTGGAATTGGTGCAGATCGTGCGCCCCGAGCAGTCCTACGCGGCGCTCGAGGAGCTCACCGGCCATGCCGAGGCCGTACTCAAGGCGTTGGAATTGCCTTACCGCGTGGTTGCGCTGTGCGCCGGCGACGTCGGCGCTGCGAGTGCCAAGACCTATGATATCGAGGTCTGGCTGCCCTCACAGCGGCGCTATCGCGAGATCTCGTCCTGCAGTAATTTTGAGTCGTATCAGGCGCGCCGCATGCAAGCCCGCTGGCGAAATCCGGCCACCGGCAGGCCGGAACCGGTGCACACCCTGAACGGTTCAGGCCTCGCCGTCGGGCGAACGTTGGTGGCGATCCTGGAGAACTGTCAGCAGGCGGACGGCAGCGTTCAGATACCGTCCGCTCTCGGCCCCTACATGGGCGCGGAGATGCTGCTGACTTGAGGACTCGGTTAGCTGCGGCTGCCCATCATGAGGCGCAACACATACCAGAACATCAGGGCAATCGATGCGAACAGCTGCATCGCCGCCGAGACATAGCGGTCTTCCGGATAATGAAGAATGATGTTCGACGTATCGTAGAGAACCGCTGCGCCGGCGAAGCCGATCATCAACACCGAGAACCAGGTCCCCATCTGAAATCCAAAGACCACGCCGCCGATGATGGCGATCAGCGCGAGCACGCCGCCCCACATCAATATCGCGCGCAGGAAGGAGAAATCCTTGCGGGTGCGATGAGCGACGAACATGAGCCCGCCCGCTCCCAGCGCGGTCACCAGCACGGCGCTATCGATGGTTCCCGGGGCCTTTAAATTCGCGATGTACAGCAGCGGCACGAAGATGATGGCCTGTGCCACCACGTAGATGGCGTAGGAAAAATACTGCATACCGATCGAGCTGCTGGTTTGCGCGGTGCGCGTCGCCAGCCAGCTGGTCAGCATGAAGGCGCCCAGAATGAGCAGCCAGTTGAATCCCAACATGAAGTGCGCGATCTGCAGCGCCAGACCGGATTCGAACAGCCCCAGTTCCACGAGGATGAAGCCGAGAATGCCGCCCACCACGTGCGTGTAGGTGCGCGTTATGAAGGTAGCGCGGCTATCGACCCCAGTGCCGGGGAAGGCCGCATTGTTGCTCGGAAAATTAGCCATAGTGATGTCCTCTGCCGTTCGTCGATGGCGCATTTTAGCACCCCCGCGGGGAGCGTGCTGAAAGCGCCGGAAGTGACCATATGGGGGTCCGCCGGACGTCTTCAATGCCCTTTTTGGGCCGACGTCGGCGAGGAATGCGAAATACAGGCCGCCCGCGGGCAGGCGGCCTGTACCGGTGAATTGCCTCAGCGCTGGGCGACTAGACCGCCCTTCGGCTCAACCTTCGCGAGCACTTCAGCCATCTGCCGCTGCAGATCCTGCAACCTGGCAGATTGCGCCGCGAGTTGATCTTGCTGTTGTTGCTTCAGGGCGCGAATCTCGGCGGCCTGCTTCTGCACTTCGTTGAGCAGCATCGGCGCAAGTTCGTCATAGCGCACGCCCTGGATTTTCCCCGCCTCATCGCGGATGACGAGTTCCGGATAGACTTGATCCACTTCTTCCGCGATCAGGCCGTATTGCACGGTCCCCTTGGGGTCGCTCTTCAGATGAAAGCTGACCGGCCGCAGCTGCTGCAGCTTGTCGCTGTTCACGCCCAGCGACTCGATCGCCGTCTTGTAGCGCTCCGAGGAGGCGAGCACGCCGAGTTGCCCGGTGGATGTCACATAGACCGCAGCGCCGGTCACCTGGGCGTCGGAGATTCCGGCGATGTAGGTACTGGTCTGCGTGCCCTGCGTGCCAATGCGGATCAGGTTGGTGTCGCTGGACGAACCCTGGTTGCCGATCTCGATGAGATTGCTCCCGGTACTGACGTTGGACGCGGACTTATAGCCCATCGCAATATTGTTCGAGCCCGTAGAATCCAAGTACAGTGATTGATACCCAAAGCCGATATTAGAGTTGCCCGTCGTGGTCGACCGCAGTGCGGCATAACCGAAGGCGGTATTGCCGGTGCCGCTGGTATTAAAATTCAGCGCATACGAGCCGAAGGCCGTGTCATAGCCGCCGGTCGTATTGGCCGCGAGCGCGTAGGAACCCACTGCCGTCGTATAGCCTCCCGTCGTGGCGCTAACGAGCGCGTCGAAGCCAAAAGCGGAATTGTAACTGCCGGTGGAATTCGCCACGAGCGCGAAGTAGCCCGCGGCGGTGTTGCCGGTTCCGGTGGTGTTGGTATTCAACGCGGAATACCCGAAGGCGGTGTTATCCGACGCCGTCGTGTTATAGAGCGCGAAACCTCCAACCGCGGTGTTACTGCTGCCCGTCGAGTTAGAGTAGAGCGCGCCGTACCCGAAGGCAGCATTGTCACTGCCGGTCGTGTTGGTGAACATGGCATTCGTGCCGAAGACCGAGTTCTCTGCTCCCGTCGTGTTAAATACCAGCGAGAATACCCCGGTGGCCGTGTTGGAGTCGCCGCTCACGTTGCTCGCGAGCGACTGATACCCGAGGGCGGTGTTGTAGCTACCGGTCGTGTTTACCTCGAGCGCCTGCTCACCGGCCGCGGTGTTGTCGTTCGTCGTCGTCCCAAGGTCGTACAGCGCATAACTACCCATCGCCGTGTTACCGCCGCCGTCGCTCGTCACCGAATCCGGTGGCTGAGCAGCAGGAGCGGACTGCGCGCCGGCGGCCAGCGCACCGATGATACCGAGAGAGAATAAATTGGAATGTTTCATGGCCCTTCTGTCCCTATATTCTGACGATGATGAGTGAGCGGGGAGCGCGTTGAACTGGGCGGCAGCGCTATACGCCGCGAGGCGGGTCGGACGATACACCCGTGCGTAACTCAAGGTCAAAGCTCGGATTTGGAAACATTGACCCCTGAAAAGAGGATCAAGATCAGGCAAAATAAACGGCGTCGCGCATGTTGAAGAGAACGGAGAGGTGGCAGAGCGGTTGAACGCACCGGTCTTGAAAACCGGCGTGGTAGCGATACCACCGTGGGTTCGAATCCCACCCTCTCCGCCAGAATTAAAAAGGGCCTGTCCGCGGGCCCTTTTTAATTCTGGGGGTGCGGGGTGTGTGGACGAGCGGCCGTCCCCGGCCGCGAGCAATCCCACCCTCTGTCCCGTGGGAGTGGGTATCAGACCCGCATCAACGCGGTGCTCAGAGCCTTCAAGGAAGCGGCACTCTCACATTCACAAGAATGACCCAAAACGGCCAAGCCTGGCTTCCGTTGCTGTACATACAAATATGTAGTAACATCGATCGATGATAACGCGGTTTGAGTGGGATCCGGAGAAAGCGGCCGCCAATCTGCGAAAGCACGCGATTAGCCATTCGCATAATTTCGGCCCGCGCGGCGGGCAACAAAGAAAGGCAACGCTATGAAGAAGAAACTCGTTAAATATACGGTCGATTTGGCGAGCCCACCGCCTCTGACGAAGAAACAGAAGGCGCAGCTTGCGGCGCTGCGTGCGCGGTCTGACAATAAGATTGATTACAGCGATATTCCGCGGTTGTCCGAGGGGTTTTTCAAGAACGCGGTACGCGGTAGATTTTACAAGCCCACGAAGACCTCGACGACTCTGCGAATAGATGCGGATGTGCTCGCGTGGTTGCGGACTCAGGGTAAGGGTTACCAGTCTCGAATCAATGCGATCTTGCGGCGGGAAATGCTGGATTCTATGAAATAATTGCAATTCCCATAAATAACCGATCATGGGCGTGTTCACCGTCGCGACCCAGTTGAGGCAGGATCACTGGCGCGCCAACAGCGGTAGCTCGCATTCGACTGGATATACGGCGTCGTCTTCGCGGAGCGTCGGAGGAAAACGCATGAGGGATAAAGCAGCGATCGGCCTGGCATTGGCGCTCGCGTCGACGTGTTCCGGTTCCATCGCGGCCTCTGCTAACGAATCGTTGCCGCAGTGCTCCGTTCCGCTCAATTACAGTTCCGCAATGCCAGAGTTAATTCCGCCAGAGACTGACAGCGAGCCTACCGGTTGGGCAGACGTTGATCCGATAATCAGTGCCGGCGGCGCGGTTGGCGCTGCCGCATGGCGCGCGTGCCACCTCGGTCGCCGGCATTCTCTGCAGCATCGAGCCCGAGTCCGGCCGAGTCCGCCAGGCCGCCCTGCTCGGTGGAGAACCGGTTGACCGGCATCCCGACACCGGCACACGCATCATCGATGCCTCGCTGCCGTATTGGCAGGAGAGCGTAGCGCTCGTGTTGCGCGCGCATGCGGCGGCCTTCGCGCGCTTTCCCTTCCTGGGCTGGGATATCGCATTGACGCCGAATGGTAAAGCTGCCGGTGTTCCCACGAGCACCGCCACCTGCCTGAAGCTTCTCAAGGGCCGCCAAGGAACGCTACGCGTGGAATTCCACAAGTCTTAAATGCTGTACCAATACAAGTCTTAATTGTGCTGTGAGCCGGCGGCCGGCAACGCATCGCGTGCTCGGCCTTCCCCTTGCATGCCGCCATTCCGTGTGTTACATACTGAACCAGATGGTTCAGTATACCCGCACCGGCTTCGATGCCTCGTTCGCCGCGCTCTCGGACGCCACCCGACGCGGCGTTCTGGAGCAGCTCGGGCGCGCAGACGCCTCGATCACGGACCTCGCCGAGAGGTTCCACATGACCCTCACGGGCATGAAGAAGCATGTCGGCGTCTTGGAGCAGTCGGGGCTCGTCACCACCGAGAAGGTCGGGCGCGTGCGGACCTGCAAGCTCGGGCTGCGCCGACTGGAGGAAGAGGCGGCATGGATCGAGAGGTACCGCCAGCTCTGGGACGCGCGCTTCGACGAGTTGGACCAGGTTGTTGAGGAACTACAACGGAAGGAGAAGGTAGATGGACGCAAAAAGAGGGAGTGAGCCTACCCCCATGAAGAACCGCACGACGGTGGAACGGAAGTCCGAGCGTGAGCTAGTGGTTACGCGAACCTTCAACGGCCCGGCGCGCATCGTGTTCGAGGCGTGGACCAAACCCGAGCTGCTCAAGCGGTGGTGGGCACCGAAGTCGACAGGCGTGTCCCTGCTTTCCTGCGAGGCGGATGTTCGTGTCGGGGGCCGGTACCGATTCGAGTTCGGCCACGAGTCCTCAAAGCCTATGATGGCGTTCTTCGGTAGGTACATCGAAGTGACACCGTACTCGCGTCTCGTCTGGACCAACGACGAAAGTAACGACGGTGCCGTCACCACGGTGACTTTCGAGGAAAAAAGTGGCAAGACGCTGCTGGTGATGCACGAACTCTATCCCTCGAAGGAAGCTCTCGACGCTGCCGTCGCCGGGATGGAGGGTGGTGGGATGCCCGAGACGTTCGCGCAACTGGACGAGCTTCTCGTCACCCTGGGCGCGAGCGTGGGACGGTGACCGCGGCTGACTTTCTCGAGAAAATCACATCAAGGTGCCTCGATCTTCACCCACCCGCTGCACCAGCCGGCAAACGCTACGCTCTTCCCCGCGAAGAGCGCGCAGGAACCCGTGGAATCTCCGGTCTTCTTATAGAGCGAGCAATTCCCGCAATATGCGATGGACTTCGCCGATTTTGTAACGTAATCGCGCCCTTTCGCTGCCGGATCATTCGGATCCAGTGCCGGGAGGTCGGCATGGGCAGCGCGACTGATAAAGAGACCAGCCAACGGAAAGAGCGTCCCTACAATCAGGCTGTTCTTCACCAGCCTACGCCGTGTAAACCCTTTGTCCATGTTCATGGCCCTCTTGGCAAGAACGTTCCAGACTCAGTGCAGTCAACGCCAGACCACTAAAGAGCATGTCCATGCCGAAGCTAGATGTCTGTACGGTGTCGAACATACGCGATGCACCTAACCTGCGCCCAACCTTTGCGGTTGAAGGATTGGATGCCGAGACTGGCGGACAGCGCGATGGTCGACGTTACGCTCCGTACGCGTTTAAGGAGCAGTGAGTGGCCATGCGGTCATATCAATATCCGATGGTGAAGCGTGTGCGAATGTGCTGCGGTTTTTCGAGCTCATCGACCAGAGCGATCGCATAGTCGTCATAGGAAATGGCGCTCTTGCCCTCCTTTCCGGTGATCAACTGGTCGCGACCCAGACGGAATTGTCCGGTGCGCGCGCCGGGCCCGATAACGGCAGCCGGGGAAAAGAATGTCCAGTCGAGCTGCGTATCGGCGCGCAGTAGCTTGAGCAACGCCGCTCCTTCATTGATGGCAGGCAGCCATTCGGCCGGTATCTGGCCTGAGTCCTTCAGCAGTTTTCCGGGTGCGATCTCGAGCGATCCCGCTCCGCCCACGGCGATGTACCGTATCACGCCCGATTGATGAATCGCGTCCAGCAGGCGGGATGAGCTTCCGGGCAAAAACGGCGCGGAACTGATGATCGCGTCATGCCCTTTCAGCAATGCCGCCAGCTGCTGTGCGGCGGCTGGAGCGGCTGGTCGCGCAACTGGAAGCGGCAGTCGCGCAGGCGCCTGGGGAGGCACCTCGGTCAAATCCCTGACCGTATTCGCGCGAATGAGCGAACCGTCCCTCACCGTAGGCGAGACCTGCAATAGCGCGGGATAGATTATTCCGGCCGTTGTTCGAGTACCATTGCGCGGCCGTGTGATGGGACCGCAACTACGGGAGATGGGCAAATGACCGCAATGCGTACGAATGGGCGGCCTCTTGGCGCTCTAATCATGGCGTCCGTGGCACTGCTGTGCATCAGCGTCGATGACGCCAGAGGTGAGCCCACGATTAACTGGCCCACCGAGATAGCGACCAGTTCGTCTGGATGGGCATAGGCTTCGGCGGTCAACGGTTGATGGTGTTTCCCAAAGAACAGTTGATCGCTACCTTTACCGGCTGGAACATTCTTCAGGAGGCTGCGCTCGATGCGGAATTGGCGAATCGTCTGTTGCCGGCCATCAAGTCGGCGCAGTGCCGAGAAACCGCGCATTGAAATGCGGCTGTCATATGTCACACCAGGGGGAACAGGGTAATGACTGATGCTGCGATCACGCCGACGAAATTTTCGAGAACCGACCTTAGCGGGCACGATAAACCGAAGTGTCGGGTCATCATCCCACCGGTGCCAGGAGGTTGGTCCGAGCCGGCGCTGTTTGAGTGGGAGCTGACCGCGGAGGCGTGGACCGATGCGCATCCGCACAGCGAGTACAACTTCGTGATCGAAGGCCAGCTGTTCGTAGAAGCCGGAGGCGTGACACTCGAGGCGCAGGCGGGCGACCTCGTGCGGGTTCCCGCCGGGGCAGTGGGCAGGTACTGGGCGCCAAAGTACGCCCGCCTGCTTGCGATATACGGACCCAGTAAAGGCGACCCCAGCAGAACCCTGGGTTACGAAAAACTGAGCAGCCAGGCGTAGCACCCCAAATCAGGCGTAGCAGCGCAAATCAGGCGCAGTCCCTAGTTTACCGAAGTTCACAGCGCCGCCGCAGCGACCGGCAAGGTCACGACGAAGCAGCTGCGGCCGTCGTCCATCATGTCGCAGCGAGCATCGCCGCCGTGGCGGCGCGCGATTTGCCGCACTAAGGCCAAACCCAATCCGGTTCCCGCGTTGCGCGCTTCCTTGAGGTGATAGAACGGTTGGAACACCTTGTCGAACTCCGATGGCGGAATACCGGGACCGCCATCCCACACCGTGATCTTGGCGTCACTGCCCACGCAGGCGATCCTCACCTGCGTGGGCGGCGCGCCATGACGACGGGCGTTTTCCAGCAAGTTGCGCAACAGTCGGCGCAACAGCCGAGCGTCGCCTCGGATGCTGACGAGCGCACCCTCGATGTGGGCGTCGTAGCGTGCGCATTCCTCGGCAGCCAGAGCCAACAGATCGACGTCCTCGTTCGCGACAGCCTCGGTCACGGCGTCGAGCCTGCTGGCGAGCAGGATTTCGTCCACCAGCCAATCGAGTTCCGCAATGTCCTGCTCCAACCCGATCTTGTGCTTTTCGTCCGCGGAAACGCTCATCAATTCCACGGCCATCCGGATACGGGCCAAGGGCGTGCGCAACTCATGGGATGCGTTGGCCAGCAACGTCTTGTGGCCTTGCATCAGTTGCTCGATCCGGCTCGCGGCACGGTTGAAACTCGCCGCCAGCCGCGCCACTTCATCGCGGCCCTCGACGGCGACGCGAGCCGTGAGGTCGCCGGCGCCGAGCGATTCCACTCCGCGCTGCAAGCGCTCCAGGCGCCTGCTCATCCGTCGAACAATGGGAAAGGCTGCGACACCGATCGCGGCCGCGAGCAGCACCAGCACGATATGGAACAGGAATCTCGTGTGCCCGTAGCCGATGGGCACGCCGGCAGCCAACCACCGGCCGTCGGTCAGGTGGACGTAGGAAACGGCCCCGTGTCTCCAAGGAAGCATTCCCATCGTCGGGTGGCCCTTCCATTCGGGCGGAGGCAACGGGCGGCCGATGGCGGCGGCGGGCGTTCCGTCGCGGCTAAACAGGGTTACATCGCCGTTCAGGCCCACCGCCAGCCGCCGCAGCGCTTCTTGCTGCTCGGCGGCCGGCGAGTCGGCGGGAGGAAGCACATTCTGCACCAGCCTACCCAGTGTGATGCCGGCCTGTTCCACGGGACTGCCGGTGAAATGCCACAGGGCCGCGGTTGCGAGAACGAACAAAACGAGGGCCGCCACCAGCGCGAAGTAGAAACGCAGATATAGGCGCAACATCAGTCTTGTGCTTTTGCGAATACGTAGCCCGCGCCGCGCACGGTGATGACGCGCCGCGGCTTTTTCGGATCGTCCTCAATGGCCGCGCGGATGCGCGACATATGCACATCGATCGAGCGGTCGAAGGCTTCCGGTTGCTCTCCCTTCACCAAGTCCATGAGGGCGTCGCGCGACAAGACGCGGCCGGCCTTTTGCGCCAGTGCCACCAGCAAATCGAACTGATAGCCGGTGAGATCCCGGTGTGCACCGTCCAGCCGCACCTCGCGTGCCGCCGTGTCGATCTCCAGGCGGCCGAAGTGCAAGGAGGGTGCGGCGGAGACGCTCCCGCGGACACGGCGCCGCAGGATCGCCCGCAGCCGTGCGAGCAGTTCGCGCGGCTGGAAGGGCTTCGGAAGGTAATCATCGGCACCCAGTTCCAACCCGACAATGCGGTCAATCGCGTCGCCGCGCCCGGTCAGCATCAGCACCGGCGTGTCGGATTTCGTGCGTAGCTGCCGGCATACGTCAAGGCCATCCATATCGGGCAACATCAGATCGAGCACGACGGCATCGAATTCTGCGCCCGACAGCTGTTCGAGCGCCGAGACGCCCAACGTCGCAACGGTTATGCGAAATCCGGCCTGACCCAGATACTCCGACAGCATTTCGGCCAGGCGCGGATCGTCTTCGACCAACAGGATGCGGTCCGCCATCTTGGCATTGACTGTAGAGCCTGTCGGGCGCCCGCACCAGAGGGAATCACGAATGCGGCATCCCGTGCATGTGCTCCAGGTGTTCGGCAAATGCCTTGCGCTGGGCCACCGTGAGTACGTCGCCGACATCCGCGAAGAGCTGCATCATGCGCTTGGAGGCTTGGTCAGCCAGCTGCAGGTGTTCGGCGCGCGCGGTCTCCAACGCGCCGCGATCGACCGGGGTTTGCTGCAACGCTTGCATGGCGTGGGTATGGGCCGCACGCAGCTGCGAATGCAGGGGCATCAGGTCGTTTAGCGCCTGCTGCACGAGGGGATCGATCTGCGACTTCTGGGTGTCGGTGGCTCCGATCTCCACGTAGAAGTGCTTGAGCATATGGTCGACGTGAGCCGACATGTCGGAGGCGCTGAGTGTGCCGTCCATCATCGCTCCGTGATGACAGGCTCTCATGACCCCTGCTCGAGCCAAGCCGCCGACGCCGGCAGCCAGGCTCACACCGGCGATGAATGCAGCCACGGTGTAGCGGTTGAACAGGAAACGGCGGAACGGCGGCCGGTCGGCGGTGTCCGGCCATGGGTTGGTCATAATCGGTCCTTTTTTCGGCGGTTGGGAGAACACGATTTGAAGCATGGACCGCGTTCGTTAGCGGAATTTGTACGGCAGGTAAAGTTTTGTAAAGAGACTCGTTCCGGGCGGTGCGAGCATCACACCTCCAGGCGGTCTCCGGGGCGCGCTACCAGTTCATAGAGCGCCGGCATGAGAAAAATGCTGATCAAGAGCCGACTGAACAGACCGCTGACGATGACCAGGGCAAAGGGCCGTTGAGTGTCCGTGCCGACTCCGGTGGCGAGCGCCACCGGCAACAATCCCAGAGCCGCCACCAGCGCGGTCATCATGATCGGACGCAAGCGCAAGATCGCGCCCTCACGAATAGCCGTCGGCAAATCAGTGCCGCTGCCGCGCAGCTCATTGACATAGGAGATATAGACGATGGCGGTTTGCACCGAGACGCCAAACAGAGCCAGGAAGCCGATCCCGGAAGAGACCGAGAACGGCGTGCCGGAGATCCACAGCGCCACGATGCCGCCCACGGGAGCCGATAACACGACGCCGAGCACGGTGATAAACGGAAATTTGAAATTGCTGTAAAGAGCGAACAGCAGGAGGAAAATCAGAAACAGCGTCAGCGGCAGAATGACACTCAGTTGCTGACGCGAGGCGGTGTATTCCGCGTATTCTCCCCCCCAATCCAATCGATAGCCCTGCGGCAACGTAACCTTCGCGTTGACCTGCTGCATGGCATCGCTTACCGCACCGGCGAGGTCGCGTCCTTCCACTGAGAACTGGACTCCGATGTAGCGCGAATTGTCCTGGCGGTAAATGAACGAGGCGCCGTTCGTCACGTGGATGTCCGCGAATTCCTTGAGCGGAATCTGTTGGCCGGCGGGTGTGGCCACCAGGATATTGCCGATTTCCTCGGGGTTGTCCCGGTATTCGCGTTCCAGGCGAACGATCAGATCAAACTGCTTTTCTTCCTGCACGACTTGGGTCGCGACGTCCCCGCCGATGGCTGTCTGAATCAGGCTATTGATGTCGGCCACGTTCAACCCGTAGCGGGCAATCCGGGCACGGTTGATTTTGATGGTGAGGCTGGGCTGCCCGAGTTCCTGCACCAAGGTGACCTCAGTGATTCCCCGCACGCGTTCCAAGATCTGTTTGATGACCTTGCCCTTTTTTTCGAGCGTCTCCAGATTGGAACCGAAGACCTTGACGGCGAGGGCGCTTTTCAAACCCGTTTCCGCTTCATCCACCGCGTCTTCCGCCGGCTGGGTGTAATTGAAATTGATTCCGGGAAAGGCCTCGAGCTTCTTGTTGATGGCTTCAATCAGTCCGGCTTTGTTGCGATAGGATCCGCTCCATTGCGAGTAAGGTTTAAGGTCAACGTAGAATTCGACATTGAAGAAACCCGTGGGGTCGGTGCCGTCGTCGGGCCGGCCCAATTCCGAGGCGACCGTGGTGACTTCGGGAAAGGAGTGCAATATATCCCGCACGGCGGGCGAGATTCGCGCCGATTCGTCGAACGAAATCGTGTACGGCATGGTGGCGCGGACCCATAGCGCGCCTTCATCGAGATGCGGCATGAACTCGGCGCCGATGCGGGGAATGAGCAGCAGCGAAGCGAGCAGCAGCAGGGCCGAAGCGAACGTGATCCCCCACGGATGGGCAAGACAAAAATCGAGGCCCTCGATGTAGACCGATTTGATGGCTTCGAATGCGGCGTTGCGCCGCTCGCGCACACCGTTGCGCATGAACCACGCACACAGCACCGGCAGCAATGTCAGGGTGACAATCAGCGAACCGATCAGCGCGAACACCATGGTGTCCGCCATCGGTTTGAACAGGGTTCCGGAAGGCCCGGATAGGACATAGATGGGCAGGAAGCTCGCGACGATGACAGCGACCGCGTAGAACAGCGGCCGATCCACTTCCGCCGCCGCCTCTTGAATGATTTCCTTGACGTTGAGCGGAGTTCCCTTGCGCGACACAATTTGGCGGAAAATGTTCTCCACCATGACGACCGCCCCATCCACCAGGATTCCAAAATCCACCGCGCCGATGGACAGCAGGTTGGCCGAGGCATCTTGCAGGTCCAGGCAGATGAAGGCGAACAGCAGCGCGAGCGGGATGCTGGTGGCGACGATCAGGCCTGCGCGAAAATCGTAGAGGAAAAATATGAGGATGACCACGACCAGCACCATGCCTCGAAGCAGGTTGCCCTCCACCGTCTGCGTCGTCAGTGCGACCAAATCGCTGCGGTCGTAGAAGGGCAGGATCTTGACGTCCTTCGGCAGGATTTCGTCGTTGAGCTCCTTGGTCTTTGCCTCGACCCCCTTCAACACGTCCTGAGTTTTCTCACCGGTGCGCAGCAGGATGACGCCTTCCACGGCATCGTCCTGCTTCTGAAAGCCGAATTCGCCAAGGCGCGGGGCGATGCCGATGACCACGCGCCCCACATCCTTGAGCAGCACGGGAGTGCCGTCATGCACGGCCAACACCACGTTGCCGATGTCCTCGAGCGTGCTCATGCGGCCCATCCCGCGCACGTAGTAGAACTGGCCGCCTTGCGAATAGAACCCGCCGCCGGAGTTGTCGTTGTTGGCCGTCAGTGCGCTCTCCACCTGTGGAATGGACAAACCGACGGACGCGACCCGCACCGGATCGAGCAGCACCTGGTATTGCATGGTTCCGCCGCCAAACCCCGAGTCATCCGCCACGCCGGGAACGGATTTGTATTGGGGTTCGATGGTCCAATCCTCGAAGGTCTTGAGTTCCATCGGCGAGCGGTCGGGACTTTGCAGCACGTAACGGTAGATGAGGCCCGATGGCGCCGACATCGGCGATACGGAAGGGGTCACTCCGGTCGGCAGACTGAGATCGCCTAAGCGGTTGAATACCTGCTGCCGGGCGAAGTAGTTATCCGTCCCAATTTGAAACGTCAGAATGACATCGGATAATCCGTAGAGCGAGATCGAGCGGACCGTCGTCATCCGCGCGATGCCGTTCATCTCTCTTTCCACCGGCACCGTGATCAGCCGCTCCACTTCTTCGGAAGCGCGCCCGGGCCACTGGGTGATGACCTCGACCATGGGCGGCGACAGATCGGGGTAGGCATCCACCGGCAGCCGATCGAGCGAGCGCGTCCCCGCACCGATGAGTACCACCGTCATGAGGACGACGAGAAATCCCTGCCGCAACGAAGAGGTTACGATTCGATTCATGATCGAAGCGGTGCGCGGCGCAGATCCGGCGGGCGGCAGAGGATCGCTCATTGATTTTGCATGAACTGAACAAAGATGCCTCCGTCGACCACGATTTGGTCGCCGGCCTTGAGACCCGTGGCAATGTCGTATTGATCGCCGGTGCGATAACTTAAGGTCACGTGCTGACGCGCGAAGCTGCCGTCGGGCTGTACCCGATAGACAAACGGCAGATTTTCGTCGTCGCGAAGAATCGCCGAAACCGGAACCAACAATCCGCTGCTTTCCTGATGCGCCTGAATCAGCACGCGGACATACATCTGCTTCTTGAGAAAGTTGCCCGGATTATCGGCTACGACACGCACGACCACGGAACGGGTGTCGGGATCCACCAGTGCGGAGATGTTGTCGACTCTTCCGGAAAAGTTCTTTGCATCGATACCGGTGACCACTTCGGCCGAATCGCCGAGGCTGACCGCGGCCAAGTCCGAACCGAACACCTGCGCCATGACCCAAACGCGGGACAGGTTGGCGACCGTGAAACACGGCGTCGTGCCGGCCTGCAGAAGTTCTCCGGGTGTGATGAGTTTTTCGACCACGGTTCCCGCGATGGGCGAGCGAATCGTGCCCTCGGGCCGCGCAATCGGCCGGCCGGCCTCGATATCCTTGATGATCTCGGGATGAACGCTGAGAGAGACGAGTGCTTGCAAGGAGGCGTCGCGGTCGGCCTCGGCGTTGACCGCATCGGTTTCAGCCTGAGCCGCTTCGCGCTCCGCGACGCCATGATGCTCGAGCAGATCCTTGTCGAGGTCGGCAAGCCGGCGGTCGGTCCTCGCGGTGGCGAGCGCCTTGCGATAAGCGTCGATGGCCGCGGCAAAGTCGGGCGACTCCACCTCCGCCAGGGGATCTCCCTTCTTCACCTGCTCGCCTAAGGACACCAGCAGCCTCGACACCGGACCGGAGAAGGGTGCCAGCACGCTGGTGGCCTGGTCATTGTCGAAATCAACGGCGCCGGTGGCTTCAACCGTCTTGCGAAACTTGGATGCCGCGACGGTGTACACATGGACGTTCTGGCGCTGGGCCGGCGTCAGCGTCACGTTGCTGGCGCTCGTGAACGATGATGCCTGTGGCTCGCCCCCATTCTTTGATGAGCAGCCGGTGCACGCCACGGCGGTCGCCAGGCCTAAGATCACGCAGGCCGGTGCCCACACGCGGGTTCGGGCGCGCGGCCGCACCCGGTGGAATGACTTATTTCTCATGAGCATCCTGTAGATCGGCGCGATGCCACCAGCCGCCGCCAAGCGCCTGAAACAACGCCGCTGTGTCGGCATAGCGATTGGCCTCTGCCTGTACCAAGTTGATGAGGCCTTGCTGATAGCTTTGCTCGGCGTTGAGCAGCGCAAGATAGCCCGTGTAGCCGTCCAGCAATTGCCGTTGGGCTAAATCCAGAGTGAGCTTGGCGGCATCCGTGGCTGCCGCAGCTGCTTTGAGCGCGTCGGCGTCCTGTTCAAGTGCCGTCAATGTGTCGGCAACATTCTGAAACGCCACGAAAACCGCGCTGCGATACTGTTCGGCCGCCTGATCGTAGGCCGCTTCCGCGGCGCGCTGACGGTGCAGCAATGTGCCGCCTTGAAAAATAGGTGCTGTCACCGCGGCGCCCAATCCCCAAAATCCCGTGCCCGACGTGAACAACTCATCCATGGCGGCCGCCGAGCTGCCGGCATTCGCGGTAAGTTCAATATTCGGCAGCCGGTTTGCGATGGCGATGCCGATCTTGGCGCTGGCGTCGTGCAGGTTCGCCTCAGCCTGAAGCACGTCCGGGCGCTGTTCCACGAGTCTTGACGGCAGGCTCACCGGCAGATCCTGCGGCAACTGCAGACTCGAAAGCTCGAACTTCTCATCCGGTGCCTGACTCGGAAACTGACCGGCCAGAACCGCCAGAAGATCGCGCTGTTGGGCAAGCTGCTTGAGCAGCGGCGGCAGCGTGGCCGTGATTTGCGCGAGCTGCGATTCTTGCGCGGCCACATCGAGCCTGTTGGCATATCCTTTGTCGAATTGGTACTGCAGGATTTGCAGCATGTTGGTGTTGATGTCGATGAGTTGGCGGGTCGCCTCAATCTGCGTCGATAGCGAGGCTTCCTGGATCGCCGCGACCACCACATTGGAGGTGAGCGTGGTGTAGGTCGCGATCATTTGGAAACGCGATTCCTGTTCCTGCGCCTGCAAAGATTCCACGGTGCGGCGGTTGAGGCCGAAGACATCGGGCACATACGAAACGCTGACCTCGGGAGTAAATAGATTGTAGAGGAACGCGTTCGAGTTCAGAGCGGGCGCGATTTGACCTGATTGCCTCTGCCGCGTGGCTGAAAAGCTTCCCGTAAGGCTCGGATAGTAAAGGCCGCGTTGTGCCTTTACATTTTCCCGTGCCGCCGACAACGCCGCTTGCGCGGCTTTCAGGTCGTGATTGTTGGTGAGGGAAAGTTCAATCAGCTCGTTCAGCGGCTTGGAATGGAACAAGGTCCACCAATCCGCGGCAATGTCGCTTCCATTGGCAAAATGTTGAGCCTCTCCGCCGGAAACGTTCGGCGTGGCGGCGGTGGTCGAGAGCGGACTCGGCGTGTATTCGGCGACATCCGGAGCGGCCGGCCTTTTGAAGTTGGGGCCCACCGCGCAACCGGCGAGAGAGATCGAGGCAAGGACCACGTGAAGAGCCAGAGGGCGCGATTTGCAGGTCGGACTCATGGGGAGCAGTTGGGGGTCGCCGCGCGATAGGGCCGTGATCAATGGCACACCCTCGCCAAATTCGCAAGCACGTTGAGTGCTTGTCGAACCCTAAGCTTGCATAAAGGCTCCGGCACGGAGCCGGAACCTTTGTCAAGATTTGTCGAGGCGTCAGTGCTCCAGTAATTCGAACGCGTGGTGCGGGAGCTCGACCAGGTTGGGCGTGCCCCAGCCGCTGGCCGGATCCCATCCGGGCGCCGCAGAGTACCCGGGGGCGACTGCCCCGGGAACATCAATGAGTGCGTTGTTGCCCACCTTGATATCGCGGCCGAAACTGCTAAAGCGGCCGAAACCCCCGAGCGTGTACAGCGCCGGATTCAGGAACCCGAGCGGCCGGCCGGCGTACTGGTTGAGATCGGCGATGATGCCTGCCCACTGCGGCGAGCCCTCGCTGGTTCCACAGATGCCGTAATACCCGGCACTGCTCGGTCCGAAGTAACTCAAGTAGACGAGAATGACGTTGTTGCAATCCGCGTTGTAGGACACGTCGGGCACGCCGCGCATGCCGCCGAGCTGCTCCTGGATGTCCCACGGCAGCAACCACAGCTGGTAGCCGGGCTCGCGAAACATCTGGCTGATGCCGCCGCCGCCGGCACAGCATCCGGAGTTGCTCCAGACGGTCTCGGATTGATAATGGCCGGAGGTATCCGCATACAAAGTCGTGCCCCCGACCGAGGTCACCAGCGGCGAGGACGCGGGAAAGCCGACGGTTGGGAACGGATAAAACAGGCCATTGGTCTCCGGGTTGCTGCTGCCGTCATCGCCCGCGGCGGCCAGTACCGTGACCCGCTCTGCGGCGGCACGCGCATAGAATGCCGAATAGTCCGCGACCACTCGGGGTCCCTGGGGGCCGGCGGCCTCGACAAACAGCGTGTTCTCCGTCGCGCTCCAGCTTTGAGAGATGATCTTGCCGAGGTGATGATCGAGCGCATACTTCTCGAGCTCCAGAAACTCAGGCAGTCCCTGCACGCCCTCGGTTTCATCGACAGGGCTTGTCAGGAGGACAATGGCGGCCCCGGGAGCCATGGCGTGCGCCCATTCCACATCGAGCGTCGTCTCGCCCGCCCAACCCGGCTGATCGGGATAGAGGGTTGGGTTCCACGGCACCGTTCCTAAGGGCGCCAGTACGGTAAACGACGGCGGGTCCGGTAGGCCGTAGCCCGCGTCGAAGGCGGCGAGGTCGGCGGCAATGGTCGGACTGCCGTAGGAATCGATAATGACAATGGTTTGTCCCGCGCCAACCATGCCCGCATCAATGAGCCCGTTCAGGCCGTAGGCGGTCCGCATCTCCTGCGGTGAATAGCACGGAGAATCGAAATTGATTCGACAGTACTCATCGGTGGGAGGGGCATCCGCACGAGTGCTGACCAGTCCGCGGATCAGCGCGTGTTGTGCCGCTACAGCATATCCAGCCGCAAGCATGCAGCATAGCGCAGCGACACCGGCGGCACGCGCGTGCCGCGTCATTGAAACGATTCTACGATCCATGATTTTTATCCCCGCTGTTTTATTGTCTGCGCGAGATCCGAGAAAACCCACAAGGGCCGCTCAGATTTGATGGCGCTCGCGAACGAGAGCAAATAACTACACCTCGCCGCAAATCATGTCAATCGATGGCGCTTGCGGCCGCAAACTCGGGCCGCACGCCGCAAGCGCCGCTGCACCACTAGCGCGACAGTTCGCAGATCCAATTGACTTCCCAGCTCTTACCCCCGTCCGCGGAGAACGACTGCTCCATGCGCGCCGATTGCGGCGAAATATCCATCCAGACGTAGCGCACCAGAATCGCCCGTCCCTTGTAATCCTCCTGGTCGTAGAATTCCCCGCGCCGTCCCGTGAATTCCCCGACCATTGGGGGCATGGGGAGAGCGCCCTTGTCGACATCGAGCAGATAGATGCTCCATTGGTGCGAATCCGGATTGTACAGCCGCAGCGTTTGCGCTTTGATGTGCTGCCCCTTCTTATGGCCGCTGACTTCGAACTCCTCGAAATTGGCATTGCTGTCGAGGATTTTCTTGTGACGAGAGATACCGTCGTATTCGATCCATTGAGTCCGGTCCCGGCGCCGGTAAGAGCCATTAAGGCGTAATATGCAAGGCCACCTGGACCCACCGTATCGACGGCAGTGAGTTGATGGTCAAGCATGCCACGTCATTATTTTCGGTCGACGTCATCCACCCGGACATGACGGGGCGACCGGCCCATGCGCGCATCAGCGAGCGGATCCGAATTGCGATTGCGAGCGGTGCACTCGCGCAAAAAGCTCGCTTGCCATCCAGCCGGACCCTGGCGCGCGACCTTGGTGTCGCGAGGAATACGGTGGACGAGGCGCTCGGTCAATTGGTCGCCGAGGGACTGATCGTCAGGCGGCGCGGCGCCGGCAGCTTCGTCGCCAAACCGGAGCCCGGGTCCCGGCCCCTCCCGGCGGCGCGAAGGGTTGCCGGGCGCAGCGTTTTAAGATCGCGCATTTCAAAGCGCGCACAAGCTCTTCAGAGCTACCCCGGTCACCGCCAGCCGATTCGCGCGGTCCCGTTCACTCCATCGCTTCCGCCGAGCGAATTCTTTCCGCGCAAGACTTGGAAGCGGTTATTGAGCCGCGAAGCGGCAAGATCCGGCAACGCTTATTGGGAGTACGGCGCGAGCAACGGACTGCCTGCACTGCGCGAGGCGATCGCCGCGCACGCCACGGCCATGCGGGGTACTCGGGCATCGGCCGACCAGGTCCTGGTGACCACGAGCACTCAGCAGGCGGTGGAACTGGCGGCGAAGGTACTTGCCGATCCGGGCGATTGCTGCTGGGTTGAAACGCCCGGCTACCAGCCGGTTCAGCACGTGCTGCGAGCGGCGGGAATGGAGGTCGTGCAGATACCGGTAGACCGGCAAGGCCTCAACGTCGACTTGGGCTTGACTGTGCAGCCTCATGCGCGCCTGGCGTATGTGACCCCCTCGCACCAGTATCCCATGGGATATGAGATGTCTCCGGCGCGCCGCGATGCGCTGCTGAGGTGGGCCGCAGCCGAGGACGCCTACGTGGTCGAAGATGACTACGACGGCGACTACCGCTATGAGGGCCGGCCGATCACCTCCTTGCAGGATATGGACTGCGACCGCGTTGTGTACGTGGCCAGTTTCAATAAGATCCTGTTCCCCGGGCTGCGGATTGCCTACGCGCTCGTGCCGCAAGCGCTGGTCGGCGCCTTCATCGACGCGAAGCACGCCGCGGACGGCCACACCGCGTTGCTGTCTCAAGGAGTGCTGGCTGCGTTCATCACAGAAGGTCACCTCGCGCAGCATCTGCGCACCACTCGCGCGGTCTACAACGAGCGCCGCCTGGCCTTTCTCGAGGAAGCGCAGATTCTCGATTCGCTGCTCGAGTTCGAGCCGGCAATCGCCGGCATGCATGTCGCGGCCTTGTTTCGGGATGCGGGCATCGACGATCGAGCCGTGGCGGCGGAATGCGCCAGGCGCGGCGTCGCCGTGGATCCGTTAGCGAAATACGGCGCGATTGACCGCGCTGGGCTGGTCTTCGGATACGCCGGTGCGACGCGCGATAAGGCGCGAGAAGGCTTGAAAATCGTGCGCCGGTCGATCATCGATACATCGCGGCAGCGCCGAGCGCCGCTGCGCCGTCAAAACGGATCCGGGTCAGCGTGATCAACCTGATGACGGACTGGCAGCCGACGGCTTCCGGTCACGCGGAGCTCAAGCTGTCGACCACCGCCGCGGGGCGCTCTTCTGCGCTCAAGATGGATTTCGACTTCAAGGGAGGCGCAGGCTTCGTGGTCGCGCGGCGCGCACTCTCCCGCTCGATGCCGAAGGAGTATGCGGTACGGTTTCGGCTGCGCGGCCGCGGGCCGGTCAACAATCTGGAATTGAAGTTGGTGGATGCGACAGGTCAAAACGTCTGGCGCTACGTGAAAAAGGACTTGCAGCTCCCGGCGCGATGGAAACGCATGAGGGTGGAGGGCCGGGAGATCGAGTTCGCCTGGGGTCCGTCGAGCGGCAGCGACATCTCGACGCTCGGCTTCATCGAAATTGCCATCGTCGCGGGCGAAGGCGGCGTGGGCACCCTGTGGATTGCCGACCTCACCATCGAGGACTGCACACCGACGGAACCTCCCGTGCTCAGTGCATCGAGCGCGCAGCCGGATTTTTTTGCCGCCGCAGCGCTCGCGGCACCGGGATGGAAACCGCGTGCCGACGATCCGCGGCCCTGGATTACGATCGATTCGCTGCAGCGGCGCACCTTCGGTGGTCTCATCATCGATTGGCTGGGCGATGCGCCCGAGAGCGGGTTTCGGATTCGCGGCTCGAACACCGGCCATCGCTGGAAAATTCTGCACGCCGCGACACGGGCGGGCGGCAAACGCAGCTACGTGTACCTGCCCGGGCTTAAGACGAGATTCCTTCGCTTGGAACTCGATGAGCCATCGGCGGGAGCGGTTCTGCGCCCGCAGTCCTTCGAGTTCTCCCGGTCGATCTCCGCCTTCTGGTACGCGATCGCCGATGGAGAAGCACGCGGCTGGCATCCGCGCTGGCTGCATCGCGAACAAACCATGTGGACGCCGATCGGCACATCGAACGGCACCTACTGCGCACTCATGAATGCAGATGGGACGGTCGAACCGGGCGAGGGGTCTTTCTCGATCGAACCCATGTTACGGATCGGCGAGCGGCTCTGGAGCTGGGCGGACGTCAGTTGCCGACAAGAGCTCAAGGACGATTGGATGCCGGTGCCTGCCGTCATCTGGGAGACCGATGCCTGGCGTCTCTCCATACAAGCCGAGGCGACGGTGGGCGGCGATTTGAGAATTCGTTATGGACTCGAGAATCTCGCCGATCAGGCGTTGTCCGCACGCCTGTTTTTGCTGGTGCGCCCGTTTCAAGTGACGCCGCCCTGGCAGAATTTCCGCAATCTGGGCGGCGTCAGCCCGATCCACGACTTGGCGTGGCGCGACGGCGCGGTGTGCGTCGATGAGACGACGCTGATTGTGCCGGCGAGCCCGCCGGCGGAATTCGCCGCACTCTGCTTCGATGAGGGTTTCATGCCGTCGTTTCTCAGCGGCGCCACGCTGCCTAAGAGCATTGAGACACGTGATCCATTCGGCTTCGCCACGGGTGCGATCGGCTTCGATCTGTCGCTGGAACCTCATCAAAGCTGCCAACGGGTGGTGAGCTGCATGCCGCGGACTGCGGCTGCAGCCATCGATGCGCCGGCTTTCGACTGGGGTTCGAGGTTTCGGGTGAACCAATGGAAGGGTACCGGATGGATTGGCGATGCAATCCATGCGGCGCTCACTGCGACCGCGCACATTCTGGTCACGCGCTCCGGCGCGGCACTGCAGCCGGGACCGCGGCGCTACACGCGGTCCTGGATCCGCGATGGAGCGATGATGAGCGCTGCGTTGTTGCGCATGGGGCATACCGCTGAAGTCCGGGAGTTCATCCGCTGGTATGCGCCGCATCAGCGCGCCGATGGTTTTGTGCCTTGCTGCGTCGACCGTGAAGGGGTCGATTGGCTGGTGGAACACGACAGCCACGGGCAGCTGCTCGCCTTGATAGCTGATTATTATCGCTTCAGCGCGGATGACGGCTTCCTCGCAGAATCGTGGATGTTTATCGACAAGGCGGCCGCGTGCATCGAGGGCTTGCTCGGTGCGGATGGTCTCCTGCCGATATCGGTCAGCCATGAAGGCTATCTTTCTCAACCGGTGCATTCCTATTGGGACGATTTTTGGGCAGTGCGCGGATTGCGCGACGCGGCCGGCCTCGCGCGCGTGCGGGGTGACGAGACGGCCGCCAAGCGCTGGGCAGCCTCGAGTGCGCGCCTGGCCGCTTCGCTGTTCGCCTCGATTGAAACGACCCGGGCAGAGCGCAAGCTCGATTTCATACCGGGCAGCATCGAGTGGGCGGACTTCGATCCCACGGCGACCGCTAACGCGCTGTACCTGCTCGACGTACCCGAGGGGCTCAACCGCAAGGCCGTGGAGCGGACCTTCGACAAGTATCTCGCCGATTGGCACAACAAGCGCAGCGGCGCGGTGGCAGCGTCGAACTACACTCCTTATGAGATCCGCATCATCGGCGCTTTCGTGCGCTTGGGTAGGCGCGATGCGGCCCTCGAGCTGCTGCGTTTTTTCTTGTCGGACCGGCGCCCACCGCCCTGGAATCAATGGCCCGAAATCGCCTGGCGAGACCAAAAGGCGCCCGCTCACATCGGCGATCTGCCGCACACCTGGATCGCCGCGGAGTATGTGCTTGCGTTGCGCAGCCTCTTCGCCTATGAGCGCGAAGCCGATCGATCGCTGATACTCGCCGCGGGACTTTCGCCCGACTGGATCCTGGGTTTGGGCGTCGAGGTGGACGGCATGCCGACCCTCTATGGAAACTTGAGTTATTCGCTGCGCCGGATCGATTCCGACACGTTGCGATTCGAGATCGGCGGCGGGACCACGGCCCGGATCGTATTGCGTCCGCCGCTGGCGCGCCCACTGCGCAGCGTCACGATCAACGGCGCCCAGTGGACAAATTTCGATGAGGAATCCGTAACGCTGCAGCTAACGCCCGCTGAAGTCATCTGCAGCAGCGTCTAAACCCGCGGCCAGCTGCTATCCTGGGAGCACGGTGACAGAAGGCAGGAAAAAAATCTCCGGCGCCGCATCCGATGGGGAGGCCGCCCACTTGGGCCTGGTGCGGCAACTCGGAATGATCATGCGCGCGGTCTTCGCCTCGCCGGTGGGGAAGACGCTCGTGGTGTTGGTGACGGCGATCGTAATCGTCATCATTGTGACCGCCTACGGGCAGATTCGTCTAAACCGCTGGAATAAGCCGTTCTTCGACGCATTGTCGCGCCGCGATCTGCGCGATTTTCTGTACCAGCTCCTGGTGTTTTTCATCATTGCGGGATTTCTTCTGATCCTCAATGTGGCGCAGAGATGGCTTTCGGAAATGCTGCAGGTCAAGCTGCGCGAAGGCCTGGTGCGCAGTCTCCTGCAGGATTGGATGCTGCCGCGCCGGGCGTTCTGGCTCTCCAACGCCGGAACGATGGGCGTCAATCCGGATCAGCGCATCCATGAAGACGCGCGCAAACTGTGCGAGCTGTCGGGCGATCTCGGCATCGGGCTCCTGCAGGCTTCGATCTTGTTCGCGACCTTTGCCGGCGTGCTATGGGTGCTGTCGAGCGGTTTCAGCATCCGCATCGGCGATTGGGACTATGCGATCCCGGGTTTCATGGTATGGGCCGCGATTGTCTATGCGCTGGCCGGTTCCTTGCTGAGCTACTGGGTCGGACGCGGCCTCGTCGGCCGCAACGCGGAGCGCTACGCGCGTGAGGCGGATCTCAGATTTTCGCTGGTGCGCGTCAACGAACATGTCGATGACATCTCTCTGGCGGAGGGCGAGGCCGACGAGAGACGCCGCATCGAGCTGCATCTTCGCAACGTGCTTGCGGCGACGCGGCGTATCGTGTGGGGCCACACCAACCTGACTTGGGTCACCGCGGGCTTCGGCTGGGTGACCATCGTCGCGCCGATCCTGGTTGCCGCGCCGCTTTATTTCACGGGCAAGGTTTCATTCGGCGGTCTGATGATGGCGGCCGGTGCGTTCACTCAGGCGCAGTCGTCGCTGCGCTGGTTCATCGACAACTTCAGCGTCATTGCCGACTGGCGCGCGACGCTGCTGCGCGTGGCGAGTTTCCGCCACGCGCTGATCAACATCCATGAGCCGCGCGGCTATGCAAGCCGCATCGAGTACAGCGAAGGCGATCCGGGCGTGATCAAGATCGACGATCTCGAGATCATATCCTCCGCCAACGCGGACCGGCTCAGGGAAACGAGAGCGGTGGTCAGGGCCGGCGAGCGCGCGCTCATCTTAGGCGCGCCGGGAACCGGCAAAACGCAGCTGTTCCGGGCTTTGGCGGGCTTGTGGCCCTGGGGAACGGGGCAAATCACCCGGCCGCGGGGCGAACAGATTTTCTATCTGCCTCGCGGCACACCGTATTTGCCTCGGGGAACTCTGCGCGAAGTTCTCGCCTATCCGTTGAAGGCCGAGAGCTTCAACACCACCGCGTTCACGCGTTCGCTCTACCGGCTTGGCCTCGAACGTCTCGCGCCCTTTCTCGACGAGACCCACCGCTGGGATTGGGAGTTGAGCCAGGATGAGCAACTGTGCCTGGCCTTCGCGCGCATCGTGATACAGGCGCCGCCCTGGGTACTCATCGACGGTACATTGGGATCGCTCGACGACGATGTCCTGGAACTCGTCATCGATGTTTTGACCCACGAACTTGAGCACACCGGCGTCATTCACATCGGCGGCCCGGGCGAAGCACACCCGCTGTTCTCGACTGTTCTGCACCTCGTCAAGTCCTCACGGGCACCCGGGAGCCGCCCATGAGAATCACGCTCATGGGGGCTCCGAAAGGCGCCGCCGCTCGTCTGGCGCAAGCCGTTTTTCTGTTTTGCTTGATTCTCGCATCGACGCCGTCGTGGCCGGCTTCGCCGGATCTGGATTTTCGCGCGCCGCCGGCCGCCGGCGATCCCGCCGTGGGCGCGGTCATGCGCGATCTGGCGGAGCGGCTGCTTCCCGTCTATCAGGAACCCGACCCGGATCGCTATCTTGCGAATCTGTCGGCGCTGCAGATGGTCGCCGGGGACTACGGGGCCGCCGATGTTTCGCGGCAGTCGCTGCGCGACCGGCGGCGCAGCGTGGATCTCGCCCGGCCGGTCAGCCGGGCAGCAATATATGACATTTACGCCTACGCAAAGGCCATCGAAGCGGAAGATAAAATTCCATTTTCCCAGGCGTTCGCAAAGTCGTTCCACGAAGTGGTGACCCGCCTCAGCGATCAGGATGCGTATGCGGTCACGAGATGGCTCGCGATTTCTCCGCAGGTGTTTCGGGATGCTCTGCAAAAGTTGCTTGATCAACAGCGAGCCAAGGACAGCATCGATGAAGCGGATGCGGTGGAGCTTCTGCGCGCGTATCTTTCCTTCGATGCTTACCGCGCCTTTGGCCCCTTGGTCGATTCGCTCAATGGCGAGGACGATCGCCGGCGCTACACGGCCGATGACGCCGTTCTGATCAAAACCTCCGCTGGGGCGAGCATTTCCGCCGTGGTGGTTCGGCCCAAGGGAGCGTCCAAGCCGCTACCCGCATTGCTCGAGATCGCATTGGATGATTCGCAGAACTACGCCGAGGAGTGTGCGGCCCACGGCTACGTCGGCGTGGTTGCATACCTACGCGGAGCGCACATAAATCCCCGCCGGGTCGTTCCCTATCAGCACGAAGCCGACGATGCGCGCGCGGTCATCGACTGGATCGCTGCGCAATCTTGGAGCGACGGGCGCGTCGGCATGTACGGCGACGGCTATAGCGGCTTTACGGCGTGGGCCGCCGCGACGCGCATGCCGCCCGCACTCAAAGCGATCGCCGCTTCGTCGCCCCACGCCCCGGGTATCGACGTTCCGATGGAAGGCAGCATCTTCCAGAACTCTGCCTATCGGTGGTCGTTATACGTGACCAATACCAACCCCTCGATCGAGGAGAGCTACGGCGACGAGGCCTTGTGGCGCGCGCTCGATCAGAAGTGGTACCGCAGCGGACGGCGATACCGGGACATGGGCCGACTGCATCGGCAACCCAATCCGATCTTCATCCGTTGGTTGAATCATCCGAGTTACGACGGGTATTGGCAGAAAATGCTCCCCTATCAGGAGCAGTTCTCGAAAATCAACATCCCGGTGCTGACGACCACGGGCTACTTCGCCGAGAGTGAGCCGGGCGCGCTGTATTTGTTCGCTCAGCATCTTCGCTACAACCCGCACGCCGACCACACGCTGCTAATCGGGCCGTACGACGATGGCGTGCTGCGCCGCGGAGCGCCGGCCGCCTTGCACGGCTATCCGCTCGATTCAGCCGCGCTGCTCGATCTTCGCGACGTGCGCTATCGCTGGTTCGACCACATCTTCAAGGGCGCCGCATTGCCCGCGCTCCTCAAGGACCGCATCAACTACGAACTCATGGGAGCCAATGAGTGGCGCCACGCCCCCACGCTCGAGGCCATGGCTTCCGGCTCGCAGAGATTTTATTTGGACGCGGCCGCTTCCGGCGAAAATCATCGCTTGACCCGGCGCAAGAATTCGAACGCGGCCGTGCTGCAGACGGTGAGCTTCGCCGATCGCACGGACGCTGCCTGGCTGCCGCCCGCCGAACTCATCAGCAAGCACGTGGTGCCTCACAACGGCCTGTTGTTCATGAGCGAACCCTTGACGCAAGCCACCGAGTTCAATGGTTCGCTTGCGGGCCGGCTCGATTTCACGGTGAACAAAATGGATATGGACCTGTACATCACCCTGTACGAGCGCCTCGCCGGCGGCGACTATGTTCGCTTGTCCAATCCTTACGAATTTCGCGCGAGTTATGCGCGCGATCGCGTGCACCGGCACCTCTTGAAGGCGGGCGAGCGTCAACAGCTGGTTTTCAAGAGTGAACAGATGACGAGCCGGCAGCTGCAGGCGGGCAGCCGGCTGGTGATGGTTCTCGGCATCGACAAGCGGCCGGACCGCGAGATCAACTATGGCACCGGCAACGACGTCAGCGAGGAGTCAATCGCCGACGGGAAGATTCCACTCAAGATCCGCTGGCATGGCGACAGCTATATCGAGATTCCGATTCGCAAGTAGCGGGCGCCGCCGACAGCTAGCGCGCTGATTCTCGCCCGGCGGGTTCCCAGAGTTCAATGGGATTTCCGTCCGGGTCGTGCAAGCGAGCAAAACGGCCATTCGGATAGACTTTTGAATCAATTTCGACGGCAATGTTCGAAGCCCGAAGCTGCGCCGCCCCCAACGAGATCGGGGACCAGGGTCCGAAATCCTGCCTCGACCAGCAATGGCACGACGCGGCACCAGAGATTGCGCGTCGAGGGAAAGCCGTGGAGGAGAAGGACCGGAAGACCCGCGCCAATATCATCCACCGCAATCGCGGCGCCCGTGACTTGTATCGTGGTCGTCACCCGTCGTTCGCCCTTGATCCCCCCTTCGCTCAATATACAGATTGTTTACAGGCGCAATCGAAGTAGTTTGGTCTGCGTTTGGTCGATGCCGGGTTCGCTCTTGCCCTTCCGGCGGACGGATTCGTGATTCACGATGCGCTCGACGTCGATGGCCGGCACAGCGGCGCTGCGAAAGTAACCCTGATATTGATCGCAGCCCATGGTCTTGAGCAGCTGCAGCTGCTGCGCCGATTCGACCCCCTCGGCGATCACCTTCAGGCGCAGTCCATGGGCGAGAGAGATGATGGCGCGCACGATGGATGCATCGTCCGGATTGGTCACGACGTCGCTGATGAAGCTGCGGTCGATCTTGAGCTTATCGATGGGAAAGCGCTGAAGATAACTCATGCTGGAATAGCCGGTGCCGAAATCATCGACGGAGAGCAGCACGCCGATGGCGGAGAGTTCCTCGAGCAATGCCACCGAGGTCTCCGCGGATTGAACATGCCTACAACGAGTCAGCCGGTTAGATGCAAACGCTCACTGATGTATGCGTCGGCCGACCGGCGATTTTCTTGAGTATGGTTGGCGCAATGCAACATCCGCCCCGGGCCCCGGGCCCAGATCCCCGGGCCCAGATCCGAGACCCCGGCGGAGGGCGCAGCGCCAGAACCGCTTCAGGCGAGCGGCAATCGATGCGGCCGGACCAAGAGATTCCAATCCTGGTGTTCTTCCAGGATCAAGGCAATAGCGGCCTCGATCGACGCTTTGAGCGCAGCCACATCGCTCGCCGAGCCGCTCGCATCCAGCGTGGCGCGGATGCGATCCATCGTTCCCTTGAGTTCGCCGGCGAGCCGTTCAGACGTCGTGCCCAAGCGATAGGCTTCGGATTGCGCGAGCGCGCCATGCAGCGATGCGCCGAGCGCGGGAAAAAAAGTCGTGACCAGGGACAGCCACAGCGTGTGAATCACGAGATGCAGAAGCGCGCCCAGCGCGGTCAGCGCAAACAGCGCGATGTTGACGCTGTGCACCCGATGGAGCAGGGCATGCTGCTTGGCCGCAACGCCCAGATGGTAGTGCCGCTGCTGTTCGAGAATGTCGATGGTCCAGCGTGCGTAGCTCGCGATGAATTGAGGGTCGGACCAAGCGGTCGGAAGCAGTTCGCGGGCCAAGGGCTCGCAGCGTGCGCAAAGCGACTCGATGTCGTCGACCGCGCGCAAGTGCTGGCCGGGATCGAACACCCGCAGGTACCAATTCCTTGGCGCGGCAGGCGCCGCGAAATCGAGCAGCGGCGCGAGCATCGGCAAGTACCAGCTCAACTCCGCCGTCGTGCGGGCACGGAGCCATTGACCTTGCCAGTCGCGCCGGTGACCTTGCCAATAAATCGCGCTGACCGAACCGATCACGACGACTTCGGCGACTGCCCACAGTCCGGCGTACGGGTGCAACAGATGGCGCACGCTGTCCCAGCCGAGCGCCAGCGGCATGATGGCGCACAACACTGCGATCGCGCTCAGAAGATAGATCGCCCAGAAGCCGCTCCGGTAGCGGTGCCCAAAATAAATCGCGCGTTGATCGAAGCGGCTGTGCGACTCCGCGACGGCATCGATCAGCGGTTGCAGCTCCGCGGGTGCCTGCGGCACGGGCGGCGGCGGGAACGCTTCGAGGTGCGCACCCGTGAGCAGCAGCCGTTGAATTATTTCGTGCAGCGCCATGGCGTTCGAGTCAGTTGACGATTTCGTAGGTGGTTGAAAAAATGGCCGGCGAGACAATGCCTAAGCTGCCGTCGCCATAGTCAACCAGCCAGTCGCCCGCGCGCCCGTGCAACCGTGATATGCCATCGGCGAGCAGCACTTCGAACGAGTCCGTCATGGGCAGCGCTTGAATGCGGATCGGCAAACTCATGTAACGTCCCGTTTCGCCCGCGCGCGTCGGCGGTACGGGCCGGTATTTCTCCGGAAACCGCTCGCGCGAGACGCGCCAGTGCTCACCGGCAGTGCCGGTCAGAATCGCGTCCCCGGGCCGTGCATGCACGATGCCCTCGGGAGTTTGCAGAGTGCAGGCGATCGATGTGAACCGCACCTCGATCTCGCGCTCGAGCTTGCGCGCGAGCACGCGGCGCGGATCGGCGCCGATCACGTTGGAGTAGCCGCGCTGCCCGCTCGAGCGAAAAATCGCCGATGGCGACCCGCTCACCCGGCGCTCCGTTTCATTGCGGCATGATTCCAACGAATGTTAATTGTCATTTGAGTGTGCCGCAATGCGGGGCACACTGCAACGGATGGGCGAGGCATAATGCGGCTCTCAGTCGCAGCAGATGAGTCAGACGTGAACGCGAATCAAAAGTATATCTCCCTGGCGGCAGCCGGTTTGCTGCTCGCCGCCGGCACCTGTATCGCCCAAGGGATCGATCCTGATCTTGCGCGGCAGATCGCTGCGATTCAGGCGATCGACAACCACGCGCACCCGGTGCTGGCGCCGCCGCTCGAGGCGACGGACCGGGAATTCGACGCACTGCCCGTGTCCAATTTGGAGCCGCAGTCCGATCCCGTGGCCGTGCGCGCGGATTTTCCCTTGCTGGGCGCAGCCTGGAAGGCGCTTTACGGTTTTCAGACGCCGCCGCCTCTCGATGATCAGGGACTCAAACAACTGAACGCGGCGCGCAGCAAAGTCGAGGCGCATGAGGGCGAACATTTTCCGTCGTGGGTTCTCGATCAGGCCGGGATTGCCACCATGCTCGCTAATCGCGTGGCCATGGGCAAAGGCGTGGAGCCGCCGCGGTTTCGCTGGGTACCGTATGCCGATGCATTGCTGTTTCCACTGGACAATACCGGTTTGGCAGCGGCATCCCCCGACCGCAAGGAGTTTTTTGCCCTCGAAAGCATCGTCCGCAGCCGCTACTTGAAAGAAGCGGCGCAGAGCGCTCCTCCCGCGACGTTGGGCGAGTACTTGAAGAAAGTGGTGACGCCCACGCTCGAGCGGCAAAAGTCAGGAGGGGCAGTGGCCGAAAAGTTCGAAGTGGCCTATTTGCGCTCACTCGATTTCGGCGATCCGCCGCGCGCCGGGGCGGAGAAAATCTATGGCCAATGGGTGGGCGGCGGACAACCGGATCTTGCCGGCTACAAACTGCTGCAGGACTTCCTGTTTCGCTATATCGCGATGGAGTGCGGGCGGCTGGGTCTCGCCGTGCACCTGCACGTGTTCGGCGGCTTCGGCAGCTATTTCTCGATCAGCGGCGTGAATCCCTTGCTGCTGGAACCGCTGTTCAATGATCCGCGGCTGCGCAAGACCAACTTCGTCTTGCTGCATGGCGGATGGCCCTATGTGCGGGAGGTCGCGGCGCTCCTGCAGAAGCCAAACGTCTATGCGGATATTTCCTCCCAATCGATCACCATGAGTCCGCGCACGCAGGCACAGTGGCTGCGGGAGTGGCTGGAGTTTGTCCCGGAGAAGGTACTGTTCGGATCCGACGGGTATCCCTACTCGGATGGATTCGGTTGGCCGGAATCGACTTGGATTGCCGCACGCGATGCGCGCCAGGCGCTCGGCATTGCGTTGACCGGGATGCTCGAGGACGGTGAAGTCAGCAGACAGCGCGCCGGCGAGCTGGCGCGCATGGTGCTGCGGGACAATGCGCAGGCGCTATATAAATTCTGATTTTTACAGCGCCGCCGAGTAGCCGATCGTCACGGTCGCCGTTTTTGCCGCTCCCGCGTTGTTCGTGTAGCTGAAGCCGAGCGTCAATGTGCCGGCGTCCGGAACCGTCGGCGCGTAGGTAAGCGCGAGCTGACACGCGGTGCCCACGCTGACACTCGAGCAAGTGAAACTGCTGCCCGATGTGCTGCTCCAACCCGCCGGCAGCGGGGAGAGTCCCGAGGTCACCGCGAGGCCGCTCGCGGGATTGCCGTCATTCGTCGTGAACGTGACGGTGATCGGTGTGCTGCTGCCGGTAAGGACGGCGAGCGCATTCTGATTTGGCAATCCGGCGACGGTGTCGTTCGTGGTCGCTCGATAAATGATCGTCACGGTTCCCGTCTCGGCGAATCCCGCATCGTTCGTGTAGCTGAAGCCGAGATTCAACGTGCCGCTGGCGGCGGCCGTGGGCGCGTAGCTGAGCGACAGCTGACAGGCCGTGCCGGCGCTGACGCTCGAGCAGCTGAAGCTGTTCGACGTACTGCTCCAGCCCGCCGGAAGCGCGGCCAGACCCGAGGTGATCGACAAAGCGCTCGCGGGATTGCCGTCATCGGTCGCGAAGGCGATGTCGACGGTAGTGCTGTTGCCCGTGATCACGACGATCGAGGGCTGCGTCGGGGTACCGACGACGGTGTCGTTCGTCGTCGCCCGGTAGGGGATGTTGAGCGTGCCGGTCTTCGGCTCTCCGTCATTGTTCTTGTACGCGTAACTCAAGGCCAGCGTTCCCGTGCCCCACGCGGTGGGCGTATACATCAAGTTCAGCTGACAGCTGCTGCCGCTGCTCACGGCCGCGCACGCGAGCGAGCTCTCGGAACTGGTCCAACCCGCGGGCAGCGTCGCGAGGCTGCTGGTCAGCTGCAAGGCCGTGGCGAGTCGGCCATCGTCGGTCGTGAAGGTCACGGAGACGGGCTGACTGCCCATGCCCACGACCGCATTGACCTGACCGGTCGGCGAGGGCGTAGCAACCACATTGTTGTTCGTCGTGGCGGAGTATGGAAGATTCAGCAATCCGATCTGCGGCGTTCCCGTGTCGTCGGTGTAGGCATAACTCAAGGCGAGTGTGCCGCTGGTCAATGCCGTCGGCGCATAGGTGAGGTGCAGCTGACAGCCATTGCCGGTGCTGACGCTGCCGCAAGTCAGGCTGCTCGATGAACTGCTCCAGCCGGATGGCAGCGCCTTGAGGTCCGAAAGCAGCGCGAGATTGGTCGCCGCCTGCCCATCGTCGGTCGTGAACGTCACGGCGACTGCCTGGCCGCCTGTTTTCTCGATCGCAATGACTTCGCCCGCCGGCGATGCCGTGGCGATCACGTTATTGGCGGAGTTCGTGGCGTAGGGAATATTGAGCGATCCGGTCTCTGCGGCGCCGGAATCATCCGTGTAGCTATAGTTCAAGACGAGCGTGCCGCGGCCCGCAGCCGTCGGTGCATAGGTCAGAATCAGTTGGCAACCGTTGCCCGAGCTCACGATCGCGCACGAAAAGCCCGCTGCCGCGCTGCTCCAACCCGACGGCAAGGCCGCGAGATCGCTGGTCAGCGTGAGGTTGGTGGCCGCATTATCGTCATCGGCCGTGAAGTTGACGCTGACCGACTGAGTACCGGCGCCGACGCCGGCCGTCACTTGGCCCGTCGGCGAAACGGTTGCCACCACATTGTTATTCGGCGTTGCCGCATATTGGATGATGACCGAACCGCCCGGAGTTTTCGGTATGTTCTGATTGTTCACATAAATGTAGTCGAGGGTCAGCGTGCCGCTGCCCGCCGCTGTCGGCGCGTACGTCAGGTTCAAGACACATCCGCTGCCGGCGGTAACCAGCGTGCAGACGAAAGTGGTGGGCCCGCTCCAACCGCTGGGCAGTGTTCCTAAACTGGCCGATATCCCGAAACCCGTGATCGCGAGCCCATCGCTCGACGTGAATGTGACGCTGACCGTTTGAGCCGATCCGGCAACGACAGATACGACGCCCGCGACCGAGGCAGTGGCAACCACGCTATCGTCGGAGCCGGTGACGCCGGATTCGCCGCCGACCCCCGTATGGCCGGTGCCGCCGCTGCCGCTACCTCCGCCGGATCCCGTGGTGCTCGAGGCAGTGCCGGAACCGTACTCCGAGCCGGTGCTGCTGCTGCCCCAAGGCGAGCTAAAATCGCATCCGGATACGAGCAGCAGCGAACAAACGCCGAGGAGGAGTGACCGATGACCTAGTTGCATTGCTCTCGACCTCAAAGCCCAAGGACGTAGGTTCGATGGACCATCGAACGAGTGACCAAGCTATGCTTAGGGTGACTAAGGCGGTGTTAACTGCGTCACACAATCAACTCTGCGGGCATGGTGGATCGCTCGCTGCCGAGCGCACTCGTGGCGTTTGCCACACAACTGCCGCAGCTATGTTTAATCGACCTATCGGCGCCGCAGTGGCTGCGATCCAACAAGACATAACACGCGCAAATTTCGCATCGCCGTCGCATCTTCGGTTTTCGGCTCGACGAAGAATCGCGTGCGCGATCGGCGTTCACCGGCGAGCCTCTGTGGTCGGTTCACCACACCGGGCGCGACGCTGACGGCCGCGGCTCTAGCGTGCAGGTGCGAAATGGTGGCTTGCCGCTTACACTGCGCGCAAAGCAGATACCAAAAAATCGCTTCATTGCCCGGGAGACCTGATGCGCCGCCGCTCCTTCATTGCCGCTCTACCGCTTGCCGGCGCGCTTCCCGGGGTGGGGTCCGGCGCAGCAGCTGCTGGACATGATCCGCAGGGCTCCGGCCCTCTGCCCGCGCCGGCGCCCTATCAACCGGAGGGTGCCGAACGGTTTGAGCGGCCGGACGTGCATGCGGGAGACCGCATTACGGGCGCAAGCTTCGCGTCGCGGTCCTCGGCCCTAGGCTGCTCGGGCGCGGCGGCGAGTGCGCATCCGCTCGCCACGCTGACCGCCATCGAAACTCTCAAGCGGGGCGGCAGCGCGATGGATGCGGCGGTCGCGGCCAACGCCTGTTTGGGATTTCTGGAGCCGACGAGTTCGGGGCTCGGCGGCGATTGCTTCGCCATGGTGTGGGATCCCGCGCTCGCCAAGGTCGTGAGCTTGGCCGGGTCGGGGCGATCGCCCAAGAACTTGAGCCTCGAGACAGTGCGAGCCCGCTCGCCGAGCGGTGTCATCGCGGCGCACGGCGCGATCTCCGTCTCAGTGCCGGGAGCGTTGGATGCGTGGTGGGAGCTGCATCGGCGTTACGGCAAGCTCAAATGGTCCGACCTCTTCCAGCCCGCCATCCACCTGTGCGAGAGCGGCGTGCCGGTGCCGCAGATCATCGCCTTCCACTTGAAGCGCAACCTGACCATGTTTGTGGCTCCGGGTTCCGGAGTGGAAGAGACCGCCAACGCGATGCACACCTATGCGCCTTCGGGTGAAGCACCCGATGAAGGCGATGTCTTCCGCAATCCGGATCTCGCGCGCACCTATCGCATCATTGCGGAAGGCGGGCGCGACGCGTTTTATGATGGGCCGATCGCGCGAACCATCGATGCCTACTTCAAGCGCATCGGCGGCTGGCTATCCCACGCAGACCTGCGCGACCAGCATGCGGAATGGATCGAGCCTCTGCGCACCTCCTACCGTGGAGTGGAAGTCTACGCCATGGCGGCCAATACGCAGGGACTCGCCACGCTGCAGATGCTGAATATCCTGGAGAACTTCGATCTGAAACGGATGGGTTTCCAGTCGGCCGCCTCGATTCACGCTCAGACGGAGGCCAAGCGGCTGGCCTATGAGGACCGCGCCCGCTATTACGCGGATCCGCACTTTGCAGAGATTCCAATCTCTTGGCTGAACTCCAAAGCCTATGCGGCCGAGCGCGCGAAGCTCATCCGGCCGGACCGGATCTGGACGCCGGTGCATCCCGGGCAGGCGCCGAGTCACGGCGACACGACGTACTTTTCGATCGCCGATGCGACCGGCATGATGGTGTCGATGATCCAGTCCAACTTCCGCGGGATGGGCTCGGGGCTGGTCGCCGACGGACTGGGCTTCATGTTTCAGGATCGCGGCGAGCTGTTCTCGCTGGTGGATGGCCATCCGAATCTCTATCAGCCGGGCAAGCGCCCCTTCCAGACCATCATTCCCGGGTTCGCGGCCAAGGGCGGAGAACCATGGATGTCCTTCGGCGTGATGGGCGGCGACATGCAGCCCCAGGGCCAATCGCAGATCATCATCAACCGGGTCGACTATGGCCTCGATGTTCAGGCCGCGGGCGACAGCCCGCGATGGCACCACGAGGGGTCCTCGCAGAGCATGGGCGAGGATCTTCCGGGGCTCGGCCCCAGCGGCGTCCTTCGCTTGGAAGCGGGCGTTCCCGGTGCGGCGCGCCGCGATCTCATCGAAATCGGCTGGCCGATGGGAGCATCCGACGGAGGCTTCGGACGCTATAGCTCTATCGAGCACCGCAAGAGCGGCCCGGATCGGGTGTATGCGGCGGCGAGCGAGATGCGGGCCGACGGAATCGCGCTCGCCTATTAGGCGCGTTAGCCAAGATTCAAAATTTCAAACAGGCACCGAAAAATATTATGGCCCCGATAAATCCGCCGGTCTCGCAGTCGCGCTCCTTCAGCACGGTCTTCATGATCGAAATGTGGGAGCGATTCGGCTTCTATGGCATGCAGGTGCTCATGGTCACCTACATGATGAAAAAGCTCGGTTTCGTCGACACGCGGGCGAATCTCGTGTGGGGAGCGGCCGCGGCGCTGATTTACGCGACGCCGGCAATCGGCGGTTGGATCGGCGACAAGCTGATCGGTACGCGGCGCACGATGAAAATCGGCGCGATGGTGCTGGCGTTTGGTTACGCGCTCCTCTGGCTGCCCACGAACAACGAATACTTCCTGTACATTGCGCTCGGCGTGATCATCGTCGGCAACGGCTTCTTCAAGCCGAACGCCGGCAATCTGGTGCGCAAGATCTATGAGGGCGACGAAACCCGCATCGACAGCGCCTTCACGCTGTACTACATGTCGGTGAACATCGGTTCGATGATTTCAATGACGCTGACGCCGTGGATCCGCGACACTGTCGGCGCCCGCTACGGCGATTCGGCCGGCTGGCACACCGCCTTCGGCGTGTGCTCGATCGGCTTGGTCCTCGGCCTGACCAACTACTTCTTGATGAGCCGCGCTCTGGCGCATATCGGATCGCCGGCGGACGAGCGGCCCGTGAATCGCGGACGCCTGGCCGGCGTGCTGGCGGGCGGGGTGGGCTGCGTGCTCGTGGCCGCATTCATTTTGCAGAGTCAAACCGTCGCGCGTATTTGCGTGTATGCCGCGGGCATCGTCATTCTCGGCATATTCGTGAACCTGATCCGCACCAGCCATCGCGATGAGCGCGCAGGCCTGACGGCCGCGCTGGTGCTGGTCGCGCAAACGATTTTCTTCTTCATCTTCTATCAGCAGATGTCCACCTCGCTCAATTTGTTCGCGCAGAAGAACGTGAATCTAGATTTCAGCATCTTCGGCTGGCACCTGTTCACGTGGATTCCGGAGCAATACCAGAACTTGAATTCGATCTGGATCGTGGTTTTGAGTCCGGTGCTGGTGTTCATCTATAACACGCTCGGCCGGCGCGGCAAGGATCCGTCGATCGCGGCGAAGTTCGTCTGGGGCTTCGCCGCCGTGGCGATCGGCTTCTTCATTTACGGCGTGGGAGCGCGGTGGGCCGTCAACGGCCAGGTGTCATCGTGGATCATGGTGTGGGGCTACGGTCTGTACTCGCTCGGAGAACTCTTGGTGAGCGGCCTTGGATTGGCGATGATCGCCCGCTATGTGCCGGCACGCATGGGCGGTTTCATGATGGGGGCGTACTTCGTGGCCTGCGGCATCTCTCAATACTTGGGAAGCGTGGTTGCGAATTTCGCGCACATCCCGGAGAACCTCAATAACCCGCTCGAATCGCTGACCATTTACACCAGCCTGTTCAATAAACTCGGCTTCGCCGGCATCATCTGCACCCTGATCGCGATCGCCATGCTGCCGCTGATGAAGAAGCTCTCGGCCAGCCATGCCGGTACGTCGATCGATCATCCGCTGCCGGCGGTGCACAGCGAGGAGTTCAACACCGCGGTGTAATGCCCCTGGTCTTTCAGGCCTGGCGCGCGCGCAGGAATTCCCGTGTCCGGTCGGCTTCCAGGCGCAGTTCAAGTTCGAGCTGCAATACCCGATCCATGCTCCCGGCGCGCGCCGCTTCCTCGAGTCGGCCGGCCGCCGCGCTCGCCGGCTGGGCGTGAATGTTCGCGCTCGACCCCTTGAAGGAGTGCGCCGCGCGCCCGAGCGCCGCAAGATCGCCGCGATCGAGCGCAGCGCGAATGTCGCGCAATGCCGCGTCGCCCGAGTCGATGAATAATTGCACCAGCTCATGGGCGAACACTCGATCGCCCTCCGTCAGCGCCATGAACCGCTCCCAGTCAACCGGCGCTTCGGCGTTCGCGGTATCGAGAGGCTCAGGACCGCCGTCTTCCGGGACGCGGGACTGTCCATGTGCGGCCGCGAGATACCGGTCGATGGTCTCGGCGAGCCGCGTGCGGTCGAGCGGCTTGGTCAGATAATCATCCATGCCGGCGTCCAGGCATTGTTGTTTGGCGCCCTTCATGGCATCGGCGGTGAGTGCGATGATCGGAACATGGCGTGAGTCGCGCTCGCGCGAACGTATTTCCCGGGTTGCCTGGTAGCCGTCCATTATCGGCATCTGACAGTCCATCAGGATCATGTGATAGCGGCCGGTTTCCCATGCGGCAACGGCTTCGACGCCATTGCTCACAATGTCGATCTTGTAGCCCATCTTCTCCAGTGTGCCGCGCGCCACCTTCTGATTGACCACATTGTCCTCGGCCAGGAGGAGGCGCCGCTCGCCAGGGCTGAATCGGCTGCGCTCGGCAATCACAATGGGTTGCGTGCGCTCATGCCACTGCGAGCCGTCCAGCGACAGGACGCGGCCCAGGCACTCGCGCAAGTCGCGGTGCGACACCGGTTTGAGAAGATAGGCGGCAAAACCCAGCTTCTCGAAGTCCGCGGCGCTGCGGATGCCTAAGGCGGAGCTCAACAGCACCAGCCGCGTAGCCTTGAATCGGCGGTCGCCCGCGATGCGCCGGCCGAGTTCGAACCCGTCGCAGTCCGGCATCATGTAATCCAGCACCGCGATATCGAAGGGCGACTCGTTGATCAGCGCGGCATCGAGCGCTTGCAGCGCGGCATCCGCATTGTCGACGCAGGTGGGGATCATCCCCAGATGCTCGAGCTGCCTGCTCAAAACTTTGCGATTCGTGGCGTTGTCATCGATGACCAATACGCGCCGCTTCTCGAATGATGCGTTGTCGAAGTGGCCGTTCTGCGAATTGCCGGCCGAGGCGGCGAACCGGGCCGTGAACCAGAAGACCGACCCGGCTCCCACGCTGCTCTCGACACCGGTTTCTCCATTCATCATGTCGACCAGGCGGCGCACGATCGAGAGCCCGAGGCCCGTACCGCCGTAGTGCCGCGTGGTCGATGCGTCAAGCTGCGAGAACGGTTGGAACAGCGATTCGGCGCGATCCTTTGGGATACCGATGCCGGTATCGCGCACTTCGCAGCGAATCGTCGTGCTGAGCGCGTCGGTGACAACCAGCCGAAAGTCAATCGACACCTCGCCCGCATGAGTGAACTTGATCGCGTTGCTGCCCAAGTTGAGCAGCACCTGACGCACGCGGCCCGGATCGCCGATCACCCGGTCGGGGATCAGCGGGTCGACGCTGCTGATCAGTTCGAGTCCCTTGGCATGCGCTTGAATGGCGAGGAGACGCGCGACGTCGTCCATGGTGCTGCGCAGGTCCATGTCGATTCGCTCGAGATCGAGCTTGCCGGCCTCGATCTTCGAGAAGTCGAGAATGTCATTGATGATGGTGAGCAAACCGGCCGCGCTATCGCGTATCGTTTCGGTGTGATCGCGCTGCGTCCGGTCCAGGCCGGTTTCCAGCAGCAGCTCGGTCATGCCGATGACGCCGTTCATGGGGGTGCGAATTTCATGGCTCATGTTGGCCAGGAACTGCGACTTCGCCTGCACGGCGAGCTCGGCCCGGTTCTTGGCGTGCAGCAGCTCCGCATTGGCCGATTCAAGGTCCTGGGTGCGCCGCGCCACTTCCTCGCTGAGTGCGCCGGCGAGATGCCTCAAGCGTCCCACCCGCAGACGGGACCAGGCGCCCGCGGCAAGCACGATGGCCATGACGGCGGCGAGGACGCAGAACAGAACGAACCAGGCGGTCTGATAGAAAGGCGGCTTGAGGGTGAAGCGAAGGCTGGCGCCCGTGCTGCTCCACACGCCGTCATTATTGCTCGCGATGACGCGAAACACGTAGGCGCCCGGCGCAAGCCGCGTGTAGTAGGCGGTCCTGCGATCTCCCGCATCGATCCAGCTGCTGTCGAAGCCTTCGAGCCGATAGCGGAATAGCGAGCGCTGCGGAACCAAAAGGCTCAACCCCGTATAGTGAAATTCCCACTGGCGCGCACCTGGAGCGATCTGGGTTCCGTCGTTCAACGGCACCGGCACGCCATCGACCACCACCTGTTCGATGTGCACCTGCGGGGGCAGTGTGTTCGTCCGAACGTGATTCGGATCGACCCGCACGATGCCAAGCACGCTCGGGAACCAGAGCAATCCGTCGGGCGTCCGGCAGCCTGCGGACGTATTGCCGCCGTCGAACTCTGCGCTGCGCAAGCCGTCGGCGACGCCATAGGTGTGAAATTCCGGCATGCCGGTTCCACCAGCTGCCAGGGTATCGAGCGCGGCCCGCGGCACGGACATCAGGCCCTTGTTGGTCGTGATCCACATTTGGCGGGAGTCATCCTCGAGAATCTGCAGAATGGTCTCCCGCAGCGGACTCTTGAGGTGCGTCAGAGAGGTGATCTTGCCATTGCGCCACGCCGCCAGGCCGTCGGTCGTGCCGAGCCAGACGACGCCTTGCTCATCCTCGTGAATGGAGAGGACCCAATCGCTGGGAAGGCCGTCGGCCACCCCTAAGTGGCGCGTACCGCGAGCGCCGATCATGAACAACCCTTGAGTTTCGGTACCTACCCAGAGGTTGCCGCCCCGGTCCTCAAAGAGAAGGTGCACCGCCGCAGGACCGATGCCGCCCAGCAGAGACTGCATGGACGTGACCTTGTCGTGATCGATGACATCGAGTCCTTGGCTGGTCCCGACCCAGATGCGGTCCTGCCGGTCCTCGAACAGCGCCAGCACCAAATCGGCCGAAAGCCCGCTGTGCCGATTGAACACCGTCATGCCTTGCTGATCGCGCCGGTAGGCGCCGGCGCCATCCGTGCCGACCCACAAGGCATTGCGCCGATCGACGAGGAGCGTGCGCACTCGAGTGTTTTCGTAACCGCGCGGCCCCTGCAGGTGCTCGAAACGGCCGCCGACATAGGAGCTCAAGCCCCCGTCCGACCCAACCCATACGCCGCCTTCCGTGCGCGGCGCAACGGCCCAGGTGAGCTTGCCTTGCAGACCCTCAGGCTCGCCCGCGGAGGCGAATTTCGCATCGCGCAACCGCAACAATCCGACGCCGTAGCTGCCGATCCAAAGGCTCCCTTCATCGTCCTCGAAGAGGGTGCGCAGATCGCTGCTGGCGAACAAACCGTTGATCAGTGTGCTGAACTCTCCATTGCGCCACCTGACCAGTCCGCCGCCGCGCGTGCCGATCCAGAGATTCCCGTCGTGATCGCGCAGCAAGGCGCGGACCCACGAGCCGAGGCGCCCCGGTTCAGCGACGACATCGAAATGACCGCCGCCGCGCCGATACAGCGCTCCGGTTCCGGTTCCCACCCAGAGAGTGCCGTCGGCGTCCTCATGCAGAGCTGTAACCGGCTCGTCCGCACTCTTGCCTGGCAGTGCAATCGTGTCGAAGCGCTTCCCGTCGAAGCGCTGCAGGCCGCTTATCGTGCCTACCCACAGCACGTCGTCCCGGCCCGCGAGCAAGGCACGGATACGCACGTCCCGCAATCCGCCGGATGCATCGAAGGAAATTGCCTTCTCGCCGGTCATCTCGACGACGCCGGTCTCCGTTCCGATCCAAAGGTGCCCATCCTGACCTTCGACTATCGCGCGGATGTAGGCGTGCTCGAGTTCCGCCACGGCGTTGAACGTCCGGAAGCGTCCGTTCTCGAACACGGCGATACCGGAGCGCGTGCCGATCCACAGCCGCCCGGTCCGGTCGACGAATAGCACGGAAATATGTTTGTTCGGGATGGCCGCTTCGTTGCCGCTGTCAAACACGGCGAAGCGCACGCCATCGAAGCGGGCCAGGCCTTCCTGAGTGCCGATCCAGAGGTACCCGTCCGGGGTGCGGGCGATCGTCTGCGCGGAACTCTGCGGCAGGCCCTCCGGAATCTGCCAATTGTCGAGCACATACTGGCTCGGCTGCACAGACGGATCGAGGGCGGGCGCATCCAGAGAGGCGGCCATCAAGAGCACGGACAGCAAGCCGCGCAGCGCAAGCCGACTCATGACCGCAACGCTTGCGCTCGAAGCATCCAATTGATCGCCATCCGTACTGTGCCCGCCTGTAGGCGATATCGGCCGATTTGGGCCGTACTGAAGGGCACAACGCGGCACGGCCCGGCAAGCGGTGCCGAGGCTGCTACCGGCCCGATCTACTCTCCTGGATTGGGCCGTCTCCGGTCGAGTATTTCGAAGCTGATGAGCCGCGCGATCATGACTGCCGGATACAGCTGGCCGAATAAGGCCTCCGAACTCGCCAGGGAGCGTGCAACCGGGCTCACCGGCAGGATATCGCCGTAACCCAGCGTCGTTAGAGTCACGAAGCTGAAGTAGCGCATCAGGCCCGTTCGAACCGAGGCGGTGCTGAAGTTTTCAGGTATGTGCAGTGCAGCCGGGTCGAGCGCCAATAGAATTTCGTACGCGTAGGCCCACGACATGCCCGCAAGCAAGTAGACGCAGATGGCGCCCTGGACCCGGTGATGGGTGACACTGCCTGGGCGAAACACTTGAATCGTAACCACGACAGCCAGCGTCAGGACGAATGCCAGCCGCAGCAAATCGTCGAGCACGCGCAGCGAGGTCCGCTGCTCGAAATGCGCCAGCCAGTCGAGAACGATGCCGGAGACCGCGAGAAGCATGACCACAATGACTACCGCCGGACGCCCCGAGACGGCTGCCACGCCGGTAATCGTCAGGACGGCGACGAAGCACAACATGATCTCCGAACCGATGATGGCGCTGCTCGCAAGCGGCGTTACCACGAACAAGGTGATGACCAGCATCACCAGCAAGGCCGTCAGGCTGTATTCCTGCTCCCAGAATCGTGCGCGCATCAAGAGACTCGATACCACGGGCCAGGCTCCGGTTGTTCGCGGGATCTCAATCCATGATCGCCTGATAAGTGTACGCGTGCGATAAACCGCGCACGTCAGGAACGCCGCCGGCCGCGGCCGCACCGGTTCCCGCCGCTTGCTGAATCATGCCGACGACGATCAAATCGTTGGCCGGATCAATCCAGAACCAGGTGCCGGCGGCGCCGCCCCAATAATAACTGCCCTTGCCGTAATAGCCTCCGGCTGCCATGACGTCGGTATAGACCGCGAAATCCAGGCCGAAACCTGCGCCCGGCGAGAGAGTGGTCATATTGGGCGCCAATACATTGGTGCGCATGAGTTCGACCGTGCGAGGCGACAACAGCCGCACACCATCCAGCTGGCCGCCGTTCAAAAGCATCTGGCAGAAGCGCATGTAGTCGCTGGCGGTGGAGACCAAACCGCCGCCGCCGGAAGCCAAGGTCGGCTTGGCCGTAAAGTCGTGCTCCAGGCCGCCGCGAGTCACTTGCAGCTTGCCGTCCGAGCCGTAGCTATAGAACGCGGCGAGGCGGTTGAGCTTCTCTTTGGGCACGTAAAAACCGGTATCGACCATGTGCAGCGGTTTGAACAGGCGATTCTGCAAGAATTCCTCGAATGGCATGCCGGACAGTTTCTGCACGAGATAGCCTTGAATATCCACGGAGATGCTGTAATGCCATTCGCTGCCCGGCTGAGCGTTCAAGGGAAGTTTTGCGATACGTTTGATCATCTCGTTGAGCGTGATGTTAATGTCGAGCACGTCGGCTTCGCGCTGCAATTTATCGACGGGCGTGTTGCTGAAGAAGCCGTAGGTAAAGCCGCCGGTGTGCGACATCAGCTCGCGCATCGTCACCGGATGCAGCGGATCCGCGGCGATCGCGTTGCCGGCGGCGTCGAGGGCAAACACTTTCAAATCGGCAAATTCCGGAATGTATTTCGAGACCGGATCGTTCAGCTGCCACTTGCCTTCCTCGAATAGCATCATCATGGCGACGCCGGTGATCGGCTTGGTCATCGAGTAGATGCGGAAGATATCGTCCCTTTGCATCGGCGCGTTGGCGGCGATGTCGCGTTTGCCGGCCGCCGCGAACTCCACGATCTTGCCGTGCCGCGCGACCATGGTCACGACGCCTGCAATACGGCCCTGATCGACGAGGGTTTGCATCCCTAAGGGGAGCCGCGCAAGGCGCTCGCTGGACATGCCGACCTGTTCGGGTTTCGCGGCCGGCAGATCATGATCACCCGCGGCGAACGCCGGTTGTACGGCGAAATAAGCCGCGAAGCCGGCGGCCAACAGGCCGGCCAAGCCTGCGGCCTGGGTACGTATGGAACTTTTTGTAGCGCGCATGCGCCAAGTGTATGCCGGACTCAATCCGCCAAGCAAAGCGGGCGAGCCACCGATTCTAAGGCGCTACACCAGCCGCAAATCGAGCGGCGACGCCTGCGGAAAAATCATCGCGCACTGATCCGCCGAGAGACCCCAGAGCGTTCGGTACAGGCCGCCGAGAACCCCACGGTAGTCGTTGAGCACGGGGAAATCCCGATCCTGCAGCAGCGTGCTGCGGTTGACCGCCTGTTGTTCGCCGGCAATGGCGCCGCCGTTGATGGCGCCGCCGAGTACCCAGTACACGGTGCCATGGCCATGATCGGTGCCGCGATTGCCGTTTTCGCGGAAGGTGCGTCCGAATTCCGACAGCACGACGACGACGGTGTTGTTCCACTCGGCGCCCAGCGTCTGAGAAAACACCTGCAGCCCGCGCCCGAGGTTCGCCAGATTGTTCGCCAGAGTGCCCTGAGCCGCACCTTCGCCGACGTGGGTGTCCCAGCCGCCGATATCGATGAACCCGATACGGTACTTGTCGCGCATCAACCGGCCCATGCGTTCCGCCTCGAGCTCGAAACCTTTGGTGTTGATGGCGCCGCGGTTGGCGGCGGTCATCTCATCCGCCATCTTCGTGGCCACTTCCTGACGCAGCTCAAGTCCGTCCTTGACCGCCGTCTCCAGATGGTGGCCCGCGTACATGTCGCTCAGGATATGGGCCTGCCGCTCATCGAAGGGCGGCTTGCCCACATTCTTCAGCGACAGGTTGGGCACGGTCGAGCCGCCTTCAAAGGCGAGCGGCAGCGCATCCGTGAATGCGATCGGCAGCATGCTGCTGGAGGAGCCGAGCAAGGTATCCGAGAGCCGGCCGAGAAAACCGGAGCGAAAATTTCGCGCGCCGTTCACGGTCTGGCCGAGTTCGATACTGTCCTGTGTCTCGAAGTGGCTGCGCGACAAGTCCTCCGTACCGGCAAAGGGAATGAAGGCCACTTGGCGCTGCAGGTACATGGCGCCGATCGTGTCGCGCACGGCCGGTGCCAGCGCCCAGTCGGCATTCAACGCGAGCGCGCTGGTGCTGGATGCGGGGTCGGGGCGAGCGATCGCGATATTCGGGCGTGCCTCATAGTAAAAGCCGCTGGAATAGGGCACGAGCAAATTGGTCGAATCGTAACCGCCGCGCAAAAACACCAGCAGAAAGCGCGGCCCCGCGGTCGGCGCGGCGAACAAGCGCCCGCGCACCCCGGCGCTCAACAATGCGGCGCCGCCAACCTTGAGCAAATGACGACGTTTCATAATGTTTCCTTTTTGAAGCTCACTCGTAGCTGAAATCGGGCGATGAGAGCAGAAATGTGTTCCATTCCTGCTGCGAGTTGGCTCGATCGAGGGCAGTGCGGGTGCGTGCCGCCAGAAACGGCTCGACGCCCTCGAAGTACAGCCGATTGGAGAGCTGCGGAAAGCCGCTCGCGACGGCGGCGCCGCCGTCCTCCGGATCGAATAAACCCGCATTGCCGGAGCCGATCTGCCGCGCGATCTCGAAGCGCCGGCTCATCTGGCCGGAACTTGCCCAGGCGAGTTCCGTCAGCGGATAGCCGTCAGGCGTCGGGTGGGCGAAGGGCGCCTCGCCGAGACCGTTCAGCCAGTTGAGCAGCGGCCGCGTGTTGGTGATGGGCCGGCCATCGTAGGAGAAGCGCACGGCCGAGACCACAAAGCGCATCGGATCCTTGAATTTTCCGCCCAGCGAGGCATTGAATTCGCGCGCCAGGAACAGGGTACGCAGCACCGCGGCGATGTCGCCGTCGGTGCGCAAGAAAGTCTGAGTCATGCGCTCGACCAGCTGCGGCGGCGGATTGTCGGCCACAAAGTAGCTCGCGAGCTGCCGCGAGACGAAGCGGGCGCAAGCAGGCTGCTTCACGATCAGCGTCACGGCATCCTCGACCTCGGCGAAGCCGCGACCGTCGATCGCATGGCCGAGCAGCACCTTGGCGCCGAAATCATGGCGGGCCGGATTGAATTCGAAGGCGCCGCTGCGGCGGTACAACGCCTGCCATTCGGGTTTGAGCTTCGGCGCATTGCCGATGTTGATGCCGACGCCGGTCAAAACGCGCGCGAGTTGTTGCACATCCTGCTGCGTGTAGCCGCCGTCGACGCCGAGCGTGTGCAGCTCCATGAGCTCGCGTGCGTAGTTTTCATTGACATGCCCGACGGCGTTTTGGCTATTGTCGAGATATTGCAGCATCGCGGGATGTTCGAGAGTTGCAAGCACCAGGTCGCGAAAGCGCCCGAGCGCATGAGGTCTGATCGCCCGCTCCGCGTAATCGGCGACCAGCCAGTGCAAATTGGCTTTGTTCTGGTGCACGCTGAAATGGTTGAGCCAGAACCAAACCATCTGCTCCTTGAGCTGCGAGGGCGAATACACCGCCCGCAGCAGCTCACGGCGGGCGGCCTCGTAGGCCAGCTTGTTGCCGCGGTCGTTGAGCGCTTTGCGCGCCTGATCCTTGTCCGCACCGTCCGGCATCGCATTGATGGCTTTGTTCTGCGTGTTGACCTCGATCAGCAATTGCTGCGCATCGGCATGGGTCACTTCGAGGCTGTCGATCGCGGCGGCAATCGGCGGCGGTGCGATGTCCTGGCTCGCGAGTTGGCGGTCCAAATACCGCTCGCGGCCCAGGCGGCGGTATTCAGCCACGCTCACGCTGTCCAAGCCGAAAGTGACTCGCTCGAGCCACAGCATGTCATCACGATGAAAAACCGGCAGCGCGGCAGCGGCGCCCGCCGCCCGCCCGGCCGCGGAGCCCGTGCCCGTGTCGCTGCGCGTTGCAGAACCTGAGCACGCGAGGAGCGTTGCCACGGGCAGGACCGCGAGCGCCGCTTGGAGCCGCGCGGGCAACCGCCGCCAAGCACTCCGTCGCTGCTGCACTCTGCCTCCGTTGGGGGTTGCCGTCATGACGGGTATCCCCATGATAACGGTTGCTGCGGGATGACGTTGACCACGGCCCGGCCGCCGCTTGCGGACCGCCATTAAGACTGTGACATGATTCCGCTCCAGGAGCGGGGTTTAAGGCCGCGGAGCGGTCCGGACGCGGGTCATTTCAGCGTTTTGAGGCGCCTCAAGAACTTCGTACCGCGTCGCAACCCTTGATTTTTCTTCGACACGCGCCACATTGCCGTGTCAAACTTGCGCCCGCAACGCATTGGCCAACCTCCACGTGATCGCATGGCGATTACGCGGCTGCGCCGTTGCCTTGTTGCCGGTCGATGCTGACCTCATTTGCAACTGTCATGGAAGTTTCGATATGGCTCGTACAACACCCCTTTCCGATATCCGCAATATCGGCATCATCGCCCACGTCGACGCCGGCAAGACGACGACGACCGAGCGCATCCTGTACTACACGGGGCGTAAGCACACCATCATCGACATTCATGATACCAAGGACTTGAAGACCTCGACGACCACGGATTACCTCGAGCAAGAACAAAAGCGCGGCATCACCATTCAAAGTGCCGCGGTGTCGGCGTTCTGGCGCGACAAGAAAATCAATCTCATCGACACGCCCGGACACGTCGATTTCACCATCGAGGTCAATCGCTCGCTGCGCGTTCTCGACGGCGCGGTCGTGGTATTCGACGGCGTCGCCGGCGTCGAACCGCAATCGGAAACGAACTGGCGCCTTGCCGACAATTACGGCGTCCCGCGCCTTTGCTACGTCAACAAGATGGACCGCAGCGGCGCCAATTTTTTGCGCTGCGTGGACATGATCAAGAAGCGATTGGGCGCGCGGCCGCTGCCGGTGCAGATCCCGATCGGATCGGAGGAGAATTTCAAGGGCATGGTCGACCTGGTCGAGATGAAGGCCCTGGTGTGGGACTCCGACGACAAGGATGCCGAGTGGCAGAGTCTCGAGGTAACCCCGGACCTCGCCGACAAGCTGCACATCACCATGCCGAGCGACCGCCGGCTGCTGGCCGATGTACCCAAGTTCCGCACGGAATTGGTCGACACCTGCCTCGAGCAGGATGACGAGGCGATGGAAGCCTACCTCACGCACGGCGTCGTACCGTCGGGAGACGTGCTGCGCCGCGCTCTGCGCAAAGGGACGCTGCACTCCGCCTTCACGCCGGTCCTGTGCGGCTCATCCTATAAGAACAAGGGCGTGCAGCAGGTTCTCGACGCCGTCGTCGATTACCTGCCGGCGCCGACCGATGTGGCCTCCATCAAGACCGTCGACGCCGACGGCGAGCCCATCGGCGAGCGCAAGTGCTCCGACGATGAGCCTTTTGCCGCGCTTGCCTTCAAGGTCATCAACGACATTTACGGCGCGCTCACCTTCATCCGGGTGTATTCCGGAGTATTGACCAAGGGCGCCTCGGTACAGAATTCCACGCGCGGCAAGCGCGAGAAAATCGGCCGCATGGTCGAGATGTTCGCCAAGGAGGCCAATCCGATCGAAGAGGCCCGCGCCGGCGACATCATCGCTCTGGTATCGCTTGCTGATACCGAAACCGGCGATACGCTGTGCGATTCGGCCAATCCCGTGGTGCTGGAACGCATGCGCTTTCCGGAACCGGTGATCAGTGTGTCGGTAAAGGCGAAAACCAAAGCCGAGCAGGAAAAGTTCGGTGCGGCGCTCGGCAAGATGGTCCGCGCCGATCCCTCGCTGCATCTGGAAACCGACCGTGAAACCGGCCAGACCATCCTTCGCGGCATGGGCGAGCTGCACTTGGAGGTGACGCTTGACCGCATGCGCACCGAGTTCGGCGTCGAAGGCATCATGGGCGAGCCGCAGGTCGCCTACCGCGAGACCTTTACCAAGAAGCTCACCGAACAGTACATCCATAAGAAGCAGACCGGCGGTGCCGGCCAGTTCGCGGAAGTGTGGATCGTATTCGAGCCGTTGGAACGCAGCGCCGGGTTCGAGTTCGTCGACAAGACCGTGGGCGGCTCGGTGCCGAGGGAATACGTTCCGTCGGTGGAGAAGGGCTTGCGCATCCAGAAAGAGGACGGCGTGCTCGCTCACTACCCGACCGTGGATTTTCGCGCGACGCTGATCGACGGCAGCTACCACGATGTGGATTCGAATGCGCTGACCTTTGAAATCGCCGCCAAGGCGTGTTTCCGCGAAGCCATCCGCAAAGCTTCGCCGATTCTGCTCGAGCCGGTGATGAAGGTCGAGACGGTCACGCCGGGCGACTATCTCGGCGATGTGATCGGCGACCTCAATCGCCGCCGCGGTTCGATCCTCGACCAGCTGGAGCGCGGCGCGAATATCGCCGTCGTGGCAACGGTGCCGCTGTCGGAGATGTTCGGCTATATCGGCCAATTGCGCAGCATGACGAGCGGGCGGGCGTCCTACACGATGGAGTTCTCGCATTACGACCCCGTGCCCCGCAACGTCGCCGACGAGGTGATCGCGCAGGTCGGCAAGGCGGCGGTGGCGAGCTGATAGCGGCGAGCTAACGGAGGCGAGCTAGCAGAGGCGGAAAACCTCTTCGGCGTTCGTCTGCATCAGCATTTTCTTGTGCTCCGGGCTCAAGTCGAATGCATCGTACGCGGCGACTTCGTCCGCCGATTGCTGGTACGGATAGTCCATCGCGTAGATCACGCGATCCGGACCTAGCACGTCCATGCAGAATTTGATCGACGGCTCCCAGCCTTGTCCGCTGGTCGTGATCCAGATATTGCGCTTGAAGTAATGCGAGATCTTGTGGCGTAAGTTCACCGCCGGCGCGCCGCCGCGCAGCCCCGACTTACCGTCGGCGTTGCTCTGCATCCAGTCGAAGCGGTAGAGCAGCAGCGGCATGGCTTCGCCCATGTGTCCGATGACGATGCGAAGTTTGGGGAACCGATCGAATGCGCCCGACATGATCAGCCCCATGGTGTGCATCCACACCTCGTGCGTGAAGCCGGCGAGCGCGCCGCCGAAACCGCGAAATTCATAGGGTTGCGACCATTGCTTCGGCGGAATGGTGGGGTGAATGTAGAGGGCGGCATCGTTCGCCTCGAGCGCTTCGAGAATCGGCCAATAGGGCGTCTCGTCGAGATACCGTCCGCGGAAATGCGAGTTGATGACGGCACCGTTCAAACCGAGCGTTTGCATGCCCCGTTCGATTTCGGCCACTGCGCCGCGCACATGCTGCGGCGCGAACACGGTAAGGCCGGCGAAGCGATCCGGATAGCGCCGGCAGGCTGCGGCCAGCCGGTCATTCGCCAGGCGCGACAAGGCGGTGCCCTCGGCGGGTTCGAGCACTTGAACGCCCGGAGAGGTGAGCAGCAGGAGTTGCTTGTCGATTCCCAACTCGTCCATGCGAGCGATGCGCTTCTCGCCCAAGTCCATGAGTTGATCTTGCAGGGATTGCAGCTTGGAGAACATGCCCGCCATCCTGAGGGAGGGATCGTCGGGTGCATTCGGACTGTCCAACAGCCGTACCTGGGCCTCCAGGATCACCGGAATGTTCCAGGCCTCTTCGGTGGCAATGCGCTTATAGGGCGCGCGGCGATCGATGGCCCGGTGCACGGGTGCCAGGCCGGACTTGTCCTCGTCAGAAGCTACCGCAGCATTCCACATCGCTCCATCATGGCTGGTTCGCGTACAGCTTCACTACCTCATAAAGGAAACGGCGTCCATTCATGAGAGAAATTACGCGGATGCGCTCGTTCAGCCCGTGAGCGTGGGATCCCTCTGCATCGTGGAACATGCCCGACAAGCCGTAGGTGGGAATGCCCCCGGCATTGAGAAAGCGGCCGTCGGTCGCACCGGTCGACATGGTCGGTACGATGGCGACGCCGGGCCATAGGCCGGCGGCGACTTTGCGCACCGGGTCCATGATGCGCGCGGTCAACGGCGGCGGGGACGACTGAAATCCGGGGTCGCCGACTGCGGCGACGCTGATCTTTTCGTCGCCGAGCACGCTCGCGATTTCCGCCTGCACGGCGGCGATCGGCACGCCGGGCAGGATCCGGCAGTTGACGTTCGCCCGCGCATGCTGCGGCAGCGCATTCGGCGCATGGCCGCCGCTGATTTCCGTGGCGACGCAGGTCGTGCGCAGCATGCCGTTCCAGCCCGGATTCACCGCCCACAGCCGCTCGACCGCGGCTTCGTCCTGCGGATCTTTCAGCACCGCGCGCATGTCGGCGGCGATTTCCGGTGCGGCGGTCTGCGCCGTTGCCTCGAAATAGCCGCGTGTTGCATCGTTCAAGGCCACGGCAAAATTATGGGCGCCGAGCTTTGCCAGTCCGACACTCAGCCGCACGATGGGGTTGTTCTTGGTCGGCCGCGAGCTGTGGCCGCCGACATCGGAGGCCTCGAGAGCGAAATCCTGATAGACCTTTTCGCCCGCTTGAATTTGCAGTGCCACCGGCTTGTCGTTCTTGTCGAGTTCGCCGCCGGCCCCTTCATTGAGCGCGAATTCGGCGTTGAGCACGGCCGGCTGGGTCTCAACCAGCCATTTGACGCTGTTGAAGGCGTCCGGAGTTTCCTCGCCGCAGGTGAGCGCGAGCTTGATATCCCGGCGCGGCCTGAAGCCCTCCCTTTGATAGCGAATCAAGGCGTCGGTGAAGACCGCCGCCATCGCCTTGTCATCGCTCGCGCCGCGCGCATAGAACCAGCCGTTCTCCTCGACCAGCTTGAACGGATCGCGCTCCCAGTCCTCGCGTTTCGCCTCGACGACATCGATGTGTGCCAGCAGCAATAGGGGCTTGCTGCGCCGTTCGCGGCCGTGCAGCACGGCGATCAAAGCGCCGTCTTTCGGCCGCTCCGCCGGCGCCAGGATTTGGGTGTCGACGGCCGCAATGCCGGCCGCGAGCAGGCGTGCGCGCATCGCTTCGGCCGCCTGGGTACAGCTGCCGACGGAACGCGTGGTGTTGATTTCGATCAACTGCTGGTAAAGATCGCGAAACGCCGCTTCGTCAGGCGCCGGCGTTTGGGCTTTGCTCACCGCTGCGGCGAGGCAGATCAGCGCGGACCACAGCAAGACCGATGCTCGGAATTTCATGTCGTTGGGACTCCGGCTCCATGGGGAGCGTGCAGCCTGCGGCGTGCGAGGGCCGATTTCAAGAGGCGACACTGCGAGACTGCCCATCGCTGAAGCGCCGGGGTATGATTCGCGGCTTCATCGAGGGCAGTCCGTGATCAAAAAAATCTTTTTGCTGGTCTATGGTCTTGTTTTTCTAGCCGCGGCGTGCCCCGCGGAGCAGGCGCCGGCCACCGCGCCGGCCGCCGCGCCGCTGACCGCCATCCGCGCCGGCACGTTCATCGATGTCGTGGCCGGGCGCACGCTCACGAACCAGGTCATTCTCGTCCGGGGCACCAAGATCGAGGCCGTCGGCGCCGATGTCAAGATTCCCGAGGGCGTGCAAGTCATCGATCTGTCGAACATGTGGGTGCTGCCCGGCTTGGTCGATTGCCACACTCACCTGGCGGACCTTGGCAATGCTGAACCTCTGGATGTCCTGAAGAAAACGGCGGCGGAGACCGCCTATGCCGCCATACCGAACGCCCGCGTCACGCTGCTCGCGGGATTCACGACGGTGCGCGACGTGGGCGTGTATCGCGCGTTCAACGACGTCGCGATGCGGGACGCCATCGCCCAGGGAATCATCATCGGGCCGCGCATGTATGTGGCGGGCGCCTATATCACGATCAGCCAGGGCGCCGGCGCCATGACCGGACTCGCCCCGGACATCCCGTTACCGTGGGACCTGCAATATGGCGTGGCGAACAGCCCTTGGGAAGTGCGGCAAAAAATCCGCGAGCTCGCGCATCGCGGCGCCGATCACATCAAGGTCCTCTCGACCGGCGCGGTACTCACGCATGGCAGCAACCCCAAATCCATCGAATTCACTCCGGAGGAGTTGCGCGCCGCCGTCGAGGAGGCCAACAACTTTGGCTTGCGCGTTGCGGCGCATGCGCACGCCGCGGAGGGCATCAAAAATGCGATTCGCGCGGGCGTCGCGTCGGTGGAGCATGCGACTCTCATCGACGACGAAGGCATTGCTCTCGCCAAACAGCACGGCACCTATCTCGACATGGACATTTACGACGAGGAGTGCATTCAAGCGAATTCGAGCACTCCGGCGGACTTCCTGCAGCACGATCACGATTTGGGAGAGGCGCAACGCCGGAACTTTACCAAGGCGGTCCGGGCCGGCGTGAAAATGACCTTCGGCACGGATGCCGGCGTCTGCCCGCACGGCATCAACGCGCGCCAGTTTGCCTTCATGGTGAAATACGGCATGACGCCGATGCAGGCCATTCAAGCCGCCACGGTCAACGCCGCGGATCTGATCGGCCACTCGGAGCTGTTCGGTTCGATAGCCGCCGGCAAGTCCGCGGATATCATCGCCGTGAAAGGCGACCCGCTCGCCGACGTCCGAGTGCTGGAGCATGTCGCCTTCGTGATGAAAGAAGGCACGATCTACAAGCATGAGCAATAGTCCGCCAGGGCCGGAGAAATCTATGCGACGAGAGTTATGCGGTGTGTTGGCGGCCGGGGCGATTACCTTGGGCTCGGGGGCGCGCAGCGTCGGCGCCGCGAATGCCCCGTTCGGGCCTTCGAATCCATTCTATGCAGAGAGCGCGCTGCCATTCCATGCGCCGCCGTTCGACAAGATCACGGATCAAGATTACCAACCGGCCATCGAGGCCGGCATGGCGCAGCAACTCAAGGAGATCCGCGCAATCATAGAGAACCCTGCGGCGCCCACCTTCGAGAACACCTTCATACCCCTGGAAAAGAGCGGCCAGTTGCTCGACCGGGCGACGTATGCATTCAATTGCGTGACCGGCGCCAATACCAATCCCGCCTTGCAACAGGCCAAAGCTGAGCTGGCGCCCAAGCAAGCCGCTCATCACGATGCCATATATTTGAATGCCAAATTATTCGCGCGCGTGGCCGCCGTGTACCGGACGCGGGCAGCGCACTCGCTTGATCCGGAATCGCTGCGTTTGGTGGAAGTCACTTACGATGAATTCGTGCGCTCCGGCGCGAATCTTGCGGCTGCGGCGAAGCTTCGATTGAAAAAACTGAACGAGGAGGCGTCCACGCTCGAGGATACCTTCACCGCGAAATTATTGGCGGCAAATTCAGACGCGGCATTCTCAGCCGGGGCACCGGCCGCTCTGGCCGGATTGGGCGCTGCGCAGCTCGCGGCCGCCGCCGAGGATGCCCAGGGACGCCATGCGGCGGGCTACGTCCTGTCGATTCAGAACACGACGCAGCAGCCGGAACTCTCGGCGTTGAGCCTGCGAGCAACCCGCCAAGCGATATTCGAGAATTCCTGGAACCGGGCCGAGCGCGGCGACGCGAACGATACGCGCGCGACGATCGAGCGTCTGGCGCAGCTGCGTGCGCAGCGCGCGCAGCTGCTCGGGTTTGCGAACCACGCGGCGTGGAAATTGGGGGACCAAATGGCGAAGACGCCCGCAGCCGCGCAGAAGTTCATGGATGCGCTGGTGCCGCCGGCGACGGCAAGAGCCGCCGCCGAAGCCAAGGATCTTCAGGCAATGATCGATTCACAGGGCGGCGGATTCACGCTCGAGCCATGGGATTGGAACTTCTACAGCGAGCAGGTGCGCAAGTCCAAGTACGATCTCAACGACGCGGACGTCAAGCCCTATTTCGAGTTGTACAGCGTGCTCGAAAACGGCGTGTTTTACGCCGCGCAGCAGCTCTACGGGATCACCTTCAAGGAACGCAAGGATTTGCCGGTCTACCAGCCCGACGTGCGGGTGTTCGAAGTCTCCGATGCCGACGGCGCGCCGCTGGCGCTGTTTTATTGCGATTATTTCAAGCGCGACAATAAGAACGGCGGTGCGTGGATGTCGGGGCTGGTCGATCAGTCGAAGCTTTTGGGCACTCGCCCGGTGGTCTACAACGTCGCAAATTTCACCAAGCCCGCGCCGGGCGAAGCGGCGCTCTTAAGCTTCGAAGATGTCACGACGATGTTCCACGAATTCGGCCATGCGCTGCATGGCATGCTCGCTGAGACGCAGTTTCCGAGTCTTTCGGGCACCGCGACGGCGCGGGATTTCGTCGAATTTCCCTCGCAGTTCAATGAGCATTGGGCCCTCGATCCCAATGTCTTCGCTCACTACGCGAAGCACTTCAAAACCGGCGCGCCCATGCCGGGCGAGCTCACCGGCAAGCTCAAGCGGGCGCAGAACTTCAATCAGGGCTACAAAATGACGGAGCTCGTGGCCGCTGCCGAACTCGATATGCAATGGCACACGCTGCCGGCGAGTGCTCCTCTGCAGAATGCGGACGAGTTCGAACGGCAGGCGCTCGCCACTACGCACGTCGATCTCCACGCGGTGCCGCCGCGCTACCGTTCGAGCTACTTCGGCCATATTTGGGGCGGCTATTCCGCCGGCTATTATGCGTACCTGTGGACGGAGATGCTGGCCGATGATGCTTTTCAATGGTTTGAGGAACATGGCGGATTGACGCATGCCAACGGCGAGCGGTTTCGCAACATGATCTTGTCGCGCGGCAATACCCAAGACCTCGCTGCGATGTACGCGGCGTGGCTCGGCCGCGCGCCCAACGTCGCGGCGATGATGAAATTTCGCGGGCTCGGCGCTGCGGGCGCCCGCTAGCGGGGCTCGCGGAGAATAAGTTAACTCGCGCGGGTCCCGCGCGCGCCCCTTTACCGGACACCCGTGCAGATCGGCTATGATCGCTCTTGAGCCTGCCGTCCGGCAGTGTTGTCAAGATGAGCGCGAGGAATGCCGTGATGCAACGCCTGCAATCCAATCGGGTCTGGCCCGTGCTGTTTCTCTTGACGCTGTGCGCCGCGGTGGCCCAGGCGCTGCCGGTGTCGCATCTTCAGGTCCGCATCGTCACGGGATCGGCGGACCTGAGCGCCGGCAGTTACCTGGAATTGCGCATCTATGAAGCCGGCAAAGTCGTGCGCCGGCTGCCGTTGACGCATGGCGAGTCCTGGCCGCGCGACTCCACGCGCGTTATTCCGCTCAGCTTGAACGAAGCACTCGATCCGCGCAGCGTGCTGCGCTTCGGCTTGTACTATCGCGCCGCGAGCGCGCTCGCGCCGCCATGGGAGGTGGTCGCCGCGGATGTCGATTTGTCGGCGGGCCATCCGCCGCCGGAGCTGCTGCTCGGCGCCACCCTGTCGGGCGCGATCGACAAGCAAGGCGAACTTGCGACTGCGGAGCGCGACGTCAGCACCATGACTTGCGTCACTGATCAGGATTGCGATGATCACCGCAGCTGCAACGGCCGCGAGCGATGCGCGCCGCGCAGCCCGGGCGCCGATGCGCGTGGCTGCGTCAAGGGGACGCCGGTCGTGTGCCCGGTCAATCAGGTGTGCAGCGAGAATCGGGGCTGCGTGGGCGCGAGCGCCATCACGCATACACCGGCTCCCGCGCCTGCGCCTGAGCCCGCTCCTGCACCAGCGCCTGAGCCCACCGCCGCGCCGCAATAACCTGAGGCGATCAAAAATGCGCGCGCATCCGTGCGCGCGACTTTCGCCAACGGACACCCTGACGATCACATCCGTGCTGCCGGGCATCAGGCGCCATTATCAATGTCGAGGTGTCGGCGCGCGCTGTCGCGTTCAGCGATTCAGCGGGCGATATGTTAAGAATCAAGGCTCTCCGGGGTGATAGCGGCGCTCTGCATGGGCCGCTACGTCCTCCGCTGTGAACAGCACATCGCGGAAGCGCCCCTCGCTGTACATCAGCGCTTGATCGCTGAAGTGAGGCGAGGCGGGGTCACCGCTTTCACCGCCGCTCATGATGGCTTTGGCGCGCACCGTGGGCCCGAACTCCACCGCCGCCACGAAACTGTTGCCTTTTGACCCATAGATTCTTTTAGTGATGCGCGGTTCGGCGGAGACGAACGACGCCAGCGCGCCCCACTGGGACGGGGCAAAGCCCACCGGCAGGCTGGCTTTGGCGTCGTCGAAGGGTTGCACGATGTCATCGGTGAGGCGCTGGAAGCGGTTGATTTCGCCCCACGGCGTATTCCAGCGGCCGAAGTCGCGCTCGAGTGCGGCGACGGCGGCGCTCAATGCATCGAGGCGCCCGGCGTCAGTTAGATTCCCAACCAAGTAGTCGTACACCGGTTCGTCCGCCTCGCGCGCCTGCGCGCCGAGCTGTTCGACGAGGTGCTGTCCCCAAAAGATGGCGAGCGCCGTCGGCACGGAATTAACATCGGTGCGCTTATCCCAGTTCCGCAAACTGGCAATCGGCTCCTTGAGACCGGCGCGCCGCGGGTCATCTGGGCTGAGCCGATCGTAGGCGCTCAATAAGGGCGGCAGCAATACATCGAATGCCGTGAGATGACCGTCGTAGGCGGCGGCGATCAGGCTGTCCAAGGTCACATCGTGGATGTTCTGCAGCAATTCCACCGCATGGATACCGCGCGGGTTCTCACCCCGCGTCCACATATAGGCGGGATAATCCCCGCGCTTGGGACTCTCGGCACCGGCCGCGGAAAATGGCCAATTATTGGTGTTTTGAATCCAGCCGTTCCGGGGATTCAATAGCGTGATGGTTTCATCGAGGCGGTGGGCGCCGTGCCATTCGGTCGCCGGGTCGCTGCCGTCGACCGGGCGCGTGAAGTCGAAGCGCGGATCGCGCTTCGGAATGAAATTGCCGTGAAAGTAAGCGATGGTGCCGTCGGCATCGGCGTACACCGTGTTGTTGGAAGTGTCGGTGCGCATGTCCTGAATCTTGCGGAACGATGCGTAATCAGCGGTCTTGGTGCGCAAGTACGATTGCTCCAGGGCGCGCACCGGGTCTTCGAATAGTTTGACCGCAATCCACTTGCCGCCTTCCGCGCGCACGATCGGACCATGATGGCTGTGATAAACGGTGAAGCTCAAGCTGGTCCGGTGGTCCCCCTGTTTGGCACTGATGCTGACCCGGCTCGCTCGCAGTTTGCGACGGCCGGTTCCATATCGGTAATAGAGGCCGTGCGGCGCTTCGATGATGCTCTCGGCGTATTCGTCGATGGCGTCGCCGCCGTACGAGGTGTGCATCCAGCCGTTGTGCGCGTTGAAACCCTGGTACACGAAGAACTGTCCCCACGTCACCGCGCCATAGACGTTAAGGCCCTGTTCGCTGGCCATTTGCAGTTCCGAGCGGAAATAGAAAGACGTGTGGGGATTGATCCACAGCAATGCATGGCCGGAGGCGCTGCGGCTCGGAGCGATGGCGAAGCCGTTGGAGCCCCCGGATGAGGAGCCGGGGTGCGGCGGCGCGGCCGCACCGGCAGCGCTCGATGGGTACAGCTGCTTAAGCCTGTCCAGATCGACCGATTCGATGTCCCCGCCGATGCTGCCTTCGGTGAAGGACAGCGCCATCCAGGGCTCGAAATGCCGGATGACGTCGGGCTTTACGCCGGGATGTGTTGCGAGGTAGAAATTCAAGCCATCGGCCCAGGCCACCAATAAGGATTTCAGCCATGGCGGGGTGCGCCGGTATTGCACCTGCAACTGCTCGGGACCGAAGAATAGCCGCTGGCGCAGGTCGCTGTAGATCGCAGACTCGCCTTCGGACTCCGCCAAACGGCCGAGGGCAATCAGATAATTGCGCTCGATCCGATGAAAATCGTCTTCGGCTTGCGCGTACAGGGCGCCGAATACGGCATCGCCGTCGGATCGGCCGTAGATGTGAGCGATACCCCACTGATCGCGGACGATGTTGACCGCGCCGGCTTCATTTCTCCAGCGGCTGCTCGCGGCGGTGTCGCAACGCGCTACGCGGAAGCTCCCGAGCGCCAGGAGCGCGGCCAACCCCGGGGCGAGAAATCGCGTCCGCCCCGTGTCATGTGCCGTCGAACGCCGGGACGCAAGCCCGCGCCGCCCGAGTGTCATTGCGCAGCGGATCTCATGCGCCGCACGGTCGCATCGAACACGAGGCGCGCAACGCTCAAGTTGCTGCCAAGATCGCCGGCGGACCCTCGGCAGCGCTCCCGCACCGCGTCGGTGAGCGTGGTGTCCTCGCCCGCCAGTTGTCCGGCCTGGCACTGAATTTCGCAGGCGCGCTGCACCACCCATAACAGCATGAAGGCGGACGGAATATCCCGCTCGCACACAGCCACGCCGTGGTTGCGCAGCACCAATACGTGTTTGTCGCCGAGCGCGGCGAGCATGCGGCCGCGCTCCTCGCGATATAGCGTGATTCCCTCGAAATCGTGGTAAGCGACGCGGCCGAACAGCTGCGCCCCATAGAAATTGTCGTAATCCAAACCGCGGCGCTTCATCGCGACCGCCGACACGGCCGTGGTGTGAGTATGGGCGACGCACGCGACGTCGGGGCGGCTCTCATGGATGGCGCCGTGCAGTGCAAAACCCGCCGGGTTGGCTGGGTAGTCGGAGGGCTCCACCAGCTGCCCCTCGATGCTCACTTTGAGCAGGTTCTCCGGTGTGATTTCCCCGTAGTTGAGACCGAATGGATTGACCAAGTAGTGGTGCGCCGGCCCCGGCACGCGCACCGAGATATGATTGAAAATCAGTTCACTCCATCCCATGTAAGCGACCACGTGGTAAAAATCGGTGAGCTCGCGGCGCAGCCGCCGCTCATCCGTATTCGTCACCGAGGCAATCGAAGAATTGCTGAGCATGGTATGTGTCCGAGAGAGTTTTGGTCCGCCTATCCTAATCCTTCCGGCCCCAACGGCGGGAATCCGGCGGCTGCGGCCGGCCAGGCCGGGGCGGCGCCGATAGCGCGCCGCGCAACCACAAAACCGCACGGACGATATGTGCGGTACCGAACATAAGGATAAGTTAACGGGATTCACCTCCGCCTATATGATATGAGGGAGTAGCGTATAGTAGCCGCGCGCAGACTGTCGTCGGATGGATAGGGATCGTATCGTGCTTATCGGTCAGACGATTAAAACTCAGCATGCGGATGTTTTCACCTTCCTCGGTGGAAACCTGCAGAACCCAGCCAGTCATTGCGAAATCCCCGAAGAGGCGGCGGGCGGCAGTCTGGTCTATGTCAGCACCTGCGATCAGCTGGCGGAGGCCCTGCGGCGTGAGCCTGCGATTTTGATTCTATCGCTGCCGATGGCCGGTTCCTATTGCGCGTTGCCGAATTGCGCTATCTGCTGCTTTTCGGTCAAAGACATATCCATGGGCATGGCGGTGCTGCTCAAATATTTCGACAAGAAGTCGTATCGTTTCACGCAGTGGGGAGCGCGCCACACCACGGCTGTGGTACACCCCCAGGCGGTGATCGGCGAGGGTGTATTTCTTGGCCCCTATTGCGTCATAGGCGCTTACGCGGTCATCGGCGATGGATGCCTGATCGGCGCCCACGCCGTCATCGAAAACCATGCCGAAATCGGGCCCCGATCCGTGATTCATCCTCACGTGTTCGTGGGATCGGCGTGCGAAATCGGCGCAGACTGCGAGATCCACCCGCACACCACCATCGGCAGCGATGGCTTCGGCTACGCGGTCGATCCCGATGGGACGCCGCGAAAGATTGCCCACTTGGGCAACGTCAAGATCGGCAATCATGTTGAAATCGGCAGCAACTGCGCCATCGACCGCGCCACGCTCACCTCGACTCATGTCCGCTCCGGCACGAAGCTCGACAACATTTGCCACATCGCGCACAACTGCGATCTGGGAGAGAACGGCTTTTATACCGCCGGTTTCATGATGGGCGGCTCCACCAAGATCGGCCGCCAGTTCCAGACGGGCGGCTGCTCGGTCGTGACATCGCATGTGACGTTGGCCGATAATGTCATATTGCAGGGCCGTTCGGCGGTGACCAACGACGTTCCCGATGCGGGACTTTACGGCGGCTATCCGCTGCAGCCGTTGAAGGAAGCGATGAAAACCGCGGTCAGCATCGGTCATTTGAACGAGATCCGCAGAAACCTCAATCGGGTCATGAAGCACCTGCACCTCACCAGCGAAACCGCGCGCAAGGATTCGGCTGACGTTTAGTCGGCGCGGCGCCCCATGAGCAAGTCGTTCACCCTTTATGGCAGGCCGAGCTCCGGCTCGTTCGCCGTGCAAGTCGCGCTGGAGGAGATCGGCGCGCCGTATGAGCGGATCTTCTTCAGCCAGGAACCCGCCGACGTCGCGCGCCTGCGCGAGATCAATCCCACCGGCAAAGTACCGGCATTGACGTGCCCCGACGGCACGCTGCTGTTCGAATCAGCGGCGATCCTGATCCATCTCGCGCTGCTCTACCCCGGCGCCAAGCTGGCGCCGCCGCCCGGCACGAGCCGCCATGGATTATTCCTGCAATGGATGGTGTTCCTGTCGGCGAATCTCTACGACGACGTTTTGCGAATGTATTATTCCGACCGATATTCAGCGCGCGGCGAGGCGGATAGCGATGTGATCCGTCAACAAGGCACCGCCGACTACCTCACGCATGCGGCGCTGATCAGTCAAAGCCTGCGTCCGTACGTGCTTGGAACGGAGTATTCGATCGCCGACGCGTATCTCTACATGTTGGCGTCCTGGTACCCCAAAGCTTCGGAGCTGCAGGCGCGGCTGCCGGCGCTGGCCGCGCACACGGCTCTCGTCAAGCAACGGCCCGCGATTGTCAAGGTCGAAGCCGACAACGCGGATCCCGCCGCAACATAGCCGATTGTTGACCCGCGGCGGCGCTTCGCGCCCCCGGCGCCGGTGTGCGCCTGTGGGCCATTTCCTACGCCACGAGACGGTCGTGCGCGCCTAACGCGCGCGCTCGAAGGGCGAAATACTGGCTGCTCGATCGCGCGCCGGCAGCGGCGCCGACGAATCAGCACAATCACGAAACAAGGAGACTATAGGATGAAACGCATACTGGCATTGCTCGCTTTGGCTGCGCCGCTGGCAGCTGTGCCGATCGCATTCGGCGCCGATTCGAATCCGGATGCATCGTTTTATAAGAAGGCAGCGGAAGGCGGCATTTTCGAGGTCGAGGCGGGAAGTCAGGCCCAGCAAAAGGGCAGCAGCCAACCCGTGAAGGACTTTGGAGCCATGATGGTCAAGGATCACACCGCGGCGAACGACAAGCTCGCGAGCATTGCGGCATCCAAGAACATCACGCTGCCCACGAGCGCGAGCGTTGGACAGATGGCGGTCAAAACGAAGCTCGACGTTTTGTCCGGCGACACGTACGACAAGTCGTATATCCTCGGCCAGATCAAGGCTCACAAGGAGACGGCCGTGCTCTTTAACAAAGAGATCGCGTCTGGGCAGGACGCCGACGCGAAGGCCTTCGCCACCGCCACCCTGCCGACGGTCAAGCAGCATCTGAAGACGGCCCGAAAGATAGCCGCTGACGCGGGCTACCTCACCAAGGGTAATTAACGGGACTCGGCGGTTGGATCACGCGGATAGGGCGCGCGGCGCCGGTTAAGGCGCCGCGCGCCGCAGCCTTAAGGGGCCCCGGGCGCCGTCACTTGCGCAGCGCGGCTTCGCGGCGCAGCGCCTGCGCCATGCAGTGGATGCCGCCGCCGGTTTTGGAGATTTCGCTCATGTCGACCTCCGCGACTTCGAATCCGCGCGCGCGCAGTTCTCCGATCAGCGTGCGGCTCGACTTCGGCACGATGACCCGGTCGCGGCCGAGCGACATGAAATTGCAGCCCAAATTCACCGTATCCTCGAACGGCACATCGATGATTTGGTGGCCCTTGGATTTGAGCCAGGTCACGATGCCGGGCTCCGTGCACGCCAGGCACACGGCGGTGAGCTTGTCGGCGATGGGCACGACCATCAAGTCGATGTGTACGTAATATTCGTCGAAAAACGCGAGACGTGTCTCCCAGCCTTCTTTCTTGAACCAGCCCTCGACCTGCCGTGCGCCCTCTTCCTGAGTGCGCCCGCCGCCGCAACCGATCAATACGCAGCCTTCTTCGATCACATTGAAGTCGCCGCCTTCGAAAGTACCGGCGGTCACCATGTCGTAGATCGGAATGCCGAGCCGTTCGTAAGTTCGGATCGCGGCGAAATTTTCGCCGCGGCGCCACCAGTTGGCCATCGCCGTAATGACGGCGCCATAGGGCGTCATCACGCTGGAGTCGCGCGAATAGACCTGCATGGGCAGTTCGGGCTCAGGTACGTGCCAATGGATCCTCACACCGAAATGAGCATAGGCGCTCTGCAGTTCCTGGTGCTGCGCTTTCGCGACGCGGATATCGGCGGGATGTTCGCGCAGCGTCTTGCGCGACAACGAACTCGTGGCCATGTGCTTGAGATGATCCGCGGGCCCGAGCAGCACGTCGGTCAACGGGTCGGTTTCATTGCGAAACCCCCAGTTGGACAGCGGTTGGGTTCCCCCGCCGGCTTGGCGGCGCTGCAGACTGAAGGTGTCGAACGCGCGTGCGTTCTCTTTCTTTGCTGTGATCATGATTTCTCCGTGATGTGCGCGCCAGCCAAGCGCGATGTGTCGCAATGCGGTTAGTGATCCTTGAATGAATAGTTCAGTTGCAGCCCCACGGTCCGCGGCCGGCTGACATACAGGGCGCGGTCGTGCGCCGGCCCCGGGGTGGTGGACACCGATGTCGCCGCCTCTTGGTTGGTGAGGTTGGTCACGAAGGCATCGACTCGCCAGGTCTTGGCGAATCCCATGCCGGCGCGCGCGTTCAACAGCGCGAAACCGGGAAGGTCGGTCGCCGTCGCCGAATGCGGCAACGCGGTCCAGAAATCGCTGCGGTAGGAGGCATCGAGGCGCGCATGAAAATCCCGGCTATCACTGACCGGAATCGAATAGTCGACGGCCGCGGTGACCTGCTGCTTCGAGACGCCCGGCAATCGATCGCCGGAAACGCCGACCAGGTCGGGCACGACGCCGCGTTCGAAACCCGAGGTCAAAATCGCGTCGGTATAGCTGTAGCCGAGCTCGAGTTTGGTCGAGTCCGTGACGGGCATCGTCAACTCGGCCTCCGCGCCGCGGGACCGCGCGGTATTGCCGTTGGTTACATAGTCAAAGCCTCCGACGAGGGTGTAGGCCTCGATCTGCGGATCCTTCCAGTCGATGTTGTACAGAGTGAATGTGTAGCTCGATCCGCGGCCAAAGGAGCCTTTGATGCCGATCTCAGAGTTGCGTGCCTCATCGGGCTTGTAGGTCAAGAGCGAGGCCGTCTCGCAGTAATAGCAGGGGCCGGTCGGCAACGCGTTGACGCCGCCGCGCCGAAACCCCTCGGACCAGGTGGCGTAGATCAAGGTGTGAGCCGCGATCTCATAGGACGTGTTGAACTTGAAGATCTGACTGCGGAAACCTTTGGCGTTGGAGTCGGCGGTGAGACCGTTCTCGGCGGTGCCGGACTCCGAACAGAAGGGTCCGCACATGGGTAAGGTCTGCACCAGATCTTGATCGTAGTGCTGCCAGAAGATGCGCCCGCCGGCGGTCGCCTGCCATTTATCGGTGAAATGGTAGGAGGTCTCGTTGAACAGAGCGAAGTCTTTGAAGGTGACGTGGCGGTCGAGCGTGAAATTGAGGTCGGGATACGGGTTCAGCGAGGGACGGATGCCGCCCTTATAATATTGAATCACATCGCCAAATGTCGGATACGGGCATGCCGCGCTTTGCACGGTGCAGCCGGCCGGCTGAACGACACCGGGGAAATTTCCGGTTCCAGGCAGCTCGCTCCAGCTTGCAAAGCCTAGAATCGGCTCGACTTGGGTGAGCGTCTGCTTGCGGTCGCTGAAGTAGGCGCCGCTGACCCAGTCCCAGGGCCCGGAATTCTTCGACACGACGCGCAGTTCCTCGGTGTAGGTCTTGTCGGTGGAGTTATCGAGGATCGGCGACAGAGTACGAGGGTAATTTCCATAGTATATCGCCAGCGATTCGATCAGGCCGGTCAAGTCGTATTGGCTGAACGCGGACTGGCTCGTATACGAGGAAGACGAGGATACGGTCGCGAACCCCGCGTCATACGAGAGATCGAAGGCGCCCAAGTCCGTTTGAAACGAGCCCGGCTGGTCCACGTACAGCGTTTGATCGTACCGATAACCCGGGCGGACTTGCGAATAGCCGTCCGATTGGTCGGTCTGGTGCTGGTAGCTCAAGGTCATTTTCAAGGCGTCGATGGGCTTCCACAGCAATGCCCCGCGCGCATACCAGGTCTCCGACCGGTCGACGCCGCGCTGCTCGGCGAACACCGGCGGACTGGTCAGTGGGTTGCCGGGATCGGCGAGCACCGGCTGCGCATTGGGTCCGAGTACGGCGACCGATAGGGCATCGGTGAATCCGGCGAGTTTTTGGTAGCCGCCCGAAGCGCGAAATGCCATGGTGTCGCTGATCGGCAGATTGCCGATGAAATCGATGGACTCGGATGGATGGGCGGCATTCTCCGTGTGCGATGCCTGGGTCGATACGTCGAATTCCGTCGAAGTCGGATCCGGCTCATTATGGATCATGCGCACGGTGCCGCCGACGGAGCCGGACCCGTAAAGCGTGCCTTGCGGACCGCGCAACACTTCGACCCGCGCGATATCGGTCATTTTGAGGTTGGCGAACAAGGGCGTCTCGTCCACATACGTCGACACCAGCGGCGCCGCAATCTCCTGAGACTCGGCATTCACACTGCTCGCGTTGAGTCCGCGGATCGTCAGCGTGTCGTTGATATTGCTTGCCCGCGGGCCTAAGTCCGGAGCCACCAGGCCCGGAATCATATGCGTCAGGCCCTGCAAGTCGGTGACTCCCGAAGCGGCGATATCGGCCGCGCCGATCGCCGAGATATTGTAAGGAATGTCGGAGAGCGACTGGTTGCGCCGGGTCGCGGTGACGACGATCTCTTCGATCTCGTCGGCGGCCGCGGGCGGCGAGTAGAACTGAGCTCCTGCGGCGAGAATCGCAGAGATGGCCGCGGCAAGCCGCGTGCGCGCTGCAAGTGTCGCGGGCACCATCGATGGAGGCTGATGATTCATCCGGCATCCCTTTGCTTAAGTTGTGGAAATCCGCTCGCCAGCTCCAAATTGAGTATGATTGGACGCAGCACGCGCGACGTGCAATCTTTTCAATTTTGAGGTGAATATTTCTCACCCCATGAAGTCGAGGATTCCGCCCATACATGCCTTGAAGGCGCTCGACGCGTTCGCGCGCCTTGGCACCGTATGGGAAGCGGCGGAAGAACTCGGCATCACCCGCAGCGCCGTCAGTCACCGGCTTGCAATGCTCGAGAGCATCGTCGGCTTCGAAGTGGCGAGCCGCAGCGGCAAGGGAATCGCATTGACGCCCCGTGGGAAGCGCTACGCGCACGACGTCAAGAGGTCCCTCGCGCTGCTCACCGAGGCGCATGAGGAGGGCAGCAGCAAACCCGTCGAAGGGAGTCTTCGCATCTCGAGCACCGCAGGATTCGCATCCATGTGGCTGTGCAATCATATTGCCTCGTTTCAAACGGAATACCCGAATCTGTGTTTGCAGATCATCACCAGCCGCGAGCTCGACGAGGCGGCCGACCGTGACGTCGATCTCTTCATCGCGTTCGGCGAAGGGAATTGGCCGAAACATACGGTGCAACACCTGTACGACGTCGATTTTCTTCCGATGTGCAGCCCGGCGCTGCAAAACATGCAGGGAGGGCTCAATCAGCCGGCCGACGTGCTGCGCTTCCCGCTGCTGCATCTGCAGCAATGGGATGATTGGCGCAAATGGCTGGCGGCGAGCGGCATTGATTTCCCGCAGCGCGGCTCGGGCATCATCTTTTCCGACATGATGCTGGTTCAGACCGCGGCGATTGCCGGACAGGGCATCATGATGGGCGATGAAATCACTTGCGCCGGAGCGCTCGCAGCCGGGCAACTGGTATCGCCGTTTTCAACCAAGATCAAATCGCGCGGCGGTTATTACCTGGTGCGAAGCCGCCAACGCCGGCTGAATCCTGCCATCGTCGCGTTCACGCGCTGGCTCAATGCCCTGTTCATGCGGATCGGGACCGAGCTCAAGGGCGGTCCATTCTAAAGACGCGCGGCCGCAGCGCGCCGTTTGGCCCCGGCCGCTGATCGCGCGATTTCAGCACTCGCCTGCATCTGAAGACCTCCCGCGCTACGTAAGCCTGATGGCGACCACTGATAGGGAGCCGTCTTGCACTCAACTTTTTTCGGGGGAACTCCAATGGACACACGTTTGCCGCCTCGCTTGATCCTAGTTGCCGCCGCGCTCCTGCCTTTATGCGCGGCCGCATCCAGCCACCGGGAAGCACCGTCGATTGCCGGGATGCCGAGGGTCGATGGAACCGACTTTTATATGTTTCGCAGCTACGAACCCGGCCGCAGCGCCTATGTCACTTTTATCGCGAATTACATTCCGCTGGAGGACCCGCAAGGCGGGCCCAATTTCTTCAATCTCGACAGCAACGCCGTTTACGAAATTCTCGTGAGCAACGCCGGCGGCGCTGTACCCGATCTGCGTTTCGCTTTCAAATTCTCCACCATTAACAAAGACTTGGCCGTCGACGCCGGCGGTAAGCAAATCCCCGTGCCGATCATCAATACGGGCGTGGTCAGCGCCGCCGGCGCCAATCTCAACGTCATTCAGAGCTACACCCTCGAAGTCGCCCGCGGTGATTGGGTGGCGAGGGCGGAGAATGTGTCGAGCGGCGGCGATGTCTTCTACAAGCCGGCCGACAACATCGGCAACAAGTCGATTCCCGACTATGAGGCCTATGCGTCGCATTTTGTGTATGACGTGCGTATTCCCGGATGCGCGACCGCCGGCCGCGTCTTCGTGGGTCAGCGCAAGGAGGGCTTCGTCGTCAACTTGGGAGAAGTGTTCGACCTCGTCAACACGAATCCGGTAGGGCCGCGCGATGGGCAGCCGAATACTCTGTCCGGCAAGAATGTGACCTCGATTGCACTCGAAGTCCCGATCAGCTGTGTGACCTCCAAGACCGATACCGTCATCGGCGGGTACACGACGGCGAGTCTACGCGCGCCGCATGAGGCGGAGCACTGGCAACAGGTATCGAGACTCGGGATGCCCCTGGTCAACGAACTCGTGATCGGGTTGCCCGACAAGGACAAATTCAATTCGAGCAAGCCCGACCGGGATGCGCAATTCTTGAATTACGTGACCAATCCATCGCTGCCGGTGCTGTTGAATACGCTATTCGGCAGCGCCGCCAATGTGCCCGGTACGCCGCGCGATGATCTCGTGAGCGCGTTTCTCACCGGTGTCAAAGGGCTCAATCAACCGGTCAAGGTCACGCCGAGCGAGATGCTGCGCCTGAATACCGCGACGGCGCCGACACCGCCCGCTGCGCAGAATGATCTCGGCGTGCTGGGAGGCGATTTGGCGGGTTTCCCCAACGGCAGGCGGCCCTATGACGATGTGGTGGACATCACGCTGCGCGTCGCCGAGGGAGCGCTTTGCGGAGCGATCGGCAACTGCGGCACCGAAACCACCGATCCGAACCACGGTACGCCCTACACCGATGGAGCGCGTGCCGCTGGACCGGACGCGGCCAACTTGCATCTCGGCGGAGCCGTCAAGGCAGCCGACACGTATCTGCCCGGATTTCCGTACCTCAATACTCCAATCCCGGGTTCTCCCAACTGATACCACCCGGGCGACTTGGAATCAGCCGCCGCTGTTCGCGGGGACAGCGGCGGCCCTTCGCGGCGGTGCCGCAGCGAACGAATCGAACTTGAGGTCAATCACCGAACCGGATTCCTGGTGCGGTATGCAGGTCGTGTGATTCACCGCGTTTCGCGTGTTGAACATGGGCAGCACGTTATTGCGAAATTGCTCGATGAGTTCGCAGTCGCCCACGCCGAGTTCCCGCGGTGAATGAGCCGCGAGCGTCACGGGCCGCCAAATCGCCTCGACCGGCTTTTGAGCGGCGTCCGCGCTACCCGGCGCCAGCGTGTAGAACGTCAAATCCGCGCGCGCAAATTTGTCCGGCCGTCCAAAACCCGAGGCGCAGGCTCCGGGCTCTGATTTCACGTCCGGGCGGGCTCCCGCGACCAGCAGCAGCTTCTTCAGCTTGTCGGCAAGACCGTCGCAGGAGTACGTCGTGGTGAAGCCCATGAACGCGAACGAATATTGATGTTTCTGCCAGGTCCCCGCGGTGGCAGCCGGCGGCGGCGTGGATACTTCCGCCAGGGACAGGTTCGGCCGCAAAGCGGCGCTCGATAGAAGCAGCGTGCAAGCCATGCCTTGGGCCGCAGCCGCGGCCAGGATCCCGCGAGTCTTCATGACGGTTTCTCCGACTAGGGTTTAAGGTGACGAGGCGCCACCGGAAGCATAACGAATGACAGGGTAAATAGGTTGACAACGAAAGCCCGGATGCAGATCAATTTATACTGGACGGACGTACACATCCCTAAGAGATACCGAAAATGCAGGATCGCAAGCAAGCGGCGCTCGACTATCACGAATTCCCGACGCCCGGAAAGATCTCCATCGCCCCGACCAAGCAGCTGGTCAACCAGAGCGACCTGGCCCTGGCATATTCGCCGGGTGTCGCCGCAGCCTGCGAGGCCATCGTCGAGGACCCGCAAAGCGTCTTTCGCTTTACCGCCCGCGGCAATCTCGTCGGCGTCATCACGAACGGCACCGCGGTCCTGGGTCTTGGCGCCATCGGCCCGCTCGCCGCCAAGCCGGTGATGGAAGGCAAGGCGGTGCTGTTCAAGAAATTCGCCGGTATCGATGTGTTCGACATCGAAATCGAGCAGCGTGACCCGCAGAAGCTGATCGAAATCATTGCTGCGCTCGAACCGACCTTCGGCGCCATCAATCTCGAGGACATCAAGGCTCCGGAATGCTTCATCGTCGAGCGTGAATTGCGCGCGCGGATGAAGATCCCGGTATTTCACGACGATCAGCACGGCACCGCGATCACGGTCGGCGCGGCCATCATCAACGGCCTGCAGGTTTGCGGCAAGAGCATCGGTCACGTGAAGCTGGTCGTCAGCGGCGCCGGCGCCGCGGCGCTGGCCTGCGTCGATCTATTGCTCGACCTCGGCCTCGCCCATGAAAACATCTGGCTCACCGATCTTGCGGGCGTCGTTTACCAGGGCCGCAAGGAATTGATGGATCCGCAGAAGGCGCGGTTCGCACAGCCCACCGATGCCCGCACGCTCAATGACATCATCGGCGCTGCGGATGTGTTCTTGGGACTGTCGGCCGGCGGGGTGCTCACCCAGGACATGGTCAAAAGAATGGCGCCGAAGCCGCTGATCCTGGCGCTCGCGAATCCAACGCCGGAAATCCTGCCCGAGGAGGTGAGGGCGGTGCGCGACGACGCCGTCATCGCGACAGGCCGCAGCGACTATCCGAACCAAGTCAACAATGTGCTGTGCTTCCCGTTCGTGTTTCGCGGCGCGCTGGATGTGGGTGCCACCACCATCACCCGGCAGATGGAAATCGCGACCGTGAACGCACTGGCGGAACTCGCGCGGCAGGAGCAAAGCGATATCGTGGCGGCGGCCTACGGCGGTATCGAGGACCTGTGCTTCGGCGCAGCCTATCTCATCCCGAAGCCGTTCGATCCGCGCCTGATCGTGAAGATTGCGCCGGCCGTCGCCAAGGCTGCGATGGATTCCGGAGTGGCGACTCGGCCGATTGACGACTTCGATGCCTACAGCCGGCGGCTGCTGCAATTCGTTTACCACAGCGGGACGTTGATGCAGCCGATCTTCGCCGCCGCATGCAAGGTGCCGCCGGAGCGCAGCCGCATCGTCTACGCCGAGGGCGAGGATGAGCGGGTGCTGCGCGCCGTGCAAATCGCCACCGATGAAAAGCTGGCGGTGCCGATCCTGGTGGGCCGGCCGGCGGTGATCGAGCGCGCCATCAAGCGCCACAGCCTGCGCATCCGCGCCGGCGAGCACTTCAGCGTGGTCAACCCGGAGCACGACGAGCGCTATCGCGAATACTGGCAGGAGTACCTTAGGCTCACGCAGCGCCATGGCGTGACGCCGCAATACGCAAAACTGGAAATGCGCCGGCGTACCACGCTGATCGCCGCCATGCTGTTGAAAAAGGGCGAGGCCGACGGGCTGATCTGCGGCACCATCAGCACGACCGCGCGTCACCTGCGCTACATCGATCGCGTCATCGGCAGGCGCGCCGGGGTCAATGTGTACGGCGCCATGAGCGGCCTCATTTTGCCGGGGCGCCAGGTGTTCATCGTGGACACTCACGTGAATCTCGACCCCAGCGCCGCGGAGCTCGCGGAAATCACCCAGCTGGCGGCGGACCAGCTTTGCGCGTTCGGACTGGTGCCCAAAGCGGCTTTGCTGTCGCACTCCAATTTCGGCAGCAGCGATGCGCCCGCAGCGCTGAAAATGCGCGAAGCCTTGGCGCTGCTGCGTGAGCGCCTCCCTGAATTGGAAGTGGATGGCGAAATGCACGGCGATTGCGCGCTGGACGAAGCCTTGCGCAAACGCGTGCTGCCGGACAGCACGCTGCACGGCAGTGCCAACCTTCTGGTCTGTCCCGATCTCGACAGCGCCAACATTGCCTACAATTTGCTGAAGTCGGCGGCGGGAAACAACGTCGCGATCGGGCCCATTCTGCTCGGCTGCGCCGCTCCGGTGCACATTTTGACCGGGGCGGCGACGGTACGCCGCATCGTCAACATGACCGCTCTGACGGTGGTCGAAGCGAACGCCGCGCGCGCGCGGCAGTTGGCGCTGGCGCGGACTCCTTTTACTTCTGTTCCTTGAGGAAGGCGATGATATCGGCGCGGTTCTGCGCATCGCTGACCTGGAAGAACATCTTGGTGCCCGGAACCAGCGCGCTCGGATTGGTCAGCCAGCGGTCCAACAGGGCCTCATCCCACACCAAACCGGAATTCTTCAGGGCAGCGGAATACGCGTAATCGGCCACGCTTCCCGCGCGCCGGCCGACGACTCCGCGATGTTTCGGACCCAAGTCGTTGTCATCGAGGGAATGGCATGCCTCGCAGCCTTGATACAGTGTCCTGCCGCGGGCCGGGTCGCCTGGAAGAGCGCCTTCCACCGAGGCAAATGATAGAGCTGCACTGCCGAAACCGGCCGCGATCGCGCACGCTCTGAACCCCTTGACATCGCTATATCGTTTCATCAATCGGCTCCCGAAAAGTCTCTGGTCCGCTGCTAAGACTTGCGGCGGGCCGGATTTATTCCCAGGTCAGCGAAAGATGATCACCACGGCCGCGGTCAATGCGAGCAGCAGGGAGGCGTGCAGACGATAGTCCTGCCACAGCGGCAACAACCGCATCCGCAGTTGTTCGGCGCGGCTGAAACCTACCTGCCACACTGCCGCTGCACTCGATGCCTTGATCGCCGCCGGTTTGCCAAGGCTCACGGTCAGCAAGATGGCCGCGTCGATCAGTGTGAGGATGGGCGCTGCATAGAGAAAATGAAAGTGTGTCCAACGGAACACCACGTTGATCAGGAACAAGGCGACACCGCACAGCGAGCCGAGCAGCATCGTCGCGGCGGCGCCGGCCGCGGTTGCGCCGCGCCAAAACATTCCGAACACGAATAACGTCACGACCGGCGGCACGGCGTAGGCGAGCACCGCTTGCAGGTACTGCCAGAGGGAGGGAAATAACTGCAGCTGCGGCGCCCAGGCGACGGCGATCAATAACAGCGCGGCCGTGCTCCAGCGGCCCACCCGGACAACATTGTCGTCGGACAGATCCGGCCTGAATTGCTTCACGACATCCATCGTGATCAGCGTCGACGCCGAGTTGAGCATCGACGCGATGGAGACCATGGTGGCCGCGATGAAGCCGGCCACCACGAGACCAACGAGTCCGGCGGGCAGCAGTTTCAAGATCAGCGTGGGATACACGAGATCCGGCCTCGACAGCTTGGGGAACAGCAGCAAGGCACAGGTGCCGGGCAAGACGATCAGGAACAACACCGGCAATTTCAATAACCCGGCAAATAAAGCTCCCCAGCGAGCATGGTCGATGTTCTTGGCCGACAACATGCGCTGCACGATCGACTGGTTCGTGCACCAGTAATAAAACCCGAGCAGCGGTATGCCCAGCAGCAAGCCCGGCCATGGGACACCCGGATCACCGATCGGCCGAATCAGCGAGATCGCCGCCGGGTTGACGCCGCTCATGACGGCATGCCAGCCGCCCGCGCGGCTGAACGCGCCGATCGAAATCAGCGTCGCCCCGGCGAGCAGCACCACGGCCTGTACCGCTTCGGTGTAGATCACCGCGCGCAGTCCGCCGAGCGTCGTGTACAGACCCGCGGCCCCGGCTAACACGGTGACGATCAGCCATAGCGGCCAGCTTGGGAACAGCAATTGGCAGACGAGCGAGCCTGAGTAAAGAACACCCGCGGAATCCACGAAAATGTTCAGAAACAGCGTCAACAGGGCGAAATGCACCCGCACGCGCGCATCGTAGCGGTGCTCGAGAAACTCCGGCATCGTATAGGTCTTGCTGCGGATCACCGAAGGCAGCAGAAACAGACAGAAAAAGACCAGAATGACGTTCGCCGACCATTCATAGTTGTAAACGGAAATGCCCACCGCATAGGCGCCGCCCGCGAGCCCGACCAGCGCAGTCGACGACATATTGGAGGCGAGGAGCGCAAGCCCGATCACCGGCCACCGGCTGGCGCGCGAAGCGAGAAAGTAATCCACGGGTCCGAAATGCCGGCGCGACATTAGAAGCCCGAGCAGGATCAGGCCGCCAGCATAGGTGCCCACCACCAACCAATCAAGGATGCCGAGTAATCCGGCCGGCCCGCTATGTGGCATGGCGGCCCGTCCAATGCGTGGATGAATGAAAACAACGGTGATTTGACAGCGCTGACATATTTCCTTCTAATCGCATGCTAAAGTCTCTTTTGGAAGTCCGAAATCGCTGCCCTCAGGGTCGATCCCGTATTAAAACTATAATTATTACAGATAGTTAGAAGAACTCTTATGGTCAAGCACCGCACCCCATCGATGGCAGCCGGCGCCTTGCTGCTGGCGGCAATTGCCGCGGCGTCCCCCCCTTCCCCGCCCATTGTGCCCTTGCATCCTGACCTTTGGCCTTCGGGTTCGCACCGCCCGGTCATTCCCGCTACCGAGGCCTTTGTCGACCGGCTTCTCGCGCAGATGAGTCTCGAGGAGAAGGTGGGTCAAATGATTCAGGCCGATATCGCGTCGATTACCCCGGCTGACCTCGGCAACTATAAATTGGGTTCGATTCTGGCGGGCGGCAACGCCGCGCCCGGCAATGATATCCGCACCACGCCCCGGGCCTGGCTCAATCTGGCGGACGAATATCATCGGGCAGCGTTGGCGGCGGCCGGTTCCGGGCATGTACCCATTCCGATCCTGTTCGGCATCGACGCCGTGCACGGAGACGCAAAATTGATCGGCGCCACGATTTTTCCGCATAACGTCGGGTTGGGTGCCGCACACGATGCCGGCTTGATTTATCGAATCGGCCAAGCCACCGCCGAGGAGGTGGCCGCCACCGGGATCGATTGGGCGTTTGCGCCAACCGTTGCGGTGGCGCGCGACGTGCGCTGGGGCCGCTCTTTCGAAAGCTACTCCGAGTCGCCGACGCTGGTGGCGCAGTATGCCCGCGCGATGGTGACGGGGCTGCAGGGAAGGATCGGCACACCGGAGTTCATGGCGCCGGGCCGCACATTGTCCTCGGTCAAACACTTTCTCGGCGACGGCGGCACGTTCGACGGCCGCGATCAAGGCAACACCGTCGTCACGGAGGCTCTGCTCTCAGATGTGCATGCGGCGGGATATGTTGCTGCCATCGATGCAGGCGCGCTGATCGTGATGGCTTCCTACAACAGTTGGAATGGGATCAAGCTGCACGGCAACCGCTACCTGCTGACCGACATCTTGAAGGGGCGCTTGGCGTTCGACGGATTCGTGGTGGGCGACTGGAACGCGCATGAACAAATTCCGGGATGCACCAAATCTGACTGCGCCGCCGCGATACTCGCCGGAATCGATATGTTGATGGCGCCCGACGGCTGGAAGGAGCTGTATCGAAACACTGTGGCCGAGGTGCAATCGGGGACGATTCCGCAGACGCGCATCGACGACGCAGTGCGCCGCATTCTGCGCGTCAAGGTTATTGCCGGCGTATTTAACCGCCCCCCGCCGTCCTTGAGCGATGCCGGGCGATTGCTTGAGCTCGGCAGTCCGGCGCATCGCGCCATTGCGCGCGAAGCGGTGCGCAAATCGCTGGTGCTGCTGAAAAACGAGCACGGCACGCTGCCCTTGAATCCGCATGCGGCGGTGCTCGTGGCGGGCGATGCCGCGAATGACATCGGATTGCAGAGCGGCGGCTGGACCATCGACTGGCAGGGAAATCACAACCGCAATGCCGATTTTCCCGGCGCGACGTCCATCTTTGGCGGGATCCAAGCGGCGGTGACGGCGGCCGGCGGCAGCGCGACGCTCAGCCGCGACGGCAGCTTCGGCAAAAAACCGGACGTGGCCATCGTGGTATTCGGCGAAGGCCCCTATGCGGAGTTCCAAGGCGACCGCGAGACCTTGGAATTTTCGCCCGGCGATAAGCATGAGCTGCAATTGTTGCTAAGGCTGCGCCGGCAGGGCGTGCCGACCGTCAGCGTGTTCTTGTCGGGCCGCCCGCTGTGGGTGAATCCTGAGCTCAATGCCTCGGATGCGTTCGTCGCCGCGTGGCTGCCGGGCAGCGAAGGCGAGGGCATCGCCGATGTGTTGTTTCGCGGCGCCGACGGCACGACCCCCTATGACTTCACCGGCCGCTTGAGTTTTTCCTGGCCGAGTACCGCGATGCCCGTGAAATTTGCCGCATCAGGCCGCGTGTCCGGCGCGCTGTTCGCGCGCGACGCCGGCCTCGACTACGGCAGCCGCAGGGCGCTGCCGCAGCTTGCGGAAGATCCGCGAATTCCCGCGCAGTGGCACAGCCCCGCCGGCAGCTTATTCCATGCCGGACACGTCATCGCGCCGTGGATGGTTTTCGTGGCCGATGCGGGCTCGCAAGTTCACGTGACCACGGCACGACAGGCAAGTCCGCATGGAGCGGTCAGCGTCGTGCTCGACGCGAACGGCGTCGCCGCCACTTGGAGCGCAAGCCAAGACGGCTTGCTGTCCATTTCCGGACGCGCGGTCGACCTCAGCGCCGAGGCGAGCCGCGGCGGTGCCCTTGAGCTTCGTTACCGGGTGGATCGTGCTCCGGAGAAGAGCGTCCTCCTCGGGATGCGCTGCACGGATGCGCGCTGCGGCAGCGCCGCCGGCACGTCGCTGGATTTGACCCCGACCTTCAAGTCTGCAGCGCTCGGCGAATGGGGGACCTTGAGCGTGCCCCTGAGCTGCTTCACGGCCGCGGGCGCCGATTTAAAGGACATCGAAGCGCCGCTTGCGCTCGCGACGGCCGGCCGGTTCGGCTTGACGATCGCCGATGTCCGGCTGAGCAGCAGTGGGGATGGAACGGCGACGCACTGTCCGCGAGGTTAGGATAGGATTTCGCCATGGTGCTCATTTCCCCCTCGGTGACGATTCAGGAGGTGGCCGATCTCGCGCAAGTTTCGCCGAAGACCGTGTCGCGGGTCATCAACAACGAGCCGCGGGTGCGCTCCGATACGCGCAAACGCATCCTCGAGGCCATCGAGCAGCTCAATTACCGGCCGAACCTCAATGCGCGCGGCCTGGCCAGCAATCGATCTTTTCTCATTGGCTTGTTCTGCGACCGTCCCGGCGACTACCTGAGCGATTTCCAGGCCGGTGCGGTCGAGCGATGCCGCGAGTCCAATCTGCACTTGATGGTCGAACCCTTGGACGTTCAGAGCCCGGACATCGAGAAACAAATCGATACGCTGCTCGGGCAGCTGCGGCTCGAGGGGGTCATCCTGCTGCCGCCCCTCAGTGATCACGCGCTGGTCCTCGGCAAGCTGCATGAAGCGGCGATTCCAATCGTGCGGATCGCGCCGAAACACAATGTCGGCGCCGCCCCTTCGATCGGCATCGACGACTATGCAGCGGCGCGGCAGGTGACGGCGCATCTTCTGGATTTCGGGCATCGCCGCATCGGGTTCATGCTGGGCCGACCGGAGCACGGCGCCACCGAACAGCGCTACCTCGGCTTCATCGATGAAATGCGCGCCCACCAGGTCGCGGTTGACTTCGATTTGGTGCAGACCGGAAATTTTCAATTTGCCGACGGCTTGGTGTGCGCCGAGCGGATGTTGCGCTCCGCCAGTCCGCCGACCGCGATATTTGCCAGCAACGACGACATGGCCGCCGCGGTGGTTTCGATGGCGCGAAAATTCGGACTCAGTCTGCCGAGCCAGCTGTCGGTGACCGGCTTTGACGATGCCCCGGTGGCGACCATGATTTGGCCGGAGCTCACGACGGTGCGCCAGCCGGTGGCCGCGATGGCGCGCATCGCGGCGGATCTCATCATCCGGCTCGAACCGCGGCGCCACGGCTGGCCCGAGCGCGTGCCGCGCCATTTGTTGGCGCATGAGCTCATCGTGCGCAATTCGACCGCGCGCTTGATCGCTCGGGCGGCGGGATCCGCCTAAACGCGGACCGTTCGAAGCGGAGAGATTATGGCTGCCGGGCGCGCCTGCCCATCTTGTGACCGATCCAGCCGTAGAAGCCGACGTAGGCGTAAGCGATCAGCGGAATCATGTATGAGATCTGCAGTCCGGCGACGTCCGCAACGTGCCCTTGCAGGGGCGGCAGCAGCGCGCCGCCAAGAATGGCCATCACCAGCAGTGAGGACACCTGGCTCTTGTAGATGCCGGTGCCGTCAAGTGCCAGGGAAAAAATGTTCGGCCAGCCGATGGACGTGAACAAACCGACCCCGACGACACACCACATCGCCAGTCCGCCGCCGGCAACGATCGCCGTGAGGAGCAATGCAACGATCGCCGCCGAGAAAATCAGCAGCGTGCGTCCAGCGAGTGCTTTACCGAACTGAAACAGCAACCAGCACAGGGCCAGCAAAGGCAAATAGTTTCGCACGAGGCTCCAGCCGCGCAAAGCGCCAAGAACGCTCGCGGCGGCAATGGGAATGGCCAATAGCAGAAGCTGCTTGTTGGCTTTTTTCATCTCGCTCAATTCGACCGCGCCCATGAATCGGCCGATGAGCATTCCACCCCAAAAGAGCGAGACGTATTTGCTGGCTTCGACGGGGTCCAACCCAGCGACGGATCTCTGGCCGAGAAAATTGATCAGGGAACTGCCGACTGACACCTCGCCGCCGACGTACATGAAAATCGCCACAGCGCCGAGCACGACGTGTGGATATTTCAACGCACCCGCGCCGCGCTGGATTTCTCCTTCGCCGACATGCGGCAGTCGTATCACGAAGAATATCACCGCGAGAATCAGGAATACGGCACAGAAGGCGAGGTACGGAACCTTGACCGATGCCGCACCGTGGGCCCCGGCCCTGGCGAAGTATTGGAAAATCAAATAGCCGCCGATCAGCGGCCCGATGGTCGTTCCCAAGGAATTGAAAGCTTGCGCGAAGTTCAGCCGGCTCGATGCCGTTCGCTCCGGCCCCAATATCGTCACGTAAGGATTGGCCGCTATCTGCAGCACGGCAAAACCGAGCCCGACCACGAACAAGGCAATCAGAAACAAGGGATAGGAGAGCACGTTTTCCGCCGGCCAAAAAAGCGCGCTGCCGGCCGCGGATATCAGAAGTCCAATGACCAGCCCATTCTTGTAGCCGATACGAGCGATGGGATCGCCCGCCGTTGCCGAAATCAGAAAATATACGAGTGCCCCAATGAAGTACGCGCCGAAGAAAGCGAATTGCACCAGCATCGCCTGGAAGTAATCCAGGGTGAACGCGTCCTTGAAGCGCGGAATCAGGATGTCGTTGAAGACGGTCATGAATCCCCACATGAAGAACAGCACCGTCATAACGGCAAAGGGTCCGCGATAGGTCGGGGCGGCACCGCGCCGTGCCGATCCTGGTTGCTGCCCTGACTCACTGGGAGGTTCCACTTTGATCCTTTAAGGGGCAGTCTTGAGCGCACCGTTGGGGGCTCTATCTGCCAGCAACTCGCTGAGCGCCGCGATCGCGCCGACCAAGTGATATAGGGTGCTGGCCGGAGCCGGGGAATCGACCAGGTTTCCGCCGGGCAGCTGCACATCGAACCATAATCCCGCCAGCGGCGTCTCGAGATAGGGGAGGAGACTAGCGGCGGCATCTTGCGCCATCGACCAATACTCGGCCCCATCCGTTATTCGTGCAGCGCTGACAGCCGCCTTCAGCCGTTCCGTCTGCGGCCACAATCGGGCGTTGCAATCGTGGATCGTGAAGTCGTCGAGCAGCGCATTGACGACCACGTGGTTGCGCACCCCGTGCTGTTCCCCGATTGCAATGAGCCGCAGCGCCGCATCTCTTACCGGCGCGGTGTGACGCAGCTTGCTGCGCAATAAGAGCGCCGCCCACTCGAATTGATGTCCCGGTTCGATGATGCGGCCGGCAAGTCCCGGGGCGCTCTGCCAAGCGGAGGTATATGCTTCGGCCACGGCGCCGCTATCGCGGCGAATGAATCGCGCCAGCGCCAAGCTCACGAGGTCTCGGCTCCAATCGCCCCATTCCTTTTCGTGACTCACATCCTCCCATGCCAGGCACGCTTCCAAGAGATGCATGTGAGGATTCGACTCGCGCTCGCCGTCCGCCTCGTCGCCCGAGCGAAATGCACCGTCGTTCGCGCCGAGACGGCTCGCGATGGCGGCGCGAAGATCCAGGGCGCGCGCTTGGAATTCGGCGCGGGCATCGAGCGCTGTCGCGGCGGCGGCGAAGCCGAGCAGCGCAAAAGCCTGATCGTAGAGCAGCGCACGGTCGTCGAGAGGTGTACCGTCCACATCGGCGAGCGTGCGAAACAAGCCGTCGGCGCGGCGGTAGTAAGTCAAAAAATAATCGATGCCTCGCCTGATGATGCCCACTGCATCGCCGTGCCAGCCGAAGCGGGCGGCCTGTGCGAAGGCGTACACCTGCCGCGGGTGCACCCGTGCCCGCAGCGGGGCGCCCAGCGTGACGCCGTTCTGTCCGAGTACCTCGACGAAGCCCCCGTTTTTCGCATTGACGCCACGATCAGCCCAGCGCGGGTAGGCGGCCTCCGTCAACCATCTGCGCAGGCGCGTGTTCAATCGTTCCAGTTCCATCCTCGCAGCAAGACTCTCGCGATCCGTCACGGCGCCGTTGTGCATGACGTCAGGAGGTCTTGAGGAGCGCAAAGCGAGTCGGCAACAGCCGGTAACTGAAGGGCAGGATCGCGGCACCGACAGCGGGGGCGTCGTCGGAAGTCAAGGCGCGCGCCACCGGTGCGATCGCGGGAATTTGCGCTGCGTAAACGGCCATGCGCTCGTTCAATGCGTTCGCCAATTGATCGACGAGCGGCGCCGGCAGGCGGCCGCCGATCAGGATGGCCTCGGGATTGATGAGGCAATTGATGGCGAGGAAGGAACCCACCAGCGCCTCGGTCGATTCGCGAATCCAGCGGTCGACAATCAAGCGCGCGGCGGGCTTGAGGCGGGTGAGGCCGCGCGGCGTCGCGACTTCGAATCCGTGCTCCGCGAGACGGCTGTACAAGTTCGATAGCGAGACGATATTTTGCAGCTGATTCTCCGCGCCCGCCTCATCGCGGGCTTGCAGCCAGCCGATCTCGCCGCTGCGCCCATTGGCGCCCCGCACATAGCCGCCATCGGCGACCAAGCCGCCGCCCAGCGCCGCGGTCACCAGCAGATAGAAAAAACTTCGATAGCGATGACCGGATCCGAATTGCATTTCGCCGATCGCCGCCGCCGCCGCATCATTTTCGATGAACACGGGAATCCCCAGCACATCGCGGATCAAATCGTCGACGCGCACCGAGGCCCAGGCCGCATAATCGGCGGGCTGGTCGGGCAGGTGAGCGCGCGCAATGTCGTCCGGAAAGGCCACGCCGACCCCCACCAGACGATCGCGCGCAATGCCCGCCTTGGCGAGCAGCTGCCCGATGGAGCGTTGAAAGAACGTGCGCACCACCGCCGGTTTCGCGAAGCGAATCTCGCGCGAGGCGCGCGCCCGCACCTTACCCACGAAATCGAGCACCACGAGCGTGATGTGGTCGCGGTCCACGTTCAAGCCTATCGAGAACCAACTGTCAGGGTTGATCACGAACTTCGACGCGGGCTGGCCGCGTGCGCCGCGCAAGCGGCCGGCATTCAAAATCAGTTTGTCCTTGAGCAGCCGATTGGTGATATTGGCGATCGCGGCGGGGGTGAGTCCGGTTTCCAGCACGAGGGCCGTGCGCGTCACGGGCCCGTTGACGCGTACGGCGTGCAGCGTGACGCGCTGATTGTGGTCGCCGGCGCGCGCGAGGTTGGTACCCGAGAGATAGGGCGCGGCCGTCGAGTTCGACGCGCTCTCGCCGTTGCTGATTTTTTTTCTCATCCGTATTTCAATTCGCCGTCGCGGCGAGTGCCAGAGCCAGGGCCCCCAACGGGCCCGCGAGCAAACCCAAGCCAGGGGGCACGATATAGCGGTCGAGACCGCCTGTCAGCCGGTCAAGATCGAGATAGGCGTTCAGGCTGGTGCGGAGCTCTCGACGCACTTGCTCGAGCAGTGTCGGCCTTGCGGCGACGACTCCGCCGCCGACCAGAATGCGGCGCGGCGCAGTGGTCAACACCAGCGTGTGCAGCAGTTGCGAGAGCGCGTGCGCCACCAAATCCCAAACCGGGCTGTCGGCAGGAATGGAGTCCGCCGCCACTCCGGTGCGCGCCGCGATCGCTACCCCCGAGGCGAGCCCCTCGACGCAGTCGCCATGAAAGGCGCAGGCTCCGGGCCAGCTGTCGCCGGACTTTCGGGCGATGCGAATATGCCCGAGTTCGGGGTGGCCAAAGCCGTGCGCGAGCCGCCCGTTCACGACCAGGCCGACTCCCACACCGGTGCCGACCGTGACGTAGGCATAATCCAAGAGATTTTTGGCCGCGCCCCAGCGTCCCTCGGCGAGCGCCGCGCCGTTGACATCGGTATCGAAACCGACCGGCACCTTGAACGCATGCTGAAGACGCGCGGCGATCGACGTGTGACTCCAGCCCGGTTTTACGGTGGCGGTGATGCAGCCGTAGGTGGGCGAGTTGCGCGCGAGATCGACGGGTCCAAAGGAAGCGATCCCGAGCGCCTCGATCGGCCCGTGCAGCGCCATGCCATTGCGCAGCACCTCTTCGATACGGCAGAGCGTAGCCTCAGGATCGTTGCCGGTCGGCACGGAAACTTGGGCTCGAATGTCGTCCGGGCCGGTACCGATCAGACACACGCACTTCGTTCCGCCCAGTTCAACGCCCCCCAGCAAGGTCCCGGGTGCCATCATCGTTGCCTCTGGCCGGCGGCAAAATGACTGTCGTGCGACGGCGCCGCTTTGGCGGCCGCGGCCGTGGAGCCCGCCATGGAGGCTAGGATCTCGCTCAACTTGGCGACAGTGACGACATCGAGCAGCGGATCGTAACTGCCTGGGCGCACACCCAAGCCCTCGAAAATGTAGAACCAACTGACGTCGGTGAACAATTCGCCCGCGCGGCAGCGGACGCGCCCCGTCCGGCGGTACAACTCGATGCGCTGCCGCAGGCTGTCCGGAATGGCCATGGACCGGCAGTAACGCCACAGCGGCGCGTCGTCGCGTTGCGTGAGACAGTAGTGCAGAACAATGAAATCCCGAATCCGTTCGGTTTCATCGATCAGCGCGCTGTTGCACACGTCGATGTTGGTCTGATCGAAATTCCTGTCGGGAAAGTGCTCGAGCAGATGATAGAGGCTGCTCGTCACCAGATGAATGCTGGTGGACTCGAGCGGCTCCAGAAATCCCGATGCAAGCCCCAGCGCGAAAACGTTGCGATTCCAAAAAAGCTTGCGCCGGCCGGTTGTGAAGCGCAAAAAGCGCGGATCGGCGAGCGGCTTCTCGCCCACCGTGCTCAAGAGGTCCTCGTGGGCCTGCTCGTCGGTGCAGTGAGCGCTCGAATAGACGTAGCCGTTTCCCGCGCGGTGCTGCAGCGGGATGCGCCATTGCCAGCCGGCGCTGCGCGCCCGGGAATGCGTGTACGGCGGACGCACCGCCGCCGAAGCCGTCGGGAATGCCACCGCACGGTCGCACGGCAGCATGGCGCTCCAGTCAAGATAGCCGCTGCCCAGGATCTGTTCGATCAAGACCCCGCGAAATCCGCTGCAGTCGATGTAGAGGTCTGCCCGCAACGCGGAGCCGTCGGAAAATTGCAGCTCATCTAAACATCCGTCGGATCGCCGTGATGCTCCGCGCACGGTGCGCTCGATGCGTGCCACGCCCAGGCGTTCGGCGTAGCTGCGCAGGTACTTGGCCACCAGCGTGGCGTCGAAGTGCAGCGCATAACGCAGTCCCGCGGCCGCGGCGTCCGCGCTGTCGGGGAAGCGGAACTTGCCCGCGTCGCCCAGCGCCGCGCACAGGCTGAAATCGTTGAAACGAAGCGCGAGTCCCGCGGCCCGGGCCTTGTGCCAGCAATGGAAGAACGGGCGGCGATTAATCGGAGCGCCAAACGTGCCGAATGGATGCCAGTATGCGTGACCGAGTTGCTGCCAATCGCTGAACTTGATACCCAGCTTGTAGGTCGCCTGGGTGTGGTGAATGAAATCCGCTTCGTCGATACTCAAGAATCGCAGCACGTCGATGATGGGCGGAATGGTGGCTTCGCCGACTCCGACGATGCCGATCTCAGGCGATTCGATCACGGTAAGACGCAAGCCCGTGCCCGGCAGCGCCCGCGCCAGGATACTCGCGGCCATCCAGCCGGCGGTGCCGCCCCCGACGATGGCAATGCTGTCGATGCGAGAATTTTGCGGGGTGTCCGACATAGGTAACCAGAACCTCGTAGCGGATGCGCGGTGTCTGGAGAGGGTAGCGCGCAGTCGAGCGCGCTACCCTTAAGGTACCAACCGCAGACCCTCAGCCGGCATTATGCCGTGAGTGAGCAGGGCCGCGCGCCTACAGCTTGCCTTTCACGCCGAAGTACAGGCGGCGTCCGGAGTCGTCGTACGTGAAGGGCTCGTTCGGAAATTGCAGATACGTGTGCTGTTTCGCATCGGTCAAGTTAACCACCTGCAGCACGACCCCGAAGTGCCTGCCGAAGTCGTACGAGACCTGCCCGTCGAGCTGCCCGTAGGGCGCCGAGTACACGGTGTACACCTTCGAAACGCCGTTGATGTCCTGGAACGAAAACGAGGACCCGACGCCCGAGGAATTTACCGCCGTGTCGCGCCAAGCGTAGGCGGCGCGTGCCGAGAAGCCCCCCTGCTCGAAATAGCCAATGACATTGACGGAGTTCTTGGACACTCCGGGAATCGGCAGTTCAGCCCCGAACGAGCTGGTTTGCGTGGAGGAGGAATCTGCCCGCGTATAGTTCGCCTGGAAGCCGAAGCCCGAGCTGAATGCGTACTGGCCGCCGAGTTCCAAGCCGTAAATCTTTCCGGTACCGCCGTTGATCGGCGTGGACACATTGGCCTCCGAACCGCCTGCGGTCGTGCCGTCTTTAACAAAGGTGGGGACGTTTGCGGTCGTGACGAAATTGTCCACCGCCTTGTAGAAATACCCGACGCTGATCAAGCCGCTGCGGGCGAAATAGTCTTCCCAAGACAAGTCGAACTGCGAGGCGCGAAACGGATCGAGTCCCGAATTGCCGGCAGAGCCGCCGTCGAATTTGAAACAAACCCCGCCGCCGGGGCAGTTGGCAGGGGCGGCGCGGGTGTAGCCGTATTGCAGACCGGCGCCCAGCTGCTGCAGGTCCTGCGGCGACATCACCCGGGCCGCGCCGAAGCGCAATTTCTGGGTGTCCGTGGCATTTAACACGAAGTTGAACGAGGGCAAGATGTCGGTGTAGCTGCGGCTGTTTTCGAACGGCACATCGTTCGCATCCACGCCGTTCCAAGATTCTGTGCCGACGAACGTCGTTCCCGCCGGATTCGTCTCGGCACCCTCAACCGTGAGTTGCGTTCTGACAATACGCACGCCGAAGTTGGCGTGGTAAACGCCCGCCGCGTCGCCCGAGTCGCCCATGACGAACGCCGATGTGGTCTTTTCAATGACATCGAATGAATTGAGGGGATCCTTGAAGAATTTCTCCGTGTTGTTCGGTATCCCGGCTTGGTTCCACACGGTATTCAAGTACGTTGCCGGATCGGTCATGCCGCCGGTCACCGGATTTTTCACGATGATGTTGCCATTGGCAAAATTGTTGTAGGTGAGGGCGAGACCTGGGTTGGTCTGCGGCGTGGAATAGGGAATTTTGGCGTAGCCCGGATCCTGGTAGTAAAGCCAGGTGCCGGAAGCGGCGCTGGTGCAGCAGTTTCCGGCGGGAGTGCCCGCGCCGACGCCGCCGATCCCATATGGATCTATGCCATCCTCCAGATACCTGCCGTGGACATAGTCCACTTCTCGATCCTGATAGCGCCCGCCCGCGGTGATATCGACCACATCATTCGCTTTGAAATGCAGGTCGAACTTGACGGCCCAGGTTTTCTCATTGAGCGTGTTCGCCCACGCCCAATTCGATTTGAACAGGGTATAGGCCGGGTTGGACAGTACGTTCGTGTACCCATAGTTATTCGGGTAGCTCGCCGACGGCAGCCCGCTGGTGCCGCCGTTGTTCCAGATCCAAGCATAGCCGTGATTGCCGTTGGTGCAGCTGTTGGCGCCATTGTTGCAACCAGGCGCCGTGGGCTGGATCGAGGGGTTGGGGCTGCCTGACGCGGCATACTCGCCGTGCTCGACATCGGCTTGGTCCGCCTCGTAGTTGCCGGTTGCTTTCGAATACGCCGCACCCACGTCACCGGTCACCGGACCGCCCTCGAACTTGGTGTTGAGCTGGAAGTTGTTGGCTTTGGTGTTGTTGACTTCATACAGCGTCGCCGTCTCGGCGTCATTGGCCATGAAGGTGCCCGATTGCACGACGCCGTTGCCGTCGATCGAGTAGGGCTTGGTCGGATCTATGCCCGGGAACGAGGCCGGTGCGCCGGGCTGATTGGTCTCGCCGCTGCCGCCGGAGAACCATGCCTTGTTCGAATAGGTGGTGCTTACTTCCTCTTCGTCGATGAAGAACCAGTTGAAGGTGCTGACCACGTTTTCATTCCACTTCCATTCGGCGCCCAGGGTGGCACCCTTGGTCTCGATTTGATCGAGGATGTCGCTGAAGTAGGCCAACTGCGGATCAATGTAGGTCTTGCCGCCGGGCAAGACGGAATTCGTGCTGGCAATCGGGCTGCCCACGTAGGAGCCGACGGTCGCGGTGTTGGTGACCAACCATTGATTGCGGTTCTGGTCCTGGAACTCCTTGTCGTGAGTCTTGCTATCGTCGTAGGACACGCTGCCCGTGATGGCGAAGTCGTCGCTGAACTTGAAGCCGCCGACCAGGGCTCCGACGGGAGTCGTGCCGCTGGTATGTTCGGCCTCGGTGCCGCGCAGGTTGCCGGCGAGATTCAGTCCCATGTCTTGCGCCAGCGGGGAGCGCGTCTTGATATCGATGATGCCGCCCAGCCCCCCTTCGCGGTTCTGCGCCGTGGGGTTCTTGATGACGTCGATACCGCCGACCTCTTCACTGGGGATGCCTTCCAGGGACGCGTACTGCAGACCGCCGGTGCCGCCGCCGCCCGAAGCTTCACCCGACACATAAATTTCCCGACCGGTGAGGAGCACCTCGCCATTCAAGGTGATGAGATTGTTCGAAAGACCGTCGATCAGCACTTGCGTGCCCTTGCCCTCGGAGCGATTGATGGAGACGCCCGGTAAACGTTCCAGCGACTCGGAGACGTTCTGGTCCGGCATCTTGCCGAGGTCCTCCGCGGCCACTTCCTCGATCGGCTGCGTGGACTTGCGCTTCGCATCCAGTGCGGATTGCAGCGATTCGCGGTAGCCCGTGACCACGATTTCGGTCAGTTCCTCGGAGTTCGCGCTGGTCTGCGAGGTCGGAGCCGCGTCGGCAGCGATTGCCAGGTGACTGACGAGCGAAGCATCAAATGACACCGCTGTCATTAGGGCTAAACGAACAGCTTGGCGTACCCGCTTTTCACTACGATGCGACATGGTATTAGCTCTCCCAGAAGTTACATTATTCGATCACGGCGCGTTTTCGCTGGTGTCCGGCGGCATGCCATTGATGCTTCGGCCGAGCACTATTTTGCGCTCTATACTCCCCATCGAGCGGTCCTTAGATCCGGATCGATGCAAGCGGGAGGCTAACTCCGTTGGCGACCGGCGTCAACGATTAAATATTTCCTTTGTGTTTAATCGACGGGCAGAGTGTCAGCGCTGACAGGCTGCTCAATGCCAGCCTATGATCGGGTCCGCGGGAAAGCCCCAGCCGGCTTGGAGTCGACGTGTGAACGCAGGAAGAAACGAGCGGTGTCCCTGCGGCAGCGGGAAGAAATACAAGGGCTGTTGCGGGCGGCTATCCGATGGCGGTCGGGAATCGCCTACGCGTGCCGCAGAGCTGCCTGCGCAGCAAGTGCCGGAGGCCGAATTGGCCTCGCTTGCGGGGCTAATGGACGCGGGACGCTATGCAGAGTTGGAGGAGGCGGCGCGTGACCTGCTCCGCGGGTGGCCGGCTTCGGGATTCCTTTGTCAGCTGCTGGGCGCAGCCCTCGGCAAGCAAGGTAAAGACGCATTCGAAGCGCTGCGGAGCGCCGCGAAATACAGCCCGAATGATGCCGTGGCTCAGTTCAACTTTGGCAACGCGCTGGGGCGCCGCGGGCGGCTGCGGGAAGCGCAGGCGAGCTTCGGCCGCGCGTTGGCAATTCGTCCTGAATTTGCCGAGGCGCATAACAGCTTGGGCAATACTCTGCTCAAGCTCGCGCGTCCCGATGAAGCGATCGCAAGCTTTAGGCGGGCGCTCGAGATCAGCCCCGACTTTGCCGAGGCGCACGTTAACTTGGCCGGTGCTCTGCGCAGTATTGGGCGGCTCGATGAGGCGGCGGCCGCTTATCGCAGGGCGCTATCGATCGAACCGGATTTGATCGCCGCCTGGACCGGGCTCGCAACAGCGCTGCGGCTGCAACGCCGAACCGTGGAATCCGAGGCCAGTTGCCGTCGCGCCCTCACGCTCGATCCCAACTCGACTGCGGCGCTCGCGGTATTGGCAGAACTTCGCGCAGATTCCGGCCGGTTCGCCGAGGCCGAGGACCTCTACCGGCACATCATTTCCCTGGACCCGGATTCGGCCGAATCTTGGACCGGCATCGCCCGGCTGCGCCGCATGACGCGCGCCGATGGCGCGTGGTTGGCGGCGGCGCAACGGCTGGCGAGCCGAGGCTTATCTCCTCAGCGAGAATCGCCGCTGCGGTATGCCCTCGGCAAATACTTCGATGACATTGAGGAATTCGCAACGGCTTTCGGCCACTACCGGCGAGCCAACGAATTAGCCAAGCAATGCGGGCCCGCTCATGACCGGGCGATGCTCACTCGGAATATCGATTTGATCATCCGCTCCCACAGCCAAAGCTGGATTGAGCGCGCGCGGGGCGCCGTGAATCCATCGATGCGGCCGGTCTTTATCGTGGGTATGCTGCGGTCGGGCACCACGCTCGCCGAACAAATCTTGGCTTCGCATCCAGCGGTCTTTGGCGCCGGCGAACTGACGTTTTGGGGCGCCCGCTTGGCTGGGGCGATCAGCAGCGCGTCCGCCGCCGCTGCGCGCACGCTCGATGTGAGCGACGCCGCGCTTGTCGGGTTGAGCAAGGAATACTCGGAACTTTTGCAGCAGGAGTCGGCCGGCGCCTCGCGGGTAGTGAACAAATGGCCCACCAATTTTTTATTTCTGGGATTGATACACGCGGCCTTTCCGCATGCCCGCATCATCCACATGCGCCGAAACCCGGTCGATACGTGCCTGTCCATCTACTTCCAGCACTTTGAGGCTGCCAACACCTACGCCAACGATCTGGACGATCTCGCGCACTACTACCGCGAATATCGGCGCCTCATGCAGCACTGGAGAAGAGTGCTGCCCCCGCACACGCTGCTCGAGGTGCGCTACGAGGGACTGACCGAGGAGCTGCCAACGTGGGTTCGCAGGATGCTGGATTTCATCGCGCTGCCGTGGGATCCGCGATGTCTCGATTTCCATCGCACGGCGCGCACCGTAACCACGGCCAGCCGCTGGCAGGTACGGCAAGAGATCCGCACTTCGTCCGTCGAACGCTGGCGGCACTACGAGAAGTTTCTGGGGCCGCTGAAACCGCTGCTGGCGTTAGATGACTGACCTGTGCGTTGTGCGCCCGCGGCCGCGCATCAGGTCCGCCATTTGCTCCAAGGGCACGGCGCGGGTCTCGGGAAAGAAAAGCAACACGGTGATGAACTGCAGCACCATCATCGCTGCGAAAAAGGCGAAAGGCGCCGCTTTGGAATGCGCCGCAATGATCGGGAAGACACCGGAAATCACCGCATTCAGCAGCCAATGCGCGGCGCTGCCGACACTTTGGCCGCGGGCGCGCACGGCGGTGGGAAAAATCTCGCTCAAGTACACCCAGATGACCGCGCCCTGCGACAGCGCGAAGCACGCAATGAAGCCAACCAGCAACACCAGCAGCCACGAGCGCGCGGCGTCGTTTGCCATGATGAGCGCTACCCCAGCAAGCGCCGCCGCCATGCCTACCGAACCCAGCAGCAGCAGCGTCTTGCGCCCCAGCCGATCGATGAGCGCCATTCCGAGCAGCGTGGCGAGCAGGTTCGTTGCACCGATCGCGACCGACTGTGCGTCGGCGGATAAGCGGCTGAAGCCCGCGGCGGCGAAGATATCGCCGAGGTAGTACAGGATTGCATTGATTCCCGACAATTGATTGAAGCATGCCAGGCCGATCGCCAGGAGAATCGGACGACGGTGCGCGGTCCAGGACAGCGTTGGACGCACAGTAGGTTGCACTCCGGCGGCCGCCGCGTATTCGGCTAATTGCGCGTGCGGGTCGGCGCTGCCGAGACGGCGCAGGCTCGCCGCAGCATCCTGGAGCTGTCCTTTGAGCGCGAGCCATCGCGGACTTTGCGGAATCGTGAACAACAGGCTCAAAAACACCAGGGCGGGCAGCGCCGCGATCGCCAGTTTGCAGCGCCACACGCCGCCGCCGCTGATCAACTGCGCGACGCAGAAATTGCTGCCGTAGGCGAGCAGAATGCCGACCACGATGTTCATCTGGAACAGGCCGACCAAGGCACCGCGCCGCGCCGCCGGAGCAATCTCCGCCAGGTACACCGGGGCGAGCACGGAGGATCCGCCGATGGCAATTCCCGCAAGGAATCGCCAAAAAACGAAGACCGGGAGGTTTGACGCCAGCGCGCAGCCGACGGCTGATATGACATAGAGCAGCCCGATGACCCGCAGCACGTTGCGGCTGCCGAACCGATCGCCGGGCCGGCCGAGCACCAGCGCTCCGAGCAGCGTACCCCACAAGGCGCTCGAGACCATCGCACCGAGACCGGCGGGCGTGAGCGCAAACACCTCGCGCAATGCGCCGGTCACGCCGGCAATCACCGCCGTGTCAAAGCCGAACAGCAAACCGGCGAGGCTCGCGATGATGATCACTCGGATGTGTGCCGCGCCGCCCATGTAACCCCTTACGCTTGAGTGCCCCCGCAAAACCACGAGCTCGCCCCGTGGCGCCAGCGCGGATTCAAGTTAAGCTAATATGTCAGCGATGTCATCTGCGCCGGCCGAGCGTTCGACCGGCGTCAAGAAACCAGGGGGACACAAGATGCGAAGATCCCGCGATCGACGGCTCGCGTTGCGCAGCTTATTCGTCTCGTCGGCAGTGGCCGTACTCGCCGCGTCAGCCGCCGCGGTGGCGTCGTCCGGTGCGAGCGCGGACCGGCCGGTCAATCTCGGTCCCTACAACGTCACTGTGCTCGAGGGCAGCATTGGTCTCACGCGTCCCCTTTCGCCGGACTCTCCAGTCGCAGCGGCGGGCGCGCCCTGGTCGATCACCGGCTGGGTACTCGCGGCTCGAAGGCAATCGGGCGCGGCCATCCTTGCCGCCCTTGGCGATCCCGGCGATGCGGGTGCGGCCGGCGCCTGGCGAGGTGTGTTGTTGTCGGACGGTGAACTCGCGCTGCAGATGAGTCCCTCTCACGTCGTGCGCAGCGGCGTGGTATTCGAACCCGGCCGTTGGTATGCGATCGCGGCCACCTACGATGGCACGACGGCGCGTCTCTATGTGGATGGACGCGAGCGCACGTCGGCCGCGGCGCAGTCGCTCGAGGTCGCGCCGCGAATCGCACTGGCGCCGGCGCCCGTGGGATTTGCGCACCCCAGCGAGCCGCACTTCGGCGGCTCGTTGGCAGAGTTGACGCTGACGTCTGCGGCGCTTGCGGCACCGGCGGTGCGGTCGCTAGCCGCCGCGCGGCCGGACTTTTCTCTGGTGACGTTCAACGTTCTCGGCGCGGGCTGGCCCTTGCAAGAACATGCGTGGCGCGGCCTGCAAGAACCGCAGGATCCCTGGACTCTGCCGCAGGCCCACAGCGCGCCGAGTGCGCCGGCGGCCGCGTCCGTCCCGGCCGGCTTAAGCGGCCTGCGCGCCGCGGGCCCGGGATTGTGGTCGCTCGACGCATGGTACTTGCGCGCCGCACCGGACGTGGCCGCCGACGGCGCACAGGTGTCGCAGGCGGACTTCGCGCAAAAGCAATGGTATGTGGCGGTGGTGCCGGGTACGGTGCTCACGACATTGATCGCGCGCGGTGTTTACCCCGACCCGGACTACGGGCTCAACAATCTCGCGATCCCGGACACATTGAGCCGGCAGGACTATTGGTATCGCAGCGTCTTTATGGCACCCGCGGCGTTTTCGGATCGCGAGCTCACGCTCACGTTCAAAGGGATCAACTACGCGGCCGAAGTCTGGCTGAACGGACAGCGCTTGGGCAGCATCAAGGGTGCGTTCACGCGTGGCATCTTCAACGTCACCGGGCTGCTCAAGCCCGGCCAGCGCAATGCGATTGCAGTGCGCATCGCGCCGCCGCCGCATCCCGGCATTCCCCACGAACAGTCGATTGCCGCCGGTCCGGGCGAGAACGGCGGCGCACTGGCGCTCGACGGCCCGACTTTCATCGCGTCCGAAGGTTGGGATTGGATACCCGGTATCCGCGACCGCAACATCGGGCTGTGGCAGGGCGTCGAACTTGCGGCCAGCGGCGGCTTGCGGCTGGTGGATCCGCAGGTGGTGACTCATTTGCCGCTGCCGCGAACCGACAGCGCGGACCTCGCCATCACGGTGCCAGTCGAGAATCGGCAAGCCACGGCGGTCAACGCCACGCTGATCGCGCGCATCGACGCCATCCGCGTGCGCAAATCGGTGACCCTCCCGCCCGGCATGACGACGGTGACGCTTGATCCTCGCGAATTCTCGCAGCTGCGCCTGGTAGACCCTAAGTTGTGGTGGCCGAACGGCTACGGACCGGCCAATTTGTACACGCTCGAACTCGAGATCGACGAGGGCGACTCGCCCTCCGATAGCGCCGCGCTCAAGTTCGGCATCCGTGAACTGACGTACGAGCTCTCGCTGTTCGATCACGAAGGGCGGCTGCGGCGGGTCGAGGTGAATCCGACGCAGGGTACGCTCTTAGGTGAGCGGCTCGTCGATGTGCGGCACGAGGCCATCAAGCGTACGCCGCAAGGCTGGGCTGCGAGTTTGACCGCGGCGGGCGAGGCGTCGGCCGCGGTTCACCCGGTCGCGAGCGAGCCGCTGAGTCCCTACCTCACGATCCGCGTCAATGGGGTTCCGATCGCGGCGCGCGGCGGCAGCTGGGGCATGGACGATTCGCGCAAGCGCATTTCGCGCGCGCATTTGCAGCCATTTTTTCAACTGCATCGCGAGGCCCATCTCAATATCATTCGCAACTGGCTCGGGCAGAACACCGAAGAGGTTTTCTACGACCTTGCCGATGAATATGGCTTGCTGGTGTTGAATGATTTCTGGGTGTCGACGCAAGACTTTCAGCTCGAACCCGAGGACCCCGCGCTATTTCTCGCCAATGCCCGGGACGTGATCAGCCGCTACCGAAATCATCCGTCGATTGCCGTGTGGTTCGGCCGCAATGAGGGTGTACCCCAGCCCATTCTCAACGAGGGGCTCGCCGATCTGGTGGCGGCGCTCGATGGCACGCGCTACTACACCGGCAGTTCGAATTCCGTGAATCTGCAGGGCAGCGGACCCTACAATTACCGTCCGCCCGAGCAATATTTCACCGGTCTTGCGCGCGGGTTCTCGGTCGAGGTGGGCACCCCCTCGCTCTCGACTTTGGAGTCGCTGCGCGCCTCGATTCCGGCGGCCGATCGGTGGCCGCTCGGTGACACCTATGCGTATCACGACTGGCATTTTGGCGGCAACGGCGATGTCGCCACCTTCATGGCGGCGATGGCGCAACAATATGGAGCGGGCTCGAGTCTCGAGGATTTCGAGCGCAAGGCGCAGCTCATGGACTACGTTTCCTACCGCGCGATCTTCGAGGGCTTCGCGGCCCACTTGTGGACTGAAAACAGCGGCCGCCTGTTGTGGATGACGCATCCGTCCTGGCCGAGCAATACTTGGCAGATTTACAGCTCGGACTACGACACCGCCGCCGCCTACTACGCCGTGAAGAAGGCGTGCGAACCGCTGCACGCGCAGCTCGATTTGCCGGATTACCGGCTGACCGTGGTCAACACGACTCGCAGCGATCGTGCCGGTCTCACGCTGCGCAGCCGCGTGTTGACGCTCGATAGCCGGATCCTGGCGGAGCGGGTCGACCGTCTCGATGCCCTTGCAAATTCAATCGTCACCCTGCCGGCACCTCTCGATTTGGCACTCGCGCTGACGCAGGAAGGGCTGGTGCTGGTGAAGTTGACTTTGACCGACGCGAGCGGCGCCCCGCTGTCGGACAACCTGTACTGGCAGGGTCACGAGGCGGCGAGCCAGCAGCGCTTGAACGATCTTGCGGTGCAGCCGATCACAATGAGCGCGCAATCCCATTTTTCGGAATCGGGAGACCTCGTCGACGTGAGGCTCGCGAATCACGGCACGGCGCCGGCGCTCTCCGCCAAGATCACCATGCTGGACGGGAAGGGGGGTCGCGTGCTGCCGGTCTACTACGATGATAACTACGTGTCGCTGCTTGCCGGCGAGGTCCGGCATATCAGAGTTCGCTGCCCGAGGGTCGGCCCGCGCTGCGTGCGCATTGGGCTGCGCGGCTGGAACATCGCGAATCAGGAGACGTCCATAACCCCAACTTCGGCAGCATTTGAGCTATCGTACGCGCCGTGAATTCCTTCATTGATCTGCGCAGCGACACCGTCACCCGGCCGACGCCGGGGATGCGCGCCGCCATGGCGGCCGCCGCGGTGGGCGACGACGTGTATGGGGACGACCCGACCGTCAATCGCCTGCAGGACATCCTCGCCGAACAATTCGGGTTTCCGAGCGCGCTGTTCTTCCCGACCGGCACGCAAAGCAATTTGGCCGCGCTGATGGCGCATTGCGGCCGCGGCGATGAATTTCTGGTGGGCCAGGAGGCGCACACCTACAAGTATGAACAGGGGGGCGCGGCGGTCTTGGGCAGCATTCAGCCGCAGCCGCTGGACAACGAACCGGATGGCAGCATTGCGATCGAGCGCATTGCGCACGCCATCAAAGCCGACGATGTGCATTTCGCGCGCACCCGGCTGTTGGCGCTGGAAAATACCATGGGCGGACGCGTGTTGCCGGCCGCCTATCTCTGCGCCGCTACCGACTTCGTGCACGAGCGCGGCCTCGCCACGCACTTGGACGGCGCACGGCTCTTCAATGCCATCGTGAAACTCAAGATCGACGCACGCTGCGCGGCGGCCGGTTTTGACACGGTATCGGTTTGTCTGTCGAAGGGGTTAGGCGCCCCGGCAGGCTCCGTGCTGCTGGGCTCGAGCGATGTCATTGCCGCGGCGCGGCGCTGGCGCAAAGCGCTCGGCGGAGGCATGCGGCAGGCGGGGGTTCTCGCCGCAGCCGGCCTGTACGCGCTCGAGCACCATGTGCAGCGGCTCGAAGAGGATCACGACAATGCGGAGCGGCTCGCCGCCGGGCTTCGCGCCATCGGCCTTGAAGTCGAGCGGCCGCAAACGAACATGGTATTTGTGGACGTCCCTGACATCCATGTGGGCCCCCTTTCTCGATACTTGGCCGGGCGGGGTATTTTGGCGACCATCGAGCCCTGCACGCGCCTGGTGACCCACCTTGACGTAGCGCGCGGACAGATACCGACGGTGCTGGCGGCATTCCGGGAATTTCCCGGCTGGGCCGGCTAAATCAAGAGCTTTTACACTGCTTTTACACGGCCCACGGCAAACTCTGCCATGGTTTCTGGAGTGACGGCATGGACATCGTATATCTTGCGGGAATGATCGGCTTCTTGCTGCTGATGCTGGCACTCGTCGCCGGATGCGCTGCCTTGGAGCGAAAAAAATGAACTGGGCGTATCTCTTGAGCGGCGCGCTCGCGCTCGCGCTCCTGGTGTACTTGGTGGTCGCGTTGATTTTCGCGGAGAAGCTCTGATGGGCCTGCCCGGTCCGCCGATGCTCGCCCTCTTTCTGGTGGTGCTGGTCGGACTCGCCTATCCGCTGGCGATCTACATGGCGCGCATCGCGGATGGCGCTCCGATCCCTGGCGCGGCGGGTGCGCTTGAACGGCTTTTGTATCGTGCGGCGAAGGTCGACCCCCAGCACGACATGCCCTGGACGCAGTACGCCATCGCCGTGCTGCTTTTCAATGCCTTAGGGATGTTCGTGGTGTACGGCCTGCAGCGGTTGCAGATTTGGCTGCCTTGGAACCCTCAGGGACTCGCCAATGTCTCGGCGGATTCTTCCTTTAATACGGCGGTGAGCTTCGTCACCAATACGAACTGGCAGGGCTATTCCGGCGAGTCCACCATGAGTTACGGCACGCAGATGCTCGCGCTCGCCGTGCAGAATTTCCTCTCCGCCGCCACCGGTATCTCGGTCGCGTTCGCGCTGATCCGCGGCTTCGCGCGCCGCTCGGCGCAGGGTATCGGCAATTTCTGGGTCGATATGACGCGCAGCACGCTGTACCTGTTGCTGCCGATTTCCTTAGGTTTGGCCATCTTCTTCATGGCGCAGGGCGTCATTCAGAATTTTGACGCCTACCGGGATGTCGGTACGCTGGAAGCTCTCACCTACGCGAATCCCAAGCTCGATGCGGCGGGCGCACCGCTCAAGGATGCGCAGGGTAAGGCCGTCACTGAAGAGGTGACGACGCACATCCAGACGCTCGCGATGGGCCCGGTTGCCTCGCAAGAAGCGATCAAGATGCTGGGGACCAACGGCGGCGGCTTTTTCAATGCCAATTCGGCCCATCCGTTCGAGAACCCGACCCCGCTGAGCAATTTCGTGCAGATGATCGCGATGCTGCTGATTCCCACCGCCCTGTGCTTCGTATTCGGCCGCATGGTGGGCGACACCCGCCAGGGCTGGGCCATTTTGGCCGTCATGACTCTCATCTTCGTCGTGATGGCCGGGGTCGCGATGTGGGCGGAACAGCAGGGCAATCCGTCGTTCGCAGCCGGCGTCGATCAAGCGCGCAGTGCGCTGCAGTCCGGCGGCAACATGGAAGGCAAAGAGTCGCGCTTCGGCATCGTCTCCTCGGCGCTGTTCGCAACCATCACGACGGCGGCTTCTTGCGGCGCGGTGAACGCCATGCACGATTCCTTCACGCCTCTCGGCGGCCTGGTGCCGATGTGGCTGATACAGCTCGGCGAAGTGGTGTTCGGCGGCGTGGGCTCGGGTCTTTACGGCATGCTGATTTTCGCCATCATGGCGGTGTTCATCGCGGGTCTGATGATCGGCCGCACTCCGGAATACCTCGGCAAGAAGATCGAGTCCTTTGAAATGAAAATGACGTCGATCGTCATTCTGGTGACTCCGTGCCTGGTCCTGGTCGGGACCGCGATCGCGGTGATCGCGCCGCAAGGCAGGGTCGATCTCATCAATCCGCATGCGCACGGCTTTTCGGAAATCCTTTATGCCTTGTCCTCGGCGTCGAACAATAACGGCAGCGCCTTTGCGGGATTGTCGGCGGACACTCCCTTCTACAACTCACTGCTCGCGGTGGTGATGTGGTTCGGCCGATTCGCGTTCATCGTCCCGGTGCTCGCGATCGCGGGTTCGCTTGCCAAGAAGAAACGCATCGAGGTGACCGCAGGAACTCTGCCGACTCACGGACTGCTGTTTGTTGCGCTGCTGCTCGGAACCGTGGTGCTGATCGGTGCGCTGACCTATGTGCCGGCGCTTGCGCTGGGACCGATCGTCGAGCACCTGCAATTGCACGCGGCTCATTGAGGATTCAACTGTGGTTCGCCAACGCTTACGCTTGTTCGATTCGGCGCTCGTGGGTCCGGCAATCGCCGATTCGTTCCGCAAGCTGTCGCCCGCGGTGCAGGTGCGCAATCCCGTCATGTTCGTGGTGTATGTCGGCAGCATCCTGACCACGCTGCTGTTCGTGCAGGCGCTGCGCGGGCACGGCGAGGAGCCGGCGGCATTCATACTGGCCATCAGCGCCTGGTTGTGGTTTACCGTGCTATTCGCGAATTTTGCAGAAGCCCTGGCCGAAGGCCGCAGCAAGGCTCAGGCGGCGTCGCTGCGCGGCCTCAAGCAGTCCATTCAGGCGAAGAAAATGAAAACGCCTCAATACGGCTCCGAATGCTTCGCGACGCCGGCGCCGCAGTTGCGCAAGGGCGATATATTCCTGGTGGAGGCGGGGGACATCATACCGGCCGATGGCGAAGTCATGGAGGGCGTGGCTTCGGTGGATGAGAGTGCGATTACCGGCGAGTCCGCGCCGGTGGTACGCGAGTCGGGCGGCGATTTCTCCGCGGTGACCGGCGGCACCCGGGTGCTGTCGGATTGGCTGATCGTGCGCGTGGCCGTCAACCCCGGCGAGGCGTTCATCGATCGCATGATCGCCATGGTCGAGGGCGCCAAGCGGCAAAAGACGCCCAACGAGATCGCCCTCACCATCTTGCTGATCGCCCTGACCTTGGTGTTCCTGCTGGCGACCGTGACCTTGCTGCCGTTTTCCGTATTCAGCGTCTCGGTCGCGGCGCACGGTGCGCCCGTCACCATCACCGTGCTGGTGGCACTGCTCGTCTGTTTGATCCCGACGACCATCGGCGGCTTGCTGTCGGCCATCGGGGTGGCCGGCATGAGCCGCATGATGGCATCGAATGTCATCGCGACCTCCGGGCGCGCGGTGGAGGCGGCGGGCGATGTCGACGTCTTGCTGCTCGATAAGACTGGAACCATTACATTGGGGAACCGGCAGGCGGCGGCGTTCATCCCGGCCGAAGGCGTCACCGAGCAGCAGTTGGCTGATACCGCGCAACTGAGCTCGCTGGCGGATGAAACTCCGGAAGGACGCAGCATCGTGGTCCTCGCGAAGCAGCGCTTCAACCTGCGCGCGCGCGCGTTGAGCCAACTCGAGGCAACCTTCATCCCTTTTTCGGCGCAGACCCGCATGAGCGGCGTGAATATCGGCACCCGCGAAGTGCGCAAGGGCGCGGCGACAGCGGTGCGCAAGCACATCGAGGCGCAGGGATTTACTTTTCCGGGCAGCGTCGCCCAGGTAGTCGACGAAGTGGCTCGCAAAGGCAGCACGCCGCTGGTGGTTTCCGACGGCGGACGCGTACTCGGCGTGGTGGAGCTCAAGGATATCGTCAAAGGCGGCATCAAGGAGCGCTTCGGCGAACTGCGCCGCATGGGAATCCGCACCGTCATGATCACCGGCGACAACCGCTTGACCGCGGCAGCCATTGCCGCCGAGGCCGGCGTGGATGATTTTCTCGCCGAAGCGACGCCGGAGGCCAAGCTCAAACTCATTCGCAAATATCAAAGCGAGGGCCGGCTCGTCGCCATGACCGGCGATGGCACCAATGACGCTCCGGCGCTCGCCCAGGCGGATGTGGCCGTGGCCATGAACTCCGGCACCCAGGCCGCCAAAGAGGCGGGCAACATGGTGGATCTCGATTCCAATCCCACCAAGCTGATCGAGATCGTCGAGGTCGGCAAGCAGCTGCTCATCACTCGCGGGTCGCTCACGACCTTCTCGATCGCCAATGACGTCGCCAAGTATTTTGCGATTATTCCCGCGGCGTTCGCCACGACGTATCCGGAGTTGAAGGTGCTCGACGTGATGCATCTCGCGAGCAATCATTCGGCGATTCTGTCGGCGGTGATCTTCAATGCGCTGATCATCGTGGCGCTGATTCCGCTCGCGCTCCAAGGCGTCAAGTACCGCGCTCTCGGCGCTGCTTCGCTGTTGCGGCGCAATCTCCTGGTTTACGGATTGGGCGGCATCCTCGTGCCCTTTGCCGGCATCAAGCTGATCGATATGACGCTAGCCGCTTTGCATCTCGTCTAGAGTGAGGTCTTAAGGTCATGATGGTCCTGCTGCGCCCCGTACTGGTCTTGTTCGTGTTGCTCACCGTCCTCACCGGTCTCGTATATCCGTTGGCCGTCACCGGCATCGGTAAGCTGCTGTTTGCAGATCAGGTACGGGGAGGTTTGATTTTGCGCGACGGCAAGGTCGTGGGTTCGTCGTTGATCGGGCAGTCGTTCTCCGACCCCAAGTATTTTTGGGGACGCCTCTCGGCCACGACGCCGATGCCTTATAGCGGCACGGGATCGACGGGTTCCAATCTTGGTCCGACCAATCCCGCGCTTTTCGATGCCATCAACGCGCGGATCGATGCGCTGCATGCGGCCGATCCCGGCAATACATTGCCTATTCCCGTCGATCTCGTGACCGCTTCGGCGAGCGGTCTCGATCCCGACATCAGCCCCGCCGCGGCCTTCTACCAGGTGGCGCGCGTTGCGCGCGAGCGTCACATGAATCCCGTCAAGCTGCGGCAACTGGTGCAGGAGCAGGTCGAGCCGCCGCAATGGCACCTCTTCGGCGAATCGCGGATCAACGTTTTAATGCTCAACTTGTCCTTGGATCGCGCACAATAGGGGCATGTCAGCCCCGAAGGGACATCGTCCCGATCCTGATTTGCTGCTGGCGAAAGTCAAGCAGCAGGAAGCCGCGGCGCGGCGCGGCAAGCTGCGGATTTACTTCGGTTCCTCCGCGGGCGTCGGCAAAACCTACGCGATGCTGGTGGCCGCGCGCAAACTGAAGAGCGAGGGCCGGGATGTCGTCATCGGCGTGGTCGAGACCCACGGCCGGTCCGAGACCGCCGCCTTGCTCGAGGATATGGAGCTTTTGTCGCTGAAGACGCTGCCCTATCGCAGCAAGGAACTCAGCGAGTTCGATTTGGATGCGGCTCTCAAGCGGCAGCCGGCACTGATTCTCGTCGATGAGCTGGCGCACTCGAACGTGCAAGGTCAACGTCACCCGAAACGCTGGCAGGATGTCGAGGAACTGCTGTCGGCCGGGATCGATGTCTTTACGACGCTCAATGTGCAGCATTTGGAGAGCCTCAACGATGTAGTCGGCGGCATCACCAATGTGCGCGTGTGGGAGACCATACCAGACACGGTATTCGATGCGGCGGATGAGGTCGTGATGGTGGACATCCCCGCGGATGAATTGCTGGCGCGGCTGAAGGCCGGCAAGGTGTATGTGCCGCAGCAGGCGGAACGCGCCGCGAACAATTTCTTCCGCAAGGGCAACTTGATGGCGCTGCGCGAACTTGCGCTGCGGCGCACCGCCGATCGCGTCGAAGGCGACGTGCAAGCCTATCGGGTCGAAAAGTCCATCGCGCCGGTGTGGAAAACCGCGGCGGCGTTGCTGACCTGTGTCGGCCCAGATTCGGGTGCGGAGCGCGTGGTGCGCGCCGCCGCGCGCCTCGCGAGTCAACTGAACGCGGACTGGCACGCGATCTACGTGGAAACGCCGAATTTGCAGCGGCTCCCCGCCGGGCAGCGCGAGCGGATTCTCGCCACGTTGCATCTCGCGCAGGAACTTGGCGCGACCACAGCGGTGATCGCGAGTCCACAGGTGGCCGAAAGCGTCGTTGCCTATGCGCGCAGCCACAATCTGTCCAAGCTCGTCATCGGCCGCGACCCGGCGCGCCGGCTATGGCCGTGGCAACGCTCGAGCGGACAGAAACTCGCATTGCTGGCGCCGGACATCGATCTCGTCGAGATCGGGCGGGCCGAGGGGCCCGTGCCAAGAACCCAGGCCGAGAATGCCGTGCGGCCGGCGCTTACCGGAGCCGAATCCCCGGACCGGCGCAAAGCCAAACGTCTACGGTATGCCTGGTCGGTGCTTGCTTGCGTCGCCGTGACGCTGCTGGCGCTCCCGCTGGGGGCGCGCTTCGATCGATCGAACATCGTGGCGATATTCATTCTTACCGTGGTGCTGATCGCTGTGCGCTTCGGCCGGGGGCCGGCGGCCCTCGCGGCGGTGCTGAGCGTGGCCGCCTTCGACATCTTTTTCGTGCCGTCGAAATTCTCGTTTGCCGCGAGCGATGTGCAATATTTGCTCACCTTCTGCATCATCCTCGCGGTCGGCTTGATCACCGGGCAATTGACAGCGGGCTTGCGTTTCCAGGCACGCGTCGCCGCGCACCGCGAAGTTCGCGCGGCGTCTTTGTACGAAATAGCGCGCGATCTATCGGGTGCGGTGCAGATCGATCAAGTCGTCAAAATCAGCGACGAATCCATCGAGCGCACGTTTCACTCCAGCGCGGCGTTGCTGCTGCCGGGCGCAGGCGGCCAACTGGTGATGACGGCGCCGCGCGCCGAGGAAGCGCTCGCCGTGGAGATTGGCATAGCGCAATGGGCCTTCGACAAAGGGAAACCCGCCGGCTTCGGCACCGACACGTTGCCGGGGAGCGAAGTGCTTTATATTCCGTTGCGCGCTCCGATTCAGTCGCGCGGCGTACTCGCCGTGAAGGCCCGCAACCGCCGCTTGCTTTTGATCCCGGAGCAGCGGCAGCTGCTTGATACTTTTGCCGCCCTGATCGCGATCGCGCTTGAACGTGTGCACTACGTGGGGGTGGCGCAGGACGCCCTGGTGCGCATGGAGTCAGAACGCTTGCGCAATTCGCTGTTGGCGGCGCTATCGCATGATTTGCGGACACCGCTGACCGTCTTGGTGGGTTTGGCCGAATCGCTGTCCCTGACCAAGCCGCCCTTGTCGCCGGCTCAAACTGAAATCGCGGATGCGATTCAGGACGAGGCGCGCCGTATGAGCACCATGGTCGGAAATCTGCTCGACATGGCGCGCATCGAAAGCGGAGATGTCAAACTCAATTTGCAGTGGCAGCCTCTCGAAGAAGTGGTCGGTGCGGCGCTCGATGCGTCGCGCGCGATGCTGCAGCAGCATAACGTCATCGTGCGTATCCCAAGAGATCTGCCGCTGGTGCAATTCGACGCGTTGCTGCTCGAGCGAGTACTGGTGAATCTGCTCGAAAACGCCTCAAAGTACACGCCGGCGGGCAGCACGGTGACCGTGTCTGCGGAGGTGGTCGCTGACCGCCTCGATGTATCGGTGTCCGACACCGGGCCCGGGCTGCCGAAGGGACAGGAGGAAGCCGTCTTTCAGAAATTTACGCGCGGCGATCGTGAATCGGCGACGCCTGGGGTCGGTTTGGGACTCGCCATCTGCCGCGCGATCGTCGCGGCCCATCAAGGCACGATCGTCGGGGTTAACCGGCCCGGCGGCGGCGCCAGGTTCACGTTCACGCTGCCCTTGGGAAATCCCCCCGAAGCGACGACGGAGGCCGAGGCGCAAACCGTCAATGTCTGAATCGCTGCCCGTTGCCCTTCTCATCGAGGACGAGCGCCAGATTCGTCGCTTCGTGCGCACGGCGCTCGAGGCCGAAGGCTGGAATGTCCATGAGACCGATACCGTTCGCCAGGGCTTGATCGATGCCGGCACGCGCAAGCCGGAATTGATCATTCTGGATCTGGGACTGCCCGACGGGGACGGCATGGATTTCTTGCGCGATTTGCGCGGCTGGTCGAAGGTTCCCGTGATCGTGCTGTCGGCGCGCGTGGGCGAGCAGGACAAGATCGAGGCGCTGGATGCCGGCGCCGACGATTATTTGACCAAGCCGTTCGGCGTGGGCGAGTTGCTGGCGCGGGTGCGCGCCGCCTCACGCCGCCGCCAGGAGGCGGGCACCGCGCACGGCGCGCTGTACGAATTCGGCGACGTTAAAGTCGACTTGAGTCTGCGCACCGTTGAGAAGCGCGGCGCCGCAATCCATCTGACACCGATCGAATACCGCCTGTTGACTCTGCTGATCGCTAATTCCGGCAAGGTGCTCACGCACCGCCAGATCCTGCGCGAGGTTTGGGGTCCATCGCATTCCGAGGATGGTCACTATGTTCGGGTGTACATGGGGCACTTGCGCCAAAAGCTGGAAGACGAACCGGCGCAGCCGAAACATATCCTGACGGAAACGGCGGTGGGGTACCGGTTGGTGCAGGCGGCCCGGAGTTAGTCCGGATGGGGAACCGGGCGGCGGCGGGCCTGCGCCAGGTCCCGAGGCGTATCGACGTCCCACGTCGCGGTGGGGAGGGTCATGAGGGCAAGGTCTTCGGGCGGCAAATGCGCGACCAGCTCTCTAAGTCCCCGGTCGCCGCAGATACCGAGTGCGCGGGCGTACAGCCACCGAGGTAAAATCAGCGGCGTGCCGCCGTGCAAACCTAAGCGCCGGGCAACGACACGGCGCCTTGCACCGCGCCATCGCGCGATCATTCGTTCCAGGTCGCGTCGTTTCAGGCAGGCCAAGTCGACCGGCAGCAACAGCACCGCAGCGCTCGCGCGGGCAGCGGTCAAACCACGGCGCACCGAACTCGACAGTCCGCTCGCGCGCTGCGGATTTGTCACAAAAGTCACTCGATGATGGCGCAATTCGACTCGAGTGCGCGCGGCTCTTGGGGGTATCACGACGACGATTGCCGACGCCGTGAGCGGCGTCAACAGGCGCACGGTTTTGCGGATCAAGGAGAGCCCGCGCACTCGCGCCAACGCTTTGGGCCGGCCCAAGCGCCTGGAAAACCCGGCCGCGAGCACGATGATTCGCAGTGTGGGTCGCGAGGCGAACATTGCTATGATGCCGCTATGATGAACGAGCACGTACGCCTGCAGCGCCGCCCCTTCTTGGCGCCTATCTGGGTGTTCTCGGCGACTGCGCTGACGGCAATGGCAGGGGTCGTGGTGTTGATGTTTGCGGCTTGGTGGTGGCTCACGGCGAACTCAACCACCATTATAGTGATCCGGCATGCCGAGAAGGTATTGGACGTGGGCGCGGATCCGCCGCTCACCGAAGCGGGCGGGGCGCGCGCAGCGTTGCTCGCGCGCATGTTCGGCAACCCCGGAGTGCCGGGACATATCGACGCGGTCTACGTAACGCCCGACCAACGCAGCCGGATGACCGCCGCTCCGCTGGCGAAAGAGCTAGGCGTAACCGAAATTGAAGCGACCGATGAGCCCGCAAAATTAGCGCACCGGGTGCTGCATGAACATTCCGGCGGCAGAATTCTCATTGTCGGGCACAGCGATACGGTACCCGCGATCGTTGCCGCGTTAAGCGGAGCGACGTCCCTGCCGCCGATCGACGCCTTGGAATACGGTACCATGTACATCGTCACGGTACCGCGCATCGGCCACGCCAATTTTGTGCGTCTGACTTACTAGGGAATCGCTGCCTACCGAAGCGCTGCCTACCGAACCGCTGCCTAGGGAAGTGCCGCGCAGTTTCCTAGCCGCCCGGGGCACGCAACATAATGGCCTTGCGCACGAAATCCGCGTGGCGCCCGATCAGGATATCGGCAAGCACGGCGTCGATGATGCGGCGGCCGCCGTCGATCAGAAACGTGGCTCTGCGGACGCCTAACCCCAGCGGGCCATTCACCCCAAACATTTTGATCACGGTCTTGTGCTCATCCGAGAGCAATACATAGGGCAGATGGCACTTTTCGCGAAACTTGGCATGCGACGGCGGCTTTTGCGGGCTGATTCCGACGACTCTAAGCCCCGCCTTTTCGATCTCGGAATTCAAGTCGCGCAGCGTGCATGCCTGTCGGGTACAGCCGGGCGTGAAATCGGCCGGATAGAAATACAGGATAATCGCGCCCGAGCTTAAAAGTTGGGTCAGTGATCGATCAGTCCCTGTCTCATCCGGAAGCGTAAATTCCGGGGCACGTTCGCCGACTTTCAGCATTTATTCCCCTCCCAAGCCACATCCTAGCTAAGTTCACCCATGTTAGGGGATACTTTGGCATACCGGGTCTTTGCTGCTAGTATTCTGGGCCCTTTTCGGGGGAGTAGCTCAGTTGGGAGAGCGTCGCGTTCGCAATGCGAAGGTCGAGGGTTCGATCCCCTTCTCCTCCACCACTTGAAGGCCGGCAGTCGCTTGACTCCGGCCGTTGCGCAAGCCTCGGTAGCTCAGTGGATAGAGCGAGTGCCTCCTAAGCGCTAGGTCGCAGGTTCGATTCCTGCCCGGGGCACTTCCCTTTGGCTCGCGGCGGTTCGGGACGGATCGCCAAACCGGCATAAATCCCGGAAAATATAGGGGAAAGCGTTCGGATAGGTTCGAAACGGTTCGCGAGGTCGGGCCGGTTGGCGGGGTATACGGCCGAGCGGTACCCCGGGTGTTTCGGGGTACGGGTCACGGACCCAAGGAACCGCACTAGCGGATTCGCCGGAAGTGCGTCGACCATGATTTCACCGGTAATTTGCACCCAGCGCCGCGAAACCGGCACGCAACTCTTTTTAAGCATGCTTGCTCTCGACGCGACGGCCGATGGTATTCGCTCGGACGCCGTCAGCCATTACTCGACATGAGAGGAGCCTGAAAATGAGTGGTCATCTAGGAAAACTTCGAGGAGCGGCGTCGGCCTTCATATTGACCGGCGCTCTTGCCGGATGCCGACCTATGGGAAATGCGGACTCGAGGGGTGTCCCGGGGATGCGAAGGTAGCGGCGAATGTACAGTCGAGATTCGATCAGCACCCCGAGTTGGGACTGCCCAATTCAATTCACGTGCGGGCGGAGGATCATGTGGTGTATCTGGATGGTTTGGTCGATACTCCGGGGCAATCCGAGATGGCCAAGTCGGTCGCCCTTGGATCCCCGGGCGTGACGCGGGTCGTGAACACGATTGTCGTTTCGAAGTAGCCAACGGCATCCACGGGTCCTCGCGCCATTTCATGCGGAGTGATCAGATTGTTGCGCCGCGCCGCTTGGCGTCGCGAGAATGCGAGCACTCGATCGCGAAATTCCCCACACGGCAAGCCCGCCGACGGCCAGCGCGCACCCCACATAGCCGGTCGATGCGAGGCCGAAACCCGCAGCGATTGCCATGCCGCCAAGCCAGGGACCGAGGGCGTTCGCCACATTGAAAGCGGAATGATTGAGTGCGGCGGCGAGACTTTGGGACTCACCGGCAACGTCCATCAAGCGTGTCCGCAGCACGGTTGCGAGCGCGCCGCCGACGCCGATCAGGAATACGTCGACAGTCACGCTCCAGATGTTGGCGGCGGCGAACGGATAAATGGCCAACACAACAGCGCTCCCGACCAAGAGTGTGCCGGCGGTCGGCATGAGCGCGCGATCGGCGAAACGCGGCACTACGAGATTACCGACCGTCATTCCCACCCCGAACACCGAAAACACCAGGGCGGCCGTCGCGGCGGAAACATGAGTTACATCGATGAGGGTTGAACCCAAGTAGGTATACACGGCGAAGATCCCGCCAAAGCCGATGGCGCCCGTGATCAGTGTCAACCAGACCTGCGCTCGCTTGAGCGCGCCGAGTTCGCGAAGCGGGCTTGCCCCGGCCAGGATTGCACAATCATGGCAAACTCGTGGTCCCCGCGGAGGTCGCCGCACAGCGCGATCATTCCGATTTGCTTGTTCCATTTCCGGTCGCAGCAGAAGGAGTACAGGACATGAAGTTTAGGAAGTTGGGAAATACAGGACTTATAGTGAGCGAAGTGGCGCTTGGCACGATGCAGTTCGGCGGTAAAATGAACATGGGCAACCTCGGTCAGGAGGACACAACGCGAATGGTGAAGCTGGCCCTGGATAAGGGCATCAACTTCATTGATACTGCGGACGTATACAGCCTCGGGGAGAGTGAAACTCTGGTGGGTAATGCCTTGCGGGGTGTGCGACAGGAAATCGTCCTGGCCACCAAAGTCAGGCTCCCCATGAGCGATAATCTCAATCGGAGCGGCGCAACCCGCGTGAACATCATGCGCGAAGTAGAGGGCAGTCTCCAACGGCTGCAGACCGACTATATCGATCTTTACCAGGTGCATGGATGGGACAGCAACACGCCGCTGGAGGAGACGTTGCGGACGCTTGACGATATTGTGCGCCAGGGGAAGGTCCGCTATATCGGGCTCTCCAACTTGATGTCGTGGCAGGCGGCCACAGCGGTTATGCTGCAGGAGCGCCTGGGGTTGGAAAAATACGTGACGGCGCAGATGTATTACAGCCTCGTCGGCAGAGGTCTCGAGTACGAGTTCCAGTCGTTCGCCGAGTACCACAACATCGGTATCCTGGTTTGGAGCCCGCTTGCCGGCGGTTTCCTTTCGGGCAAGTACAGCCGTACCAACCCCGCTCCTGCCGGGACGCGATTCGCGCAGGCCGGTTCCTTCGTGCCCTTCGACAAGGAGATGGGGTACCGCGTCGTGGAAGCGCTGAAGGAGGTGGCCGGTCGGCACGACGCAAGCCCGGCCCGTACGGCGCTCGCATGGGTGCTAGGACGCCCAGCTGTCAGCAGTGTGATCGTCGCTGCCCGTACGCTTACGCAACTGGAAGATAACATCGGTGCGGTAGATCTGCGACTCTCGGACGAGGAAGTCAGGCTTCTCGACGCGGCGTCCGATCCGGGCATTCCCTATCCAAAGTGGATGGTCCTTCAACTCGACACTGCGGAAGACCCGCGTTCGAAAGCCCTGTATCCCGAGCGCTACGCCGACGGTGGTTCGTGGAAGGATCTTCGCGGGACCCGGTGGTCCGGCCAGAGCGATTTACTGAGCGCGAGGACAGGCTTGAAGCAGGAGCATTGAGGTAAAGTTTTCACCGCAATGGGGAGCCGTGAAAAGCGGATGGATCCCGCTCAGCGCTCGCCAAAGGACATTTAGACATGAATGCGATCACATGCGACAACAGTAAACTCGGATTTGTCGGCATCGGCTACATGGGCCGGCCGATCGCGCAAAGGTTGCTTGAATCCGGTTTCAGACTGAGTGCCTACGACCGGCACCGCACCAGGGCGGAACAGCTAACTCCATATGGGGGCACAGTCGCGGAAAGCGTGGCAGAACTTTCCTCCAGTTGCGACGTGATTTTATCGTGCCTTGCGACCGACGAAGCTGTTCTGAACACCTACAAAGGAGCAGACGGCGCGATTGCCAATGCTCATCGCGGATCGCTGGTCATCGACCTGAGCACAGTGAACCCGCAGACCTCCCGGGAACTCTCGAGACTAGGCTCCGAGCGTGGAGTTCATGTCCTCGACGTGACCATGTCGGGGAGTACCCCGGTCGCCGAGCAGGGCGCGCTGACCCTGTTCGGGGGCGGAGATCAGGAATGCTTCACCGCCGCCGAGTCGATCTTTCGAGCGATCGCCAAAAAGTATTTCTATGTCGGACCGAGTGGTTCCGGAGCAATCATGAAGCTTGCCGTCAACAGTCTGTTGGGAATCGGGATGCAGGCAATTGCCGAGGCCCTTGTACTTGGAGAGAAGGCGGGTCTCGATCGTAGTCGATTGCTGGACGTTCTATCAGAGACGGCGGTCGTCGCTCCTGCGCACGTAGGCAAACTGGAACGAGCGAAGGAGGGCGACTATAGCCCGCAATTTCCGCTACGGCTTATGAACAAAGATTTCGGTCTGATTCTCAACCTCGCGGCTGCGGTGGGCGCGCAAATGCCGGCCACACGAGCGGCTTACGCGGTTAATGCGGCGCAATCGGAAGAAGGCAAAGAGCAAGACTTCTCCGCGGTGATTCTGCAAATGGAAAAGCAAGCTTCTTTGGCTTCCACAGACAAAGAGCGGACTCGCATTGGACTTACCTCAACAGGAAGGTAGCACTCTGTGAGGCCACTCGAAAAAACGACGGGGCATTCACAGGGCCCACCCTTCGGCAGGCGCGATCTGCTTCGCGCCGCGGCTGCAGGGGTGGTCGTCGCGGCTGCTGCGGCGGCAGGCTCTTCGGTCGATGCCGGGCCTGTCGCCGTGACCGCGGGTGCGAGCGGTCCGGTGGCAGTTGGGATACGAGCGTTCAAACTTTACACGGGACCGGACCATGCGTCTCATGTTCTTAAAGGCACGATAGACGAAAAGGCTCGCACCGATGTGATCGCCATTCATTTCAAAGAAACGCCGGCGCATTCCTCGGGCGATTGGCACGATAGTCCCGAGTTGCAATACGTGATTACGCTGTCTGGAACGCTTGAATTTACTACCCGCGACGGCGAGACATTCGTGGTGCGACCCGGCGATGTATTGCTCTCCGAGGACAATGTCGGCACCGGCCACAAATGGCTCCTGATAGACGATCAACCATGGCGGCGCGCGTATGTGGTACTGAAGCCGGGCGCCAAGGATTCCTTCGTGGCGAAGACTGGCGAGTAATGCAAGATAAAGCCGCTTACCACGGTACGGGGCCGTCGTCGCTGAAGACTCCACCGGTAGGCCCATCGTCGGGAAGCAGCGCCAGGCGGACCGGAGTCGCCGCGCCTTGTTCGACCGTTCTCGCGCCGCGGTGCTGATTCATGTCTGTCGCGGTGAAACCCGGATTCGCTGAATTGATTTTAATACCTACGTTTTTCAACTCATTCGCGAGTTGAACGGTAATCATGTTGAGCGCAGCTTTCGACGAGCTATAGGCGAGCAGCATGTTTCGAATTGTGAGCGGCGAATGGGGATCAGCGCTCCGACTGAGCGACCCGAGTCCACTGGACATGTTGACGATCCGGCCGTGGGTGGATTTTTTGAGCAGCGGCAGCAGGGCTTTCGTCACCCGGAAGACGCCGAAGACATTGACTTCGAACGTCTGGCGCAGCGCCTCGACGCTCAACTCAGAACCGGGGATCCAGTCGAGCGCGACCCCCGCATTGTTCACCAAGATGTCGAGCCGACCGTAGCGACGCTCCACCTCGGCGGCAGCACGGTCCACGCTGGGTTGCGAGGTCACATCCATTTCGGTGAATTCGACGGCGAGGTTTTGGGCGCGGAGCTCTGCCGCGGCGGATTCTCCGCGTTCGCGGTCGCGAGCTCCCATCAGGACGAGAACTCCTTTGGCAGAGAGCTGGCGGGAAATTTCCCTTCCGATTCCCTTGTTGGCTCCCGTCACTAGTGCAATCGTTTCGGCCATGATGTCCTCGGCGCGCAATGTGAATAGCGCTTGAAATCAATCCACACACGTTAATATTTGCTGATACGTAAGGCAAGTTGGCGCTCCACCTCTAGAGCCGTTGCCCGGCCGTGGACGAACCCTCGTCGCCACGGCCCGCCGGCGCGTGCGGACCCGCGGCTGGGTACAACCGCGGATTGATGATGGCGGTGCTTCACGACCGTATTCGCATCGCCAAAGCCGTCAATGTCAAGGTCATCTCACTGGATCAGGCACCGCAGGGGTACGCCGATTTTGACCGCGGCGTCGCGGAGAAATTCGTCATCGATCCGCACGGCTTGCTCGGCGCAATGAGCCTTCAGGGTGCAGCTCACGGGAAAGCGTCCATAGGTCCGGCGCTGGATCCGCCGATTCGCCGAAGAATTACTGATCAACACGCATGAGATCTTGACAAGTTATATGATGATCATCATATAATGCGTCTAGGGAGGATTGCCTGATGCGCTACAGCGACACGCACAAGAGTGAGACGCACGCAAAGCTGGTGAGGCTTGCGGGGCGAGTTTTACGGGAAAAGGGACCCGAAAAACTGGCGGTGGCCGAACTGATGCAGGCGGCGGGCCTCACCCATGGCGGCTTCTACGCCCATTTCAAATCCAAGGATGCCTTGCTGACCGAAGCACTCGAAGGCATCTTCGAGGAGTCGAGGCAGAAATTCCAGCGCGTTACCGACGGCCTGCCGCCGCGCGAGGCGCTGGCGCGCTATATCGAGTTCTATGTGTCGCCCGCTCATCGGGACAATCGCTCGAGGGAATGCCCGATCGTCGCGCTGAACTCCGATTTGCCGCGGCAATCCAGAAGATTCCGCACCACTTTCGATGCCGGGATGCAGCTGCTCGTGCACCGGCTCACCGGCTGGATCGAGGCCGCCGGCATCAGTGATAGCGAGGCGCTTGCCGCCTCGGTTCTCTCCGCCATGGCCGGCGCAGTCGCGGTCTCTCGGACCGTCTCCGACAAGCGCCTCTCCGATGAATTGTTGAAGTCCACGCGCGAGAGCATCAAAGCGCGACTCGGATTGAGCGACCCACCCTACGGAGGAACCGTACAATGAATGCCATGGCGGACATGCCCTCTTTGTCGGGCATCGAGCAGCTCCGCGCAATCTTTGCCGGCAGGACGGGCTATGAGGGCATCGTCAAGACGCTCGATATTCATCCTGTTTCGGCGGAAGAGGGTTTCGTGGTGTTTGAAGGTTCGCCCACTCGGGCGGTCTATAACCCCATCGGTTCCGTGCATGGCGGCTACGCGGCAACCTTGCTCGACACCGTCATGGGTTGCGCGGTGCATTCAGGCCTGAATGCCGAGCAGGCGTATACCACGCTCGAGCTGAAGATTGCCTACCATCGTGCGCTGACCGACGCGAGCGGTCCCGTCCGCGCCGAGGGGCGCGTCATTTCTCATGGAAAACGCGCCGCCTTCGCAGAGGGCAAGCTGTTCGACAAGGACGGCAAACTCTGCGCGACAGCCACGACGACCTGCCTGATATTCACAAAGGAGAAAGCGACATGAGTAATTCCCGCTCGAAGGGTACTGCCCTCATCACCGGCGCCTCTGCGGGCATCGGCGCTGTCTATGCCGATCGTCTCGCCAAACGCGGCTACGACCTCATCTTGGTGGCCCGAAACGAGCTGCGGCTCAAATCCCTTGCTGCGCGTCTGAAAAGCGAGACGGGACGGTCGGTCAAGGTGCTGCGCGCCGACCTCGGCAACAAGGCGGAACTCGCCGAGGTCGAGGCGACGCTCCGCGATGACCCCAGCATCACCCTGCTGGTCAACAACGCCGGCGCCGCCTCCGTCGCGCCGTTGCTGACTGCCGACGTGGACAAGATGGAGGAGATCATCGCGCTCAACGTCACCGCGCTCACACGGCTGGCCTATGCTGCCGCTCCTGCATTCGTCTCTCGCGGCGCAGGCACGATCATCAATATCGGATCGATCGTGGGCATCTCCCCGGAAACCCTGAACGGGGTTTATGGCGCCAGCAAGGCATATGTGATCGCCTTCAGCCAGTCGCTGCAACACGAGCTCAGCGATAAAGGCATCCGCATCCAGGCGGTGCTGCCGGGTGCGACCGCGACAGAGCTGTGGGAAAACGCCGGGCTGCCATGGCAAAAGCTGCCCGCGGCGATTGTGATGACGCCGGAAAATATGGTGGATGCCGCGCTCGTTGGGCTCGACCAGGGTGAGCTCGTCACCATTCCCAGCCTGCATGATGGAGAGGAGTGGATCCGCTTCGAGGCGGCTCGGCGCGCACTCTCGCAGCTGTTCGGCAATGCTGTGCCTGCGCCGCGATACGGGAGTGGCGCACCCTCGCGCCAGCGGGCCTGACGCTTCGCATCGGGGCGAAGCTCGGGTCGAGACCGCGGAGGGTCGATGGGTTACGGGCGTCTACATGAATGACGGGATTTCGATCGAACGATTAACGAACCGCGCACCGGTCGTCGCGCTTCGCAAACTGACTCGTAAGCAGCTCCTCATCGCTGGCGCGGCGGCGTTCGGCCTGTTGGGAATGCTCTGGTATGCGGAGCATTGGTGGATCGTCGCGCGCTATCTTCAAAGTACCGACGACGCGTATGTCGGCGGCGACGTCACCGTCGTTGCACCAAAGGTGGCCGGGTTCATCGGCACCGTTGCAGTCGGCGACAACCAGTCCGTTCATGCCGGCGATCTGCTCGTCAAACTCGACGATCGCGACTACCGCGCGGCGCTAGCCAGAACGGATGCGGCAGTCGCGGGCGAGCAGGCCACTTTGGCGAACCTGGATGCCACCCGACGTCTGCAGCAGACGCTGATCTCACAAGCCCATGCCGTGATCGCGGCCGCCGACGCGGAGACCGTCCGGGCACAGGGCGATCAGATCCGCTTCCAGCAGCTCTCCAGCCACGCCGCCGCATCGGTGCAGACTTTTCAGAGGGCGGATGCCGACTACAAGGAGGCCCTTGCCGGCGATGCGAAAGCTCGCGCGGGCTTGGCCGCGGCGAAACAGCAATTAGACGTGATCGATACGCAGAAGCGGCAAACCGAGGCCGCGCTGGCGGCGGCCATCGCTGATCGCGATGCGGCGCGTCTTAATCTGAGCTACACCGAATTGCGTGCCCCGATCAATGGCACGGTGGGCAATCGCAGTGCACGCGCGGGCGCGTACGCGGCGATCGGCACTCAGCTTCTGTCGATTGTCCCTGCGCGAGGCCTCTGGGTCGACGCCAACTTCAAGGAAAACCAGCTTGCACACATGCGCCCCGGAGAACCGGTCAGGATCAAGGCCGATGTGTGGCCCGGGCAGGTTTTCCACGGGCGCGTTGCGAGCCTCGCTCCGGCCACCGGCGCAGAGTTCAGCGTGCTGCCGCCGGAGAATGCGACCGGGAACTTCACCAAGATCGTGCAACGAGTACCGGTACGGATCCTGCTCGAGGGTGAAGCCGCGACGCTGGGTGCACTGCGTCCCGGCCTTTCGGTCACTGCCGAGGTGGACCAACGCGGCGCCGACGCACGCTTGCCATGAACGCCGCCGTCATCCCTGCCGGGCGCTTGGTCCGGGCGCCCACGCCGGCAGCGCCCATCGCACCCGGGCCGGCGGCGGCAGTGGAGTCGCTCGAGCTTGCCATGGCCGCCAAAGTCTTTGCGTTTGGCGCGATGTGCGTCGGCTTTTTCATTGCACTCCTCGACATTCAAATCGTCTCCGCCTCGCTGCGGGACATCGGCGGCGGCCTGTCCGCCGGCGCCGATGAGACCGCCTGGGTGCAGACCAGCTACCTGATCGCCGAGATCGTAGTCATTCCGCTATCCGGTTGGCTCTCGCGCGTGATGTCGACGCGCTGGCTGTTCTGTATCTCGGCCGCCGGGTTTACGGCGGCCAGCATGCTGTGCGGGTGGGCCTGGGACATTCGCAGCATGATCATCTTCCGGGCGCTGCAGGGGTTCCTCGGCGGCTCGATGATCCCAACCGTGTTCACTACGGCGTTCTTCTACTTCGGCGGCCACCAACGCGTGATTGCTGCCGCGGTGATCGGTGCGTTGTCATCGCTGGCGCCGACGCTCGGGCCGACGATCGGCGGGTGGATTACGGACAACTACTCCTGGCACTGGCTGTTCTATGTCAACCTGGTCCCGGGCATCTTCGTGGCCGTGGCCGTGCCCATGCTCGTGCGCGTTGACAGACCGAATCTGGCACTGCTCAAGAACGCCGACTACTTAGGCATGGTGCTGATGGCTCTGTTTCTCGGCTGTCTCGAGTACACGCTCGAAGAGGGGCCGCGCTGGGATTGGTTCGGCGATGACACCATCCGCACCACCGCTTGGATTTCGGCGCTGTCGGGCGCGGCGTTCATCTGGCGCAGCCGCGCATGCGCGCAACCCGTGGTGGATCTGCGCGCCCTTAAAAGCCGCAATTTCTCGCTCGGCTGCTTCTTCTCCTTTGTCACCGGAATCGGCATCTTCTCGACGATCTACCTGACGCCGGTATTCCTTGCGAGGGTACGAGGCTTCAGCGCCTCGGAAATCGGCTTGGCGGTATTCTCGACCGGTGTGTTTCAAGTCGCCTCGATTCCCTTTTATATGTTTCTCGCGCGACGCATCGATCTTCGCTGGCTGCTGATGTTTGGATTGGCTCTGTTCACCGTCAGTATGTGGAACTTCACGCCGATCACGCATGAGTGGGGCGGACACGAGCTGCTGCTGCCACAGGCGTTTCGCGGCTTCGCACAGCAATTTGCCGTGGCGCCGACTGTGACCCTGACTTTGGGTGGCCTCGCGCCCGAGCGCCTCAAGCTCGCCTCCGGTCTGTTCAACCTCATGCGCAATCTCGGAGGGGCCATCGGCATCGCAGCTTGCGGGACAGTCTTGAATGATCGCACCAACCTGCATTTTCTGCGGCTGGCCGAACATCTGAATACCACCAATGCAGCGATGGTCGACCTGCTGGGGCGCGCCGCCGTCGCCGCCACGGCCGCAAGTGGTGGGGATGCCGTCGAGGGCCACGCCGCGGCACTCAAACAACTCTGGTCTCTCGCCTGGCGCGAGGCACAGACGCAGACTTTCTCCGACGTCTTCCTGCTGATCGCCGCCTGCTTCGTCATTGCCACTGTCCTGGTGCCTCTGATGCGCAAGGCCGCCATCCCAGCGAGACCACTCACCGATGCGCACTGATCAAACCATCGCTCCCGCGGCGGCGCTACGGGGCATGGCTCTTGGCGTTCTAATCGCGGGCAGCGGCGCCGGCTGCGTGGTCGGACCCCACTATCACGCACCTGAGATGATGCTTGCCCCATTTCACAATGCGGAAGCGGCGCAAGCCCGACAAACGCCGTTACCAGAGCCGCCGCTCGATCGCTGGTGGATGGGATTTCGCGATCCGGTCTTGACACACGTCGTCCAACGCGCCCTCGACCAAAATCTCGATGTGGCGGCCGCGCTCGCGCGGGTCGATCAGGCGCGCGCCACAGCGCGTGCGGCGGGCGCGCGGCTCGTGCCCTCGGGCGATTTAACGGCGCAAATGGCCCCATTGCGTCAATCGCTCGAGAGTCCCATTGGCACGATCGCTCGGAATCTACCGGGCTACCATCGCGATCAGACACTGTATGACATCGGCGCCGGCGCCAGCTGGGAAATCGATCTCTTTGGCGGCTTGCAGCGCGGTGCCGAAGCGGCCAACGCGTTGGCCCAAGCGGCCGAAGCCGAACAACTCGGCACCCGTGTGTCAGTCGCAGCGGAAGCCGCCGATGCCTATTTTCAAATCCGGGGCGGTCAGGAGCGCTTGGACTTCGCCAAGGACCAAATAGCGACAGACGGGCATCTGCTGGAGCTGGTGCGGCTGCGTTTCACCGCCGGTGCCGCCGCGGACCGCGAAGTCGCACAGGCCGAGGCGCTGCTGGCGCAGGCTCGGGCCACGGTTCCGCCACTGCGAACAGCGCTCGATGCCCAGATGAACCGGCTCGATGTCTTGTTGGGCGCGCAGCCGGGGACCTACGCCGCGGAGCTCGCGACGCCGGCCGAGATTCCGGCGGTGCCCGGTATCATTGCCGCCGATGCACGTCAGGATCTGCTGCGTCGCCGCCCTGATATTATCGCCGCCGAACGCAGACTCGCTGCGTCGAATGCGCGCATCGGGGTTGCGATCGCGGACTATTACCCGAAGATTTCCCTGGGCGGTTTGGTCGGATTCGAGAGCTTGAGTGCCGAACATCTGTTCTCGGCGGGGAGTTTTCAGCCTGAAGCCGCGGCCGGGCTGCGCTGGCGATTGTTCGACTTCGGCAGAGTCGACGCCGAGGTCGCCCAAGCGAAAGCCGCTGACGCCGAGGCACTTACCCGCTACCGACAGTCGGTGCTGAAGGCTGCCGAGGACGTCGAAAATGCCTCGATGGCGCTCGTGCAATTCGAGAGCCAATCATCGGAGTTGAAGCATGAGGTGGATGCGCTCGCCCGCGCGCGCGATGCGTCCCAAGAGGATTACGAGGCCGGCGCCATTGCGCTCACCGACGTCTTGGACGCAGATCGAGAGCTGCTGGTCGCTCAGGACAATCTCGCGCAGACGCGCGCCGACACGGGGCGGGCAGGTGTTGCGCTGTTCCGAGCGCTGGGCGGGGGATGGTGAACGATCGGTCGGAAGCGCGCGGACTCGGCGCCGGTACCTCGGTATGGGTGATACGTTCGTCCAATGGATTCGTCGTCGCGCTTCTGGGAAGCTCCCGCGGGACAGTTATTGGCTGAACTACGGGAGGTAGCCTACATGGACCGCACAAATGGAGTGACAGAGAGTACGCGCGTGAGCGCCCCTGTCGCCTCGAGCACGTTGAGTGTGAACGTTTTTACCGCCCCGGGAAAGCCTATGGTCGGCGAGCGGACAAAGCCCTTCGGCGAAGCGCTCGGCTTTGACCCGATCACGTCGACATTAATCTTCGGCGAGAACGACGCGGTGCTGCTGAGCCGCGGGAGTAGCCAGAGGCCGGCGATGCCGATTGTGCAAGTGATGGTAACCGGCTGGCGTGCGCCTCTGACGGCGACCGTGCCGATCGCGTCCTGTAGCTGCTGCACGGCACTGTCGGCGCTTCGAAAAAGACGCTCGCCGGCTGAAGTAAAGGCGATCGAGCGATGTCCCCGGGTCAGCAACCTGGTTCCGAGCATCTGTTCTAATGCGCGAATTTGCCGGCTGACTGCCGATTGCGTCACGCATAGATCTTGTGCCGCCAACGTGATGCTCATGCGACGGCCAACCGCGACAAAACCTCGAAGCAAGTCGAGAGACGGCAGCCGTACGATGGGGGTTGGCATTTCACGACCTCGTACCAATCATGCACGAAGGAGGCCTAACAAGTCGACGTGCGGGGTTACTTAGTTTTTCCCGTGCGACGCGAACAGAAGCGCGTCTTCCAGTCTATCGTTGCCCCAGAACATCTCTGCTTCCACGAAGAAAGTAGGCGCGCCGAATATACCCCGGGTGCGTGCTTGTTCGGTTTGATCCCGCAACAGGGACTTTGTGGGCTCGGCTTGGGCCTGAGCTAGAATCTCCGCGGCGGGGAGGCCTAGTTCCAATAGGATCGGCGACATGCAGCTGGGCTGATTGATGTCTTGGTCCAATACGAAATTGAGCTCCATTACCCCGCGGCAAAAGGCTCCGATCCATGGTTTGTCGACACCCAACAACGCGATTCGCGAGGGAAGAATCCCGGGGCGTGGGAAGGTGCTCGGCTTGAGCCATCGGAGCCCGTACTTGCGGCACTGGCGGGCCATGTCCTTCCACACATAGGCGCCTTTCTCCTTTTGCGACACGAAGGGCGACGCTTGCATACCCAACGCGCGAAAGATGGGTCCCAGCAGAAAGGGCCTCCAAATAATCCTAACACCGCGTCGCTTCGCCTCATCCTCAATCCGCATGACGCTGAGATAACTATAGTTGCTGCCAAACTCAAACCAAAATTCGATTTCCGGCGGTCGCTCAGCCATAAGTCACCAGGCAACGGATTTCGATGCTTTCCCTGTAAGGGGCGTCACGTGGAATGTCCGGTAGATCGAAGGCCGCATGAGGCGTAAAGCGGGCAACTCCACTCACCTGCGAGTCATATTGTTTGAAGACAAGCGCCTCGTGCTTGTCCATTTCAGAAAAGTAGGCCCACTGGTGGCGTGACGAATGCTGCACCAGATATATTTCGCCGGTGCGATGCGGGTATATGAGATCGCTGACGACGAGATCCCTCGCCGAGATCGTTCGCGCGTCGCATAGCCCGAGGGGCGTATCCAACACTTTTCCTCGAATGGAGCGCCAGATATTGACGATGGCGAACCGACCCACCTGCGAACGAGCCTTAGCATCTGAGACCACAATTTCCAATCGCTTTTGTCCCGAGTCTTCGCTGTAGTCGGTATGGACACGCCCCACCGCAGTCGGGTGGGTGCCGTCCCCTTCGCGCCCGAAATGCAAGGCGGGACGCCCCGCCGTTCGCCGTCGCACCGCGTGATCGAATACAAAGGCCTGTTCGGCTCCTGTTAAATATTTCGCTAACTCGGCTGATTCCGGGTAATAAAGCGTTCGGAGTGCGTCCACATCTCTGAAATCTAGCATCGAAGTGGGGGCATCGCATAACTCAAACCCATCCAAATCGATTGTGGGAGGCGACGCCCGAGCGCGGGCATCTGCGATCCATACCGGGGTTAGCCGATATTCGCAGTTGCACCAGGGCGCACCGCCGGGCGGCTCGAACATATAATTGTAGGGACGCTCACTCGCCTGTGAAAGATAACCGAGTCCAGCCGTTAAGCCGGGAACCTTCGGAATTGCGGGTGAGGGGCCGATGGACACGGTGCCTATCACAGCCGATTTCGCGTGGCCCTTCAAACGATGAAACGTCGTAGTTCACATGGCCGGCCGCAAGTTGCGCTCGTAGATGATCTGAACACTCTTTTCACAGGCAGCCAGTGCCAGGCCAATCTCGCGCAGCGCGTGCCGGCGCTCAGCCAGCGCGCGAGGCATCAAGCTCCTTCCACCGTTAGCCAGCGCCTCGGCGTACTCAATGATTAGCGTCGAATCCATGAGTACCTCGCCGTCATCGCAGATCAACGAGGGTACTTTGACTACGGGATTGATCTGTTTGAATTGCTCGAACGAGCTGAACACGGAAATCGAACGATGCTCGAATTGAAGTCCGAGCAATTGAAAAGTAATTGCCACTCGCCGCACGTAGGGCGAATCCAGCATGCCGACCAGTTGCATTTTCGCAGCGACTCCATCTCGCGGGAATGACTCAAGGCCCCACCACCGAATTACCTCCGGGATACCTACGCGCGAACGCGCATGGATGGCCCGAACAGAATTCATCGCACCGATTTTCGCATTAAGCAGGTTCCGCTTGGAAGACCACGCCTCCCGGATCTGCGCGATCGTCGAGCGAGAGCAGGCGTTTCGGGCTGAACTTTCCGCCTAACCGGCCGAAAATGTAAGAGCCTACGGCATTTCCCAAACCGATGAGCCCCAACGCCGTCGCGCTGGTCCCCGGTGAGATGCCGCAGATCGCGAGGTACTGCGGCAGATAGGCAGTAATGAACATCAGCTGAAAGCCACAGGCAAAAAAGGCAGCTGACATAGCCAAGTAGCCACGATGCGACACGGCGTGTCGCAAGATCTCAGCGGTAGAACCGGTTGGCGGAGCTTTGGAAACCTGAGAGGACTCCGTACGATTGCCGCCCATTGCGATTGCGATTAACGCCATGGCCGCGGCGATCAACACGAAAGCCAGTAGGGCATTCCGCCACCCAAAGTTTGTGATGACCGCCTGCCCGAAAGGGGCGAGGATGAGGGTACCGAGCGACCCGCCTGCGGATACCAGCCCAACGGTCTGGCTGCGTCTCTCGGGTGATACAGCCTTGGATACGGTTCCGACGAGGACGCCAAATCCAGTCCCTGCAACTCCAAGGCCCGCGACCACGCCGCCCCCAAAATCAAACCCGAAAGCAGAATGCGACCAGGACATCATGAGCAACCCAACGGCATAAGCGATAGCACTGGCAATCAACACGGGTCGGGCGCCATAACGATCGCCAAGCATTCCGATGAAGGGCTGACCGAGACCCCAGACGAGATTTTGAATTGCCATCGCCAGGCCGAATTCAGAAGCCGAAAGGCCGATGTCTGCCCTGATCGGCGGCAGAAAGAGTCCCATGCACTGACGCAGGCCCATGCAAATCGACAGGATGGCCGCGGCGGCGATAATTATTCTCGTCGCGTGCGTGCCGGACTCCATATGCCGCTGATATCTGCCGCCTCCCGGCCGGTCCGAGGCGAGTTGCATCGAATCTCTCATTGACCGATTAGATTCGACCGCGTGTACGCTCTCAACCGACATTTGTGCCGGCCCTGCATGACGTAACGGTATATCAGCGGCCGGCGCTTTCGTTGTGCTCGCCATGGGCCTACGTGAAGCGTATGAAACATGCGGCGCGCCGAGTGGGAGGCGTGACCGGTGATCAAGCTCCCGACCTAATGCTTGGATGCTGTGGGACTGTTACTCTTCCGCATCGTCGCGCAACGAGAGAGGAGGGGATATTAGATTGTGAGTACGATAATCCGTTTCTGCGTCGCCTGCGGGCTCGCCGTGTCATTCGCGATGTCCGTCAATGCGCAGACGAAATCGTCGCTCGAGGAGGTCGTCGTCACGGCAAAGAGTCTCGAGGAAGAGGTGCCGCAGCAGCTGTCGCAGTATGGCACGCACCTCGACGTGATTACCTCTGCACAGATCCAAAACGGCGGATATATCGACGTGGCGAGTGCGTTGGAGGCCTTGGCTCCGGGGCTCTATGTCAGCTCGCAGAACGGACCGTTCGATTATGTGCAGATTTCGCTGCAGGGTTCACGCACGGAGGACGTTCTGTGGCTGGTCGATGGGATCCGCATCAACAATCGCCTCTATGCCGGGACGACGCCGCTCGACACCATCCCCGCCGGCATGATCGAGCGGGTCGAAGTGCTCGATGGCGGCCAAGCGCTATTCTACGGGACTCAGGCGGTCGCCGGCGCCGTCAACATCGTCACCAAGTCCTTCTCCGATCACCCGGACGGTGCCGTCACCGTGGGCGGCGACTCCAACAACGGCAAGCAGGTGCAGGGATATTTTCGCGACACGGTCAATAACAATCACTTCGTGGTGTTTGCGCTGCACGACGAGTCCACCGGGATCGAGCCAATACCGGACGCGGACTACCAGCCGAGCGGTACCGACCGGCATCGTTCCTACAAAGTGACCACGGTCGGGGGTAAGTATGCCTATGATTTCACCGACGCCTTGAGCCTGAGCGTTTTCTATCAGCACACCAATGCCAATCTCGACTTCGCACAAGCGATGCTGACGGAGAACGCCTATAACCAGCGCAACGAGGACTTGGTCAGCACTCGTCTCGATTACACGCCGAGCGAGGAGTTCAAGTTCTACGTCAAGGACTACTACCACTGGTGGATTTCCCATTACACCGAATTCGACAATGGCAGCACGCCGTATATGTACACGCGGGGCACGGCGGGGGAGTTAAGCGTCGCGGACGATCACGATTTCTGGGGCTACAAGGACTACGGTGTCAATCTCTTGACCGAGATCGCGGTCAATCGCGGGTTTGAGTACCTGGCGGGCTATGACTTTCAAAACTATACCGGGCGCGACGCGGTGTTGGTGATCGAACAGCAAACCGAGCATGTGAATGCGTTTTTCGGCCAAATCCGCACGACGCCTGACTTGATTCCCAACGCCCATCTCGCTGCGGGGCTGCGCTACAACGTCCCGAGCATCGGGCAATCGGCGCTGGTGTGGAACGGCAGCGGAAAGTACGATTTTTCTCAGTCCGTATATTTCAAGGCGACCTTTGGAACCGCATTTCGGTTGCCGACCGATGAGGAGTTCTTCGCGAACGACCCGGAGGACGAACGCGGCGACCCCAACCTCAAACCCGAGACCAGCCAGTTTGCGAACCTTTCCGTGGGCGGAGTTGCCCCCATTGGGACCGCGCAACTGAAGTGGGAGCTCATCGGCTTCTACCGACAAATCAAGAATCTGATTGATTTTCAAAGTTTCGACACGGGCACCAATCAGGATGTCTTCGGCAACGACCCCGCCCATGTCACCGTGCACGGTGCCGAATTGACCTTAGGCGCCAACATGACGGCGGCACTGTCCGCCACCTTCAATGCCACCTACAGCCACGCGCGCCAAACCGGATCGGACTTGCAATTCGATCAAGTGCCGGTCACGCAGATGAAGGCCGGTCTCGACTATCATCCGTCAGCCAATCCGTTCGGCGCCACCGTCACGGTCGTTCATGTGGGCGATATCGACGATGAACCCTTTGGCGCCGGCAATGGCCGATATGGCTACGGCGATTACACGTATGTCGATCTCGGTGGACGGCTCTTTTTAGACTCCGCTCGCCATCAACGGATCGACCTGCATTTGAACAATGCGTTCAACAAGACCTACTACTCCGGGCTCGGCTATGGGGTCAACGACGATACGACCAATCCCTACGTCGTGCATAATCTCGGTCTGCGCCGGACCTTCTCTGCCTATTACACCTATGTTTTCTAACCTGCATGAGGTCTTCGTGGCATGCATGACTTAGATTTCCCCATCGAGCGACTCTATCGGCGCGATCAATGGATCTCGGTGGCGCTCGTCGCCGCGCTCGCATGGTTGCTGGCGTAGGAATCCTCCGACGAAAAGCGTACTGCCGCGAGCACGAGCGCCGGTGATGTCGATCTTAAGATACCGGCAACGTGAATGAAAACCGAGCGCCGCCCCCCGCGCGTTGACTCGCATCGATTTGACCACCGTGGGCCGTGAGTATGGCGCGGCAAATCGATAAACCGAGACCGGCGCCGCCCGCGCTGCTTTCGTCGCGGCCGCGATGGAATTTTGCGAAAAGCCGTTCAAGATCCCCCGGCGGAAGCCCTGGACCCGTGTCCTCAATGCTGACTCGCAAAAAGGCGCCCTCCGGAACTGCCGAGACGATTACACCGGTTCCCGGAGGGGTGTGCTTGATGACGTTCTCGAGCAGATTGGTAAACACCTGGAGCACTAGCGAGCCATCCACACGCACGGTCGGCAAATCCGTTGGGACTCGAACATCGACCGGATGTTCGAGCAAGCGCGTGCCCAGCCGTTGCAGCGCCGAATTCACCAGGTCCTCGATCATCACCCCATCAAGCCGCAAGGAAAACTGTCCGCTCTCCAGACGCATCAGATCCAGTACATTGGATATGATCTCGGCCATCTCCTTGGATTTGGCTTCGATTTGCGCCGACAGGGAGCGGCTCGCCGCTCGATCGAAACTCATCGAGGGGTCGTTGAGCGCACTGCTTGCACCCGTGATCACCGCAAGAGGCGTTCGCAGGTCATGCGAGATGGAGGCGAGGAGCGTGTTGCGAAGACCTTCGGTTTCCGCGGTTACACGTGATTGCTCCGCCTCTTCCTGCAGGCGCGCACGTTCCAGCGCCAGCGCGATCTGGGCGGCAAATGTTTCGATCAGGTGACGCTGTTCAGGTAACAGCAGGCGCCGCCGTTGCGTCGGCTCGACGGCCAGCACGCCCAAAACACGATGGCTGCCTCTCAGCGGCAAGTATTGCGCGACGACGGCCGGTAACGTATCGGTTCCGAGGCCCGCGGGTGCTCCGTTGTCGTATACCCATTGGGCAATCGAGAGATCGGCTCCCAAGAGCGAGTTAACGGCCGGCGAGCCCGTCGGATGCCGCAAATCGCCGCGCGCATCGGGCACGAGCACGACCGTCCGGCTTGCAAAGGTTTCCGCCACGTGCTTCACCGCGACGCGCGCCAAGTCCTCCAGGCTTCGAGTCGCCACGAGCTCCCGGCTCATGGCGTACAGCAGCGCGGTACGGCGCTCCCGCTGACCGGCGGCACGCGTTTGAGCGGTCACGCTGGCACCCAAGCTGGCAATGATCAGAGCGACCGCGAGCATCACGCCAAAGGTCACCACGTATTGAATGTTGGCGACCGCGAAGGAAAAGCGCGGAGGGACAAAAAAGAAATCGAATGCGAGAATATTCGCGACCGCCGCGGCGCTGGCGGGACCCCGTCCCAGCTTCAAGGCGGCAATCGTGGCACCCAGCAGATAGACCATGACGAGGTTGGTCAATTCAAAGTAGGGGTACATCACGGCAGCGAGTGCGGTGCACGCCAAAGAGATGCCAAGGGCGGCTAAGTAAGGGCCCCAATTCAGAGCCTGGGGTTCGGGGGCTTCCGAACGTGCCGGCGCGGAGGGCGATGCTGCGCGCCGTGCGATTACCGAGACATCGAATCCGCCGCCGGCTCGTACCAGCTTGGTCGCGGTGGATGGGCGAAACAGGGCCCTGATACCGAATCGCCGCGGCTCCCCGACGACGATCCGGGTTACATGCCGGAGCCGTGCGTACTCGGCCAGGGCGGCGGACGCAGAGGGGCCATCCAAGGTAACCGACTGAGCGCCCAGCGATTCCGCAAGTCGCAGGATGCTGACGCGACGATTTCGCGCCGCCTCCCCGAGGTTAAGCATCGCTGGAGTCTCGACGCAAACCACCAGCCATTCGGCATCGAGGCCGTCGGCGAAACGCTTTCCCACTCTGATGAGCTGCTCGGCTTGATCGTCCAGCGCGACGGCCACCAAGAATCGATCGCGTGCCAACCACGGCTGAGATGCGCGCCCCCGATCCTTGTACGGGCGTGCCTCGGCGCTGACGCGATCCGCGGTGCGCCGCAATGCCAGCTCGCGCAACGCCAACAAGTTTGGCTCGCGAAAATATTGTTTGGTGGCCGGCGAAGCGTGTTCGACGCTATATACCTTGCCGGCGTGAAGTCTGTCGAGCAGATCGCGCGGCGGGAGATCGATCAGTTCGATATCATCCGCCTGATCGAAGATGCGGTCAGGCAGGGTTTCCCGCTGCCGCACACCCGTAATACCCGCCACGACGTCGTTCAAGCTCTCCAAATGTTGGACATTCACAGTCGTCCAGACGCTCACCCCCGCTGCCAGAAGCTCCTCGACGTCCTGCCAGCGCTTTGCATGGCGCTGCTTCGGCCGTCCATCCACCAAATTGGCGTGAGCCAGTTCGTCGACCAGCAGGACCGCGGGACGACGCGCGAGAGCTGCGTCGAGATCAAATTCGGCGCGCGCGATCCCGCGATAGTCCACCTCGAGCGGGGGCAGCTGCTCGATCCCGCTGGTCAAACGCTCTGTTTCGAGACGGCCGTGCGACTCGACGTAGCCGATGACCAAGTCGATCCCCGCGGCACGGGCCGCGCGCGCCGCCTCCAGCATGGTATAGGTCTTACCGACGCCGGCCGCGGCGCCGAAAAAGATCTTCAGGCGTCCGCGATCGTCGCCGCCGCCTGACCTCGACTCGATCTGCCAGTCCGCCCCTTCAGTAGTACGCAAGATCCGCTCTCCCTACGCCGTCCCTAGCTAATCGATCGAACTATCTTGGCGCGCGTCCTGACCGAGAAGCAGCCGGTAGCCGAGCCCGAGTTCCGTGATGATGTGTTTTGGCCGGCTCGGATCTGCTTCAAGCTTGCGGCGTAAACTACCGATGTAAACGCGCAGCGACCCAGAGTCGACTCGATTCGGTCCCCATACTTCCTTGAGAAGAGTCGAGTGAGTGACGATGCTCTCCGGATGGCGCGCGAGCACGGCCAGTATTCGGTGCTCGAGTGGCGTGAGGCGCACCTCACTGCCGTCTGCTCTGCGGGCGATGCGGCCGGTCAAATCTACGGCAATATCCCCGAGCCGCAGGATGGCCATCGGCAAATCTCCGCGGACATGTCTGCGCGAGACTGCTCTTACTCTGGCTAGGAGCTCCGGGGCGCTGAAAGGCTTGACGACATAGTCATCGGCGCCGCTCTCGAACGCCGACAAACGTTGGGTCTCCGCCGTTCTCGCGGAAAGGACGACGATCGGCATTGCCGACCAGGATCTAATGCCCTTGATCACCTCGATTCCATCGCGATCCGGAAGACCCAAATCAACTATGACAACATCGGGATTGTGTAGGCGCGCGTCACGGATCCCCCCGGTCGCTATGGGCGCCGACAAAACGCGGAAGCCGTTCGCCTCAAATAACGTGCGCAATACACTTTGCAGCGCCGCATCGTCCTCCACGATCAGAACGAGGTGCATGGCCGCGGTCATGATGTATTTCCTCGCAGTGGATCGACGCTACCAGCTCGAGCGTTAAAATCGCGTAAAAATTCTGAGGTGCGTACGCCGAGGCTAGAAGCGATAGGTCAGGTCGACACCCCCCGTCAGCGGCTGGTTGGTTTCGATGCGGGTAAAGTCGGGTTGGGGCTCATTTTCGGTAAACATGCTCTCCAGCTGGGCGTGCTTGTTGGTGAGGTTGTTGACAAACAGCGTAGCGCTCCACGTAGCACGAAATTTAACCCCCGCGCGGACATTGATCAGGTCATAGCCGGGCATTTGCCGGTACGTACCCGTGAACTCGTAAGGATTCGAGAAATAAATCGAATAGCGCGGACCGGTGTACGATTTCTCCAATCGCGCCGTGAACGTGTAGGAACTGCTGAGCGGCTTGAGATAGTTGAGAGCGATTGTCCCGCTCTCCGGCGCGACCTCCGGCATCTTGTGGATCGGAGTGATCACCCAGTGCGGACCCCCTTCCAGCCATTCGTAGAGGTAGCCGGCGGCGACCTCGAACTGAAGTCCCTGCCCTAGATCGGCAAGCAGGTCGATGTCGGCTCCATAGATAGAGACATAGTTGCCGTTGATGTTCAGCGCCCAGTCGTTCGGATACGCCTCGAGCTGGACGTGGCGCCAGTCCTCATAATAGATACTGGTGTTCACGGTCAGGCGGTGATCGAGGAATCGGGCTTTCTCGCCGAGCTCGTAGCTCAAGACACGGTCCGGTTCGTACGTGGCCGGCCACTTGCCGCTCGTATAATTCTGTTGCTGGAAAGCCCCTCCCCAGGCGGCACCGGTGGTCGGATAAACCGCGTTGCCCCCGCCGGGACGAAAGCCGCTCGACACCGTGGCATACACCATGAGGTCTGGGTTGAACTTGTACGACAAATTGAATTTTGGGTTGAACGTGTTGTTCGATAGTGCGATGAGACCGGAACACGAGGGCGTAGCAGCTCCATTGGCCGATCCCCAGCCGCTGAGGCAGGAAGAGAAGCGATAATCGTAATGATTGACGCGAGCGCCGACATCGATCTTGAGATCATCGTTCAGGGCATAAGTGGCGTCGCCGAAGGCCGCATACTGCGATAGCGTGGTTGGCGAGTAGGCATCGAACCAGTTGGGTGTGGTTGCCGGCGCGAGCGTGCCGAGATCCATATACGAGGAATAGTTGGGCGTTGTACCTCTGAAACCCCATAAAGAGTAGAAGTTGCTGTAATAGATGCCGCCGACCCAGCTGGCTCTTCCGCTCACCGTCGAAGCCAATCGCAGCTCCTCGCTCCACTGATGGCTCGGATCGTCTTCCATACCATGCTCGGGGCCGGACCCGGTCGGACCATAATATCCCGGGTTCGGAAGTCCGTACTCAGAGTTATAGGTGATTCCTTCGAGCGGATTATTGAAGGCCTCGCTCGCCTCCTCGACCTGAGTGGAGTTTCGGGTCCATCGCGCGGTACTCGATGTCACGTCGAACGACGGGAATCTGAAATTCACATTGATACTGTAGGCCGTCAGTGAATCGGTCAGCGGTTCGGCGATGTCGAACGGTTGATAGTGCGCCAAGGTGCCCGGGTCGCTGTCATAGGCACTGATGCCGTTTTGAGTGCTGGTGGTGTGGAAGAATGTCGGCGTGACTGACACGTTGTCCATCGGCTTCCATAGCAGAGTCACGCGCGCGGCATAGACTTGATAGCCATTCGAGCCCGGATACTGCTTCGCGAGGGGGGCGTCCTCGATATTGCCGCGCACGGTGCCGTCCGGGTTTCCGCCGACCAACGGAAAAGGATCAGCCACAATACGGTCGATCCAGCCGCTCGTATAATCTTCCGTTCCCACTACCCGTAATGCCAAGGTGTCGTCGATCAGGGGGAGATTAAGCATCACGTTGTCTTTGTGATTGAACCCGCCGCCCTCCGTGCCTGATAAGACGCTCTGTGCGGTCGATTGAAACTGCGACAAGTTCGGTTGGTTGGTAATGAGTCTTACCGTGCCGCCCATCGAACCCGAACCGAACAGCGTGCCTTGAGGCCCGCGCAGAATCTCAACGCGATTCAGGTCATACAGGTCGGGATCGATCACCACGTGACCATTTTGGGCACTGGCGGGTCCCGTCAAGGGAATATCATCGAGATAAAAGCCGACCGTCGCGGAATTGCCGCCGCTCGAGGTCATGCCGCGCATCTCGATTTCCGTCTGACTGGGACCCTCGCTCTTGAGCGAAACGCCCGGCGTGCCCTGGGCCAGATTAGCCAGGGAGTCGACGCCACGGGCGAGCAAATCGCTGCCGGTGACCGCCGAAATACTGATCGGCGTGTCCTGCACGGTCGAGAGGCGCTTCGAGGCCGTCACCACGATCTCATCCAGAGCAGGGCCTGGGTTATCGTCAGTGACGGCCGACTCGGCATTCACTTTGAGTGCAAAGGATACGCCGAGAACCCCGGTCAGGGCAGCTCCGGCGATCAGCGCGCGCAGTCGGTTCAGAAATACCTTGCAGGCATCGTTCTGCTGATTGCTAACCGAGGGGCGCATCGTATGTTCTCCCGCACATATCTGTGCCACCCCCTGGGAGCTGATGATGGGGTAGCCCGCTGTTAAATTGCTGTTAAGAAAACTCGGCTGCGGTCGGCGAATGGCAAGGGCGGCAGGATGGTCTGGGTGGTGGGCTACCGGCGTTCACGGTACCCTTGGGCCTCTGGCGAGACGCATCGAAGTTCGGCATTTGCCTCGGAGACCGCTCGTGTTCAAAGCATCTGATCTGCTGGTCGCCGCCCTCGAGAATGAGGGAGTTGATCGGATCTTCGGGATTCCGGGGGAAGAAAATCTCGATATCGTCGAGTCCATTCGCAGGTCGTCGATCGATCTCATCTTGACCCGACATGAGCAAGCTGCGGCGTTCATGGCGGCCACTTTCGGAAGGCTCACCGGCAAGCCCGGCGTTTGCATCACCACGCTAGGACCCGGAGCGTTGAACCTCTCGACCGGCGCTGCTTACGCGCTGCTCGGGGCGATGCCGATGATCATGATCACCGGGCAGAAAGGAATTCTCTCGTCTCGACAGGCTCGATTTCAGATCGTGGACATCGTTGCGGCGATGAAGCCCCTCACCAAGCTGTCGCGTCAGATCGTCTCGCCATCGATGATCCCGACGCTGGTGCGTGAAGCCTTCCGCGTGGCGGAGGAGGAGCGTCCGGGTCCTGTACTCCTGGAGCTCCCCGAAGACATTGCGGCCGGAGAGTGCGAGAAGGTTCCTTTGATTCCTCCACATCCGGTCGAACTGCCGCTGGCGAGTGCGGAATCCCTCGATCGCGCTGCACGGATGATCGAGCGGGCTCAATATCCCCTGTTGATGCTCGGGGCGGCAGCATCCCGCCCGCGGTCGACTTCGGGTCTCGCCCAGTTCGTGCTGCGAACGCGAATACCCTACTTCACGACGCAGATGGGCAAGGGGACGGTGCCCGGTGGAACGGAACTCTACATGGGCACTGCGGCACTCTCCGAGCGCGACTATGTGCATGAGGCCATTGAACAAGCCGATCTCATCATCACCATCGGCCACGATACGGTCGAGAAGCCGCCTTTCATCATGGGAATTCAGCGGCCGAAGGTAGTCCACATCGGATATCTGCCGGCCAATATCGAGCAGGTCTACTTTCCGCAAGCAGAAGTTGTCGGCGACCTTGGCCCCTCACTCAAGCTGCTTGCGGATCGCGTCGAAGGCAAGATTCCAAACGCCCAAGCGCTTTTGCCGCTGCGCGAGGGCATCTTGAGCCGGATCGGCGCACGCGCGACCGAGGACCGCTTCACGCCGCAACGCCTGGTGCACGACGTCCGCGAGGTCATGCCCGCAGACGGCATCGTGGCCCTCGACAACGGGATGTACAAGATCTGGTTTGCGCGAAACTATCGAACGCGGGTTGCCAATACGCTCCTGCTCGACAACGCACTGGCCACCATGGGTGCCGGCCTGCCGTCAGCCATCATGGCCGCGATGCTGTATCCCGAACGCCGGGTCATGGCCGTCTGCGGCGACGGCGGTTTTATGATGAATAGCCAGGAGATGGAAACGGCCGTCAGGCTCAAGGTCAACCTTGTCGTTTTGGTCATTGAGGACAACGCCTTCGGCATGATCCGCTGGAAGCAGGCGGTCGATAAGTTCCCCGATTTCGGCATGACGTTCAACAATCCTGACTTTGTGAAGTATGCCGAAGCCTATGGAGCGCAAGGGACGCGAGTCGGAGCAATCGCTGATCTGCGATCCATTCTGGAGAACGCGTTCGCCGGCGGTGGCGTACATCTCATCGTCGTGCCCATCGACTACTCGGAAAATACGCGGGTCCTTGTCGACGAGTTACGACAACGACTGCCGGTGCCTCGCCACTGACGGATTCGGGCGACGCCGGGTACGCTTTTAGGCTTGCGGCATAAGCTTATGACCACTTTGTGCGGTATTGCCCGACGAATCGATTGACAGATCGCAAGGATTCTCTATCCTTCGCAGCGGGCCATCCGCTCCCAACGGCGGACGCTCATCTGTAAGGATGGGAGAAGATGATGATACGAATACCGCTGCCGGGCATCCGTCCGGCTGATGCCCGATTCTCATCGGGTCCGACCAAGAAACGGCCGGGATGGAATCTCAACGCGCTCGAAGGCGCGCTGCTTGGCCGCTCGCACCGTTCCAAACCGGGTAAGGCCAAGCTCAAAGAGGCAATCGACCGCACGCGTGCAGTCTTGGGCGTGCCCGCGGATTTCAAAATTGCCATCGTGCCGGCATCCGATACCGGCGCGGTGGAAATGGCCTTTTGGTCGATGCTCGGCGCGCGGCCGGTCGATGTGTTCGCCTGGGAGAGCTTCGGCGAAGAATGGGTGACCGATGCCGTGGAGCAATTAAAGCTCGCCGATTGCCGCGTCCATGTCGGCCGGCCCTACGGGGTGTTGCCAGACCTGTCTGTTGCCCGTGATGTGGCGGACATCGTCTTCACGCAGAATGGAACGACCTCGGGTGCGAGAATTCCAAACTTCGATTGGATCCCGGCGGATCGGCAAGGCATTACGTTCAATGATGCGACCAGTGCTGTGTTCGCTCAGCCCGTCGAGTGGTCCAAATGCGACGTGGTGACCTTCTCATGGCAAAAGGTGCTGGGCGGGGAGGGCGCTCACGGCATGTTGATTCTTTCCCCGCGTGCGGTGGCACGCCTGGAAGATTATGTGCCCCCTCGGCCGCTGCCCAAGATTTTCCGCATGACCAAGAAAGGCAGACTCGATCAGGAATTGTTCGATGGCGCCACCATTAACACACCGTCGCTGCTCGCCGCCGAGGACTATATCGATGCATTGAAGTGGGCGCAGAGCATCGGTGGTTTGGATGCGCTGCATGCCCGTGCGAATGCCAATACGCAGGTACTCACGGAGTGGGTGGCGCGGACTCCTTGGGTGGATTTTCTGGTGTCGGACGCTCTGAATCGCAGCAACACCAGCGTTTGCCTTAAGGTGGTCGACGAACGCGTCACTTCGCTTCCGCACGCCGCGCAAGCGGAGTTTGCGAAGAACTTGGCTACCGCGCTGGAAAAGGAGGGTGTGGCGCTCGATGCGGCATCGTATCGATCGGCACCTCCGGGTTTGCGCATCTGGTGCGGCGCCACGATCGAGCGAAGCGATGTGCAGTCTTTGACTCCGTGGCTCGACTGGGCATTCGATAGTTGCCTCGGACAGATCAAGATCACTGGATAAGGACATAGCGTGACCAAGGTTCTCATTGCTGATGAGTTGAGTCCAAAAGCCCTCGACATCTTTCGCAGCCGCGGCATCGAGGTAGACGTGCGTATTGGTCTGAAAAAGCCCGAGTTATTGAGCATCATCGACGGTTACGACGGCCTCGCAGTTCGATCCGCGACCAAGGCGGACAAGGAGATCATTGCCGCTGCGAAAAGGCTCAAGGTGATCGGACGAGCCGGCATCGGTGTCGACAACATTGATATCCCTGCCGCTACCGCGCGCGGTATCGTCGTGATGAATACTCCGTTCGGCAACTCGATTACCACGGCCGAGCACGCCATTGCGCTGCTCTTTGCAGCGGCCCGCCAAATCGCGGCTGCGGACGTCTCCACCCAGGCGGGGAAATGGGAAAAGAACCGCTTCATGGGCGTCGAGCTCTATGCCAAGACTCTCGGAGTGATCGGCTGCGGCAATATCGGCGCGCTGGTCGCGGAAAGGGCGTTGGCTCTCAAGATGAAAGTGATCGCCTACGATCCCTTTCTCTCGTCGGAGCGGGCGGTCAAGCTCGGCGTTGAAAAGGTCGAGCTCGACGATTTGCTGGCGCGCGCCGACTTGATTTCGTTGCACACGCCGTTGACCGATAAGACCAAGAACATCTTGTCGGCGGAGACGCTCGCCAAAACGAAGAGAGGCGTCATCATCGTGAACGCGGCGCGCGGCGGCCTCGTCGATGAAGCGGCTCTGCGCGCGGCGCTCGACAGCGGGCATGTGGCCGCCGCCGCCTTCGACGTCTTCGTCGTCGAGCCGGCGAAGGAAAGCGTCCTGTTCGGCGCGCCGAATTTCGTCGCGACCCCGCACCTGGGTGCAAGCACCAACGAAGCTCAGGAAAACGTCGCATTGCAGATAGCCGAGCAGATGTCGGACTACCTGCTGGCGGGTGCCGTCACCAACGCCCTTAATATGGCCTCCATCAGTGGGGAGGAGGCGTCGCGTCTGAAGCCCTTCATCGGGCTCATCGATAAACTCGGTGCGTTCGCGGGTCAAATTGCCGACGATGGACTCGAGGCGGTCGAGATCGAATATGAAGGAGAGGTCGCAAAGCTCAATACCCGCCCCCTGACCGCGGTTGCGCTGGCTTCCTTGATGCGGCCGCTGATGCCGGATGTGAACATAGTGTCCGCGCCCGCGATCTTGAAGCAGAAGGGTACTCCGCTGACCGAATCGAGACGGGAAACCTCCCCGATCTACGGGTCGCTGATCCGGATCAAGGTGCTGACGGGGGGGCGCTGGCGAACGCTTGCCGGCGTGGTAAACGCGGGAATGGCGAAGATCGTCGAAGTGAAAGGCATGGCACTGGAGGCGGACTTCCATCCGGTGATGCTGTTGATCAATAACTTGGACAGGCCTGGTTTCATCGGCGCGCTCGGAACCATCCTCGGCGAGGCCAACATCAATATCGCGACCTTTCATCTGGGGCGTCAGGCTGCCGACCAGGATGCCATCGCCATCGTAGGCGTCGATCAAGTGCTGCCCGAAGCGATTCAGCACAAACTTCGAGTGTTGCCTCACGTCCGTTATGTGAAAGTGCTCGAGTTCTAGAATCGGGGCGCGTCACGCAACGCTCCTTGCCGGTACTCGCGATGCGGGCGTTAAGCAAAACTACACAGTCGTTCAGTAATTCATGATGTGCGGGATCCTGAGGCTGGCATGCTTCGTCCATCCACAGACGTGGATGGAAACGGCAAAGGAGTTCCCATGCTTAAGCCAGAGCGCATTGTGTTTGGTGTTGTCGCAGCGGCGTTGTTCGCGGTGTTGATGCTGTCTCCCACGGAGTGTGTTCAAGCGGCGACCAATGGCCATCAGGCACCGTCCGTGACCTTGCAGTACCGTGGCGCGGATCTCAACACTTCGCAGGGGATCACAAGTTTGTACCGGCGTATCCGCGCGGCGGCGGCAACCGTCTGCGGAGGATATGACAGAGCCCTATTGGAGGAGAAGCAGCAGTGGAACCAGTGTGTCGATGAGGCTGTATTATCGCGGCGCAGCCTGATTCGGATCGGCTGCGCCCGGGGAGCGAGTTAGGCGAAAGCGAGTTAGGCGAACACGTCGTAATCGATCGGGCCGCGCACGTAGCCATAGCGCCGATTGCTCCGCTCGGGTCCGTTCCTTTCGTAGTCGGCCTTCAAGAGAGCGAAACGATCGTGCGACAGTTCCATGGCCGCCTTGATCGGTTGGATGCCATAGAGTCGCGCGTTGTTGCTGCCGAAGATCGCGGTCTTGATCGGACCGTCGGCGGCGCCAAGTGCGGCGTAGCCGAACTTCTTGCGCATGTCCTCTGGGATTTCCAATCGCCGCAACCCTTCGATCTGCCATTGCGGGGAGCCGGTCCACAATGCGTCGGTGCCCCAGCAGACGTGATCGGCGCCGAGACCCTTGATCAGCGTACCCATCAGCGCGGCGCAGACTCTCGGCTGCGCGATGAGAGTCGTGGCGAACACCTGCCCGACATCGCCGTACACGTTGCTCACACCGTATTGCTCTGGGATGTCGGCAAGGTCGCTGGTCCAGGCAATGCGGCCGGTGCGCTCAAACTCGGCCAGCGCTTCCGCCGGATCGCCGCCTACGTGGCGATAGGCCGAGTGGTAGATCACGAAGTTCAGTTGAGGCCAGTCTTTAGCCGCCTGACCGACGTCGGCGACGTCGCAAAAGCCGCGCAGGTGCGGGAATTGCTTTTCGACCGACGGGCGGGAATAGTCCCTTGTGTACGCAGACATTCTTGATGCCCGCCTTGACCATCTTTTCGTAGCCCTTGTACGTGACCTTCTCGTCATCCATACGCCACGGGTACTTGCTGATCTCTTTGTGTGTGTTGTCCCCGATAGCGAGCAGGCGCGCCTCGACCTCACGCTGCTTCTCGTTTTGAGGATCGGGCGCGAACTCATCGCTCGATACGACCTGGGTCGGAATGGGCGTCTGATGCGGCAGGAGTTCCGCAGGAGTGAGCTGCGCCAATTCACTCTCGCTCAAGAATCCGGTCATGAACGTGCTCCTGTTAGGTTTCCCAAGGGAAGCGCGGAAGTTGCCGAAAGGCCGAACGCATCGCGTTGTCCCAGCCGCTGCTCATCCGGCGGAACAGCTCCGAACCCTCATCGAGAACGAGTTGCTGAGAGACTTGCAACGTGTCGCGCGGCAAGATCGCGAGCTCAATCGGCGGTCCGACCGACAGGTTCGATTTCATCGCGGCGTCGAACGAAATCAGGGCTAAGCGTGCCGCGTCATTGAGCGACAGCGCGGTAGTGGCGATCCTGGACAGGATCGGCTTGCCATATTTAAATTCACCGAGCTGTAGAAAGGGCGTCTCGGGACTGGCCGCCACGTAATTGCCCTCGGGGTGAATCAGGAACATCTCCGGGGCGCGGCCGGCGATCTGGCCGCCCAGAATCAAGGTGGCGCTGCCGCTGACGCCGCCGCTGCGAAATGCGGCATCGTGAGCTTGCTCGATGTCGAACAGCGTCTGGCCCACATAGCGCGCAGCCTCGAACATGTAACCGACCGAACGCAAACTCAGCCGATCGGGTGCCCCGTCGAGATCCCGGCGCAAGTAGTCGAGCAACTCCTGGGTGGTACCCAAGTTGCCGGAGGTCAGTACGATGAAGATCCGGTCGGCGGCGGGCTGGACGACGTGAAGTTTGCGATACGTGCTGATGTAGTCGATGCCGGCCGTGATGCGCGAGTCACTCGCCAACACGAGGCCCGCGTCGAGCTTGATTCCGAGGCAGTAGGTCATGGCAACTAGGGAATTACGGCAGGCGTCGCCAATACACCTATTTGGGGTCGGGAGCGGTTGTCTCCGACGTCTCTATCGCTTTCTTCCAGGTGGAATCTGGATCGTATTTCGTCATCGAGTTCGCAGTCGCATCGGTCGCTTTGCCGAGATCTTTCTGATACACGACCCCATCGGTTCCCACGATAAACGTCATCACGCCGGAGGAGCGGTATTCCACCGGATAGGCCACAAATGCAAAACCCTCGGTCATCTTGCCATCAACGACGTATTGCTTTGCGCCGCCCGGCGCGTGTTTCCCCTGCATTGTCAGAACATGGAAGTAGTAGCCGCGATACGGCCTCGGAGCACCGCTTCTCCCGGGCGCGTAGCCTTGAGCGGCAGCGTTCGCCACCAGCGGTCCGATGGGACTCGGGGGTTCGCCGGCAGCCACCTTCCAATAAAGACCGTTGTGTTGCCCCTCATCGCTGAAGATGGCCTGCGCATACTGCAAGTGCTGCGCGTCGTGGTATTCGTGTTCCGCCGCCGCGAGCTCCTGGCAAATGCGAATGGCCGACATTTCGTTGCGGCCAATTCGCCGATACAGGATTTCTCTTTTGCCCGCGTCGGTATCGAAGTACCAGCCATTGGCGTTGTGAACCAGCGGTATGGGGGTGGGCCAGTTCCTGGCCCCGATATATAAAACGGTGGTTCCATCCGGTTCATTGACCAGACGGTGCATTTCCAAATATCTCTGTACGAACTCAGCACGGCTGTGAAGATCCTCGATCTCGTCCCCGGAGGAGATGATGTCTTTTCCGTCCGGACCCAGGAACTCGAGCAACGCCTTTTCGTTCTTGCTCTGCATGGCGGCAACCAGGGACGTGCTCGCTTGTTCCGCTGACGGGAATGTCTTCTGGCCAGGCTGCTGCGCGGGGCTAATGGCCGGAAAGCATCCCGCGAAGAAGATAGCCAACGCGGCAACTTCACGCAGCGTCGCTCCGTGCCATTTATCGATCTTCAGATTCGTTCGCTGCATGGGACATCTCCGACAAAATTCGATCATCGCCGCCCACCAGCACCGCCTCGAGGACCGCCGCCGCCGCCGAAGCTCGCGCTCCCGCGAGAGGAGAAACCTCTGACGTCTCCTCCGTGATCGTAGCCGCCAAAGGCGCTCGAGCGCACGGCGCTTTCATCGCGCGCGTCCGCGTAACCTCGAGCCGCTTGAGTTCCATCGAAAGGACGCGGTGTTGTGGAGGAACCTCGGGACGCTTCCGGACCTCTCGGCTCTTCGCCGGGCCGCCCGGCATCTCCGGCGTGGCTCACGCTCACTCCCTGCCGCACGTCCCTTGCGACGCCGCGCTCGCCTCCGCCACGGTAATAGCTGTTGCGGTTGTAAAATGTGTTGCTCCGAGAGTAATACCTGTCGTGGTTGTAGATAGGATAGCGGTGACGCCAGTCGAATCCCCACTGGCCCCAGCCCCAGCCAAACGCCCCTACGAAAGCGATATCGAAGCCGACTCCAAAGGCGAGGTAAGGACCGTCATACCAGATTCCAGGGTACGGGTACCACCCGGGCCAGGCTATCAAGGGAACACCGTAAACCAACCAGGGATCATAAGCTGGAACGTAAACCACCTCGGTGCTCGTCGGCTGAATGGTGATCGCCGAGTCCTCTGCGTTTACTGTTTGCTGAGGAGTGGACTGCAGATTGCCTGCCGCCTGCGCTCGCTGGCGCATCACCTGCACCGCATCCATCACATCCTGTTGCTGATTGTAGAAGGCGTCGCCCAGCGAGGACGTCCAAGAGAGATTCTTGTCCATATTCCCGAGGACTGACGGGAATGCCGTGAGCGCTTTGACGCTGGGGTCCCACGATTGCGGGTCGATTGCTTGACCCAAGGCGTCGCCTTTCAAGTCGGAATGCGCTTGCAGCCATCTGTCCGCCTCGACCACTTGCTCGGGAAAGGTCGACGCCGCCAGGATTTGGGCCACGAGCGAATCTGGATATAGCGCGATCGGCGCGACCAGCTGCTGCAGCTGTTCGGGAGTTTGCTCTACATGCGCTTGAGGTTGCGGGGGCTGCGTGTCCTGATCGGCGAGCAGTGTCGAAGCCAAAATCGCGAATAAAAGTGACGACGAAAGCAGAAAAATCACGATCTGCGTACCCACACCGGACCTTGGGCGCATTGTGGCGGCGCTCGTATTAATCATTGTCTTGATCTCTCTCCTCAGCCGATGAACGCCAGCTCCGAGTCAGCAAAGGCCACGCTGTGACCCATAAGAGTTTGTCAAAGGTATCGCCGCGAATCCAGAAGTCGCCGCGGATAGACCCTTATTCTCTACCCTGCGCGCCCCGAGTCTCAAATTCTAGGACGAATATGCCGCGAACTGTCCCAGAGTGCTGGGGCGGGCGGCAGCGGCGGCACCCGGCTACAGGGCGGCTCAGAAACATTTAAGAAACAGGATGTTAGTCGACTTATTTGATGCCCGCCCGGCTATTGAGAGCGGCCCATCGGCCTGAAAAGGTTAGACGAGCGCGCTGCCGAGCCGCGCGAATTTCTCTATAAAGAGGCCGATTTGATCTCTTGACGGCCGTGCCGGCGACGGGCGATATATAACACTAATAGGCCGATGCTCCGGGCCGACGCCGTTGATAAGCCGTGAGGCAGGCGGTTGCCGACGGGTACCTCGCAGCCACCGAACTGTAGCAATTTTCCTTGCAGCGAACCGGTGCCGAGACCTCTCTCACTCCCAGGGCCTACGGCCCTTAATCGGCCAGCGGCCGAAGTTGGGCATCGACTTCTCCGGATTGTTATCTACAATCAACGCGGGTTCGTGCAGCGCGGGTTCGTGCAGCGCGGGTGCGGCAGGAGAAGGTGTGGACGATCGAGTCGGGCGTCGACGGGTATTGACGGGAGCGGGGGCGGCCTTCCTGCTGACCGCGCCTTCCCACAGTTTTTTGAACGCCGGCGTCGCGTTCTCTTCCAGACAAATCCGCGAATCCGGCGACCAAACCCCGGCAATGAGCCGACCGATAACCGCCCGCCGTTTGCCGAACTGCAGCGCGAGCTGATCGGCGACCTGCTTCCGCACCGCGAGGAGTATCCGCCGGGCAGCCATCCTTTTGGGGCCCGCCATTTGCAGCGCGATACCATGATGATGTTCAACCTGACCACTTACGCACGACTGTTGATGTCGGACTTCATCGCCAATGGCGGCAAAATCGAGATCGCGGAATTTCACACGCCTCAAGACTTCTCGTCATTGCGGCAGGCGACGCTGATCAATGCGACGGGCTACGGTGCGCGCGCAATATTCGATGATCAATCCGTGATTCCGGTGCGCGGGCAATTGGCCCGCATGATTCCTCAAACGGACATTCACTACGGGTTGGTCTATAAGGACGTCGCATTCGTTCCGCGCCGCGACGGTCTGGTATTCCAGGTGTTCGGCGCAAACGATTACTACGGGTACAACGACGACACCACGGTACCCGATCGAGCCGAAGCAGAACATGCGGTCAACACCATTGCGGGTCTTTTTCGCCCGTGAGGTTCCCGCCGCGGCGCGTTCATGGCCGCTCGAGCAGCTCGAGAAGCTCTTTGAAACTCTGACTTGGGGTTTTTCCAGAGGTATTGAGATGCAGGTGAGCCTGCCGGTAAAAGGGTTCACGCGCATTGAGAATGTCTTTCAGATCGCGCATGGCTTCGCGGCTGCTCGCCATGGGCCGCAGATCGCCCTGGTCGATCACGCGTTGCATGTGCTCATCCGGCGAGGCGCGCAGCCACACCGTCAGCGATCTTTCGAGCAGCAGGGGCAGCGTATCGGGATCCGCCGCCAAGCCGCCGCCGGTTTCGATCACCGCCTGCGCATTCTGCGCCAGCACCGTCTGCAGAATCTCGCGCTCGAATCGCCGGTATCCCGGCTGACCATGCAGCTGCAGGATTTCACCCAGGGTGGCGCCGTACTCGCGTTCGACTTCACGATCGAGTTCGAAGAACGGCACACCGCGATGCGCGGCGAGGCGGCGACCGAGCGTGGTCTTACCGGCGCCTCGCAAACCGATCAGCGCGATAAAGTTTTGCGCCGACGGGCGCGCAGCTTCACCCGATAGCAGAGCGTCGGGGTCAACCCCCAACGCGGATGCGATCCGCCGCAGCACTAAGATAGAAGGATTGCCCTGTCCGCCCTCGAGCTGCGCGAGGAATCGCAACGACACGCCCGAGTCGGCCGCGAGAGTGTTTCGCGTGGCCCCGCGCCGTGTGCGCGCTGCGCGAATCTTAGCGGCCAGGATTTCCAAGTAGGCTTCATCGTCCGGTCCGGGGCGGCGCCTCCTGCGGGGCGGCCGGTCCGCCGGACCGGCGGGAGGCTCTGCCGGCGGTTTGGGAGATCGCGACATAGGATAGGTCGTCACTTAACCTTGAGTGTTCAGCGGCAGCGCGGCGATGAATGCCTTCGTGGCATCGAGTACCGCCTCGGGTTGATCGCGATGCGGCGAATGACGGCAGGCGGGAAGCGCGAGCAAACGCGCGTCGGGCACGGCACGGCCGATGCTGGCGATTTGCTCCAGGGTGCCGTATTCGTCGTCTTCACCCTGAATCGCAAGCACCGGACAACGGATCGACGGCAGCAGGCCTTCGATGTTCCAGCCGCGGAACTCGGGAGATAGCCAGATGCGATTCCAGCCCCAGAAGGCCGAATCCACATCGGCATGATGCCGGGCCAAACGCTGGCGCAGATCCGTGCCGGTGTAAGCCGTCTTGGCTGCGGCGATGTTGCGGACCGTGATGTCTTCCACTTTGACGTGGGGAGCGAGAGCGACCACTGCGGCGACGCGGCTTTCCGGCCGCGCCGCGTGAATCAATGAGATCGAGGCGCCGTCGCTGTGGCCGAACAGCACCGGACGGCGAATCTCGAGCCGCTCGAGAATCGTGGGGAGCCAAATGCGCGCCTCGTCATGCATGTAGTCGACGCGGCGCGGCGCGGCAAGCGGGGTTGAGCGGCCATACCCGAGACGCGAATAGACCAGAGTGCGGCTTCCCGTTGCCGCGGCGAGGCGCTCCGGGAAATCCCGCCACAGGGACGTCGACCCCAAGCCCTCATGCAGCATCACGATGTCGGGGCTGCCGCCGGCCGCGGGCACGGCGAACCGATACTCGATGCGGTACTCGCCGAAGGTTAGGATCTCGCTGTGCATGATACGCACTATAATGCACTAAGCAGAATTCGATTGTAAGCACGCCAATGTTTATTTATGCGACAATAAGCAAAGCGCGCAGAGAAGCTTAAAAGTGACAAGCAATATAATGCATATATCGCAGGGTGACTAGCATGGCGGATCCCGCGTCGACGAAATCTCAACCGCCGCCTGAACCGGTGAACTTCGACACGCATCCATCCCGTTATCGGCACTGGCGCCTCGCGGTGGCGGGCCCGGTGGCAACCCTGACGATGGATGTCAACGAGGAGGCGGGGATTCGTCCGGGTTACCGGTTGAAGCTCAATTCCTATGATCTTGGCGTCGACATCGAGCTCTACGATGCGCTGCAGAGGATCCGCTTCGAATATCCGGAAGTTCGCTCGGTCATTCTAACGAGCGCCAAGGAGCGGATTTTTTGCTCCGGTGCGAATATCTTCATGCTCGGCTCCTCGAGCCATGCGTGGAAAGTGAATTTTTGCAAATTCACCAACGAGACTCGCAATGGGATGGAAGACTCGAGCGCGCATTCAGGGATCAAGTTCATTGCCGCCTGCAATGGCACGACGGCGGGAGGGGGCTACGAACTGGCGCTCGCCTGCGATGAGATCGTGCTGATCGACGATCGCTCCTCGGCGGTGAGCCTCCCTGAGGTGCCGCTGCTCGGGGTGCTGCCGGGCACCGGCGGCCTGACTCGGCTGACGGACAAGCGGCGCGTGCGCCGCGATCTCGCTGATGTGTTTTGTACCACGGTCGAGGGCGTGCGCGGTCAGCGGGCACGCGACTGGGCGCTGGTCGATGCGGTCGTCAAACCGCAAAATTTTCGACAATACGTGGCGGAGCGCGCGCTGGCACTTGGCGCCGGCAGCCCAAGGCCAGGGAACGCCGCCGGCGTGCCGCTGCCGCCGCTCGATCGGGCGATCGATGCGCGCGGGCTGCATTATCGCTTCGTGGACGTGCGGCTCGATGCGGCGGCCCGGCGCGCGGAGATCATGATCGAGGCGCCCGGCGCGGCGCCGCCGCCCTCGGTCGCCGAGGCGCAGAGCGCGGGCGCGCACTGGTGGCCGTTGCAGATGGCGCGGGAACTCGACGATGCCATCTTGAATCTGCGCACCAACTACTCCGACTACGGCGTGTGGGTCCTAAAAACCCGCGGTGAATCGAGCCATGTGCTCGCTCTTGACCAGTTTATCCTCGATCACCGGACGCATTGGTTCGTCGCGGAAGTCATCGGGCAGCTGCGCCGCACCTTGGCGCGCCTGGATGTCTCGTCCCGCTCGTTGTTCGCCTTGATTGAGCCCGGCAGCTGTTTCGCGGGAACGCTGCTCGAACTCGCGCTTGCGGCGGATCGAATCTATATGCTGAACCAAGGCGCAGAACGCGGTCCCTGGATGCGGCTGTCGGAAGTGAACTTCGGTCTGTTGCCGGCGGTGCATGGGCGATCTCGGATCGACGCGCGCTACTACGGCAACGATGAACTCATTGCCAAGGCGCGCGCCGCGGTGGGCGCGTCTCTCGACTGCACGGCCGCGGAGTCCCTGGGACTGGTGACCTCGGGTCCCGATGCCCTCGATTGGGATGACGAGATTCGCCTGGCGCTCGAGGAGCGCGAGGCGCTGTCTCCCGATGCCTTGACCGGCTTGGAAGCGAACCTGCGCTTCGGTTCCGGAGAGACGCTGGAAACGCGCGTGTTCGGGCGGCTCTCGGCCTGGCAGAACTGGATTTTCATTCGGCCCAACGCGGTCGGCGAATCGGGTGCGCTCAGCGTATTCGGCACCGGCCGCAAGGCAAAATTCGATCGCAATCGCATCTAGGAAAAACGGGTCATGAGCATCACCTACGCCGATAAGATTCCGAACAATGTCGATTTGGCGGACGACAAGCTGCTGCAGCGGGCGCTCGAGCACTGGCAGCCCGAGTTTCTCAAGTGGTGGGCGGATATGGGTCCTGAGGGCTCGCACGGTGCCGATGTGTATTTGCGGACCGCGGTCAGCGTGCATCCGAGCGGCTGGGCGCATTTCGACTACGTCAAGATGCCCGAGTATCGCTGGGGCATTTTCTTGAGTCCCGCCGATGGCGAGCGCAAGATCCATTTCGGCGACCACAAGGGCGAGCCCGCCTGGCAAGAGGTTCCCGGGGAACATCGGGCCAACTTGCGGCGGATCATCGTCACGCAAGGCGATACCGAGCCCGCTTCAGTCGAGCAGCAGCGGCATCTCGGGCTCACCTGTCCATCGCTGTACGACTTGCGCAATCTGTTTCAGGTCAACGTCGAAGAGGGACGCCACCTCTGGGCCATGGTGTATCTCTTGCATCGGTATTTTGGACGGGACGGCCGCGAAGAGGCCGAGGCCTTGCTGCAACGGCGCTCGGGCGATCTCGACAACCCGCGAATTTTGGGCGCTTTCAATGAAAAAACCCCGGATTGGCTGGCCTTTTTCATGTTCACTTATTTCACGGATCGCGACGGAAAATTTCAACTCTGCGCGCTGGCCGAATCCGGATTCGACCCCCTGGCGCGGACCACGCGCTTCATGTTGATGGAGGAGGCGCATCACATGTACGTCGGCGAGTCCGGCGTCGGCCGGATCATCCAACGTACCTCCGAAGTCATGGCGGAGCAGCGGACCGATGATCCCGCGCGCCTGCGGGAACTCGGCGTCATCGATCTGCCGACCGTGCAGCGCTACCTCAATTTTCATTGCAGCGTGACCATCGATCTATTCGGCGCCGATGTGTCGTCGAATGCCGCAACGTTTTACTCGAGCGGCCTCAAAGGCCGCTTCGAGGAATCGAGATTCCGCGATGATCACTTGCTCAAGGACGCTGTCTATCCCGTGCTGCAGGTCATTGACGGGCGGCTCGCTACAGGCGAGGCACCGGCGTTGAATGCGCTCAATGAAAAGCTTCGCGACGACTACATCAAGGATACCGTCGCGGGCGTGGGGCGCTGGAACCGCATCATCCAAAAGAACGGCATCCCCTTCGAATTGACAGTCCCGCATAAAGCCTTCAATCGGAAAATTGGACCGCTGGCGGGGCTCAAGGTGGCTCCCGACGGCCGGGTCATCGGCGAGACGGAGTGGCGGGCGCGCGAGCGTGAGTGGCTCGCATCGGATGATGATCGGGCCTTCGTCGCATCGCTCATGGGGCGAGTCGCCGCCCCCGGCGCTTTCGCCAACTGGATCGCGCCGCCCAGCCTCAAAATCAACAAACAGCCCGCCGAATTCGAGTACGTGCGCTTCAATTGACCTAAAGTGCGGGCCGCGCGCGCCGGGCCCCGGGACTGCGCCTGACGGTGCGGCTGGTGAAGCGATATCATGGACCCGTGGCCCACGATTTCTCCAACTCGCGCGACGTTAGCGGCTTTGATCTGCGCAGCCTGCCGGCGGATTTCTACGACGATCCGTTTCCGTACTACGCGGCGTTGCGGGCCGACACACCGGTCAAGCGGCTGCCGGACGGCGCCTTTCTGTTGACCCGCTATGCGGATGTCGAGTTCGTCTACAAGAACCCGAAGATTTTCAGCTCCGACAAAAAATTGGAATTCGGCGTGAAATTCGGCCCCACGCCGCTCTTCGAACACCACACGACCAGCTTGGTATTCAATGATCCGCCTCTGCACACGCGGGTGCGCCGTCTCATCAACGGGGCTTTGACGCCGCGCGCCATCGCGCAAATCCAGCCGGATCTCGAGAGCCTGATCGATCGCCTGACGGACAAGATGGCGGCAAAGGGGTCGGTGGATCTGATCGAGGAATTTGCCGCCGCCATTCCGATCGAAGTGATCGGCAACTTGCTGGGAGTGCCGCACGAGGAGCGCTCGCCGCTGCGCAACTGGTCGCTGGCCATACTGGGCGCCCTCGAGCCGCGCTTGACTCCCGAGGCGACTCAGCGCGGCAACGATGCGGTGCTGGAGTTCGAGGCCTATCTCGATGAGTTGATCGAGCGTCGCCGTCAAGTACACGCTGGGACAGAGTCGGACTTGATATCGCGGCTGCTGCACGGCGAAATCGCAGGCCAGATGTTGAGCCGTGCGGAACTCATTCAAAACTGCATCTTTCTGTTGAACGCCGGCCACGAGACAACCACCAACTTGATCGGTAATGGGTTGGTCGCTCTGACTGAGCATCTCGATCAGCACCGGCGGCTCCTGGGCGATCCGAATCTGATCAAATCCGCCATTGAAGAATTCTTGCGTTTCGAAAGTCCCAACCAGCTCGGCAACCGCATCACAGCCCAGCCGGTGGAGGTGGCCGGTGTGGCAATGCCGGTAGGAACTCAAATCACCTTATGCATCGGGGCGGCGAATCGCGATCCCGAGGCCTTCATCGAGCCGAACAGACTGGATATCGGACGCTCGCCCAACCGCCATTTGGCGTTCGGCAGCGGGATCCATCAGTGTGCCGGCGTGGGTGTTGCGCGGCTCGAGGCGGCGACTGCGATCGGTCGCTTCGTCAAAAGATTCCCTGACTATTCGCTAGCGGGGCCGCCGACGCGCGGCGGCCGAGCTCGATTTCGCGGCTTCCTGCGGGTGCCTTGCAACCTCAATGCCGGAAAGGCGCCTCGAAACGGTTTATCCTGATAGGTCACTGCCCCCGGGAGGTTGCGCTTTGCGTGTTGCCATCGTGATGCTTGCCGCATCGATCGCCTGCCTGTCTGCTTGCGGTGGTCTGCGCCTCAACCCGGTCACCAACGAACGCCGCAATGTGCATCTGGAACAGGACCCATCGAGGACTCTCACGGTGATGAGCGACATGCTGTGGCGCGACGGTTCGTCTCCCGCTCACGAACTGCGCCTTCCTGCCGGCGTCTATGCGCTCGAGGCGCAGGATGATGAATATTGGTATCTGCGCTCGAGCAGTACGCTCGAATACAAAACGATTCCAAAACACGGCAAGGTCGATGACCGGAATTTCCAGGGCGGGATCATGATCGGCAAATACTTGTTTCGAGCCGTTCCCGCCGGCGGCTATATCGACGGCGAGGGTTCCACTCGAATTCTGATCTGGAAGCTGGGCAGCGAATTCATCAGCCGCCAGGGAAAAGATTGGAGAAAGTCTTTCTGAGAGATAAAGACGCACGTGATTCTTGAACGGGGACCGGCTTCCGGACCGCGCATGTTCTATGGCTGGGTGGTGGTTGCGGCGGCCTTTGCCGTCACGTTCGTCGGCTTCGGCAGCGCCTACTTCGTCGGCTCGCTGCAGAGGGACTTCGCGGCCTCGCGCGGATCGGTATCGTTGGTGTTTTCGCTCGCGGCGCTCTTGATCGATGCGGCGGGATGGCGCAAGGCGTACCTCATATTGGGTGCCCTTGCGGTGTTGCTGGGCGGCGGAATGGCGTTGCTGATCGAAAATGATCCACGCGACCGTGGATTGAATCCCGACGGCGGTCAAGTCGTTCCCGGCACGCCTGCAGGTTCAGCGCAAAGCTCGTCCGTCTGGGAAGCGGTCAAAACCCGGCATTTCGTGGGTCTGTATGCCGCGTGCTTGAGCTGTTCGTTCGGTCTCTTTGTCCCGTTCGTGCACCTCGTCCCCTATGCCCTGGATCACGGCGTCGCGCGGACCCCGGCCGTCTTTTTGCTTGGCGTCATCGGCATCGGCAGCACCGCGGGACGCTTTTTTCTCGGCGGCTTGGCGGACCGCATCGGCCGCCAACTGGCGCTGCTCTGCATGTTCGTCGGCATGGCGCTGGCGCTCACCGTCTGGGCCTTTTCCACCCTCCTTGGGGGGCTGGTTGCCTTCGCGTTTACGTTCGGGGTGTTCTATGGCGGCTTCGTTGCGATTCTCCCAGCGCTCGTCATGGATTATTTCGGCGGACGCAACGTCAGCGGGATCATCGGCGCGCTCTACACCAGCGTGGCATTCGGCACGCTCATCGGCCCAAGCGCCGCGGGCTTCGCCTTCGATCGCAATCACAATTACATGCTGCCGATCCTAGGCGCCATTGGCGCGAACATGATCGCGGCGGCCATCATGGTGGCCATGTCGAACAATGCACGCGCAGCATCGGCCGGTGTCTGAAGTCGTGCGACCCGAGTAACATGAGTCGCCATGCTTCAGTATCGGCTGTCTCGCCCAGGCGCCGCCGGGCTCATGTCGTTGGCGGCGCTGCCTGCTCTGTTCGCGCACGCGCAGGCGCCGACTGCCGTGCCGCCGCCCGCGCCGAATCTTGAACAGCGGGTGACTGAGCTCACGGAAGAAGTTGATGAACTCAAAAAGTTGGTCCACCAGCTTCAGGAGCAGTTGGTGAAGGCGAATCTCCTCCCGTCGTCACAGGAGACGCCGGCCGTGGCCGCGGGAATCGCGCCGCCGGGGTCGTCGATCCCGCCTGCCGCCACTGCCCCGGTTGCCGCCACGTCCGCCCCGGTTGCCGCCACGTCCGCCCCGTCTCCGACGAGCGGTCCGCTAGTTGCGCCCGCGCCCGCGCCTGCGCCGGCGCCGGGCTGGGTCGCTGCGTATTTGCCGCGCGGCGTCACCATCAACGCCTTGCTCGACGGCTATTACGAATATAATTTGAATTCACCCGTGGGGCGCGTGAACGAATTGCGGGCCTACGATGTCAGCAGCAACAGCTTCAGCCTGAACCAGGCGGATTTGGTGGTCGAGGACGCGCCGGACTTAGGCGAGGGCAGACGCTTCGGCATGCGGCTCGACTTTCAGTTCGGGCAGGCAACCTCCACGCTGCAGGGAAACCCGGCCAATGAATTGCGTCCGGAGGTGTACCGCAACATCTTTCAGGCCTACGGCACCTATATTTTTCCGGTCGCCGGCGGGCTGACGATCGACTTCGGCAAGTGGGCGAGTTCGCTCGGTATCGAAGGCAACTACACCAAGGATCAGCTGAATTATTCTCGCTCCTTTTGGTTTGACTATTTGCCTTTCTATCACATGGGATTGCGCTCAAAGCTTCAGATCAACGATCAAGTGGCGGTGAATCTCTGGGTGGTCAACGGTACGGATCAGACCGAGGCATTCAATAATTACAAGGATCAGCTGTTGGGGTTGGTGCTTACGCCCACCCCGGCGATCAGCTGGACGCTCAACTATTACCAGGGGCAAGAGCATCCGGACGTGATCTATCTGCAAAGCCAACCACCGGGGTCGCCGACCCTGCCGAACAGCCAAGGCACTTACATTCTCCCCATCGCGAATCCGCCGGACGGCAAACTAGAAATTGCCGACACGTATATCACCTGGCAGGCGACCAAGGCGCTCTATCTAGCCGCCGAAGCGGACTACGTGCAAGAGCGGCTTTATTCCTATTCCTCGCCGCAGCACGTCGACGGCTGGGCTGTGTATGGGGGCTATCAAATCACGCCGCAGATCGCGGTCGCGGCGCGCGCCGAATACCTCGCGGACATCGGCGGCCTGTTCAGCGGCACGACGCAATACCTCAAGGAAGGTACGTTCACGCTCGATTACCGTCCCGCCGACGGCTTTCTCGTGCGCGGCGAGTACCGGCGCGACCAATCCAACCGGCCTTACTTTCTCGGCTCCTCGCTAGGCCTGCTGGAAACGACGCAGCCCACTCTGGGATTCGGCTTGGTCTGGTGGTTCGGGCAGAAAGAAGGTCCCTGGTGAGCCATGCGGGTGCTGCTCGTCGAAGATGACCGGATGATCGCTCAAGGCTTGCAAACGGCGCTGCGGCAGGACGGCTATGCGGTCGACGGCATGAGCGACGGACGCAGCGCCGCGGAGGCGCTGCGTACCGCGCGCTTCGATGTCGTGCTGCTCGATCTCGGACTGCCGGAACGCGATGGGATCGAAGTGCTGCGCGAACTGCGCCGGCGCGGCGATTCAACGCCGGTCATCATCGTGACGGCCCGCGACGATGTTCAAAGCCGCGTCGCGGGACTCGACGCGGGTGCGGACGATTACATCATCAAGCCCTTCGATCTCGATGAGGTGAGCGCGCGGATGCGTTCGGTACTGCGGCGTGCGGCGGGCCGCGGCGATCCCTGCATCAGCCATCGCGGCATTTCCTTGAATCCGGTGACGCATGGTGTCGAGCGGGACGGGGTTCCGGTGGTCCTGTCGGCCCACGAGTTTTCGGTTCTGGAAGCGTTGCTGCAGCGGCCCGGTGCGGTGCTGTCGCGCGCGCAACTCGAGGACCGCCTGTACGGCTGGGGCGATCAGATCGAAAGCAATGCCGTGGAGGTCTACGTGCATGGCCTGCGCCGCAAACTCGGCAGCGACAGCATCCGCACGCTGCGCGGCGTCGGCTATTTCATACCCAAATAATGATCTCCATCCGCAACCGTCTCCTGATCGCGCTGCTGGCCCTCGTGGCCGCGGTTTCGTTGCTCGCCGGAACACTCACCTACCGGCGCGTGCTCGCGGAGACTTCGACTTTGTTCGATTATCAGTTGCGTCAGATGGCGCTGTCGCTGCGCAGTCAAGTTTCCATGGCGCCGCGCCTCGAACTGCCGCCGGACCAAGCCGACGCGGACTTCGTGATACAGATTTGGGATCTGTACGGCGCGCGCATGTTTCTCTCACGCCCGGGACTGCCGCTGATTTCTCAGACCGCGCTCGGCTATGCGGATGTGCGAGTGGGAAGCCAGGCGTGGCGAACCTACGGACTGCAGACCGTGGACGGGGTGATTCAAATCGCACAACCGGAGCGGGTGCGCGAGGAGCTGGCGCGCGGCGCGGCGCTGCGAGTCGTGATACCCCTGTTGCTGCTGCTCCCCGTTTTGGGAGCCGCGATCGTCGGCGTCGTCAGGAGCGGATTGCTCCCCCTGCAGCGCCTTGCCGGCGAAGTGCAGCGGCGCGATGTGCACAGCTTGAACCCCATCGCCGCGGCGAGATTGCCGCGCGAAGTTGCGCCGCTGGTGAACGAACTCAATCGCTTGCTGGTTCGATTGCATGCGGCGTTCCAGACGCAGCGCGCCTTCATTGCCGATGCCGCTCATGAGCTTCGCTCGCCCTTGACGGCGGTTCGTCTCGATCTGCAGCTGCTCGATCGGGCTCCCGACCCGGCTGCGCGGCTCGAGGCGCGCGCCAACTTGGGCGCGGCGGTGGAACGCGCCATCCACTTGGTGGAGCAGTTGCTGACGCTGGCGCGCAACGAGCCGCGCGAGGAGCGCGGGGAGCTCTCGCCGATGGCGCTCGAAGCCGCCGCCGCCGAGGGCATCACCGACACCCATGCGATGGCCGTGGTGCGTCACATCGACTTAGGACTCGAGGCGGAGGCGGATACGATCGTGCGCGGTGAACGCGAGGCGCTGCGCACGTTGGTGCGAAACCTGGTCGACAATGCGGTGCGCTACACGCCGCCGGGCGGACGCGTGCAGGTGCGCACCCGCAACACCCCGGACGGCGCCGTGCTCGAGGTGGCCGATTCCGGGCCTGGGATTCCGCCGTCCGACCGGGAGCGCGCCTTTGACAGGTTCTATCGGCGTGCCGGCACACCCGAAGGGGGCAGCGGCTTAGGTCTTGCCATCGTCAAGGCGATCGCCGATCGCCATGGTGCTCGAATTACCCTGGATGACGCCCCGGGCGGGGGCTTGCGGGTGGCCGTCGGCTTTCCGCGGCCCGCTTAAGGTTCGCTTAAGCACCCGGCAGGAAGATGGCCCCCAGTACCTCACCTGAGGGCCTTTCTTTCCTTACAGGAGCCATTTTCATGAAATCCCCCAGCAGATTGATTGCCGGAGCGGCCGCGGGCGTTTTTGCCATCGGCGCGGTGACCGGCTGGCTGGCGCCGACCGTGCTGCGCACCGCGGAGGCCGGCACCGCGCAGGCCGGCACCGCGATGGCGGCTATCGGCACCGCCGCTTCTGCCGCGAGTCCACCGGCCCCCGTGCCGCTCGGGAGCGCACCGAACTACCGCGCGATCGTTGCGCAGAATCGAGACGCGGTGGTGGGTATTACCACAGCGGGCGAGATGAAGGTCTCGGGAGACCTCCCCCAGGGCGCGAATCCGTTCGGCGGCGTGAATCCGTTCGGCAATGATGAGGACAATCCGCTGGCGCAATTCTTCCGGCGCATGCCGAGCCCGCAAAACCGCGTGCCCATGCATGCGCAAGGGTCCGGATTCATCGTGAGTCCGGACGGCATCGTGCTCACCAACGCGCACGTCGTCGACGGCGCGAAAGAAGTCACGGTGAAGCTGATCGATCATCGAGAATTCAAAGCGAAGGTGCTGGGCTCGGACAAGGCCAGCGACATCGCCGTGCTCAAGATCGAGGCTCATTCGCTGCCCTACGTGAGAATCGGGAACTCCGATCAGCTGAGCGTGGGCGACTATGTGCTCGCGATCGGCGCGCCCTTTGGTCTCGAGGAAACGGCGACCGCGGGGATTGTCAGCGCCACGGCGCGTTCCCTCCCCGGTGACGGCGCAGTGCCCTTCATCCAGACCGACGCGGCGGTCAATCCGGGCAATTCCGGCGGGCCCTTGTTCGATGCCAGCGGCGCCGTGGTCGGAATCAATTCGCAGATCTACACCAACTCGGGCGGCTACCAAGGTGTGTCTTTTGCAATTCCGATCAATCTGGCCGAAGGCGTCAAGCAGCAAATCGTTGCGACCGGCAAGGTTGAACACGGGCGGCTCGGCGTCGAGATCCAAAATGTCACGCAGTCACTGGCGCAGTCTTTCAATCTGAGCACCCCGGCGGGAGCACTGGTGGCGAAAGTGGAACCTGACAGCGCTGCATCGCGCGCGGGACTCATGGCCGGCGACATCATTCTCAAGTACAACGGCACCCCGATTGCCGATGCCGGCGGGCTATCGGTGCGGGTCAGCAGCGCGGCACCCGGCGAGAAGGCGACCCTCGATGTGATGCGTAACGGCAAGGCGATTACGGTCAGCGCGACCATCGGTTCGGCCGCCGCCGCCCGCGTCGCGCAGAACACCGAGTCGGCGCCCGAGGCGCAGCTCGGCATGACACTGCGTCCGCTCACCCATGATGAACGCGATCAGGCCGGCGTAGCGGGGGGACTGGTCGTGGAGGATGCGAGTGGACGAGCGGCGGAAGCGGGCATTCAGCAGGGTGACGTGGTGCTCTCAGTCGACGGTACTCCGGTGCAGAGTGTGACTCAGTTGCGCAATCTGGTGCATGAGCACGGCAAACAGGTGGCGCTGCTCATTCAGCGTGGCGACACCCGAATCTTTGTCCCCGTGGCGTTAGGGTGATTCAGGGATTCGATTAAACTCCAACGGGAAATTGACAACGCCGCCGGTTTGCACTCGAGAAGGTGCGGGCCGGCGGCATCTTTTTGCATTTATTACACAGGTGCGAAAGCGCGCAGCAGGTCAAGCAGTCGGCGTGTGAATCAGCTATAAAGATAAGCGATGAAGCTAAGCATCATCGCTCTGACGCTCGCCGCCCTCTGCATCTCGCGGATGGCCGCGGCCGATCCACCGATCAAACCGCCGCCGGCGGCCCCGGGCCTCGCTACGGGTCTCGCCGATTCGGCGGCGCTGCGCGCGACGGTATTCGGCACGCCGCCGCAAGACATCGCGCCGCTGCCGGCGAAGGTGCCGCTGTTCGAGATGGACCTCCTCATGCCCTGGGCGCGGCCGGTGCCGGCGGTTTTTTGGTTCGACCGCAGGCTGCGCGTGTGGTTTTCGGCGCAGCCGAAGCCCGCGCCGCTGGCGATCATCATTTCCGGGGCCGGCAGCGACGGCAATACGACGAAGCTGTCGACGCTGCGAGCCGTACTCTATGGCGCGGGCTATCACGTACTCACCGTGCCGTCGCCGACTTTCCCCGGCTTCATCGTCTCCACCTCGAGCACCGGGGTCGCGGGCGACCTCCTGCAGGACGGACACGATCTCTACGCTGCGATGGTCGAGATCATCGCTCACCTGCCGCGCAAAGTGCAGATCACGGATGTCGACGTTCTAGGCTATAGCCTGGGCGGCGCCAATGCGGCCATCGTCAAATCGATCGATGCGAGCGAGCACAAGCTCCACGTCCACCGGGCATTGATGATCAATCCGCCGGTCAGCTTATTTGCCACCGTCGGCCGCCTCGACAAGCTGTTCGCCATCACGCTCGGCAAGGGCGACGCCGGCATCGAACTCTTCTATCAGAAACTCTACGCGCAACTCGCCAATCTGTACCGGGCGTCGGACCGGGTGCAATTGGACGAGGACTTCCTGCTGGGTGCGGCCGCATCGGCACTGAAGACGGATGCGGAATTCTCGGCGGCCATTGCACTCGCCTTTCGCATCGCATTGAGCAACGTGTTTTTCGCCGGCGACCTATATTCCGGCGCGGGGGTGGTCGTCGATCCCAAGCATCCGCCGAAAGTCGGCGATTCGCTCGAGGAGACCGCGCGCATCCTGCGCGGTAAATCGTTCTCGGAATACTTCACCAAGGTGTTGGCGCCTTATTATTTGAAGCGCCGGCCGAATTCGACCAGGGACACCCTGATCGCGCAGAACCGCCTCGAGGTCATCGGCGATGCGCTGCGCAGTGACCCTGACTACTACGCGCAGACCAACAGCAACGACCTGATTCTCGATGCGGCGGATCTGGCGTGGCTGAAGACTACGCTGGGTCCGCGAATCGCCGTTTACGATCACGGCGGTCACTTGGGTAACCTCGGCGATCGTCAACAAGTTTCCGACATGCTCGACATGCTGGGCGGCCGCTGGCAGGCGGGCGCACAATGAAAGCCACGCGATGGGCGATGCGGCTAGCCCCAATCTTCTTGGCCTTGAGCGGTTGCGCTTCGCAGCGGGTGATCTTTCATAGCTTGCCGCCCGAGACGCCGGCGGCAGACAATGCCGCGGCGATCAAGCACATCCAGGCGCTCATGGCGCAGGCGAAAGCGGCCGCCGAGGGCGGCGCCAAAAACGCCAAGCAGGCCGAGGCCGTGGAAGCGCCGGTGACGGCGGCCGAGGCGCCGTCCATGACCACGTATGATCCCTGGGGGCGCCTCAACCGTTTCACGTATCGCTTCAATGCGCGCTTCGATGAGGCGGTGTTCCTGCCGGTGGCCAATCATTATCGCCGTCTGCCGTCGCCGCTGCGCGCCGGAGTGAACAACTTCTTCAGCAATCTGACCGAAGTGGGTAGCGTCATCAATTACGCGTTGCAAGGCCGCTTGGGCCGCGGCGCAAAAAGTCTCGGGCGATTCTTGATCAATAGCACCATCGGGATCGGCGGCCTGATCGACGTCGCCGCCCGGCTGCAGCTGCCGCGCGCGCCCACCGGTTTCGCGATGACGCTTTCGCAATGGGGCATGCATCCCGGACCCTACGCCGTCATCCCGTTTTACGGCCCCTCGACTTTGCGCGAGGCCATCGGCGTCGCCGCCGACTACGGCGTTTCCTACGGGGTCAATCTCGCGGATCTGTACCGCGGTCCTCAGTCATGGGGCTTGGGCACGCTCAATGCGGTCGATCAGCGCGCCAATATCGATTTCCGCTACTACGACACGGGCTCGCCGTTCGAGTACGACACCATCAGCTTTCTTTACATGCGCAAGCTTTTGATCGAGGATGCAGCTCTGCACCCCCCAAAAGAGCGCAATCCGAGCGTACCGGCGGGCAAGTGACTCTCGCACCCACCGAGTCCCTGCGCAATCGGGCCGGTGGCATCGTCGCCACGGGTACGATCCTGGGAATCTTGTATTTTGCGCGCGACGTGCTGGTGCCCATTACGCTCGCCGTCATCTTGAGCCTCCTGATCTCGCCTCTGGTACGGCTGATGCGCCGCTTCGGCGCCAGTCCCATCTCATCGGTGCTGATCGCGGTGCTCGCACTCGCCGTGTCGTTTGCCTCGGTCGCGGCCGTGATCGGCCTGCAGGTGGCACGAATGGCGGACAGTCTTCCGCAATACGAGGAGACCATCCGCTACAAGCTGACCACGCTGAATGAACTCACTGTCGATAAGCTGAACGCGCTGTCCGGTCAAGCGGGACGTATCTTAGGGGAGCGCGCTGAGCAGCGCACGGCGGCGGGGGCGACCCGCATCCTGCAGTCACGCAATTCGGCGAAGACGGTGGCGTCTGTCCCGGCCGTGCCGATCCCTGTGGAGATGCATGAGCCCCCCTTGAATCCGTTGCAGGTCACCGAAAAGGTCCTCGCATCCGTGTGGGTACCGCTCGAGACCGCCGGCATCGTGCTGGTGGTTCTCGTGTTCGTGCTGCTCGAACACGAAGCCGTGCGCGACCGATTCATCCGCATCGCCGGCGGCACTGACCTTCGGGCAACGACGCTCGCGCTGAATGATGCCGGCGAGCGCCTGTCGAGGTTCTTCGTTTCACAGTTCGCGGTGAATGTCGGCGTGGGTGTCTTCATCTGGATCGGCCTCTCCATCCTAGGTCTGCCGCACGCGTTGCTGTGGGCCGCGCTCGCGGCCGTGCTGCGCTTCGTGCCCTACGTCGGCGTGTGGATCGCAGCCCTGTTCTCCGCGGTGCTGGCGGCCGCCGTCGATCCGGGATGGTCGCTGGCACTCAGCACCTTGGGCTTGTTCTTGATCGTCGAGCTCATCGCCGGTCAGCTCGTCGAACCCCACCTCTATGGCCATACCACCGGCTTGTCTCCTTTGTCGGTGGTCATCGCGGCCATATTCTGGAGCTGGCTGTGGGGTCCGATCGGGCTGATCGTTTCGACACCGCTCACCCTATGCCTGGTCGTCGCGGGACGGCATATCAAGGCGCTGCGGCTTCTGGACATTCTGCTGAGCGACAACCAAGCGCTCACCATGCCGCAGCGGTTCTATCAGCGCGCGCTCTCCGCGGATTCCGACGAGATCATCCAAAGCGCGCGCACCTTTCTCAAGAGCAAATCCTTTGCAGTGTATTGCGACCTCGTGCTGATGCCCGCGCTGCACTTGGCGCGCATCGACCTCGAACGAGGAGCCATTGCAGACGACCAGCAAATCAAGGTACGCAATACCATCGTGGCCGTCATCGCCTCGATCGGCGGCCAGCGCCGCCGGTTCCTCCGGCGCCGCAACCGGGTATCGCTGCTCGAAGATCAGTCGAGCGCAGGCCGGCAGCTGCGCGAGCAGCGCGAGCAGTTGACCGGCCGCTGGCAGGGACCCTTGGTCGTGCCGCCGGGTTCAGTCATGCTCTGTGTGAGCTTCGGGTCGATTTCCGATGATTTGGCGACCGAACTGCTGGTTCGAATCCTGCACGACCAGAAACTCGACGCGCGGCATTTGTCGCTCGACGACTTGTCCATGATGCCGCCGCCCGATGTCGCTCCGGGCGGCGTTTCGATGGTCTACCTGGTCAGCGGTTTCCCCGACGAAAGGCGTAAGCGCGCACCCGCGGCCGCCGCGGAAATACGCAGCCGCTTTCCCGGCGCGCGCCTGATCACGGTCTTTCTTCCCGGAATGCTATTGCAGCCTGGCCCGGCAATCGACAGTATACGAGACGCCGACAAGGCGGTGACCTCGTTTGGCGAATCGGTACAGGTTTGTCTCGATTGGCTGCGGGAGCGGACAAAAACGTGATGTGCTACCTATCGTGATGAGTTCCGCGGCGGGATCCCGCGTATTTCCCATCCGTTGGCGAATTTTCTCCTTTCTATTCGGCTTCGGGTTTCTGGCCTACGTGCAGTCGAAGACCATTACCGTGGCCGCCGAACAGATGATGCCGGTGCTGCATCTCACGCAGCTGCAGATCGGGTGGCTGGAAGACGCGTTCGTCTGGGGCTACGCCATTTTCCAGCTGCCGGGCGGCGTCTTCGGGCAACGGCTGGGGGCGAGGCGCACCTTCGTGATCATCGGGCTTACCGCGTTTCTCGCGACCATCGCCACGCCGACCTTGCCGGACCTCTTCACGGGGCAGCCCCTGTTCGTCGCGCTGCTGCTGGCGCAACTGCTGCTCGGCTTTTCTCAAGGAGCTATTTTCCCGGTATCGGCCGGCGTCTTCGAGGCTTGGTTCCCGCCCAACCGCTGGTCGTTCGTGCAGGGCTTGCAAACCATGGGACTGCAGTTGGGCGCTGCCCTCACGCCGCCGCTCATCGTGCTTCTTACCCAGAACTTGGGATGGCAGCACGCCCTGCTGTGGGCAAGCCTCCCGGCTCTCGGCCTGATCGCCCTGTGGGCCTGGTACGGGCGCGGCGCGCCGCGCGAGCATCCGGCGGTCACGGAGCGGGAACTCGCCGAGATCGGCAATCAACCGCACGTCGATTCAGCGATCAGCCTGCGGCAGCTGTTGCGGCTGCTGAAGGATCGAAACGTCGTGCTGCTGTTCGTTTCGTACATGTGCATGAATTACACCTTCTACCTGCTCTCCAACTGGGTTTTTCTGTACCTGATTGAAGAGCGCCATTTTTCATCTCTGGAGAGCGGTTGGCTTGCCGTGGCGCCGCCGCTCACCGCCGCCCTTGGGGCCGGAGCCGGAGGTCTCATCACCGCCTTATTCGCGAAGCGCTGGGGCAATCTCTGGGGGTACCGGCTTGTGCCGCTGGTGGCCATGCCCGCCGCCGCGGCGCTGCTGTTGTGCGCCATCTACGCATCCAATCCCTACCTGGCGTTGGCGGCGCTCGCGGTCTGCTATGGAGCAGTGGAACTCACCGAGGGCGCGTACTGGGGATCCGCCATGACAGTCGGCCGTGGCGACACCATGGCGGTATGCGGATTTATGAATACCGGCGGCAACCTGGGCGGCATCATTGCACTGCCGATCGTCGGATATTTCGCGGAACAGCACGCGTGGCATACGGCATTCTTCATCGGAGTGGGCTTCGCCATCTTAAGCGCGCTCGCCTGGCTCGGCATCGAGGTTGTTTGATGAAAACTGCGATTGTGACGGGAGCGGCTCAGGGCTTGGGACTCGCCACCGCGCAGCTTTTGGCGCGGCGCGAATACCGTGTAATCTTATTGGACATCCAATCGGTCGACGCAGAGGTCGACCGGCTGCGCGGCGCCGGCGCCGCAGCGGCGGGTTTTTCGGGCGATGTATCCAAAGAGTCCTTCGTGCAGGAACTCGCGCTTGAGGTGGGGCGCGAGTACGGCGCGGCCGATGCCGTGGTGAACAACGCGGGGATCAGTCTGATCGCGGCGGCCGAGGACACGTCGGCCGCGCAGTGGCAGCGGGTGATGGACATCAACCTGTTCGGCCCGTTCCTGTTGTGTAAGTACTTGGGCGCACAGATGCTGGAACGAGGTTCCGGCAGCATCGTGAATGTCGCTTCGATCGCGGGGCTTGCCGCCGTGAGCCACCGCAGCGCCTATAATGCGTCGAAACACGGTCTCATCGGGCTCACCAAAACACTGGCGGCCGAGTGGGGCGGCCGCGGGGTCCGAGTCAATGCGGTCTGTCCCGGATGGATCAAAACAGAGATGGATCAGGCCGACCAGGGAAGCGGGGCCTATTCCGATGCCGACATCGTCAATCGCGTACCGATGGCGCGCTTCGCCCGCGCCGACGATGTGGCCGAGGCGATCGCGTTTCTCTTGGATGGCGAGCGCGGCGGATTCATCAACGGCGTTAGTCTTCCGGTCGACGGCGGCTGGACCGCCGATGCCAGCTGGGAGAGCCTGCGCTTGCGAACTCGGACGTGAGCAGTTGGCTGCAAGAGACCACGCCGAGCGAGCGGCGGACCCTGCTCAGCGGGTTCTTGGGTTGGGGCGTCGACGGCTTCGACTTCATGATTTACACGTTCGTCATTCCGACACTGCTCGCCGCGTGGAGCATGAGCAACGCGCAGGCGGGTTTGATCGCGACCGGCGCTCTGTTGACGTCGGCCGCCGGGGGCTGGGGCGCAGGCGTCCTCGCGGACCGCTTCGGCCGCGTGCGCATCTTGCAGCTGACGGTGTTGTGGTTCGCGGTGTTCACATTCTTGAGCGGTTTCACTCACTCGTACCTTGAGCTGCTGGTCACGCGGACGCTGCAAGGCTTCGGCTTCGGCGGAGAATGGGCGGTCGGATCCGTATTGATCGCCGAGACCATGCAGGCGCGTCATCGCGGCAAGGCGGTAGGTCTCATGCAAAGCAGCTGGGCGCTCGGTTGGGCCGCCGCCGCGCTGGCGTTCTGGGGTATCTACGCACTGGTGCCCCCCGAAGTTGGCTGGAGAATCTTGTTTTGGGTCGGCATCGCGCCGGCCCTGCTCGTGCTGTACCTCCTGCGCCGCGTCGAGGAATCGCCGTTGTATTTGGACACGCGGCAGCAACAGCGCTCAGGCGGCCCCCGCGCGCACTTTCTCGATATCTTTCGCGGCCCGCTGCGCCGCACGACGTTGTTCGCGAGCCTGTTGTGCTGCGGGATGCTGTGCGCCTACTACTCGGTGACCACGTGGCTGCCCACCTATCTCAAGAACGAGCGGCATCTCTCGGTGGTGGGCACGTCGAGCTACCTCTTGGTGCTGATCGCCGGCTCGTTCGCGGGCTATCTTGCCGGGGCCTGGCTCTCGGACGCGCTCGGGCGGCGCCGCTGCTTCATGCTGTTCGCGGTGTGCGGCGCATTGCTGATCTTGGCGTATACCTGGATGCCGATCAGCGACGGCGAGATGCTCGCACTCGGATTTCCTCTGGGTTTTTTTCTGTCGGGAATATTCTCCGGGATGGGAGCGTTTCTCTCTGAACTCTTTCCCAACGCCGTGCGCGGCTCGGGGCAGGGATTTTGCTACAGCATCGGCCGAGCGGTGAGCGCATTTTGTCCGGCGTTGATCGGTGCGTGGAGCGCTCACGCATCGCTTGGGCTGGGCATCGGCGCCATGACTGCCGCCGGCTACGGGCTGGTGGTTGCGGCCGCGTGGGTGCTGCCCGAAACCCGCGGACGCAGTTTGCGGACAGTACCCCCGTGAGCCCGACCCGCTGGCAATTCTGGGTCGATCGCGGCGGCACCTTCACGGATATCGTGGGGCGCGCGCCCGCGGGCGGACTGCGTACGCTCAAGTTGCTGTCGGAAAATCCCGAGCAGTATCGCGACGCCGCGGTCGCCGGCATCCGCCGCCTGCTCGAGCTTGCGGCCGACGAGCCGATTACCCCGGCGCAGGTCGAGTGCGTAAAAATGGGCACGACGGTTGCCACCAATGCGCTGCTCGAACGCCGCGGTGAGCGCACCGTGCTGGTCACGACCCGGGGCTTTCGCGATGCGCTGCGGATTGCGACGCAAGCGCGGCCGCGGCTGTTCGACCGGCACATCGTGCTGCCCGAACTTCTCTATGACCGGGTGATCGAAGCCGATGAACGTCTCGATGCCGGCGGCGAACCGCTCGTTGCACTCGACCGCGCGGCGCTCAAGATCCGCTTGCAGCAAGCCTACGACGCCGGTATCCGCGCCTGCGCCATCGTGTTTTTGCACGCTTATCGCGCCCCGGCACATGAGCTTTTGGCGCTGGAGTTGGCGCGTGCCGCCGGATTCACGCAGATTTCGCTGTCGCATCGGGTGAGCCCGCTGCTCAAGCTGGTGCCGCGCGGCGACACGACGGTGGTGGACGCCTACCTCTCGCCCATCCTGCGCCGTTACGTCGACCAAGTGGCGGGAGACATGCCGGGCGTCCGGTTGCTGTTCATGCAAAGCTCCGGGGGGCTCACCGAAGCCCGGCGATTCATGGGCAAGGACGCCATTCTATCGGGGCCGGCGGGCGGCATCGTCGGGATGGTCGAGAGCGCGCGGGCGGCGGGACACGGGCGGCTGATCGGTTTCGACATGGGCGGCACTTCCACGGACGTGAGCCACTATGCCGGCGAGTACGAGCGCGCGTTCGATACCGAGGTGGCGGGTGTGCGGGTCCGCGCTCCCATGATGAGCATCCACAGCATCGCCGCGGGCGGCGGCTCCATCATTCGCTTCGACGGTGCTCGCTTGCGGGTCGGCCCCGAATCGGCGGGCGCCAATCCCGGGTCGGCGAGTTATCGGCGGGGCGGCCCGTTGACGATCACCGATGCTAATGTGGTGCTCGGCCGCATTCGGCCGGAGTTCTTTCCCCGGGTTTTCGGAGTGGGGGCGAACGAGGCGCTCGACCCCAATATCGCCGCGCAACTCTTTGCCGACATGGCGCAACGCATGACGGCAAGCGCGGGCCGTGAGGTGACGCGGGAAGAGGCGGCCGCGGGAGCCCTCCAGATCGCGGTCGGCAGCATGGCGAATGCCGTGAAGCGAATATCCGTCGCGCGCGGCTATGATGTCAGCCGCTACACGCTGCAGTGTTTCGGCGGCGCGGGCGGACAGCATGCCTGCCTGGTGGCGGATGCACTGGGCATCGAGCACGTGTTCTGCCACCCGTTGGCGGGAGTGCTCTCCGCCTACGGCATGGGATTGGCCGACCAAATCGCCATGCGCGAAGCCGCACTCGAGCGCGCACTCGACGCCGATGGCCTGCGTGAGGCGCGCGCATTGGCTCAACGCCTAGTGCACGACGCCGGCGCAGAGCTCGAAATTCAGGGAGTGACGGCGGAGCGCATACGCAGCGTGGCGCGTCTGCACGTCCGCTATCAAGGCACTGACACCACCTTGCCATGCGAGTTGCCCGAGGTCGCATCCGATGACGACTCGGCCGCGCTGAAGATACGCGCGGAGTTCGAGCGCGCGTACCGCCGGCGTTTCGCCTTCCTGATGCCGCACCTCGAGTTGATCATCGAGGCGGTGTCGGTGGAATGCACCGGCGCCGGCGAACGCCTCGCCGCGCATGACCCCGTCGATGCCGGTGCGTCCATCGGCGCGGGCGCATCGGATCGCCCCGCACCATCGGATCGCCCCGCAGCCGGAGAGCGGCCCATGTACTGTCTCGCCGATGAACAACCGGCCGGTTGGCGCGCCGCGAGTTTTTTGGCGGGCGAGAGCCTCGAGCCCGGCACCGCGTTCGAGGGGCCGGCCATCATCGCGCAGAGCCACGCCACGATCGTGCTCGAACCCGGGTGGCGCGCGCTCGTGACGGCGGCGGGAAACCTGGAATTGCGCCGTATTCGTCCGCGGCCGTCGCGGACCGCGCTCGGCACCGGCGCGGACCCCATCATGCTCGAGGTATTCAACAACTTGTTCATGAACATCGCCGAACAAATGGGTTTGCGCCTGCAGAACACCGCATACTCGGTCAACATCAAGGAGCGGCTGGATTTCAGCTGCGCGCTGTTCGATGCCGGCGGGTCCTTGATCGCGAACGCGCCGCACATGCCGGTGCACTTGGGCTCGATGAGCGAATCGGTCCGCTCGGTCATGCTGCGCAATCCCGGCTTCAAGGCGGGCGACGTGTACATGTTGAACGATCCCTATCACGGCGGCACGCATCTGCCCGACGTCACCGTGATCACGCCGGTGTTTTTAAATTCCGCTGTGCCTAAGTTTTTCGTGGCCTCGCGCGGTCATCACGCCGACATCGGCGGCACGACGCCGGGTTCGATGCCGCCGTTCTCGACCTCGATCGGGGAAGAAGGCGTGCTGATCGACAACTTCAAGCTGGTGGAGGCGGGCGTGCTGCGCGAAGCGGCTCTGCTCGACTTGCTGAAGGGCGGCACGGATCCCGCGCGAAACCCCGCGCAGAATCTCGCCGACCTGCGCGCGCAGATCGCCGCCAATCAGAAAGGAGCCGAGGAGCTTGGGCTGATGGTCCTTGAGTACGGCAGCGAAACGGTGGCCCGCTACATGGGATACGTGCAGGATAACGCCGAAGAATGCGTGCGCCGCGCGATCACGGCTCTCTCCGACGGTGAATTCACGTTGCCGCTGGACAACGGCGCGAAGATCCGCGTGGCCGTCCGCGTGGATGCCAAGGAGCGCCGCGCCCGCATCGATTTCACCGGCAGCAGCGAACAGCTGCCCAACAACTTTAACGCGCCGCGGGCGATCACCGTGGCCGCGGTGCTGTACGTATTTCGCACGCTGGTGGGCGATGAGATCCCGTTGAATGCGGGGTGCTTGAAACCACTGGAGATCATCATCCCTAAGGGCTGCATGCTGAATCCGCGGCCGCCGGCCGCGGTGGTGGCCGGCAACGTCGAGACCTCGACCTGTGTGACCAATGCGCTGTATGGAGCGCTTGGCGTGATGGCGGCGAGTCAGTGCACCATGAACAATTTCACTTTCGGCAATGCGCAGTATCAGTACTACGAGACCATCGCGGGCGGCTCAGGCGCCGGGCCGGGATTTGCCGGAGCGAGCGTGGTGCAGACTCATATGACGAACTCGCGGCTCACTGATCCCGAAGTGCTGGAACTGCGTTTCCCGGTGCGTCTCGATTCATATGAAATTCGCGCCCAATCGGGCGGTGCGGGGCGCTGGCCCGGAGGCAACGGCGGCGTACGCCGGATTCGGTTCCTCGAGCCCATGACGGCGTCCATCTTGAGCAACGGACGCTTGAGTGGTGCCTTCGGTATGGCGGGAGGGGAGGCCGGCCTCGTGGGCGAGAACCGCATCGAGCGCGCGGACGGGCGGGTCGAAGTGCTGGGGGCGATCGGCTCGGCCGACATGGCGCCGGGCGATGTGTTCGTCATCAGCACGCCCGGCGGCGGCGGCTACGGAGTACCTTCGAGTAGTAATCCTACTTGACGGTATAACTTACTCGAGGGTATGATAATCGGAGTACTTTGTGCGTCGCAGCATCAATGCGGGATCTTTCATGAAGGCAGCGGGCAAACAATCCTCGGAGCAGTCGGCCGGCGGCAACGCCGTCGAGAGTTCGCCTTGGCCCGTGCGCCGGGTGAGGCGGCACGACCGTCATGTCAAACGCGAGGCGGTCATCCGCGCGGCGGCCCGAGCTTTCAATAAGCGGGGCTACCACAACACCTCGATCGATGAGATCGCCGCGGCGCTCAATGTCACCAAGCCGACGATTTACTATTACGTCGCCAACAAAGAACAGCTGCTGCTCGAGTGCATCTTGGCCGGCCTCGAGCGCGTTCTCGAAGCCTTTCGCGCCCCGCCGGTGCCGGGCGTCACTGCCCGCGAGCGCTTCAATGATGTCATCCGCCACTATGCGCAGGCGATCGCCTCGGAGTACGGCTGGTGCATGGTGCGTGCCGAGGATCTTGGCTTGGAGCCGAAGTCCATGGCGCACATCAAAAAGCTGAAATCGGAGATCGATCACGGCATCCGGGGACTCTTGGAGGACGGCGTTCGCGACGGCTCCATCAAGACCGACGACATCAAGATGACCGCGTTCGCGCTGGCGGGCGCGCTCAATTGGATCGCGCACTGGTATCGCGAAGACCAGTCGATGACCGCCGGCGAGATCGCCGACGCCTTCGTGCGCATTTTCAATTCAGGCCTGACGCCGCGAACCGCCCCGGCTCGACGCCCACACCCTAAGACATAGGCAGGTCTCAATGAACGCCGTCTCCATCGCCGTGAAACCCGCTCCCTACATGCCGAAGAACAAGGTGCGCTTCGTCACCGCGACGTCGCTGTTCGACGGCCATGATGCCACGGTCAACATCATGCGCCGCATCCTGCAGGCGTCGGGCGCCGAAGTGATCCACCTGGGACACAACCGGTCGGTACAAGAGATCGTCAATGCCGCCCTGCAGGAGGATGTCCAGGGTGTCGCCATCACCTCGTATCAAGGCGGGCATCTCGAGTTCTTCAAGTACATGATCGACCTGCTGCGCCAGAACGGCGGCGAGAACATCAAGGTGTTCGGCGGCGGCGGCGGCGTGATCGTGCCCGCTGAGATTCGCGAGCTTTTGGCCTATGGCGTGACACGCCTCTACTCTCCCGAAGACGGCGCCAAGATGGGTCTGCAGGGCATGATCGATGATGTGATCCGGACCAGCGATTACGATCCCTCTGCGCTTGCTCCGGCCGAGGGCGAGGCCTTGGATGCGCTGCGCTCCGGCAACCGCCGGCAGCTCGCGAGAGTCATTACCGCCGTGGAAAATCGGGCTTACCCGATGAAAATCCGCCAAGCCGTGCTGCAGGCCGCGGCCGGCATCAAAACTCCGGTGCTCGGCATCACCGGTACGGGCGGCGCCGGCAAGTCCTCGCTCACCGATGAGTTGATCCTGCGCCTGCGGATTGATCAGGGCGATCGCGTGCGAGTGGCCGTGATCTCCATCGACCCTTCGCGCAAGCGCACCGGCGGTGCCCTGCTCGGCGATCGGATTCGCATGAACGCGATCGAGTCCGACAAGATCTTCATGCGCTCGCTCGCCACCCGCGACACCGGCACCGAACTCTCGGCGGCGCTGCCCGAGGTGCTGGCATGCTGCAAGCTGAGCGGCTTCGACCTGATCGTGGTCGAGACCTCCGGCATAGGCCAGGGCGAGTCCGCCATCGTCCCGCTGGTGGATACTTCGCTCTATATCATGACCCCGGAATTCGGCGCGGCCTCGCAGCTCGAGAAGATCGACATGCTCGACTTCGCCGACTTCGTCGCCATCAACAAATTCGACCGCAAGGGCGCCGAAGATGCTCTGCGCGACGTGCGCAAGCAGTACCAGCGCAACCGCAGCCAGTTCCAGGCGGCGCCCGACACCATGCCGGTTTACGGCACCATGGCTTCGCGTTTCAATGACGACGGCGTGACCGCGCTCTATCAAGCGCTGGCGCCGCGTCTGCAGGAACACGGCCTGAAATTAAAAGCCGGCACGCTGCCTGTCGTGAAAGTCAAAGCGTCCTCGCGCGGCCGCGCCATCGTGCCGCCCGAGCGCGTGCGCTATCTGGCAGAGATCGCGCAGACGGTGCGCGATTTCCACCGGCTGGTCGGCGTTCAGGCGCGCATCGCGCGCGAGCGCCAGTCCTTGAGAACCGTGAAGAAGCTATTCGAGAGTTCAGGCAAGCCGGCCGCCGGCTTCGACGAGCTGATCGCGGACAAGAACGGCGAACTGACCGCGGGTGCCGCCAAGCTGCTCGAACAATGGCCGAAGACCCGCGAGCTCTACGCCCAGGATGAGTACGTGGTGAAAATCCGCGACAAGGAGCTCCGCACCCGGCTCATTTATGAATCCTTGTCCGGCACCAAGGTCCGCAAGGTGAGTTTGCCGCGATTCGAGGACGAGGGCGAGATCCTGCGTTTTTTGATGAAGGAAAACGTACCGGGCTCCTTTCCGTACACGGCCGGGGTGTTCGCGTTCAAGCGCGAGGGCGAGGATCCGACGCGCATGTTCGCCGGCGAAGGCGATGCCTTCCGCACCAATCAGCGCTTCAAGCGCGTCTCGGAAGGGATGCCGGCGCACCGCCTGTCCACCGCCTTCGATTCGGTGACGCTCTACGGCTCCGATCCGGATCCGCGTCCGGACATCTATGGCAAGGTCGGCAACTCCGGAGTCTCGATCGCGACGCTCGACGACATGCAGGTGCTGTATTCGGGCTTCGATCTGTGCGCGCCCACCACGTCCGTGTCGATGACCATCAACGGCCCGGCGCCGATCATCCTCGCGATGTTCATGAACACCGCCGTCGATCAGCAGGTCGAGAAGTTCAAGCAGCAAAACGGCCGCGATTGCACCGAGGACGAGTTCCAGAAAATCAAGGCGTGGACGCTGTCGATGGTGCGCGGCACGGTGCAGGCGGATATCTTGAAGGAAGACCAGGGGCAGAACACCTGCATCTTCTCCACTGAATTCGCACTGAAGATGATGGGCGACATCCAGGAATACTTCGTGCACCACCAGGTGCAGAATTTCTACTCGGTGTCGATTTCCGGCTACCACATCGCGGAAGCCGGCGCGAACCCCATCTCGCAGCTGGCCTTCACCCTCGCCAACGGCTTCACGTATGTCGAATCCTATCTGGCGCGCGGCATGCATATCGATGACTTCGCCCCGAATCTATCGTTCTTTTTCTCCAACGGCATGGATCCGGAATACTCGGTGATCGGCCGCGTCGCGCGCCGCATCTGGGCCGTCGCCATGAAGAACAAGTACGGCGCGAACGAACGCAGCCAGAAGCTCAAATATCACGTGCAGACCTCCGGCCGCTCCTTGCACGCGCAGGAGATGGCGTTCAACGACATCCGCACGACGCTGCAGGCGTTGTGCGCGATCTACGACAACTGCAATAGCCTGCACACCAATGCCTATGACGAAGCGGTCACGACCCCCACCGAAGAGAGCGTGCGCCGCGCCATGGCGATCCAGCTCATCATCAATCGCGAATGGGGTTTAGCCAAGAACGAGAATCCGAATCAGGGCAGCTTCGTCATCGAGGAACTGACGGACCTCGTGGAGGAGGCGGTGCTCAAGGAGTTCGACGCCATCGCCGGACGCGGCGGGGTGCTCGGAGCCATGGAAACCGGCTATCAGCGCGGCAAAATTCAAGATGAATCGCTGACCTACGAGCACAAGAAGCACGACGGCTCCTACCCCATCATCGGCGTCAACACATTCCGCAGTCCGCGCGGCGACGCGGCGCCGGAGTCGATCGAGCTGGCGCGCTCGAGCGATGCGGAGAAGCAGTCCCAGCTCAAACGCCTCAAGGAGTTCCAGGAGCGCCACGCCGCGGCGGCGCCTGTGGTGCTCGAGCGTCTGCGCCGCACGGTGATCGACAACGGCAATACCTTCGAGGTGCTGATGGATGCCGTGCGCAGCTGTTCGCTCGGCCAGATCACCGGCGCGCTCTACGAAGTCGGCGGACGCTACCGCCGCAACATGTAGTATCGCGCTACCTGTCATCCCACGGAGTTTCCATGAGTCTGTCGAAGATCGCGGTCATCGGTGCCGGTACGATGGGGAACGGCATCGCTCAAGTCAGCGCCGCCGCGGGATTCGAGGTGCTGATGATCGACGTATCGGAGGCGGCACTCGATCGCGGCCTCGCCGCGTTAAGCTCGAGCCTCGAGCGGCTGGTTAAGAAAGGCAAGCTTGAGAGCGCGGAGCGCGACTTGGTGCGCTCGCGCGTCCGCGGCAGTGTCCACTATGCGGAACTCGCCACGGCTGATCTCGTGATCGAAGCCGCCACCGAGAATCTCGAGATCAAGCGCCGCATCATGCGTGAGGCCGACGCGGCGATGCGCCAGGAGGCAATCCTCGCGACCAACACCTCGTCGCTGTCGATCACGGCGCTCGCGGCCGCGACCGCGCGCGCGGAGCGTGTGGTCGGCATGCATTTTTTCAACCCGGTGCCGTTGATGGCGCTGGTGGAGCTGATCCGCGGGCAGAGGACCAGCGATGAGACGCAGGCGCAGGCCGCCGAATTCATCCGGGTAATCGGCAAAACCGCCGTCAACGCCAAGAACTCGCCGGGTTTCGCCGTCAACCGCGTGCTCTGCCCGATGCTCAACGAGGCGATATTCGCGCTGCAAGAGGGCATCGCCAGCGCCGCCGATATCGATCAGGGCATGAAGCTCGGATGCAATCATCCCATCGGCCCGCTGGCGCTCGCGGATCTCGTGGGTCTCGACACCTTGCTGTCGATCATGGAGGTGTTCCAACGCGATTACGGCGATCCGAAGTACCGCCCGGCGCCGCTGCTGCGGGAAATGGTCGACGCGGGCTTCTTGGGCCGCAAGAGCGGACAGGGATTCTTTACTTACAACTGACGGATTCTCGAGGATTCCAACATGCGCGAATACCAGGCGCCGTTATCCGATATGCAGTTCGTGCTGCGCGAATTGGTGAATCAGGAGCTGCTCGCTCAACTGCCGGGCTTCGAGGAGACCTCGCCGGATGTCGGCGAAGCCGTGCTCGAGGAAGCCGCGAAATTCGCCGGCGGCGTGCTGTCGCCGCTCAATCGCCGCGGCGACCTGGAAGGCGTGCGCTGGCACGAGACGCAAGTCATGACCGCCGGGGGTTGGAAGGAAGCGTACGCCCAATTCGTCGCCGGCGGGTGGAACGCATTGTCCTGCACGGCGGAATTCGGCGGCCAGAATCTGCCGCGCTCCTTGTCCTCGCTGGTCGAGGAGATGTGGAACGGCGCCAATATGGCGTTCACCCTGTGTCCGATGCTGACGCGCGGCGCCATCGAGGCGATTGAACTGCGCGGCTCACCCAAGCAAAAGCACACCTATTTGCCGCGGATGGTCAGCGGCGAATGGACCGGCACGATGAATCTCACCGAGCCGCAAGCGGGATCGGACTTATCCGCGGTACGCACTCGCGCCGAACCGGACGGCGGCGGGCGCTACAAACTCGTCGGTCAGAAGATCTTCATTACCTACGGCGAACACGATCTGGCGCCGAACATCGTGCATATGGTGCTGGCGCGTACGCCGCATGCGCCGGAAGGCGTCAAAGGCATGTCCCTGTTCGTGGTGCCGAAGTTCCTGGTCAATGCCGACGGTTCCTTGGGCGCGCGCAATGATGTCCGCTGCATATCCGTCGAACACAAGCTCGGCATCCACGCGAGCCCCACCTGCGTGCTCGCCTTCGGACAGAATGGCGGCGCCGTCGGCGAGCTCATCGGCGAGGAGAACCGCGGGCTGGAGTACATGTTCATCATGATGAACGCGGCGCGATTCGCCGTCGGCCTCGAGGGCATCGGCTTGTCGGAACGCGCCTTGCAAAGTGCGCTCGGCTTTGCGCAGGAGCGCATCCAGGGCACCGAGGCCGGTGTCCGCGGTCACGCCCGCGTACCGATCATCCGTCATCCGGATGTGCGCCGCATGTTGCTGCTGATGAAATCGCTGACCGAGGCGATGCGCGCGCTGGCTACCGTCGTCGCGGTGTCGCTGGACGCTGCACGTTTGCATCCCGACACCGGTGAACAGCGGCGCCATCAGGCATTCGCCGATCTGATGATTCCGGTGGTCAAGGGTTGGTGCACCGAGAATTCGATCGAGATCGCCTCGCTGGGGATCCAAGTTCATGGCGGCATGGGATTCATCGAAGAGACCGGGGTCGCGCAGTTTTTGCGGGATGCGCGCATCACCACCATCTACGAAGGCACGACCGGCATTCAGGCGAATGATTTGATCGGCCGCAAGCTCGGCCGCGACGGCGGACTCACCGCAGAGGCCGTCATCGCCGACATGCGCGCGCTGAATGGCGCCTTGGCGCAAAGCCCAAGCCTCAAGGGATTGGCGGCCGTCTACGCGGACGCCGTCGACGCGCTCGAGCGCGGGGTACGATACGCAGTCGCCAACTACGGCAGCGATATCCGCAGCGTAGCGGCCGGCGCCGTCCCGCTGCTGAAGCTGTTCGGCATCGCAGCGGGAGGCTGGCAGCTGCTGCGCTCGGCGCTGATTGCCGAACAGCGCCTCGCGGCGGCACAGCCGGCCGCTCTCGCGCCGGCTTTCTATCAGGGGAAGATCGCGACCGCGCAATTCTATGCCAATCACGTGCTGCCCCAAGCCGCGGGACTCGCCCATGCGGTCGTGCACGGCGCCGCGGGCACGCTCGCGGAAACGGCGCTGTAAGCTCTCGTGGACACCCGCTACCCGCACCGCATCGTGTGCCTCACCGAGGAACCCACCGAGGTTCTCTACGCGCTCGGCGAGCAAGATCGAATCGTCGGCATTTCCGGCTTCACGGTGCGGCCGGCGCAGGCGCGCCGCGAGAAACCGCGGGTATCGGCGTTCACCAGCGCGAAGCTCGATCGCATCTTGAAGCTGCAGCCGGATTTCGTGGTGGGGTTCTCCGACATCCAGGCGGATATTGCGCAAGCCTTGATCAAGGCCGGAATCGAAGTCTGGATCAGCAACCACCGCTCGGTGGCAGGAATCTTGGCCTATGTGCGCAGGCTTGGAGCAATGGTCGGTGCCGGCGACCGCGCCCTGCGTTATGCGGGGGAACTCGAGCAGCATGTCGAGGCCATCCGCTTGAAGGCGAGCTCCCTGCCGCGGCGGCCGCGCGTCTATTTCGAGGAATGGGACGATCCTCTGATCAGCGGCATCCGCTGGGTCAGCGAATTGATCGGCATCGCCGGCGGCGACGATGTGTTTCCCGAGCGCGCCGCCTGCGCATTGGGCAAAGAGCGAATTCTCGAAGATCCCGGCGAGGTCGTGCGCCGCGCACCGGATATCATCTTGGGTTCCTGGTGCGGCAAACGATTCCGTCCGGAACAGGTGGTCTCACGGCCCGGCTGGGATGCGATTCCCGCGGTGCGCGACGGAGAACTGCACGAGATCAAGTCGCCCTTGATTCTGCAGCCGGGGCCGGCGGCATTGACGGATGGTTTGTCCGCGATCCACGCGCTCATTGCAAGCTGGGCGGAGCGGGCGCTTAAGGCCACGGCCGCGTGAACCGCACGGCCGCGTGATCCGCACGGCCGCGTGATCCGCACGGCCGCGTGATCCTTAGCGCGCCTGCATGCGGATGGCGCCGTCCAAGCGGATGACTTCGCCGTTCAAGGTCGGAATCTCCACGATGGATTGCACCAGTTGCGCAAATTCCTCGGGCTTTCCCAAGCGCGGCGGGAAGGGGACCTGCTTACCCAAGGAATCTTGAACTTCCTGCGACAGACTCGCGAGCATGGGCGTCTTGAAAATGCCGGGGGCGATCGACACGCAGCGGATTCCGTACGCCGCGAGCTCGCGGGCGATGGGCAGCGTCATACCGACGATGCCGGCCTTGGTGGCGGAGTAGGCCACCTGACCGATTTGACCTTCGAACGCGGCGACCGAGGCCGTGTGGATCAACACGCCGCGCTCGCCGTCTTCGTTGGGCACGTTGCCTCGCATCAGGGAGGCCGCGGCCTTGTCGCAGAGAAACGTGCCGATCAGATTGACCCGCACCACTTTTTCAAAATAGTCGCCGGCCATCGGACCGTCCCTGCCGAGCAGCTTTCCCACGCCGCCGATGCCGGCGCAATTGACCAATAAATTGATGCCGTTCATGGCCTCACGGGCGGCCGCCATGCTTCCGACGACCTGCGATTCGACGCCGACATCGCATTTGAAAAATTTCGCGCCGATGTCTCCGGCCGCGGCAATCCCCGCCTGTTCCTGCAGGTCGAGGATGGCGGCTTGCCCGCCCTGGGCGATGACGCGCTCGGCGACAGCGCGCCCCAAACCAGACGCACCGCCGGTGATCACCGCCAAGGCATGGCCGAAATTCATCGGTTCACTTGAGGCTGATGGTCGTATTCACGCCCGCGGCGCCGCTGCCATCTTCGAACCAGCGCGACGTGATGGTCTTGGTCTGCGTAAAGAACTGGATGGCCTGTTTGCCATAGGGCCCGAGATCGCCGAGCTTCGAGCCGCGCGAACCGGTAAAACTGAAGAACGGCACCGGCACGGGAATCGGAACATTGATACCGACCTGGCCGACGTCAATTTCATTCTGGAATTTGCGCGCGGCCGCGCCGCTTTGGGTGAAAATGCCCGTGCCGTTGCCGAACGGATTGTCATTGATCAAAGCGATCGCCTCGTCCAAAGTGTTCACACCGACGATGACCATCACGGGCCCGAAGATCTCGGTGGTGTAGATCTTCATGCCGGGGCGCACCGCGGAAAATATCGTCGGTCCGATGAAGTTGCCCTGTTCGTAGCCGGCCACTTTGATCGCGCGGCCGTCCAAGTCGAGCTTCGCGCCTTCTTTGATGCCCTCCTCGATCAGCCCCAAAATGCGCTGCTTGGCATTTTTCGAGACCACCGGGCCCAAATCCGTGCCTTTTTCCACGCCCGCGTTGACCTTCAGAGTCTTCGCCTTCGCGACGATGTCGGGGATCCATTTCTGCGCCTCGCCGACCAGCACCGTGACCGATGTCGCCATGCAGCGTTGCCCCGCGGCGCCAAAGGTCGCCCCCACCACGGCATTCAGCGATTGCTCCTTGTTGGCATCCGGGAGCACCACCGCGTGGTTCTTGGCGCCCATCATGCATTGCACGCGTTTACCATGCTGGGAGGCGAGGTTGTACACATGAGTGCCCACCGCGGTCGAACCCACGAAGGAAACGGCCGTGATATCGGGATGGGTGCAGAGCGCATCGACCGCGCGCTTGCCGCCATGAACGATATTGAGCACCCCCGGCGGTACACCGGCCTGCAAGGCGAGCTCGGCCAGCAGCATCGGCGTCATCGGGTCCTGTTCCGAGGGCTTGAGCACGAAGGTGTTGCCGCAGACAATGGCCATCGGAAACATCCACAGGGGAATCATCGCCGGGAAATTGAAGGGCGTAATACCTGCACAAACGCCGATGGGCTGGCGAATGGTGTAGGTGTCGACGCCGCCGGCGACGTTTTCCGCAAACTCACCGAGCTGCAGCGTGCCGATCGAGCAGGCGTGTTCCACGACCTCGAGCCCGCGGAACACATCGCCTTCGGCGTCAGCCAGGGTTTTGCCTTGTTCAGCGCTCAATGTGTGCGCAATCCGGCTCATGTGTTCGCGCACCAGCGCCTGGAGCTTCAGCATGATGCGCGCACGCGCCGCGAGCGGCGTGTTCTTCCAGGTTTTGAAGGCCGCTTTGGCCGAGGCGACGGCGGCGTTCAATTCCGCGTCGGTGGCAAAAGGAACTTGCGCAAGCACCTCCTGCGTCGCCGGGTTGATGACGTCGTGCCACTCGCCGGTCTGCGATTCGATGAACTTGCCGTCCAGCAGCATTTTCACGGTGGGTGCCTGTTCAGCCAGCACCGCGGGTTTGGTCGTCATGATTGCCCCTTGTACATTCGGCGAGGCATATAGTTTAACCTGTGGGACCTCCGAGAGGCAGGCCCGGGCAGCCCCGCATCGCGTAAACTGCCTCTTTAATTTCGCATCCGAGGTCTCCATCCTATGGCCGATATGAAGGTACCGGACGTGACGCGCTCGCCCGGGGCGCAATTGCGCGCCGCGGTGGCGGCCGAACGCCCGCTGCAGGTGGTCGGAAGCATCAATGCCTACGCCGCGCGCTTGGCGGCGGCGAGCGGCTTCAAGGCCCTGTATCTGTCCGGGGGAGGAGTCGCGGCAAATTCCTTGGGTGTGCCTGATTTGGGCATCAGCACCCTCGATGACGTATTGATCGACGTGCGCCGCATCACCGACGCCTGTGCGCTGCCGCTCTTGGTGGACGCGGACACCGGATGGGGTGGGGCGTTCAATATCGCGCGTACCGTGAGGTCGTTCATCAAATTCGGCGCGGCGGGTCTGCACATCGAAGATCAGGTGCAGGCCAAGCGCTGCGGCCACCGCCCCGGCAAGGAAGTGGTGTCGAAACAAGAGATGGTGGACCGCATCAAATCCGCAGTGGACGCGCGCACGGATTCGCAATTCGTCATCATGGCGCGCACCGATGCGCTGGCGGTGGAAGGCGTGGAGCGGGCGATCGAGCGCCTCCAAGCCTGCGTCGAGGCGGGCGCGGATATGATCTTTCCCGAGGCCATATCCGATCTTGCCATGTACCGGCGTTTCAAAGACGCGGTCAAGGTGCCGGTGCTCGCCAACATCACCGAATTCGGCCAGACGCCCATGTATACCCGCGACGAACTGGCCGCGGTGGGCGTCGACATCGTTCTTTACTGCTGCTCCGCGTATCGGGCCATGAATGCGGCGGCGCTCGGCGTCTACCAGGCCATCCGCCGCGACGGCACGCAAAAAAATGTACTCGATCGCATGCAATCGCGCGCGGATCTCTACCACTACCTCGGATATCATGCCTACGAGCAAAAATTGGACGAGCTTTTCGCCGAGGGAAAAGAGAAATGACCGACATTCAGGCGGCCTTGAAACCGAAGAAATCCGTGGCCCTGTCCGGCGTCGCCGCCGGCAACACCGCACTTAGCACCGTGGGAAGGGCCGGCAACGACCTGCACTATCGCGGCTACGACATCCTCGATATCGCCACCGAGTGCGACTTCGAGGAGATCGCGTATTTGCTGGTTCACGAGAAGTGGCCCAACAAGGCGGAATTGTCGGCGTACAAATCGAAGTTGAAGTCGCTGCGCGAGCCGCCGCCCGCGGTGCTGACCGTGCTCGAACAGCTGCCCGCCGCCAGCCATCCGATGGACGTCCTCAGAACCGGAGTGTCCGCACTCGGCTGCTGGGTGCCGGAAGGCGCGGGTCATTCCGTGGAAGGCGCCCGCGCGGTGGCCGACCGGCTGCTGGCGTGTCTTGGATCGATGCTGTGCTACTGGTATCACTTCGCAACCAACCAGCGGCGCATCGAGGTGCAGACCGATGATGATTCGATCGGCGCGCATTTCTTGCACTTGCTGCACGGCCGGAAGCCCTCGGCGCAGTGGGTGCGCGCCATGCACACCTCGCTCAATCTATATGCCGAACATGAATTCAACGCGTCGACCTTCACCGCCCGGGTCATCGCGGGTACGGGATCAGACATGTATTCCTGCATCACCGGTGCGATCGGCGCACTGCGCGGTCCCAAACACGGCGGTGCGAATGAAGCCGCCTTCGAAATCCAGAGTCGCTATGCCACGCCGGACGCGGCTGAATCGGACATCAAGCGGCGTGTGGCCGACAAGGAAGTCATCATCGGTTTCGGCCATCCGGTCTACACGATTGCGGATCCTCGCAATCAGGTCATCAAGGAGGTCGCGCGCGGGCTCGCGCTCGCGGCGAATGAGCCTTTGGGTTTCGCGATCGCAGAGCGCATCGAGAAGGTCATGAAGGACAGCAAGAACATGTTTGCGAATCTGGATTGGTTCTCGGCCGTGTCCTACCATCTCATGGGCGTGCCGACCGCGATGTTCACTCCCTTGTTCGTCATCAGCCGTACCTCAGGGTGGGCCGCGCACATCATCGAGCAGCGCATCGACGGCAAGATCATCCGTCCCAGCGCCAATTACGTCGGGCCGGAGAACTTGAAGTTCCGCCCGTTGGCCGAGCGCCCCTAACCGCCAGCGAGGGCAGCATGTCACACGATATCAAATCGGCGCAGCGTCCCACGCCCGATCCTCTGCTCGCCGCCATTGCCGACTATGCGCAAAGCTTTGAGATCAAGAGCGAATTAGCGTACGAGACCGCCTGCTATTGCCTGATGGACACGCTTGCCTGCGGGTTTCAGGCGCTCAAGTACCCGGCCTGCACCAAGCTCTTGGGTCCGGTGGTACCGGGCGCAACTCTGAAGGGCGGCGCGCGCGTGCCCGGCACGTCCTATGAGCTCGATCCCATCAATGCGGCGTTCAATATCGGGACGATGATTCGCTGGCTGGATTTCAACGATACCTGGCTGGCGGCGGAGTGGGGCCATCCTTCCGATAATTTGGGCGCAATCCTCGCTACCGCGGATTACCTGTCGCGCTTAGGCAAGCCGCTCAAGGTGCGCGACGTGCTCACGGCGATGATCAAAGCTCACGAGATACAGGGCGTCCTGGCCCTGGAAAACAGCTTCAATCGAGTCGGTCTCGATCATGTGCTGCTGGTGCGTGTCGCATCCACCGCGGTGGCCGCGGCGCTGCTCGGGGGCACCCGCGACGAGATCATCAACGCCGTGTCCAATGCATGGATCGACGGCGGGGCGCTGCGCACCTACCGGCATGCGCCGAATACCGGCTCACGCAAGAGCTGGGCGGCGGGGGATGCCACCAGCCGTGCCGTGCGCCTTGCGCTGTTCGCTTTGAAGGGCGAAATGGGCTACCCGTCGGCGCTCTCGGCCAAGACCTGGGGTTTTCAGGACGTGCTGTTCAAGTCCAAGCCCTTGGTGCTGCCGCAGGCGTTCGGCAGCTATGTGATGGAGAACGTGCTGTTCAAGATTTCGTATCCCGCCGAATTCCATGCGCAGACCGCAGTCGAGGCAGCGATGACTCTGCACCCGCAAATTCGCGACAAGCTCAATTTGATCGATCGCGTGTCGATTGAAACCCAAGAGCCCGGCGTGCGCATCATCGATAAAACGGGACCGCTCGCGAATCCGGCGGATCGCGACCATTGCATTCAGTACATGGTTGCCATCCCCCTGTTGTTCGGCAGGCTGACCGCACAGGACTACGAAGACGCGATTGCTGAGGACCCTCGCGTCGATGCGCTGCGCGCCAAGATGCAGGTGAGAGAGAACGCCACGTTTACGCAGGAGTACTACGCGCCGGACAAACGCTACATCGGCAATGCCGTACAGGTGTTCTTCAAGGACGGCACGTCGAGCTCTCGCGTCCAAGTCGACTATCCCATCGGTCACCGCAAACGCCGCGTCGAAGGCATGCCGGTGCTGGTCAGGAAGTTCGAAGCCAGTGTCGCGGCGCACTTCGGCGCCAAGCAGACCGAGGCCATCAAGAAGATGTTTGCCGACCGGGCCGCTCTCAAGGCGATGCCGGTCAGCGATTTTGCCGCGCAGCTGGTCAGCGCCGCGTAAAAATAGTCTCGCCGCAGGAATACATTATGACGCATCGGGCTTGCCCAAGCCCCCACTGTGTCAACATAGTGTGGCCATGAAGCGATCCCAAGAACCCAATCGCGCCCGCTGGATCCCCACGCCGAGTCTGGAAAGTGAGCGGCGCAGCCAACTCGACCGGCGGCATCGCATCTTATGGTCCGTTCTCTACGGCAGCTTCAATCCGCGGCGCCGCAATTTGCCGCGCCGCTTGGATGAATCGCGCTTCCACTCGCTCGATTGGCATGGCGCTCACCTGCTGGCGGTCTCGATCGGCATCTTGATTTTGAGCGTTGCGGACGCACTCTTGACGGTAACCCTGCTGTCGCGGGGCGCCGTGGAAGTGAACCCGATCATGGCGCTGCTCGTGCATAGCAACGTCGGAGCGTTCGCCGCGCTGAAAATGGCGATGACCGGGTTCAGTGTGGTGTTGATGGTGTGCCTTGCGCATTACCGGTTCATGCGGGTCGTGCGGGTGGAGCTGGTGCTGTATGTCATCCTGGTTGCCTACGTCATCCTGATTGGCTATGAGATTCGGATGCTGCAAAAGGTCTTGGTCCTGCCCTTCTTGTGAGTTTGGCGGAGCGCGTCACATTCCATATTGTGGTGCATTGGGCTAAACTAACCACTCCTCGCGGAACCGTCCAAAGTCACCCAATACGTTGATGTAATTGAGGTTTTTCCCCGTTGATGAACCCATGAGCGAATCACTTGCGCAAAGCTTGGCGACCACGCCCCTGTACGGCGGAAACGCCGATTACATCGAGGATCTCTACCAGCGATACCTTAAGGACAATGGATCAGTCGATCCGGCCTGGGCTCGCTACTTCGAGGGTTTGAAAGCGGGATCGGCGGCCGAAGCCGACCATCGTGACATCCGCGAGCGTCTGTCGGTCAAGCTGCAAGGGCCGGCCGCCGCCGGCGGCCGCGGTGCAAATCCCGTCACCGAGGCGGCGAGCGCCAAGCAGGCGGCGGTGTCGCGGCTCATTCAGGTGTATGCCAATCGCGGGCACTTGATTGCTCATTTGGATCCCTTGGGCCTGCAGCAGCGGACCAAGCCCTACGTGCTCGATTTGGAATATTTCGGGCTATCGGGCGCGGATTTGGACACCGAGTTTTTTACCGGCAGCCGTACCCCGGCCGTCGCCGAGCGCGCCAAGCTCAAGGATATTCTGGAGACGCTCAAATTCATTTACGCGGACACCATCGGCGCCGAGTTCGCACATGTGTCCGACACCGAAGAGCGGCTCTGGCTGCAGGATAATTTTCAAGCGGCGCGAATGCAGCGCCGCTTCGGCGCCCTGGAGAAGAAGAACATCCTCTGGCAGCTCACCGCGGCCGAGGGGCTGGAGCGCTACCTGCATACCAAGTACGTGGGCCAGAAGCGTTTCTCGCTCGAGGGCGGCGACAGCTTGATACCGCTGCTCGATGATCTGGTGCAACAGGGCGGCAAGGCCGGCGTCGAAGAGGTCATCATCGGCATGGCGCACCGCGGCCGGCTCAATGTGCTGGTGAACTTGCTCGGTAAATCGCCCAAAGATTTGTTCAGCGAATTCGAAGGGCAATACGACCTCAAGAAACTGCGCGGCTCGGGCGACGTCAAGTACCACAAGGGTTTCTCCGCGGATCTTAAAACCGGCTCCGGCAATGTGCACGTCGCGCTGGCTTTCAATCCCTCGCATCTCGAGGTGGTCAACGCGGTGGTCGAAGGGTCCGTGCGCGCGCGCCAGGAACGCCGCAGCGATGCCAAGGGCGACAAGGTGCTGGCGGTGCAGATTCATGGCGATGCGGCGTTCGCCGGTCAGGGCGTCATCATGGAAACGCTGCAGCTGTCGCAGGCGCGCGGCTTCTACACCGGCGGTTCGGTGCACATCATCATCAATAATCAGGTGGGCTTCACCACCAGCGATCCGCACGATGCGCGTTCGACCCTGTACTGTTCCGATGTCGCCAAAATGGTGGAAGCGCCGATCTTCCACGTCAATGCCGACGATCCCGAGGCGGTGTGCTTCGTGACCCGGTTCGCCCTCGACTATCGGCTCAAATTTCACAAGGACGTGGTCATTGATCTCGTGTGCTATCGCCGGCACGGCCATAACGAAGGGGACGAGCCCGCCGCGACCCAGCCCTTGATGTACCAAGTCATCCGCAAGAAGCCCACGGTGCGGCAGCTGTACGCGGAAAAACTGGCGGCCGAAGGCTTGCTGACGGCCGCCGAAGCGGCGGCGATGATGCAGCAATATCGCGATGGATTGGACCAAGGCAAGCCGCAGGCCCGCGCCGCTCTCGGTTTGATCGGCAATAAGTACACCGTGGATTGGAGCGAGTATCTGGGTGCCGAATGGTCGGAACCGGTCAGAACCGCGGTCGACATGGGCCGCCTGCGCGCGCTCGGCAGAGCCATTACCACTTATCCGGCGGACTGGACCCTGCACCCCCGCGTGCTCGCCGTGATGCAAGCGCGCGAGCGCATGGTGGCGGGCGATCTCGCGCTCGACTGGGGCTGCGCGGAGAATTTGGCCTATGCCAGCCTGATCCAAGAGGGCTATCCGGTGCGCTTGACCGGACAGGACAGCGGCCGGGGTACCTTCTTTCACCGCCACGCCGTGCTGCATGACCAGACCACGGGGCAGCTCTACGTGCCGCTGCAGCACATAGCCTCGAACCAGCCGAGCTTCACGGTGATCGATTCGGTGCTGTCCGAAGAGGCGGTGATGGGTTTCGAGTACGGCTTCTCCACCACCGAGCCTCACTGCCTGACGATTTGGGAAGGCCAGTTCGGCGATTTCTGCAATGGCGCGCAGGTGATCATCGATCAGTTCATCAGCTCCGGCGAAGCCAAGTGGGGCAGGCTGTCCGGACTTACATTGTTCTTGCCGCATGGCTACGAGGGGCAGGGGCCGGAGCATTCCTCGGCGCGCCTGGAGCGCTTCCTGCAGCTGTGTGCGGAATTCAACATGCAGGTCTGCGTGCCCTCGACGCCGGCGCAGATGTTTCATATGTTGCGCCGGCAGATGGTGCGCCCGCTGCGCAAGCCGCTGATCATCATGACGCCGAAGAGCTTGCTGCGGCATCCGCTGTCGGTGTCGCGGCTGGAAGAGCTCGCCAGCGGCAGCTTCCGCACGGTGATCGATGAGATCGACGACCTCGTCGCCTCCACCGTCACACGCATCGTCTTGTGCAGCGGCAAGGTGTACTTCGATCTCTTGAAGGCTCGCCGCGAAGCGAAAGTCGATACCGTCGCCATCGTCCGGCTCGAACAGCTCTATCCGTTTCCGTCCGACGAATACGATGCGGTCATACGCAAATATTCCAACGCCCGCGAAATCGTCTGGTGCCAGGAAGAGCCGCAGAATCAGGGCGGCTGGTATCAGATTCGCCACCGCCTGCAGGCGCCGCTCGGCGCGAAGCACGAGCTGCTGTACTCCGGCCGGGCCGGAGCGGCCGCACCGGCCACCGGCATTTCGGCGCTGCACGAGCAGCAGCAAATCAATCTGGTCACTGCCGCGCTGCAAGGCGTGCCGCCGGAAGAGAGTTCACGACAAACGATGCGCCTCCCGGCGGCTCACACTAGGACGGGCTGATGACAATTGAAGTTCGCGTGCCGCAGCTGCCTGAGTCGGTGGCCGACGCCACCCTGGTCACGTGGCATAAGCAGCCGGGCGACCCTGTGGCACGCGATGAAAATCTCGTCGACCTCGAGACCGACAAAGTGGTGCTCGAGGTGCCGGCGCCGGCGGCCGGTGTTCTCAAGGAGATCAAGCTCGCGGACGGCGCCAAGGTGACCAGCGGCCAGATCCTCGCCCTGATCGAGGAGGGGGCGTCCGCCGCGGCCGTGCCGGGCGCCAGCGCTCCGGCCATCATGGCGGCGGCCGGCGGAGCGCCGATCTCGGCCAAGGATGCCGCCAAGCTGAGCCCGGCCGCAAAGCGAGTGGCCGAGGAGAACAAGGTGGATCCGAAGGCGGTCGTCGGATCCGGCCGCGACGGACGCGTCTCGAAGTCCGACGTCGTGAATTATCTGCAGTCGCAGGATGCACCCGCGTCCGCGTCCGCGCCGGCGCCGGCGCCGGCGGCTGCGCAGCCCGCCGCCAAAGCCACCCCAGCCGCCCCGGCCGTCCCCGCGGCGCGCGGCGCGCGTGCCGAACAGCGCGTGCCGATGACGCGTCTGCGCGCCCGCATCGCCGAACGCATGGTGCAGGCCCAAGCCACGCAGGCGCTGCTGACCTCGTTCAATGAGGTGGATTTGCAGAGCGTCAACGAATTGCGCGCCCGCTACAAGGAACCTTTCGAAAAGCAATACGGCGTGAAACTCGGCTTCATGTCGTTTTTTTCCAAAGCCTGCATCGAGGCGCTGAAGAAGTTCCCCTCCGTCAATGCCTCGGTCGAGGGCAACGACATCGTCTACCACGAGTACTTCGACATCGGCATCGCGGTGTCCACGGACCGCGGTCTGATCGTGCCCGTCTTGCGCGATGCGGATCAGCTGAGCTTCGCGGAAATCGAAAAAGCGATCGCGAATTTTGCCGGGCGGGCGCGGGCCGGAACCATCACCATCGAGGAGTTGACCGGCGGCACCTTCACCATCACCAACGGCGGGATATTCGGCTCGCTGCTGTCGACCCCGATCGTGAATGCGCCGCAGAGCGCCATCCTGGGCATGCACAAGATCCAGGATCGCGCGGTGGTGATCGACGGCCAAGTCGTGGTGCGTCCGATGATGTACATCGCCTTGACTTACGATCATCGCATCATCGACGGACGCGAGGCGGTGCAGTTCTTGGTCACGGTCAAGCAATGCCTGGAAGATCCGGCGCGCATGGTGCTTCGCGTATGAGCGACGCCTTCGATGTGGTCGTGATCGGCGCGGGGCCGGCCGGGTATCCGGCGGCGATTCGCGCCGGACAGAACAAACTGAAGGTCGCCTGCGTGGACGAATGGAAGAATACCGACGGCAGTTATGCCTTCGGCGGCACGTGCTTGAACGCGGGCTGCATTCCTTCCAAGGCGCTGCTCGAATCCTCGGAGCTCTACCAGCGGGCCAAAGAGGAGTTCGCGGTGCACGGCATCAAGCTCGGCGACATCAAACTCGATCTCGCCACGATGCAGAAGCGGCGCGCTTCCATCGTCAGGGGCATGACCGGCGGCATCACGGCGCTCTTTAAAGCGAACGGGGTCGTGGGGATTCAGGGCCATGGCCGGTTGCTGCCCGGAAACAAGGTGCTGGTAACCGGTGCCGACGGCGCCGAGAAGACCTTGGAGGCGAAACACGTCATCTTGGCTTCGGGCTCGACACCCATCAGGCTCAATTCGGTGCCGCATGACGGGCGCTACATCGTCGATTCCTGGAACGCCCTGGAATTCGACGCCGTGCCCGCGCGCCTGGGTGTGATCGGCGCAGGCGTCATAGGCTTGGAGCTCGGCAGTGTTTGGCGGCGCTTGGGCAGCGAGGTCACGGTGCTCGAGGCGTTGCCGGAGTTCCTGCCCGTGGTGGATCAAGCTCTCGCCAAGGAAGCGCAGCGCCATTTCAAGAAGCAGGGGCTCGACATCAAACTCGGCGCCAGAGTCCTGCGCGCCACGGTCGCGGGCACCGCGGTGGAGGTGATTTATGCGGATGCGGCAGGCGAGCACACGCTTCAGGTGGACAAGCTCGTGGTCGCGGTGGGACGGCGGCCATTTACCGAGAACCTGTTGGCCGATGGTACCGGCGTGCAGGTTGACGCGCGCGGCTTCATCCAGGTGGACGAGCATTGCCGCACCCAGGCAGCGAATGTGTGGGCCATCGGCGACGTCGTGCGCGGCCCGATGCTCGCGCACAAGGGCAAGGAAGAGGGCATCATGGCGGCCGATCTGATTGCCGGACATTACGGAGAAGTGAACTACAAGGTCATCCCTTCCGTGATCTATACGGCTCCTGAAATCGCCTGGGTCGGTCAAACCGAGGAAACGGTGAAGGCGAGCGGGCGGCCGTATAAAGTCGGAACCTTCCCATTTGCCGCGAGCGGGCGGGCGCGCGCCATGGAAGCGGCGCAAGGCATGGCGAAGATCGTTTCCGCCAAGGACGACGATGAAATCTTGGGTGTGCATGTGATCGGTCCCATGGCGGGCGAACTGATCGCCGAGGCGGTGCTCGCCATGGAGTACTCGGCGAGCACCGAAGATCTGCAACGCACCATCCATGCGCACCCGACCCTGTCCGAGGCCATCCATGAAGCGGCGTTGGCGGTCGATAAAAAGGCGATCGACTCCATTAACCGTTAATTCCCGGCTTGGTCAGGATCCATGCGCGAATTCAATTCGATCGAAGAGCTGCAATCCCTGGTAGGCCAGGAAGTCGCCGTAAGCGATTGGGTCACGATTGATCAGGAAAGAATCGATCGCTTCGCCGATGCCACCAGCGATCACCAGTGGATCCACGTCGATCCCGAGCGCGCCAAGTCCGGCCCCTTCGGCACGACCGTAGCGCACGGATTTTTAACGCTGTCGCTGCTGCCCTACCTGACTCACCAGGCAATCACCTTCAACAATACCAAGCTTGCCATCAACTACGGCCTCGATCGGGTGCGCTTCCCCGCACCGGTCCCCGTGGGCAGCCGCTTGCGCGGCCGCTTCAAGCTGCAGAAAATCGAGATTCTCAAGCCGCTGCGCGGCATGCAAGGCGCGCAACTGGTCTGGGAGGTGACCATCGAGCGCGAGGGCAGCAGCAAACCCGTTTGCGTGGCGGAGAGCGTTTCGCGGCGCTACGGCTGACCGCGAACGCCGCCCGCGCGCGCAGCGGCCGGCTCGCGCCGGCGCCCGCCCGCGCCGGCGGGCGCTCGCGCGCAACTGACCGCGCGCTATTGTCCGATACTGGCGAAGCCCTTACCTTCGGCCACCAATTGCTCGAGCAGCGGCGAAACCTTGAGCCATTTGCCTGCGGTTTCCGCGCTATATTTCTTGAGCTTCTCCAATGCGGACTGCAATCCGACCGTGTTTTCAGCCCAGAACATGGGTCCTCCGCGATAGGCCGGGAATCCGTAGCCGTATAAGTACACGATGTCGATATCGCCGGCGCGGTAGGCGACCCCTTCGCGCAACACCTCGCAGCCGACGTTCATCAGCGCGAGGAAGCATCGCTCGACGATCTCCTCATCGCTGATTTGGCGGCGCGGAACGCCATACTCCCGCGACACCTTCTCGATGACCTCCGCAACGACGGGCGAGGGCCGCGGCGTCCGATCGCCGGGCGCATAGTCGTAGAAACCCGCTTGAGTCTTTTGACCGAGCCGGCCCATCTCCACCAGCAAGTCCGCCGCACGCGTTACGCGGCCATCGAAGCTCGCAGGATCGCGGTCCTTGCGGGATTTGTAACCGACATCGAGGCCGGCCAGATCGCCCATCTGCATCACACCCATGGGCATGCCAAAGTTGCGCAAGGCGGCGTCGACCTGCTGCGGGCTCGCGCCCTCGAGCACCATCAGCGACGCTTGATAGCCGTAACCTCCCAACATCCGATTGCCGATGAAGCCGTCGCGATTGGCGCTCACCACGCTCACCTTCTTGATGCGTTTGGCCAGATCGACCACGGTCACGAGGACGTCCGGCGCCGTTTTCGCGCCGCGTACGATTTCCAGCAGACGCATGACGTTGGCCGGAGAGAAAAAGTGCATGCCGACGACATCCGCCGGGCGCGAAGTCGAGTCCGCAATTTCGTCGATGGAAAGATAGGAAGTATTGGAGGCGAGAATCGCGCCGGGCTTTGCCGCCCGGTCGAGTTGGGCGAAAACGTCCTTTTTGATGGCCATGGTTTCAAACACGGCCTCGATGATGAGATCGGCTTGACCGAGATCGCCGTACGACAGGGTGGGCCTCAATAGACTCATGCGTTGTTCAACCTGCTCCGCGGTCATCCGGCCCTTCGACGCCGTGTTCTCGTAATTCTTGCGGATGACGCCGACGCCGCGGTCAAGAGCGTCTTGCTTGACCTCCAGCAGGGTCACTGGAATCCCGGCATTCAGGAAGTTCATCGCAATGCCCCCGCCCATCGTGCCCGCGCCGATGATGGCGACGGTCTTGATGTTGCGCGGAGTCACGCTTTTGTCGATATTGGGAATGGCGGACGCCTTGCGTTCCGCGAAGAACACGTGCTGCAGCGCTTTCGCCTGGCTGTTCCCCTGGCATTGCATGAACAATTCGCGTTCGCGGGCGATGCCCTCATCGAACGGCAGCGTGGCCGCGGCTTCCAGTGCATCGACGATTCGCTGCGGCGCGAAGAGATTTTTCTTTTCCTTGGCGAGACGCGCCCGGGCTTGGTCGAAGTACCCGTGCGGCAGCTTGCCGGCATCGATGCGGATGTCGCGAATCTTGCGCGCCGGGGCGTGCCGCGCGGCCAGTTCCTGCGCATAAGCGATCGCACCCTCGTTGAGGTCACCGTCGACGATTTTATCGATCACGCCCGCCTGGGCCGCTTGCGCCGCGGGGATCGGGTCACCGGCAACAATGATGGCGAGCGCCGCTTCGACGCCGATCAACCGCGGCAGGCGCTGCGTGCCTCCGGCGCCCGGCAGGATGCCGAGTTTGACCTCCGGCAATCCGACCTGCGCTTTGGCGCTCGCGACGCGATAATGACAGGCGAGGGCGACCTCGAGACCGCCGCCGAGGGCCGTGCCATGCAGCGCTGCGACGATGGGTTTTGCGGAATTCTCCAACGCGTTGATCACGTCGTGCAGGCTCGGCGACAGAGGCGGCTTGCCGAATTCCGTGATGTCGGCGCCCGCCATGAAGGTGCGCCCCTCGCAAGCCAGAATGCCGGCCTTGATCTCCGGATCGCGCGCGAGATTTTCGACGCCTTCGATGATCGCCTTGCGCACGCCGATGCTGATGGCATTGACCGGCGGGTTATTGATCCAGATGACGCCGATCTCGCCACGCTTGTCGAATCTTCCTTGCATTGGTCTCTCCAAAGGGTCCGATGATTGATCATAACCTACCGCTCGAATCCTCGTTTGCAACGGCAGCGAGTCCGGTTACTATGAGCGCGCGATGAGCGTCGTTGACCTCGGCGTGCCGGCCGGTTTCGTGCTCGGTGCACATGCAGCGATCTTCCTGGAGACCGCCAGCCGCTTTAATGCCAGTATTTTGTTGCGCAAGACCGGCGAGGCTTCTCTGCGGTGGCTCGGTAAGGCAGGCTACACCGCGAAACGCGGCGATTTGAAGTGCAAAACCGCCCAGGCGGACCTTGGCGGCTACCGCCTGGCGGGACTCGTGTGTTCGCCGCTGATCCACCCGATGGCTTTCACCGACGCGCGCCGCTTGAGCGATGCCATTGAGCTTTGGCAGAAATCGCAGTATCTGATCACCGTGCCGCACTCGGGCTTCACCAGCACCGACTGGCCGAGATCCTGCGCCACACCCTATATCCTGCAGACCAACCCCGAGCACACCCACTACGGGGCTCTCGCCTGGATCGAGGCCGGCGTCGTCAGCCCGAAGTATATCCACGGCGACTACGACCTCTACGCCATCGTGCCGGCAAACTCGGCCGCGACCCGCGACGCCGCGCCCAGGAACTACAACATGGGCGGCGCCGTGCCGTCTTCGCTGCCCTTGGAGCAGCGGCTGAATCTCGGCGCACCGCTGTCGATGGACACGGGACCCTTGCTGTTCGAGATCATGAACTACCTTGACCGCGCCTTCGCCTACCCGATGGTGATGCACGCCGAGCAGGAGAACTTGGAGCATAAAGACGATGAAGTGATCGCGTTCCTGCCCGCCCCGCGCGACGGCCGCAGCAGCGTGGTCCTGGCCGGCCAGGCGGCGATCGAGCTTTTCTACCGCGAGGAGTTCGGCGGCCGCACCGCGGCCGTTCGTAAGTGAACGACCGCGATTGACCCACATTTCCCCGGTCTTGCGCGTTACACCAGGAGACGAACGCACCGGAGGGGCAAATGAAAAAGCTGGCCAAGATAGGCATTGGAATCGTCGTGTTCTTCGTAGTGGTGTATGGCGCCGTGATGTATTTCACGGCCGGCATGGCCAATACGGCGGACGCTTTCTTTCAGTCGATCAAGCAACAAGACATTGGCGCGGCCCGCGGCTATTTGTCAGCGGACTTCAAGGCGAGCACGGATGAAGCCGCCTTGAGGGCATTTCTGTCGAACAACGCGCTGCTGCACTTCAAGAAGGCGAGCTGGTCGCATCGCGAAATCAGCGGCGGCCGCGGTGAACTCAACGGCGAAGTGATCTCAGACGCTGGTGCCGTCATTCCGCTCAAGCTCATGTTCGTGAAGGAGAACGACGCGTGGAAAATCTACGGCATCCAAAAAGCCGCGGCCGGGCTGCAGATAGCGGGCGCGGAGCCGCCCATCCCGAGCGGCGCGGATCGGGTTGCGCTGGTAAAGCGATCGATGCACGACTTTGCGCTGTCGATCAACAACAAGAGCATGGAGCATTTCTACGCAACCTTATCGCCCATGTGGCAGCAACAGATCAGCACGGCAAAACTCGACGAAGTGTTCGGTAACATCTACGGCTCGAACCTGGATTTCACCGTGCTCGACAATCTCGAGCCTGTGATTGAACCAGTCTCGGCACTCGGCGATGACGGCGAACTGGTGTTGACGGGATATTTTCCGAGTACCCCGAACCAAGTGCATTTCCGGCACAAATACGTTTATGACCGCTCGGGCTGGAAGCTCCTGGGTTTCGACTACCAGGTGGGTACGTGAATGGCCGGCAGCTAGGATGATTTCGCCGCGGACTGCGCCTGCCGCTCATAGAGATCGAGCGTTATCTCGCCGTCGATGGCGGCACGTACCGCCGCGACCGCCCCGCGGCGCAAGCGCTCCTTGGTCGTCGCGTGGGCGCTGCGATCGATGGCGCAAAGAGCCGTGGCGGTCGACTCGGCAACCGCTTGTAGATTCTCGGCCGGAACCACGCGGTCGAGAAAACCTGCCAGCATGGCCTCTTGGGGGCTCAGCATCTCGCCGGTCAAAGCCGTCCTCTGCAAATAAGCCGGGACCAGCCGATGGCGCGCGAGCTCCAAGCCGAAGGACGGCACCGGAATTCCGATCGCCACCTCGTTCATCCCGATCTTGAAAGGTCCGTCGGCACCGATGCGAATGTCCGCCGCCAACAACAGGAACGCGCCCATAGGGAACGCGTGTCCGCTGCAAGCGGCCACGACAGGGCTTGGAAACGACAGGACACGGGCCGCCAGTTCGGCACCGAGCTTGACCATGCCATAGACTTCCGGCGGATACCTGCGGGCCAGCAGTTTGGTGTCGAAACCGGCTGAAAAGATCCCTTCGCGGCCTGAGGTCAGAATGACGATGGCGCGGTCCTGCTCGGCGCGATCGAATGCGTCGAGCAGCGCCTTCAGCATGACGGACGACATGATGTTCACCTTGCCGTCGTCCATCACGATGTGGGCAACCGCCCCGGATTTTTTGTAAGCAACCAGTTCGCTCATCGGGGCTTCCTCATTTCTTGCGCCGCGCGCTGACGATGTTGGGCAGCTGCGCAATGCGCGCCAACACGCGCGATAGCTGCGGCAGGCCGGTAATCGAAATGCCGATTTGCATGTGCGCCACATGGTCGCGCCGGTCGGTCACGGTGTTCATGCTGCCGATGCTGATCTTCTCATCAGCCAGCGCCGCGCTCACGTCCCGTACCAGGCCGCGCCGGTCGAATGCCTGCACTTCAATGTCCACCGCGAACTCGCCGGCGGCCAGTGCGCCCCAAGCGACCGGCAGGACCCGCGCCGGCGTCTTGACGCTGAGCCGCGCCAGGTTGGGGCAGGACTGGCTGTGGATGCTCACGCCGCGGCCGACGGTGATATAGCCGGCGATGGGCTCGGGCGGCACCGGTTTGCAGCAGCGCGCATAGGTAGAGAGCAGATCGCCGACGCCTTGAACGGAAATCTCCGGCTCGTGCTTCGCCGCTGTGCGCGGGCGCGCGATCTCAACCGGACGGGCGTCCCGGGCATGCAGCAAGCGCTGTATCGCGCCCGCGACCTGTGCGGCGCTGATCTCGCCGAGTCCCAAGGCCTCATGCAAGTGCTCGGTGCTCGTCAGTTTGAGCTCGCTCAATAGCTCCGGCATCGGCGGGCTATTGACGCCAAGCCGCTGGATCTCGCGATCGAGCAGCGCGCGGCCTTCGAGTTTGTTTTGCGACTCGTTCTGCTTGCGAAACCAGGCGCGGACCTTGTTGCGATGACGCGGGCTCGCGAGGAAGCCCGATTGCGGGGACAGCCAATCGCGCGACGGCTGCGCCGCCTTGGCGGCGATGATCTCGACGGTTTCGCTGTTCTTCAGCTGATAATCCAAACCCACCATGCGGCCATTGACCTTCGCGCCGCGCGTCCGATGACCCAAGTCGGTATGCACTTGATAGGCGAAGTCGAGGGGCGTTCCGCCGACGGGTACATCGACGATTTCGCCTTTGGGGGACAGCACGTAGATGCGGTCCTGGAACAGATCGACCCGCATGCGGTCGAGAAAATCGTGGGCGTTTTCCGCGCCTTCGGCGGGCGCCAACAGCGAGCGCAATTGGTTGATCTTGCGCTCATACGCCTGATCGGTGCGGCCGCCCTCCTTGTAGCGCCAGTGCGCCGCCACGCCGCGTTCTGAATTCGCGTGCATTTCGTGGGTGCGGATCTGGATCTCGACCGGCTGCGAGCCGGGTCCGATGACGGCCGTATGAATCGAGCGGTACAGGTTGTCCTTCGGGGTTGCGATGTAGTCGTCGAACTCGCCGGGTATGAATTGCCACAGGGAATGCACGATGCCGAGCGCCGCATAGCATTCGGCGACCGTGTTCACGAGCACGCGTGCCGCGCGAATGTCCATGAGCTCTTCGAAAGCGAGCCGCTTGGCCTGCATCTTGCGCCAGATGCTGTAGATATGTTTCGGCCGCCCTTCGATCCTCGCCTCGATCCCGGCGCCTGACAGTTCGCCCAGCAGCAGGTTTTTGAGCTCCTCGATGTAGCGTTCGCGTTCGGAGCGGCGCACTTTCAGCGCCGCCGCGATGTGCTTGTACTCGGCGGGCTGCAAGTAGCGAAACGCCAGATCTTCCAATTCCCACTTCACCTGCCAGACGCCGAGCCGGTTGGCGAGCGGGGCATAGACTTCACGCGCTTCGATGGCGAGCTTGCGCCTGAGAGCCGGGTCCGCGGACTTCGAGGAGCGCATTTTTTGCAGTTGCTCGGCGAGCCTCACCACCACCAAGCGCACATCGCCGATGATCGCGATCAGCATTTTTCGCAGCGCCTCCGCTTGAGCGGACTCGAGGCCCCGCTCCGGAGTCCAATCGGCCGGCAAACCGAACTGGCCCAGTTGACTCAAGGCCCGCGCCAGCCGCGCCGGCTCCTCGCCGAAGTGTTTGCCGGCGGTTTCACGATCGAGCAGCCGGTCGTCGAGCAGCGGCTGCAGCATCGCGGCGACGACCACGTCGTCATCCGCCTCGAGGGTGCGCACGATCTCGGCCACGTCGAGCGCGGCGCTGCGCGTGGGCTCGGCCGCAGCCGGCAAATCGAGGGCACGCACGGCGGCAAAGCTCGCGTCGAGCTTGAGGCTCGCGGTCCGGGCCGGCGCGGTGGTTTCCATCGGTCCTTTGCAGGCGGAAGGTTGGTGGGTTTAGGCGCCCATTGCCGGTATCATACGGCCATGCCAGCTCTAATGACGAAGTCCCCGGTTCGCGTCGCCCCAGGCAGGACGCTTGCGCGGGGTTAAGTTCGCGACGGTACGGGTGCTGGGTATCGATCCGGGGTCGCAGTGCACCGGATTCGGCGTTTTAGACGCCACCGGGCCCACCTTGACTTACGTGGCGAGCGGAGTCATCCGCACCCAGACGGGTGAATTTGCGGCGCGCCTGTGCGAAATATTCCGCTGCGTCAAGATCATCGTGGCGCAATACCGGCCTCAGGAAATCGCCATTGAACGCGTTTTCGTCAATCGCAATCCCGACAGCGCGCTGAAACTCGGCCAGGCGCGCGGCGCGGCGATTTGCGGCACCGCCGATGCGAATGCCGAGGTGTTCGAGTACGCGACGCGGCAAATCAAGCAGGCCGTGGTCGGATCCGGAAGCGCCGAAAAGGCGCAAGTCCAGCTCATGATGAAAAGCATTCTGAAGCTCGATGGCCGGGTGCCCGCGGACGCGGCGGATGCTCTGGCGACCGCGGTTTGCCACGCGCTGCGGGGCCGCGTGCGCATGTCGCTCAAGCTTGCGGCAGGCCGCGGATGATCGGCTTTCTCAAGGGGCGCTTGGCCTTGAAGCAGCCGCCCATGTTGATGGTTGACGTGAACGGCGTCGGCTATGAACTCGAAGCACCGATGTCGACCTTCTATGGATTGCCGGCCGCCGGCGAGCCCGTGGCTCTCTTCACCCACTTGGTGGTGCGGGATGACGCGCATATCTTGTTCGGCTTCGGCACCGACAGCGAGCGGCGGCTGTTTCGCGGCCTGCTCAAAGTGTCCGGGGTGGGCCCGAAGATTGCCTTGGGGATCCTGTCGGGCGCGAGCGTCGATGATTTCGTGCGCATCATCGAGGCGGAGGATGCCGCCATGCTCACGCGAATTCCCGGCATCGGCCGCAAGACCGCCGAAAGGGTCATCATCGAAATGCGCGACAGCCTGCAAAAGCTCGCAGCTCCCGCCTGGAAGGAGGGCAGCGCACTGGGAGCGCCGGCCGCGTCGACCCCGCAGAGCGAGGCGTTCAGCGCGCTGATCGCGCTCGGCTATAAGCCGCCCGAGGTGACGCGGCTGCTCAAAACGGCGGACGAGCCGGGGCTGTCGACCACGGAAATCATCCGGCGCGCCCTCAAATCGGCCGCCAAGCCTTAAGATTACGCATGGGAATCGAACAAGACCGGATCATTGCAAGGACCGCCGGGCGCGACGACGAAGTGGCCGATCGCGCGGTGCGGCCGAAAAGCCTCGCCGATTATGTGGGGCAGCCTCACGTGAAGACCCAAATGGAGATCTTCATACAGGCCGCGCGCATGCGCGGGGAAGCCTTGGATCACGTGCTGATTTTCGGGCCGCCGGGTCTCGGCAAGACCACCTTGGCGCACATCATCGCCAATGAGCTCAAGGTCAATCTGCGCCAGACCTCAGGGCCGGTGCTGGAGCGCGCCGGCGATCTGGCTGCCTTGCTCACGAACTTGGAACCCCGCGACGTGCTGTTCGTGGACGAAATTCACCGCTTGAGCCCCGTGGTCGAGGAGGTTTTGTACCCCGCCATGGAGGACTCGCAACTCGATTTGATGATCGGCGAGGGGCCCGGCGCGAGATCGATCAAGCTCGACCTGCCGCCGTTCACGCTGGTGGGCGCGACCACTCGCGCAGGCCTGCTCACTTCGCCGTTGCGCGATCGCTTCGGAATCGTCCAGCGGCTGGAATTCTATTCCACGGAGGAACTGACCAAAATCGTGATTCGCAGCGCGTCGATCTTGAAGCTTAAGCTTGAGGCCAACGGCGCCGACCGGATCGCGGAGCGGTCGCGGGGCACGCCGCGCATCGCGAACCGGTTGTTGCGCCGGGTACGGGATTTTGCCGAGGTCAAGGCTTCGGGAGTCATCACGAGCGAGGTGGCGCTGGCAGCGCTCGACATGCTGGAGGTCGATCCGTTGGGGTTCGACATGTTGGATCGGAAGCTCCTGCTCACGGTGATCGAAAAGTTCGAAGGCGGCCCGGTGGGAGTCGACAGCCTCGCGGCGGCCATGAGCGAGGAGCGCGGCACCATCGAGGACGTCATTGAACCCTTTCTGATTCAGCAGGGGTTCTTGATGCGCACGGCGCGCGGCCGGGTCGCCACGCGCACCGCTTACGCGCATTTCGGTCTGACGGCACCGGCCATCGAACGGGACCTCAACCTGCCGCTGTTCAGAGACGGTCAGTAATGCCGCCGGCGCCGAGCTTTGAATGCGCATTTCGAATTTATTGGGAAGATACCGACGCGGGCGGCGTGGTCTACTACGCCAATTACCTGAAATTCATGGAGCGCTGCCGGACCGACTGGTTGCGGTTCTTGGGCGTGGACCAGAGCCTGCTGCGATCACAGCGGCAGTTGCAGTTTGCGGTGGTCAACGTCGAGGTGGATTTCCTGCGGCCGGCGATTCTCAATGATGAAATTCTCGTCACCGCCGAACTAGTGCGCTTGAGTGGTGCGACAATTTTGTTCAAGCAGACCATACGGCGCGACGACGTGCAGCTCATCGACGCGACCACCCGGGTCGCCTGTCTCGATTCCAGCACGCTGAAGCCGCGTCCCATACCCAAGGATTTATTCACGGAGTGGCGTAATGTCGAATGACTTGTCGGTTTGGGCGATGGTGCTCGATGCGAGTCCGATCGTTCAGGCGGTCGTTTTTTTGCTGATGCTGGCGTCGGTCGCATCCTGGGCCATCATATTCCGCAAGAGCCGCGTGATCTCGCAATCGCGGCGCGGCGCCGATCAGTTCGAATCCCAGTTCTGGGCGGGCGGCGATCTGTCGACGTTGTACCGCAATATCGAAACCAAGGGGCGCGAGGGCACCGGTCTGCAGAGCATTTTCGAGTCGGGCTTTGGCGAGTTCAGCCGACTGCGCCTGCAGGGTACGCCGGTCGATCAGCTGCTCGAAGGCGCAAGACGCGCAATGCGCGTGGCGCAGATGCGCGAACTCGACCGGTTGGAGCGCAATCTCGCGACGCTCGCCACGGTGGGATCGACGAGTCCTTACGTGGGGTTGTTCGGCACCGTATGGGGCATCATGAGCGCCTTCCACAACCTCGGCAACGTACAGCAGGCGACGCTGGCCGCCGTGGCCCCCGGGATCGCCGAGGCTTTGATCACCACGGCGATCGGATTGTTTGCGGCGATTCCGGCCGTGGTGGCGTACAACCGATTCGCCGACCAGGTGAGCCGATTGGAACTTCGGTTCGACACGTTCGTCGAAGAGTTTTCAACCATTCTGCAGCGCTACGGGCCGGCCCGGGCGCAGACTTAAAATCCCATGCCCGCACAACTGCGTCGTCGAAAATTGATGGGTGAGATCAACGTCGTGCCTTACATCGACGTGATGTTGGTGCTGCTCATCATATTCATGATCACCGCACCCTTGCTCAAAGAGGGCATCAAGGTCGATTTGCCGACCGCCGGCGCGAAGCCCATCGACGCGGCATTCTTGCAAAAGCACGAGCCGCTGATCGTGACCATCGACGCACGCGGGCGGCTGTACATCAATTTCGGGCCGAATCCCGATAAACCGGCGGCCGAATCGACGGTGAGCGCACGTACCACGGCGCTCCTGCGCCGCGATCCGCAAACTCCCGTGCTGGTCAAAGCCGATACCACCGTGCCCTATGGCACTGTGGCGCATGCCATGGTGCTGCTGCAGCGTTCAGGCGCCGACAAGGTCGGGCTGTTGACCGATCCCGTGCCGCCGCTACAGGGAGAAGCACATGGAGCCGTCAACGGCGCGCACTGAATGCAAGATTCCTTGCGCGAACATTCCTGGCCGGTGTTGTTTTCCGTGTTGCTGCACGGAGCTCTGGCGGCGGTCGTGGTGCTCATGACCATGCGATCGATCAGCCATTCGCCGGCGAACGTGCAGCCGATACCCATCAATGCAGTGGTCGTGGACTCGCAAGTTTTGCATGCAGCCGAGCGCGAGCAAATGGAACGCGCAGCCGAGGAGGCGCAGCGGGCTCGCGCCGCTGCCGAGGCCCAGGCACAAGCGGCCGCGCAAGCCGCTGCCGAAGCGCACGCCGCGGAGGATGCCACGGCTGCCGCGGCCAAAGCGGCGGAGGACGCAAAGATCGCCGAGGCGGCCAAGGCGGCGCAGCAGGTCAAGGCCGAGGTTGAGACCAAGGCGGCGGCCGACCGCGCCGCCGCGGAGGCGAGACGTGAGCTCGAGGCCAGGCTCGCCGCGGAGGCCAAGCAAGCGGCCGAAGCCAAGCAAGCCGCCGAGGCCAAGCAGGCGGCCGAAGCGAAGCAGGCAGCTGAAGCCAAGGCCGCGGAGGCCAAACGCGCGGCAGATACGCGCGCGCGCCTGGAGCGCGAAGCAGAATTGCGGCGGCAGATGGCCGAGGAAGAGCATGTGAGCGCGGTCGAAGCGAGCCCGCTGCGCGATCGGTATATCGCGAGTCTGCGCAATCGAATCCAGGGCGCGTGGATCAAACCGCCTTCGGCAAGGGTCGGGGTTGATTGTCTGGTCGAGGTGACCCAGATCCCCGGCGGCGTGGTCACCAGTGCGCGGGTCACGCAGTGCAACGGGGATGCCGCGGTTCGCCAGTCCATCGAGAATGCCGTGTATCGTGCCTCGCCGCTGCCCGACCCGCCGGACCCGGCACTGTTCCAAAGAAATTTTGCATTTAGGTTCAAGCCCGATGAATAAAACGCGTTTTCTGATTGCCTTGCTTGGTTTGTTATCCCTGTGCCCGCGCAGCTGGGGTGGTGAATTCGTGGTCGAGGTGACGCGCGGTCAGGACGACGCCATACCCATCGCCATCGTGCCGTTCATGCCGGCCGATGCCGCCGCCTCGTCCTTCGATGTGGCGCAGGTGGTGAGCGATGATCTGACGCGCAGCGGCCGCTTCAAGAGCATGGATCGCCCCGACATGATCGAGACGCCGCACACCGGCGCGAGCATCGGATTCGATGACTGGCGCAGGCTTGGCAACGACTACATCCTGGTCGGCCAGATGCAGCCGCAAGGTCCGGATCGCTTCAACATCAGCTTCGAGCTCTATAACGTGCTCAATCGGCAGCGCCTGTTGGGCTACCAAATCAGCGCAAACCGCGCCGGCCTGCGCCTCGCGAGCCACCAGGTCGCCGACATGGTGTTCGACAAGATTCTCGGCATACGCGGCGCGTTCGCGACGCGCATTGCCTATGTTTCCGTCCTGGGTACGCTGCCGACCCGGACTTACCGGCTCATCGTCGCCGATGCGGACGGCGAGAATCCGCATATCGTCATGCAATCGAATGAACCGCTGATGTCGCCCGCCTGGTCTCCCGACGGCCAGAGTCTGGCCTACGTTTCTTTCGAGGCCCGCTTGCCGTCGGTCTACCTGCAGTTTTTGAAGACCGGCGAGCGGCAGCGTGTCTCGGCCCGGGCCGGCGTGAATCAGGCGCCGGCATGGTCGCCGGACGCCAAGAAGCTGGCCCTGACCTTATCGACGCGCGACGGCAACCTGGATGTCTACGTGCTCGACCTCGCTACGCAGGCGCTCACGCGGGTGACCGATGATCCGGGCATCGACACCGAACCGCAGTGGTCCAAGGATGGCCAGAGCCTGTATTTCACCTCGGACCGGGCCGGCGGTCCGCAGATTTATCGTGTCGGCATCCAGCCCGGCGATCATCCGCGCCGCTTGACCTTCCAGGGGAGTTACAATGCGCGGCCTCGGCTCTCGCCGGATGAGTCGCAGCTCGCCTTCGTCACCCAAGAGGACGGCGCATATCGAATCGCGGTCATGGATCTTAAGGGACGCGGTGATGTCCAAGTTCTCACCAAGGGACGCTTCGACGTGTCGCCGAGTTATGCGCCGAATGGCGCCATGATCATCTATGCGAGCCGCGATCGCGGCCGCGGCGTTTTGGCTCTCGTCAGCTCCGACGGCCGGGTTCAGGAGCGATTGGTGTCGAGCGAGGGCGAGGTGCAGGAGCCTGCATGGTCGCCATTCTGAGGGCAGCGATGCCAAACAAGTACACAAAAACCGAGTTCGTGGGTAGGCTTACGTCTTGAGGAAAAAACCGATGGGGAATTCAATGAAAAGAATGGTATCGATTGCCTGTTTGTTCGCCGCCGCCGGGCTTCTCGCGGGCTGTCCCAAAAAGACCACCACCATCGAACCGCCGACCGCCGGAAGCCAAGTTCCAGGCTCCGCGGGCGCAGGCGGGCAGGGAGCCTCGACCACGACCAGTCCGCTGGGAAGCGATGCCGGGGCGACAGGCATAGGCCCGGGAGGCGCCGGGGGAACGGGTCCTTTGGCTCGCAAAGTCATTTATTTCGATTTCGACAAATCCGATATCAAACCTGAGTTTGCCGACATCATTACGGCGCATGCGCATAATTTGACCGCCAACCCGAGCTTGAAGCTCAAGCTCGAGGGCAACACCGACGAGCGCGGCACGCGTGAATACAATATTGGCTTGGGCGAACGCCGCGCTCAAGCGGTGCGCCGGGCGCTGATGCTCCAAGGCGTCGCGGAAACCCAATTAACCACCGTAAGTTTCGGTGCCGAGCGGCCCGCCGTCGAGGGCGATGATGAGGCCGCCTGGGCCCAAAATCGCCGCGTGGAATTGGTCTACGGGCCGTGACCACGCGCGCATCGACATGGAGCGCAGCCTGCCTTGGCGCTCTCGCGCTGGCGGGCTGCGCTTCGACGCCCGAAGAGGATCCGGTGCAGATCAAGCTGAATGATGTCGACACCCGTTTGGCGCGCATCGAGCGCGTGGTGGCGAACCAAAGCCTCTTGGAAATGGCCAACCAGGTCGCGGCGCTCAGCAGCGACATGCGCGCCATTCACAATGACATCGACGAGTTGAACCACAATCTCGAATTAAGCCGTAAGCAAACGCGCGATCTGTATGCTGATCTCGACCAGCGGTTGAAGAATCTCGAGTCGCGCGGCGCCCCCGCCACGGGCGGAGCAGCGGCCTCCGTGCCGGGTAGTGCTGCGCCGTCGGCGCCAGCGTCGCCGGCCGCAGCGGCTCCCGAGACGACCGATTCGGCCAGTTACCAGGCGGCATTCCAGCTCCTGAAAGACAGTCAGTACGACCGCGCGATCGCGGCATTTCAGAAATTCCTGGTGTCATTTCCCGACAGTTCGCTGGCCGACAACGCCCAATACTGGCTCGGCGAGGCCTACTACGTGAACAAATCGTATTCCGATGCCCTGGCCGCTTTTAAACGCGTGGCGGAGAAGTACCCGCAATCGCGCAAGTTGCCCGATGCCTTGCTGAAAGTCGGCTATTGCGACTACGAACTGAAACAATGGCAGGCCGCAAACGAAGTGCTGACACAGGTGGCGACGACGTTTCCGGATACGCCGGCCGGACATTTGGCACAGCAACGTCTGGAAAAGATGGCGGCCGAGAAGCACTGAGTAGGCTTAAGGTTTGCACCAAGAGAGCCGCGCGGCATTGAACGACGGATTGCTTAAACCCGCTCGACTTCGCATCAATGAAATCTTTCATTCGCTGCAAGGAGAGGCTGACGCGGTTGGATTTCGCACGGTGTTCGTACGGCTCACGGGCTGTCCCTTACGCTGTCAATACTGCGATACCGCCTACGCTTTTCACGCAGGCGAGTGGCAGGACATCGATGCCATCTTGGAAGCGGTGGAATCCTTCCGCACGCCCCATGTCTGCGTGACCGGCGGCGAGCCGCTGGCGCAGCCGAATTGCCGGTTATTGCTCGCGCGCTTGTGCGACGCAGGCCACCAGGTTTCCTTGGAGACGAGCGGTGCGATGGATATTGCCGGCGTGGATGCCCGCGTCGCCCGCGTGGTCGACGTCAAGACGCCGGGTTCCGGCGAGGTGCTGCGCAACCGGCCCGAAAATTTTCCGCTGCTCACACGCCGCGATCAGGTCAAGTTCGTGATTTGCTCGCGCGAGGATTTCGACTGGAGCCGAGCCTACTTGCAAGAACATGCTCTGACCGAGCGTTGCCAGGTGCTGTTCTCCCCGAGCTACACTCAAGTCTCGCCCACCGAGCTCGCGGACTGGATTTTAGCGGACCGGCTGCCGGTGCGTTTTCAACTGCAGCTCCACAAGATCCTGTGGGGCGACGTTCCGGGAAAATGAAACCGGCCATCGTCTTGCTGTCGGGCGGACTGGATTCGGCCACGGTGCTGGCGATGGCTCGCGCCGAGAAGTTTCGCTGCCACGCGCTGAGTGTGCACTACGGGCAGCGCCATCACGCCGAAATCGCCGCCGCGAAGCGCGTCGCGGCCTTCTTGAAGGCGGATCAACATCGAATCATGAGTGTGGATCTCGCCGGCATCGGCGGCTCGGCGTTGACCGATCCAGGCGTCGCCATCCCTGAGTCCCCGGCCGCGGGCATTCCGGTCACTTACGTGCCGGCGCGCAATACCTTGCTGCTGTCGCTCGCTCTCGGCTGGGCGGAGGTGATCGGCGCGGCCGATATCTTCGTGGGCGTGAACGCGGTCGACTATTCCGGCTACCCGGACTGCCGGCCGGAATTCATCGCGGCCTTCGAAAATCTTGCGCAGCTTGCGACCAAGGCCGGCGTCGAAGGCAGCCGCTTTCGAATTCACGCACCATTGGTGCGCATGACCAAGGCCGAGATCATCCGCGTGGGTACCGGGTTGGGCGTGGACTATGGCATGACGGTTTCCTGCTACCAGGCGGACGCGCAAGGGCGCGCCTGCGGACGCTGCGATTCGTGCCGTCTGCGCGCAGCCGGCTTTACCGCCGCCGGTATTCCCGATCCGACCCGCTACGCGTGAATTAGCATTGTCGATGCTCCGGAGGAGGAGTTCGGCTATGATGCGCGCCTCATTGGGACGGTAGCTCAGTTGGTAGAGCAAGGCCCTTTTAAGGCTTTGGTCCTGGGTTCGAGTCCCAGCCGTCCCACCATTAAATCAATGAGTTACGCGAATTTATCATTTCGCCGTACGGAAACGGTACGGAAACCTGAAGGCGAGCCTGCCGGACGTCGATGGAGCAGTGGGGCGGCACCTGACAACTCTCTGTCACCGGTGATGAGTAGCCGCGTCGAGGCAACCAATCGGAAACTTTCCCAAAAACGAGCATTGGCGCCGGTGCACCATAGAAGAATCAATTCCTTGCATACCGAACTAGCTGCTCGGCAGCGGATGAAACGACTCCTGCTCAGCCAGTTCCCCGACGAATCGGAGCGCAGCTCGAATATCGTCCGCGGTGACATCATACTCGAGCTGGACCTCCTCGAACGTCATGCCCCCAGCCAGGCTCCCAACCACGACTGTGACAGGTACGCGGGTTCCCCGAATGATGGGTTTGCCGTGAGAGACGGTTGGATCGAGGACAATGCGGTTTGGGACGGTCATGGTGTGTCAAATGATAGTGATTTAGCAGAACTTGTCGAGTGCAACCACCAAGATAGTGTCTCGACACCGGCTGTACCGAGTCGCAGATCGCAGATCACTGACTCGGTCAAGGCCTTGGGCCGGATCGGCATCATTGTGAACAACGTACTTATCTCCACGCGTTACCGGCCCTTCGTTAAATCAAGCTCCGAGGGACCCCCGCCGGGGCAAAAATTCTTCGTTGTGTAATACATTCATGGGTGCATTCGATCCTAGGCCGGATAGGCAAACTGCCGCTCATGTCAGACGATGTTCGACATGGCCGCAAGTTCCTGCATCCAATGTCGAGTCGATCCGCAGCTCAAGTTGCGGCTTCAGGCGATTGCTGTAGGGCAAGGATTGACCGAATCGGCGGTGCTCAAGCGTTTGGTTATCGGCCTCATGGGTACGGCGCCGGCGAGCGATGCTAGGGTGCTTGCCGTCGAACCGATCGGCCCACCCGCTCGCGTTTATGTCCGGCTGCGGCGCAGCGATCACGCGCTCCTTCGTGAGCGCGCTGCCGGCCGTGGACTGGCGTCGGCGACCTACGTGTCGATGCTGGTGCGCACTCACTTGCGGGGGATGCCGCCCCTCCCCGACCGCGAGCTCGCCGAGCTCAGGCACGCCGCCGGTGCCCTGGGTGCGGTCGGTCGGAATCTGAATCAGATCGCCCACGTCGCCCACCGGACCGAAATTCGAATTCGCCAGTCGCTCTTTCGGCGAGATCTATCAGCTTGGCGCCGGTCTATCATTTCTGGAAGGAATTGGAGTCGCGAGGATCGAGGAATACACGGTGGCGCTCGCGCATCGTTTGCACAATGGGCTTGTCGATCAGGGGCATCGCATGTTCACACCGCCGCAGAATCGCAGTTCCATTGTCACATTTTATTCCGACAAGCCACCGGCGGCTCTGTCCGCCGCATTTGCGGCCGCCAACGTGCAAGTAACTGCGCGCGATGGTGCGGTTCGAGTCGCGCCCGCGCTCTTTAACAACTCGGACGATATTGATCATTGCCTCGATGTCACGAGGATGTTGATCTAGCTCGGCGCGTGACGATACTAAGCGTCGCAAAGTTTGCCGATCGGCCAAAAAGCGGATGCTTGGACAATTGGCCACGCCATTGAAGCGATTGCGCGACACATTGCTACCGTTTGCTTAAGAAGCATTGCTATGTAGTTAGCGGAAACTCTTCATGGAATCCAGTGGGTTCGACACCCACCCGGCAAGGATTAGCCATCCGCCGGAAGCGAGCTACTCGGCTCCCAGCGGCAGATATAGCTGTCTGCTCGTTGGATCGCACAACCGGAAACCATACTTACGATAGAAACCCTCGGCTGCGGAGTTTTTGGCTTCCACTAGCACTGCATGCACCCCAAGCGTGTTCCGCGCCTGCAGCACGCGTTTGATTGCATTCTGCAGCAACAGTTCTCCGAGTCTCTGTCCACGGACGGATAGGGAAACTGCGAGGCGACCGATCCGCACAGCCGGTACCGGATACGCAGGTAGACCCTTACGGTCCGCTTCAGTCAGCCGCTCGAAGGCAAGGGAGGCCGCGCTCAGGCTGTAGTATCCCAGGATCCGAGACGGCCGCTCGGAGTCGACCAGCACGAAAGTGGTTGCGATTCCTTTGACGCGATGCTGTCCTGCTAGCGCCTTGAGGTACCGGTTGAGTGCTTCGTCGCCGCAGTCAAAGCCGGTGCGATCGTGGCGCTTGGCGTCCAGCTCCTCGACCGCGAATGTCACGTCAAATGCCGAGTTCGTTACCGCGCTTCAGCGCTCGCCGCAGCGCCGCGTTTGGCGCAAACGGCTTTCCGAGCGCAGCTAAAAATCGCTTCGACTCGGTAAGCGAGAGGGTCGCCACCGATTCGGCGGCAACCGTTCTATCCGCCTCACGCAATACCGCCGTCCGCACGAACGCGGCCAGCGGTAATCCGGCCAACGCGGCGGCGCGGTCAATTCGTTCTCGATCTTTGGTCGATAGGCGCAGGTCGAGGCGGGCGGCGGCAGCCATTGAAAAGCTCCAACCAGAATGTGTACGGTATTATACCGTACAATTCGCGTTGCGCTAGGTGAATGCAAGGCGTGCTGTTGTCCAACAACGTCCGGTGGCAGCCAACGCTTTGAAGGGGCCGGATTGGGGGCATCTGCAAAAATCTGGAAATCAAATACTCGTGAAAACAGGTACTTAGACGAGGAGTTCGGTGGTCAGCCGTCCCACATTAAATCAATCACTTGGTGCGCCGTGCAAAGGCACGGTCTTTCAGCGGGTGCGAACCCCGCCCGGCAATTGTCGCTCCAGCCGGTAGCAATCGGAGCAGCCGTGGAGGTAACGAAACGGCTGAAGCCTTCGGTGTAGAGGGTC